>Ga0209465_10000229_pt1 | contig 26521 bp, 26 predicted proteins | sample PanSoiPlot1MoBio_FD_188321 | JGI IMG/M metagenome (GOLD analysis project Ga0209465, IMG submission 188321) | Tropical forest soil microbial communities from Panama analyzed to predict greenhouse gas emissions - Panama Soil Plot 1 MoBio (SPAdes)... | ecosystem: Environmental > Terrestrial > Soil...
AACTCGAAGGATTCTTGGATACACTCTGTCATTAGAAAGGCCGTCCTTCTTCGGGCATCGACTTCGCCTTGACACCGCAGTTATGCCTGAAAAAGACGGCCTTTTCTACTGTGAATTACTCAACCTTGTTTACTACTGGTGAGAAATCCGGGCTAGTGGCTGACTCACCCGGGCAGCTTTTCGGGGAATCCAAAACATCGGTCGAATACGTTTTTAGAATTGACGACCGAGTAACCGGCGGTTGTTACAATAAGTTATTGCTTATGCACAGTCTCCCTCTTCCCGTGGCGGCTTTTGTAGCGGGAACACTATCTTTCCTCTCGCCATGCGTCCTTCCTTTGGTGCCGGGATATGTGTCTTTAATCTCGGGAGCAACGATGGAAGACCTGCAGTCCAGCCAGCGGCGCATGTTGGGGACCGTCATGCTGCATTCGCTCACATTTATCCTGGGCTTCAGCGTGGTATTTATCGCGCTAGGAGCGGTGGCGACCGGCGTTGGCCAGCTTGCCAATGAGTACCACAACATTCTGGCGAAGATAGCCGGGATCGTTGTTATCGTGTTCGGTCTTCACCTGACCGGGCTGCTGAAGATCAAGGCCCTTTATGCGGATAAGCGCATGCACGAGGTTAAGGGCGGGTCGAGCGCCTGGGGTTCCTTCGTTGTGGGTTTTGCATTTGCGTTCGGCTGGACACCCTGCATCGGCCCAATTCTGGCTACAATTTTAGTGCTGGCTGGAGCGCAAGACACCGTGCTTCGGGGCATCTTGCTGCTGGCGGTATATTCGATGGGCCTGGCAGTACCTTTTCTGCTGACTTCGCTCGGGGTCGATCGATTTCTTGGCTTCTACACGAGGTTCCGCCGGCATCTACATACTGTGGAGGTTGTCAGCGGCGTTTTGCTAATCGCCGTGGGCGCACTGATTTTCATGAATAACCTGAAACTGTTGTCCGGTTACCTCTCATTCTTGAACCGGTTCGCACTCTAGAGGTTCGCACGTCTGTGAAACGTAACGGCCTGGTATTTATCGCCCTGTGTGTCATCATCATCGGCATGGTGGTGAGCGGCAAGTATCTCAATCGTGTCAGGGGGCGCAATCGCGTCGTTGCCGGTGACGTTCGGGGCAAGGTCGCTCCGGATTTCGAGTTGACGTCGCTGGATGGCAAACGTGTGAAACTCTCCGACTACCGCGGCAAAGCGGTGCTGCTGAATTTCTGGGCGACCTGGTGCTCACCTTGCAAAGTGGAAATGCCGTGGTTTGTCGACCTACAAAAAAAATACGGCAATGATGGACTTGTCGTCCTCGGGGTTGCAATGGATGACAGCGATTCCGCCAAGATTGCGCAGTTCGCCAGCGAAATGGGCGTGAATTACCCGGTGCTTCTCGGTACTGACAAGGTGTCGGAAGAATACGGAAACGTTGAGTTCCTGCCGACCAGCTTCTACATCGATCGCGAAGGGAAGTTCGTCGGAAAAGGTGTTGGCCTTTTAGCCCGCAGCGAAATTGAAGGCAACATACAGAAAGCGTTAGCTTCGCACGTAGTGGGTCTCAGCGAGGCTGCTGAATCGCCGGCGGACAAAGCTGCCGGGCAGCAAGTAACGGCGCAATGATTCGCAGATGTGCCTTTGTGGTGCTTGCTGCCATGCTGGCCTTGTCCCTGAGCGCGCAGGAGCCGGGCAGGGTTGTTCCCTCCATTAAGTTCGCACCAGTGGGAAGGGTGCAGCTCAAACCGGGCGAATCGAAGAACGTAGAACTGGACTTTCGGATCGCCAATGAGTTTCACGTCAACTCGCACAAACCGCATTCTGAGCTTCTGATACCCACGTCGCTCAACATTCCAGTGTCGCAGATGTTTAAGGCCAAAACGTCCGTCGGCGTGGCGTCGGTGCAGTATCCGGCCGGGGAAGATATGTCATTTCCGTTTGCGCCCGACGAGAAGCTGAGCGTGTATAGCGGAGACTTCTCCATCACGGCGGTTGTGAAGGCGTCACCAGAGGCGACGGTTGGGGATTATCCGATCTCGGGAGAGTTGCGCTTCCAGGCCTGCGATCGCAGCGCGTGCTATCCTCCGCGGGCCATCCCCGTGAAATTTACGGTCTCCGTTACAGGGAAATAACCCTTTGCGGGTGCCGCTGTTCGGGTGTGTTTAAGGCCACATGACTTCGGTCAACAGCACGGCGACGTGAGCGATCGCGACATTGTCGGTGCCCATGCCTTCGGGCGTCTTGGCCTTGATGCCGACCTGGGCTGGCTCGATGCCAAGCAGCGACGCAACCTTCTCCTGGATTGCTTTTGCGTGTGGTCCGATCTTTGGCGCGTCCAGGATGAGGGTGCAATCCAGGTTGCTCACCGTGTAGCCTCGCGCATTGATCTGCCGCACCGCCTCCTTCACAAAGACGACGGAATCTGCTCCTTTCCACTGGGGATCGGTGGGGGGGAAGAAGCTACCGATGTCTCCCGCTGCCACGGCGCCGAGGAGGGCGTCGGTGAGAGCATGCAAGAGGACGTCGCCATCGGAGTGTCCCGCGAGGCCGTAATCGTGGGGCAGCAACACGCCTCCGATCTTCAGCGGGACTCCAGGCTTGAACTCGTGCGAGTCCCATCCGAAGCCGATGCGTGGAACACGAACGACTTGAGTATTGAAGGACACAGGCGGTCTCTTATCCTGCCTTGCTGTGCTGTTCCTGGGCCAGGTAGAACTCGGCCAGGGAAAGGTCGCCCGGAGTTGTGATCTTGAGGTTGCGGGGCGAGCCCATCACGACATGAACCGGCGCACCCGAGCGCTCGATCAGCGAGGCCTCGTCGGTTCCCATGAAACCATCCGCGGTCGCCTCGGCGAAGGCCTTTTTCAACAGTCCAAAGCGGAACCCCTGAGGTGTTTGCGCCATGACCATACGCTCACGGGGCACGGTCGCCAAGACGACCGCTCCGTCGGCGGTGCGGTCCACTTGCTTTACGGTGTCGATGGCGGGGATGCCGGCGATAGCGGCGTCATACTTTTTCACCGCCTCGATGACACCGTCGATTGTCTGATTGTCAACGAACGGCCGCACCGCATCATGCACCAGAACGATATCGTCGTCCGCCGCCTGAAGTGAGGCCAAGGCGTTCGCCACGGAATTCTGCCGGTGCTCTCCTCCTGCGACTACGCGCAAAGAGGTCCGGAGATTCTCGCGCTTGGTCTGCTCCAGGAATCCGGCGGTTTCGTTCTGCCGGAGCGCGACGACGATCTCGCTAACCTGCGGATTGGTGGCGAACTTGCGTACGGTGTGAATCAGGATCGGGGTTCCATTGAGTTCAAAGAACTGCTTGGATTTGCTCTTAGTACCGGCGGAGAACGAAGCCATACGAGTCCCCAGGCCGGCTGCGGGAATGATGACAAAGACTTTCATAACTGGGCAGCGCAGTATAAATGGGCGGGACGGGGAATTCAAATCAGCCGTCGGGATGTCTGACATTTAGAGATGAATCCGTATCCTTTCGAAGCTGATTTTGGACAACTAGTAGTCACTCGGCCTTGGGGATCTCCGGAACTACAGCGGGGGCGGGCACCGGCTTGCGGAGCTCGGGGCGCGGCTCGCCGGAACGAGGCTGCATGACTGCGGCTCGCTCGTCGAACTTGCCGAAGATCATCTTGCCGGCGGTAGTTTGCAGCACCGACGTAACAGAGATGTCGATGTTCTTGCCGATCATCTTGCGGGCATTGTCGACCACCACCATGGTTCCGTCGTCGAGGTAGGCAACGCCCTGGTTGTACTCCTTACCCTCCTTCAGGATGAATACCTTCATCACTTCGCCGGGGAGAACGATAGGCTTAAGTGAATTGGCAAGCTCGTTGATGTTCAGAACTTCCACTCCCTGAAGCTGGGCCACCTTGTTCAGGTTGAAGTCGTTGGTCACGATTTTGCCTTCGTAAAGCTTGGCGAGTTCAATGAGTTTAAGGTCAACCTCGCGGATGGCGGGGAAGTCGTCTTCGACGATTTGTACTGTCAGGGTCGCGATCTTCTGGATACGCTGCAGGATGTCCAAGCCGCGGCGACCGCGGTTGCGCTTCATGGAATCGGCGGAGTCGGCTACCAGTTGCAGCTCACGTAGCACGAACTGGGGCAAGACGATGACGCCATCGAGAAACCCAGTTTCGGCGATGTCGGCGATACGGCCGTCGATAATTACGCTCGTGTCGAGGATCTTGTAGCTCTTTTTGGACTGTTTTTCGCCGCCAAAGATTCCGCCCAGAGCGGCGAGGTTAAGCAGGTCTCCCTTACCCGCGCCCACGACCAGGCCGACGTAGGCCATGAGAAGCATTAGGAAGAGCTGGAGGAAGCTCTGAGTCGGGCCCGCTGGCAGGCTGTTGCGGATGACCAGACTGAACAGGTAGGCACCCATGATGCCGAGGATGCTGCCGATCACAGCACCGATCAGGCGCTTCAGGCTGACCTTGCGAAGCCGGATCTCGAAAAGGACCACAGCGAGCCCGAACAACAGGCCTACGCCTGCAGCGGTCAAGCGATCCAATCCAAGGGGTTTCAGTTCATAACTTGCTAAAACAGTAAAAAAAACAAACAAAATACGTAGCACTACCAGGTCCAAGGAACACCTCCCGGGGCCGGTCCTGGCATCTACAGTCGGGTTGGAGGCAAGCCGCGGGGGACACTAACGTACCGGCCGGCGTCTCGCTCCCGTTCCACAGACGCAATGGGGCCTCGTCTTACCAATAAGCGGGGCTCAATAAACTGTAATAATTGCCCCGTAAACCGTCGCGAAAGACGGAAATGCAACAACCCTGACTCCAGCCGAGTATAACTCAGTTTTTGCGACGCTATGGCAACGACATGTTTTGGCGCTCGCAGCTGCCCTTCGGACCTAGGGCGACAGACAGCCGTAGGTTTCCGCTAGGCGAATAAAGCCCCGATCCCGGAGCTCACCAGCGTGACCACGATCCACCAGCCAAAAACTACTGCCATGCAAGTATTACGCGCCACCCTGGTTATGCAGGAGTAACCGATTCCCGTGAGGATCAGCGTCCAGATGTTGAAGATATCGATGGAAGCCAACACGGAATAGAGAAAGTGGGAGGAGGTTGGGTCCACCAATGGGCTCAGATTGCTGGCCACAGGATTCTGGAACGTGAAACCCTCGGCGGCGCCGGCACTGACCACCCCAATCGCCACTAGCGCTTTGATGATTCCCGGGAGAAACGCATACATGCTGACGGCCATGGCCTGCATGAACGTAACTTCCGCGCTGAAGCCGAAATTGAAGGTCGCCATTAGAACCGCTGCAACGATGCCTACAAAGATGATCATCATCAGCGGCCAGCCGTAGGAGAAATAGCGCGTAATCGTGGCTCCTATCTTCAACGTCTTGGCTTTCTGGTCAGGCGGCATCTGATCGATCTTGTCCATTTGCTTGGGACTAAGTCGTAACTGGTTTTCATAGGCGGTGTCGATGCCCAGCTTTTTATCGACGACAAATACCATGCCGAGGCTGAATAATGCCATCAGCAGCCATGGAGCCCACCAACTTGCGTTACGACGGATATCGGTGAATGTCTTGCTCGGAGCGATAAAGGTATCGATTATGCGCTCGCCTTGGGAGAGCGGCTTGTCGCCGACAACGGCCGGATCTGCGGCTGTGCTCATAAGTTCCTCCGCCACCGCCTGCTTGCCGAGAGATTATTAATACTCCTTGTTGCGCAGGCCGAGACGGCAGGATTGTAGCATTACGGCGCTCCACGTCCCATGGTTGTGCGGAAATGGGACGCTCACTAAACTGAAGATATGCATGTCCATGCCGGCACGGGCGATGGCGCGACCTCTCCTCGCATGTTGCAGATTTCGCTGCTGGTCACGCTGGCATATATCGTCCTGCTGGTTGTAGCCGGGATTCGGGCGCATTCCCTGGCATTGTTGTCGGAGGCCGGGCATAACCTTTCCGACTTCTTTGCATTGTTGCTGTCCTGGGGCGCGGCTTATCTCTCCGGACGCAGCCCCGATGCTCGCAAAACATTCGGGTACAACCGCGCCGGTGTGCTTGCGGCCTTCGTTAACGGCCTGACTCTCGTCTTCGTTTCGTTCTACATCTGGTACGAAGCGTTTCGCCGGCTGCTGAACCCAGTCGACGTTCATGCCCAGCTCATGATCTGGGTGGCTGCCGCCGGCGTGGCGATGAACGGCGCAATCACTCTGTTGCTGATGCGCGGGAGGCAGGACATCAACATGCGCAGCGCCCTGCTGCACGAGATCGGCGATACGCTTTCTACGGCTGCGGTCATCGCCGGCGGAATCGCGATTGCCTACACCGCCCAGCATTGGATTGACCCGGCCCTGTCGGTGGGCATTGGTGTGATGATCTTGTGGTCGTCGATCGGAATCATTCGCGAGAGCCTCAACATCTTGCTGGAGGGCATACCCAGCGGTATGGAGCTGGAGCTGATTGAATCCTGTATCTGCGCCATATCAGGTGTAAACAGTGTGCATGATTTGCATGTGTGGAGCATCGGTAGCGATACCCACTCGCTGTCGTGCCACATCGGCATCGCCGATATGCGCGCCTCAGAAAGCGAAGACCTGTTGCGGAAGATTCGGGAGGCGCTGGCATCGCGCTTTCACATCCATCACACGACGATTCAGTTCGAGTACGCCATTTGCGATGTGGCACATGGATGCGTGATCCCGGTAAGCCCGGGGCACGAGCATACGCATGAGCACTAACTCCGCCCGTGCTGGCGGCGATAGATGGCTTCCACGTCGTTCACCGTGTTGATTTCAGCGACAGGCTTGTCGGTTCGAATGCGAACAATGCGCGGGAAGCGCAGCGCATAGCCGCTGTCGTGGCGGTCGGACCGCATCACGGCGTTAAACGCCACCTCCAGCACAATCTTGGGCTCGACTTCGCGTACGTGGCCGTAGTCCGTGAGCGTATGGGCGAAAAACCATTGCGTCATCTCGGCGATCTCAGGGTCCGTGAGGCCGGTATACGCCTTGCCGATGTTGACCAGCTCCTCGCCCTTACGCACGGCGAAGGTGTAATCGCTCAGCACGTGCGCGCGCTTTCCGTTGCCGAACTCGGTGCGCGTAACCACCACGTCGAGCGTTGCCAGCTCACGTTTCAGCTTCAACCACCACTTGCCGCGACGTCCCGGCATGTAAGGCGACTGCACGTCCTTGATCATCAGGCCCTCGTTACCGCGCGCCATGGCCTTGGCGAAGAGCTGCTCAAGCTGTTCGGCCGAGTCAGCACGGAGCGTGGGAGCGCGCAAGACCCATCCTGACAATGCCTGCGGCTCAACTTCGGGTTCGAACAGAAGAAGGCCTTGTGCATTGATGACGGGCCGAGGCTCGACTCGGTTGGCACCGGCAAAAACGCGATCCAGGATCTTAGCCCGTTCCGACAACGGTTGCTGCAGCAAGAGCTCGCTGCCGGCGTACATCACATCGAAGATGACATAGGCAACTGGGACCTGCGCCATCAGTTCCTGAGTGACCTGCTTGCGACCCAGCCGCTTCTGGATCTCGGAAAACGGCATGGCATGGCCGCCCTCTTTGATATGACGCCACGCGACGATCTCGCCGTCGAGAATCAACTCGCCCGGCATTTCGGCGAGCGTGGACACCAGCTCTGGAAAGGCTGCCGTGACCTCATCAAGAGTCCTGGAGAAAATGCGGACCTGACTGCCCGAGCAATGGGCCTGGGCGCGAATGCCGTCGTATTTGTCCTCGACCAACGCGTGCTCGAAGTACTCGAAGGCCTCACCGGCATCGGCCGCGGGACTAGCCAGCATAAAACCGACGGGACGAAATAAACGTATGCGCGCGTCGGCCAGCCGATGCTCGGAGGCCAGGCGAAGTGTTTCGCCAATGTCACCGAGCAGCATGTTGGCGCGCTGAATGTCCGGCAGGGGAGCGTCGTAGGCCCTGGCTATTGCCTCTTCGAGAAGACTCTCCTTCAGGCCGATCCGCAAGTCTCCGGTAATGATTTTCAGGATGTACTTGGTTTCGAGCGGGGTGGCACTCCCGAACAATACCCGCAGAATCTCGCCTTTCGTGTTGGCCGTGCGGGTGGCAGCGATTTGATCGAAAGCCACACAGACTTCTTTTAGTCTCAGTACAGGTTGGCGCTGGGCTTCCTGCGCCGAAAGTACCTGGTAAACCGCCGCCCCAAGGTCGCCGGTTTTGCGGTATCCGGCGTGGAGGTCGTTTTCCGAGGCACCGGAGACGTCTTTCGCCACTCTCCAAAGCAAAGATCCGCCGACCTGCAATGTCCGCTCTTCGAAGGCGGGGAAGGCACCGCCGGCGAGAAAGACGGCAGAAATAGCGGCATCATCGAGCTCACGAGCACGAAGGTAAGCGGCGACGATGGCGGTCTTCTCCAGCTTCTTGGTGGTCCCGGCAATGCGCTCGCAAGTCTCGGCTAAGTGAATCATTTTGCTGCCTTAAGTCGCTTGGATGCAGCTACTTACCTGTTTGTCGCCAACAGTACGGCGGCCTTGTGATTGACACTGTCGCGCGATCTTCATACCCTAGAGAGAAGTCCCTTTCGTGCACCGAAATCCTGCCGGAAGCAGTCTAATGCTTATGCAAGCTTTGTTGCGCCATCTTCGCTTCCTGATTGCCGTCCAGTTACTGCCTGCGCTGGAGAGTGGGGAAGAGACTCTCGTCGGCGGACAGGCCGTGTTGGAAGGCGTAATGATGCGCTCGCCGCACGCATGGGGCATCTCGGTGCGCAGGCCCGATGGTACGGTTTCGACGCACTCGGAGCCGCTGGAGCGGCTTTCCGAGAAACACAAGTGGATGGGCTGGCCAGTCGTGCGAGGCGTCATTACTCTGGGACAGGCTATGGTGCTGGGATTTCGCGCCTTACGTTACTCGGCCGACGTAGCGCTTGAAGTTCCGGGGAAAGCAGGCGAGGCCGACGCCAAGGCCAAGAAGACCGAAATTAGCGGCTGGGTGGCAGCGGTCAACATCACTCTGTCGGTGGGGTTCTTCATCTTTCTGTATAAGTTTGTTCCGCTGGTTGCGGCAACGAAGTTGAAAGACAGCTACCCTGCTTTCGGCAGCCAGATCGGTTTCAATGCTGTGGATGGCGTGGTTCGTATTGCGTTGTTCCTGCTGTTCATCTGGGGCGTGTCGCTTATGCCTGATATCCGTCGCGTGTATCAGTACCACGGTGCTGAGCACAAGACAGTGTTTGCCTTCGAGTCTCACGATCCGCTGGAACCGAAGAACGTGCAGGCGTACTCGACGTTTCATCCGCGTTGCGGAACGAGCTTCTTGATGACGGTGATGATCCTGTCGATTGCCATCTACATGCTGTTTCCGGCGCAAACGTTTGTGACGCGGTTTGCGCTGCGCGTTGCTTTGTTGCCGGTGATCGCAGGCGTGTCATACGAGCTCATCCGCTTTGCCGCGAAGCATGGGAAGTCGCTGTTCGCAGTGCTGACTAAGCCCGGTCTGTGGCTGCAACGTATCACCACCAAACAGCCCACGGATGTTCAGGTGGAATGTGCCATCTCCGCGCTGAACGAAGCGATGGAACTGGAAAAGACCCACGGCGGCCAACTGGTAATCGCTTAGCGGCGCCCGCCGCGAAATCACCTTCCCCCAATTCATTGCGATGCGCCCCAAGCAAGGCGCTGCTTTCTATTCCCGTAAAATTGGGTTTGGCCCGCCCGGAACCAAGGGCCGTCAACGATCATGTTTGAGCGTTTGGAACAAATCGAATCGAAATACGAAGAGCTGAACCAGGCTTTGGCGTCGCCGGAGATCGTCTCCGACTCAGCGCGCTACCAGAAGACCGCCAAGGCGCATAGCGAGCTCACGCCGGTGGTCCAGAAGTATCGCGAGTACAAGGACCTTACGCGCGGCATCGCCGAGAGCAAGGCGTTGCTGGAGGATGAAACCGATCCTGAGATGGTGTCATATGCGGAAGAAGAGCTGGCCAAGCTGGAGAAGCGTGTGGGCGAAGTTGAGGAAGAGCTGAAAATCCTGCTCCTGCCGAAGGACCCGAATGACGAGAAGAACGTCATTTTGGAAATCCGCGCGGGGACGGGAGGCGATGAGGCCACGCTCTTTGCAGCGGAGATCTTCCGCATGTACAACCGCTACGCTGAAACCCAGCGCTGGAGGGTGGAAGTACTCTCGACGTCCGAATCGGGAGTTGGCGGATTGAAGGAAGTCATCGCTCTCATCGAAGGCCAGCGCGTGTATTCGCGTCTGAAATACGAAAGCGGAGTGCACCGCGTGCAGCGCGTGCCCCAGACGGAGACACAGGGACGCGTGCACACGTCGGCGGTAACGGTTGCGGTGTTGCCGGAAGCCGAAGACGTGGACATCAAGATTGATCCCAAGGACATTCGCATCGACACGTTCTGCTCGTCGGGCCCGGGCGGGCAGTCGGTAAACACGACGTACTCGGCGGTGCGTATCACTCACCTGCCGACCAACACCGTGGTGAGCTGCCAGGACGAGAAGTCGCAGATCAAGAACCGCGAGAAAGCGATGCGCGTGCTTCGCGCTCGGCTCTACGAAATGGAGCAGCAGAAGCAGCAGGAAGCCCTGGCCAAAGAGCGCAAGGCCATGGTGGGTACGGGCGACCGGAGCGAGAAGATCCGCACTTACAACTTCCCGCAGAACCGCGTGACGGATCATCGTATCGGCTACACCGTCCATCAATTGCCGGAGTTCATGGACGGAAAGCTGCAGCCGCTCATCGATGCTCTGATTACGCACTTCCAGGCCGAGCGGCTCAAGCAGGAGTCGGAGGTCGTGGCCTGAGCACGTGCAACTCAAACAGGCGCTAACGGCGGCGATCGAATACCTCGAGAGCTCCGACTGCGGCTCACCGCGCATGAACGCCGAGACGCTGATGATGTTCGTACTCGGTGTGAATCGGGCGTATCTTTACGCCCATCCTGAGCGCGAGCTTAGTAGCGAAGAACAAGCGCGATACGAGATCGTTGTTGGAGAGCGCTCCGCGGGTATTCCTTCGCAGTACATTACTGGGCACCAGGAATTCTGGGGACTCGACTTTGTTGTGACACCTGCCGTGCTGATTCCGCGGCCGGAAACAGAACACCTGGTTGAAACGGCTCTGGAATTGACGAAGGGTGTTGAGCGGCCGCGTATCGTGGACGTGGGGACGGGATCTGGCTGCATCGCCCTTGCATTAGCGAATGAGTTGAAGGGCGCAGAGGTTTACGGAGTCGATTTGTCGGCCGAGGCGCTGGAGATCGCACGTGCAAATGCCGCCCGGCTGCAATTGCATGGGAGAGTACAGTTCTTGCAGAGCAATGTGCTTGAGGCGCTCGCAGATCAGCACGACTTTGACTTTGTCATCAGCAATCCTCCCTATGTCGGCAACGATGAAGCTGACAAGGTCCAGCGGTCTGTCTTCGAATACGAGCCTCGAATAGCTGTGTTCGCAGGAGAGCATGGGCTGGACATGATTCGTCCGCTGATTGGGCAGGCCCACGCGGCACTCAAATCCGGCGGTTGGCTGGCCATCGAAATCGGGTACTCCATGCGAGATCCGGTGGTGGAGCTGCTCAGTCCGACAGTATGGGATGAGCCGACCGTGGCGCTGGACTTGCAGGGCATCCCAAGGGTGATTGCCGCCAAAAAGCGTTAAAGCTTTGCATTTTTGTGCTGTTTTGGACCTGTTGTTACCAGTCAGCGGCTGGAGAATTACGCCGCTATCATACCGTCTGTCTCGACTTTATCACCCTCGAACTGAAATTCTTTGGACAAGCGAACGTATTGATATAGACCGTGACGAACCAACTCCGCGGTTACTGGATTCTTTCCCTCTCGTCAGTACGAGCCTCTTAGTGCCGGAAGTGCCGGACGCCGGTCGTTACCATCGCCAACCCATGCCTGTTCGCCGCGTCGATAACTTCCGGGTCGCGTACGGAGCCGCCTGGCTGGATGATCGCCGTCGCGCCGGCTTCAGCAATCACTTCCACGCCATCGGGAAACGGAAAGAATGCGTCCGACGCCGCTACAGACCCTTTGATTCCCAGCACCGACTTCATGGCACCTATGCGCGCTGAATCAACGCGGCTCATCTGTCCGGCGCCCACGCCGGTGGTCTGCCCATTGCGGGCATAGAGTATAGCGTTCGATTTGACGTGCTTGCAGACTTTCCACGCGAAGAGCAGATCTTTCATCTCCTGCGGGGTCGGTTGGCGTTCAGTCACGACCTTCAGGTCGGCTTCGGTTAGCGGGCGCATGTCGTTGTCCTGCAGCAGAACGCCGCCGGAAACGTTCTTCAAGACCCACCTCTGCTCCCTCGGCTCAACTTCGACGAGCCGAAGGTTCTTCCTGGTGGCAAAGATCGCCTTGGCCTCGTCGTTGAACTTTGGCGCGGCGATAACTTCCAGGAACAGCTTCGCCATTTCAGTCGCCGTTGCAGCATCGATCGTGCGGTTCACGCCAATCACTCCGCCAAATGCCGACACCGGATCGCACTCCAAAGCCCGCAGATATGCCTCTGACAATGTGGGGGCTACTGCCGTCCCGCAGGGATTCGTGTGCTTAATGATGGCCACTACCGGCTCGTCGAATTCCTGCGCCAGGTCCCAAGCAGCTTGCAGATCAACGATGTTGTTGTAGCTGAGCTCTTTGCCCTGCAACTGCTTGGCATTGGCAACACCCTCGCCCGAGCTATCGCCATACAAGGCGGCCCTCTGGTGCGGATTTTCGCCATATCGCAGGTCAAACGCCTTGCGAAATGAGAGTCTTAGGGTTGCTGGAAATCTATCCCTGTCGCCAAACCCGAACCTCCCATCGACGGGCGGCTCAATGCTTTCCAGCGTTGAAGCAATTGCTGAGTCATAGGCAGCGGTTGTGGCGAACGCCTTCTGTGCCAGCCGCCATTTCGTCGCCAACGAGAGCGATCCGCCGCTCTCCTTCATCTCCTTGGCAATCGCTTGGTAGTCTTCCGGCGATGTCACGATGGCTACATCCTGAAAATTCTTGGCTGCCGAGCGCACCATCGAGGGCCCACCGATGTCGATGTTCTCGATAATTTCCTGAAATTCAACCCCCGGGTTGGACGCCGTCTTCTGGAAGGCGTAAAGATTTACCACTACCATGTCGATGGGCTGAATGCCGTGCTCGGCGACAGCCGCGCGATGCTGCGGGTTGTCGCGCATATGCAGAATGCCTCCGTGCACCTTGGGGTGCAGCGTCTTCACGCGGCCGTCGAGCATTTCCGGAAAGCCCGTGAGATCTGAAATATCTTTGGCGGGAATTCCCGAGTCGCGCAGCAGTTTTGCCGTGCCTCCAGTGGAAATCAGATCCACGCCCATGCCGACCAGTTGCCTCGCAAATTCGACCAAGTGAGACTTGTCGGTAACGCTTAAAAGCGCTCGTTGAATTCTTGCCATGAATGCCTCTTGCTAAGAATGTTCGGCACAGCGGGATGCAGCATCGCCAGGCCAACACATCAGGATAAAGGAAACGATTGAGACAGAGGAATCGCATCGATCAGCAACAGAGGTACGCTGATCCAGCGTTTCAGTTTGCAACTAAAAAAAGCCGGAAGAAAACTTCGTCGAAAAAGCTTACTGCCGCGGGACAGCGGCCGCCATTTTCTTCACCATGGCGATGACCAGCTTTCGATCACTGTCGTTCAGGCTGGCAGAATAGCGACGGATCTGGGTGAGGAAGCGCACCTCCTCTTCGGCCAACTGCGGGACAGCTCTTCCTCCGTTTTCCCCGTTGCCATCATGGAAAAACTGGGCGAGAGGAACATCCATGGCAGTTGCGATCTTGGCCAGAGTGTCAAGCGAGGGGATGGTGTGTCCGTTTTCTACCCGCGATAAGTAGCAGCGCAGAAGTCCGGTACGCTTCTCGATGTCGCCCTGCGACATGCCTTTTTGCAGCCGGTAATTGCGGATAGTTTGTCCGATGTTCATTCCGGTGGTGTTTCCTTGCGTTTGAAGTGGCTGAAGTTGACTGCATAGTAACCACTTGTGGCTTGGCTGGCAAGAAAAACTTGTGTTTATGCTCATTTTCTGGCTGAACTTATGGCGGGCTACAATGGTAATCAGTTACCGAAGTGATACTAAAGTGACGGGGTCATCTGCTACGGACGTGGTACTGGTTTGGGCTTCATAATCCAGTTTCATCGAACTGTCAAAATCGGAAGCGGTTGACCGGTCGGCAAGCGCATTTTTCAGGTCCAATACCATGTAGACGAGTTCGGCAGATTGCCGGACCGGGTGGGTGTACGCCCCGGGTAAAGACTGCCACTCGTTGTCGGGTATTGACACTCCTGCCAGAGTTGGTGGCGGTAGCTTAGAAAAAGGTTTCGGACTGCATTCCAATGCTCGGCGTTGGAAGCCTCGACAATGTTCATCGTAGGCTTAACCCATCAGGATTCCCCCATTCACCTTGAGCACTTCGCCAGTAATATATCCCGCCTCTTCTGAAGCCAGGAACTTCACTGCGTGGGCAACTTCCATATCAGTGCCGGTCCGGCCTAGGGGAACCATCGTACGCATTCTTTCCTTCAATTCGTCGGAAAGCACCGAGGTCATAGCTGTTTCGATGAACCCGGGCGCGACAGCGTTGACAGTGATATTGCGTGAGGCTACCTCCCGCGCCACGGCCATGGTCAATCCAATCAATCCAGCTTTCGATGATGCGTAGTTCGCCTGGCCAGCTTGACCAATCTGGCCAAAAATGCTGGTGATATTGATGATCCTTCCCCAGTGTTGTTTCAGCATGGAACCTATGACAGCCTGGATGAGTAGAAACGGCCCGGTGAGGTTGGTGTTGATCACGTCGTCCCAGTCGGCTCGCTTCATACGCAGGAAAAGCTGATCGCGTGTGACGCCAGCGTTGTTGACGAGGATGTCAATCTTGCCGAAACGCTCCAGTACCGACTTCACGTTGGCTTTGATCTCTTCTTCGCTTGCTACGTCCATCTTGAAAAGCGCAGCTTCTCCGCCTGCTGCAGCGATTTCTTCCGCCACCTGTTGCAGTTTCTCCCGATTGCGCGCGCACAAGGCAACCTTCGCGCCGCCCGCGGCGAGTACCAGCGCAGATGCGCGACCAATTCCCTGGGAGGCGCCCGTGACCAGCACCACGCGGCCTTCGACTCCCGCCATCAAATATCTCCTCGGATGAATCCAGCAGGATTATAACTAGCTACAACCGGTTTGTCGGTGGTAACGCGTTCTAGTCCGCACCTTGATAAACCAGTGAGCCTACCGGTTCGCCTAGCACCACACGCCTGATGTTGCCCGGTTGGTTGAGGTCAAAAACCACGATCGGCAGCCTGTTCTCCTGGCACATAGCGATTGCGGTTGCATCCATCACCTTGAGCCCAAGCTTGAGGATGTCAAGGTACGTGATTTTGTCGAATTTCGTAGCCGACTTGTCTTTCATTGGGTCGGCGGTGTAGATGCCGTCGACCTTGGTTGCTTTGAGGATTGCGTCAGCGTGGATCTCCATCGCTCGCAACGAAGCGGCAGTGTCAGTGGAGAAGTACGGGTTGCCGGTTCCAGCCGCGAAGACTACAACGCGGCCTTTCTCCATGTGTCGAATGGCACGGCGGCGGATGAATGGCTCAGCCACCTCGTGCATTTCTATTGCGCTCATCACGCGGGTCTGAGCGCCGTGCTTTTCCAGCGCGTCCTGCAGGGCAAGCGCATTGATCACCGTAGCCAGCATGCCCATGTGGTCGGCGGAGACGCGATCCATGTGCTGCGCCTGAGCGGCGATTCCGCGGAAGAAGTTCCCGCCTCCCACCACGATCGCGATCTCCACGCCGAGCCGGTGTACGTCGGCAATCTCGCCTGCAATTTCATGCACGCGATTGTTATCGACGCCGAAGCCCTGGCCCGCGGCCAGCGCTTCACCGGAAAGTTTGAGCAGGATACGTTTGTAGGCGGGAACGGTCATCGGAGTTGCTCGTAGCGTACCGATTCCAGTTTAGCAGTTAGGTGGCATGCAACTGCGACAGCCAGGGCGATGTGATGGAGACGGTCGACAACGGTTCATGGGTAATTGAAGCAGAGGCGCGCTGCCCAACCCCAAGAGCGGACGCAAAGATGAAACAAAACCGATGTACAATAGGCCTCTTCTCAAGAAGTCTTGAGTCACCTTTTATTCACACAGAAGAAGTGCGCATGGCAGTTGTTGTTCATTCGGGCAGAGGGTGGATTGTCACACTCCTTTTGGGGTTAGCTTCCGTCAACCTTTACGGGCAGGCACTGGCTACCCCCGATGAGCATAATTCCCAGCAGTTGTCTTCGCCCGGAGATTCATTCCAGGCAAACAATGCTTCTTCAGGCAGCGACCTTGACCGTGATGTGGAACCGGCCGCATCCGGCGATAGCAGCAGTAATGAGCCGGCTTCCAGGGATACACCGCAAACTGGCTTGATGCCCCACAAACTCGAGCAGCGTGCTCAGCGTTTTCAGTGGAAGCCCGCGCTCGGGCAATATGGGCTGGAAATCTCCATCCAGCACGCCTGGCGGTTTGTTCATGAGAATGGCACGGTGGACGCCGTTGCTTACGGACCGTGGTTCCACGACTGGATCGATTCCATCGGTGCAACCCACGGCTGGGATGACGAAGACGGGTGGCACGCCAGCTATGTGGGCCATCCGCTGAATGGCGGAATCTACGGGTTCATCGAGCAGCAGAACGATCCTCTCTATCGGCAGGTGGAGTGGGGCGACGGCCGGATTTACTGGATGAGCAGGCTGCGCGCTATGGCCTTTGCCGCCGTTGCCAGTACTCAATGGACGCTCGGACCGCTCAGCGAGGCTTCATTGGGCAACGTACAGCTGCACGCGTCTCCCGGATTCATCGACCTGGTCAACACGCCTTGCTTAGGCATCTTGGAAATGATGGGCGAGGACATGATCGATCGCTACCTCATCATTCCCGTCGAGAACCATGTTGCGAATCCGTGGATACTAGTGGCGGTGCGCAGCCTGGGGAATCCGGCGCGCAGTTTCGCCAACCTGATGGCATTCCATTACGGCTGGAGCCGCGCCACCAGGCCGGGAATCTGGGGCGTAAATCACGAAATGCGGAAGGAGCTAGTCCGGGAGTACAAGGAGGGTCTGATCAGCGCGCCCTTCGGTCCGCATACCGCTGCCGAGCGCGCCGAAATGAACAAGGCTATTGAAAGACCTCCCTCCAAGGAGGCGCCCATTGAACTGCAAGCCTATGCCCTGTACACGGGCTTCGTGCACGGAGGCAATTGCTTGGGAGGTGGAGGACAGGGAGCCGCACGCATCGCTAACGCCTGGCAGATTGTTAGCGAAGTAAATGGCTGTATGGTCGTCAATACACCGCAGTACCAGAGCGCCGATTCTTTGACCTTTGCTGCAGGTCCGCGCTGGACACCCCGCGCGGCACATCGCTTCTCGCCTTTCGCCCAGGTTTTCTTCGGTGGACAAAAGATCACCTACGAGATTCGCGATTCCGAAAAAGAGAATTTTCTACTCAATGCATGGAACGACGGGAACGGATGGCTACCCCATTACCCCAAGCGAAGCGCCTACACGGTGCAGTACCAGGCACTGGGATTCAACATGACCATGGGCGGCGGGTTCGATATCGTCTTCGGGCGTGCCTTCGCCTGGCGGGTGCTCGACGTCAACTACTCCCACTCGTGGATGCCTCCGGTGCATGGTATCGACTCGTCCCAGGCCGTGCAGGTCCGCACAGGTATCGTGCTGCGCATCGGAACGTGGTAAGACTCAAGTCCTTAACACGACATCAAAGGGAAAAGGCGGGTGTGCCTATACAGCTTTACTCGGCGCTCTGTTCCTGCGCCTTGCTGACGGCGATAGTCTCGCCTACGTCGCCCACCTTGAAGCGGGCATAACGCTTAACCGAGATGTTCTCGCCCAGCTTGCCGATGACACTGGCGATCAGCTGCGCGACGGTAATGGTTTGGTCTTTGATGAAGGGCTGCTCATAGAGGCAGACCTCCTCGTAGAACTTGCCCATTTTGCCTTCGACAATCTTCTCCACCACCTGAGCCGGCTTGCCCGTGGCCGCTGCCTGCGCGCGGTAGATGTCCTTCTCTTTCTCGAAAGCCTCCGCAGTCACGTCTTCTTTGCGGATGAAGCGCGGATCGGTCGCCGCAATGTGCATGGCGATGTCGTGCACCAGGTTCTTGAAGTCGTCGGTGCGGGCGACAAAGTCGCTCTCGCAGTTGACCTCAACCAGGACGCCGATCTTGCCTCCCGCGTGGATGTAGCTGGCCACGGAGCCTTCGCTGGTGGTGCGGGTCGCCTTCTTAGCCGCAGTGGCAACGCCTTTCTTGCGCAACCATACGATGGCGGCTTCGACGTCTCCTTTGGACTCGGTCAATGCCTGCTTGCAGTCCATCATGGGCGCATTGGTCTTGTCCCGAAGTTCTTTTACCTGTGCGGCAGTAATGTTCACGGTGCTTGTGCTCATTTCGTTGTTGTTCCCCTTGCCGGAGCAACTAGCGACTAGCCACTAGCTTTTGAATTCCCGGCGCTATATGAATTAGATGATTCAGTCGCCTCAACGTATCGAAGTCGCGCTTCTTACACCGATTGGGGGCAAGCACGAACTAGCCAAAGCTGATTGCTAGTTGCTTCCTGACAAAAAACCCGCGCCATCGGGCAGCGCGGGTCTGGAAACCTTGCAGCCTCCCGGCTGCGCTTACGCGCTTGGAGTTTCTATCGCTTCCTCGGTTGTGGTCGTTCGGCGCGCGCCCTTGCCCAGCACATCTTCCATACTGACCTCTTCGGCTTCAGCTGCCTCTTCCCCCGGCTCGCCCGCAAATCCCTCCGAACTGGCCGCTGTCGTCTCTGCGCCTTCAGTGTACTGGACGCCGGCATTGATGTCGGCCAACTGCTTGTCGCCGATCGCCTGCACGCCCTCAACAACCGAATCTGAGATCTTCGAGGCGAACAGCCGGATCGCGCGAAGCGCGTCGTCGTTGCCGGGGATCACGTAGTCCACTTCGCTCGGGTCGCAGTTGGTATCGACCACGGCGACTACGGGAATGCCCAGCTTGCGCGCTTCCTTCACCGCGATCTGCTCCTTGTTCGAGTCAATCACGAACAGCACGTCGGGCAGACGGTTCAAATTCTTGATGCCGGCCAGGTTGGCCTGCAGATGTTTGCGCTCCCGCTCCAGCTTGACGACTTCTTTCTTGGGCAGCAGCTCATAACGGCCATCCGTGGCCATGTCGTCAAGCTCCTTGAGCCGCTTCACCGATTTCTGAACCGTCACCCAGTTGGTCAGCAATCCGCCCAACCAGCGCTGATTCACGTAAAACATGCCACAGCGGTTCGCTTCTTCCGCAATGGCGTCCTGCGCCTGCCGCTTCGTCCCAACGAACAGCACAAGCTTGCCTTCGGCTGCCTGATCGGTGACAAACTTCGACGCCTCTTTGAACATCTTCAGCGTCTTCTGCAGGTCGATGATGTAAATTCCATTGCGCTCGCCAAAGATATACTCCTTCATCTTCGGGTTCCAACGTTTTGTCTGGTGCCCGAAGTGAACGCCGGCTTCGAGCAGCTCCTTCATCGTGATATTCGCCAAGCTACCTCCTAGCTTGCATCCCTCGCGGCGGATTCGGTCTTAATCACCGCCCGGATCGTCCGGGATTACATTTCCTGTACCACCCGCCCCGTTGATAGCGGGTGCGGAAAGATTCGTTCCGGTCCTTGCTTCTGTTTCCCGCCCCCGGAACCACAAAGCGGGAATTCAGTTGCCAGTTGATCCCTGGCACCTGACAACTCCTTTACCGCTTCGAGAACTGGAAGCGCTTACGGGCGCCCTTCTGGCCGTACTTCTTGCGCTCCTTGGCGCGAGCATCGCGGCTCAGGAAACCTTCTGCCTTCAGCTTGGCGCGCAACTCAGGATTGAACTCTTGCAGCGCGCGGGCTACGCCCATGCGCACCGCGCCGGCCTGCCCGTTAACTCCACCGCCGTTGACCGTCACCACAGCACTGAAGCTTCCAGTAGTCTCGGTGAGCACAAGCGCCGACTTCGCCATGATGCGCTGTGCTTCAGTCACGAAGTAGCTATCGAAAGGCTTGCCGTTGACCGTCATATCGCCCGAGCCCGGACGAAGAAATACTCGGGCTACGCTCGATTTGCGGCGCCCCGTACCGTAATACTGAACTAGTTCTGCCATCTCGTATCCGTTGGGAGCTCGCTCCCTCAATCCTTCTTAGTTTTTCCTCACCTATTTTGGTGGCTGCCCCATCCTTCATCCCGTTTTGGCGAAGGATAGGCTTAGACCGCTTCCACTGCCGCCGGCTTCTGCGCTGCGTGCGGATGCTTGTCGCCCTTGTACACCTTCAGCTTCGAGCCCATCGCCCGGCCCAGCTTCGTCTTGGGCAGCATGCCCTTGATAGCTTCTTCCACCACCAGCTCGGGTTTGCGCTCAAAACGCTTCTTGTACTCTTCCGCCTTAATGCCGCCGGGATATCCGGAGTAACTGAAATACGTCTTGCTGTCGGCCTTCAGACCTGTAATCTTGACCCTCTCGGCATTAATCACGATCACGTGATCACCCGTGTCGAGGAACGGCGTGTATTGCGGATTATCTTTGCCATTGAGGATGCGCGCCACGCGCGACGCCAGCCGGCCAAGGGTCTGGCCCGATGCATCGACAACAAACCATTTGCGCGCAATTTCCCCTTTGGGGAAATACGTGGACATCGTGAACTCTCCAGAATGTAGAAAAGACCGCGAAAGTGCCGCTGAGTTCGGGCGCGGAATTGCGCAAAGAACCGCTAGGCGTGCAGACGCAGGACTACCAAAGTCTTAAGAATAGCTGACCAACGCATCCCCTGTCAACGAACAGGCGGCACAGGAAACTCTCTGCAAGCAGCCATAACCCCTCTACTCCTGTCGCAGCGCCTCCATCGGATCGACTTTTGCAGCCCGATATGCCGGCAAGTAACATGCCGCAAGGACCACCGCGGCTAGAACGACCGGCGTGAGCAGCATGATTCCCGGATCGCGGGGGTGAACTTCATGTAGAACGCTAGCCAGCAGTTGTGCGCCGGCTAAGGCCGCTGTAAGTCCGAGAGCGAATCCGATCATTGCAAGACGCATGCCCTGCTTCAGAGTCATAGCCAGCACCCCGGCGCGACTCGCACCGAGTGACATGCGAATGCCAATTTCTCGCGATCGCTGGCTCACTAGGTACGAGAGCACACCATAGATTCCGACGCCTGCCAACAGGATGGCCAGGCCGGCAAACAGTGCCAGAAGACCCGCCAGAAATTGCTGCCCGCCAGTGTGCTCGGCAACGATCTCGTTCATGGTGCGGACCTGAAACAACGGCAAACTTGAGTCAACTTCCGCCAGAGCCCGGCGGACTTCCATCGCCACGCTGTAGGTCGAAGACGGGGTGTGCGCCACGACCATGAACCACGGCCAACCGTCGACGATGTCATAGGCTTCAGGCACAGGAACGTGGGTCATGTACTGCTTCACGTCGCCCACCACGGCGATCACCTGACGCCACGGCCCGTTCTTCTCGCTGAAGGAGAACATCTGCCCCAACGGATCCTGATTGGGCCAGAAGTACTTGGCCATTGCCTGGTTGATGATGACCGGATACACCATGGCGTTGGTCTGCTCAGGCGGAAGCGCGATGTGCGCTTCTGAAGCTTCGAGTTGCTTCTGGTCAATCGAAAAGGCAGTGACTGCATCCTGAGCAGTGAAATCTCGCCCCTGAAGCATGGGGATGCCCATCACGTGAAAATACCCAGGCGAGATGTAATGATTCTCCACCAGCGGACCGCTCATTGGCGGGGAAGGCCGTCCGCGCACCGTCACGAAGCTATTGCTACCGCCCTCCAGGGGGACTTTATCGCTAATGCTTACCGAATCGAGGCCGGGTATGCTGTGCAAATTTGCCAGCAACGCTGCGGAGAAGTCGAAGCGCTCTTGCCGCTGAGGATATTTGGCTTCGGGCAAGGCGGTAGCCCCAGTCCACACCCCTTCAGCGCGCACTCCGATGTCGGTCTTGCGAAGGCGCATGAAGTCCTTGAGCAGAAGGGTGGCGGAGATGAGGAGCAGAAGCGAGAGGCCTATTTCGGCAACGACGAGTCCGTCGCGCAGAAATCCACGATGGCGAGCAGTAGTGCCGTAACTGCCCGCGCCGCTCTTCAGAGCTTCATAAAGCTGGGGACGTGCATTCTGTAATGCTGGGACCAATCCGAATGCCAGGCCGGTGAGTACGGCCACCGCAAGCGTAAATCCTAGTACCGGTGGATTGATTTCAATCGCATTCGCTTGGGGAAGCCCGACGTGCTTGAGCGCTGTAATAACACGCAGTCCGCCCCACGCGAGAAGCAAACCAAGCGCGCCACCGGCAATACCAAGTACGGCACTTTCCGCGAGCATCTGCCTCACCAGGCGCCCACGGCTCGCCCCCAGCGCACCACGAATCGCGATCTCCTTCTGCCGCACGACTGCGCGCGACAGCAACAAGTTAGCCACGTTGGCGCAGGCAATGAGCAATACCAGAACCACGGCACCCAGCATCATTAGCAGGGAAGAACGAGACTCCCCGATCATGTCTTCGTGCAAACTAAGCAGCGAAGCGCCTACCTTGTGGTTTGAGTCGAGATATTGCTTTTCCAGCTGTGACGCGATGAGACTCATCTCAGCTTGCGCCTGCTGCAGTGAGACGCCCGGTTTGAGCCGTCCGATGGCATTCAGCCAGTGCGTGCCGCGGCGCATGAGACTCTTGCTGTCCATGTCTTGCGGCCTCCACAGCTGAGCATCCGAGGGAAATTGGAATCCCGCCGGCATCACGCCGACGACGTCGTATTTGCGGCTATTGAGCTCAATCTGTTGACCAACGATTCTGGGATCGCCGTTGAATTTGCTCTGCCACAAGCCGTAGCTAAGAATGACGACACGGTCGCGGCCGGGCTCATCTTCACCGATGGCGAAGGTCCTTCCCATGAGCGGGCGAGCGCCAAGAAGCAAAAAAAAGTTGGCCTCGACACTTGTGCCGATGACGTGGTCGGGCTCACCCTTGCCACTGAGGTTAACGTCCTGGCTCCAGCCATAGACGGCCATGTCCTGAAAGCTGTGGTTCTGGGTCTTCCAGTCCAGGAAGTCAGGCCCAGCCAACGGATAGTTACCCGGAGCGTCTTCGGTCTCGTACAGGCGTACTAACTCCCCGGAATGTTGGTACGGAAGCGGCCGCAGCAGGGTTGCATAGATGATGCTGAAAATGGCGGTGTTAGCGCCGATACCGAGCCCAAGCGTCAGAATCGCAACCGCTGCAAATACCGGCGCGCGTCGCAATCCGCGCCAGGCATAGACAAGGTCCTTCCGAAAAGCATCCATAGTCGCCCCCCGTGCTTCTGAGCCTTAGACGCGGCGATGTTGCCGCGCGTGAGCGTTGGAGTAAAACTGGCTCGTGCCGCTCGCTGCTCCCCGTTCCTGGTTGTGTCGACTACGCTCAGTTCGCTGAGTTCATGAGTTTTGCAACGAATTGACCGCTCTCGCCAATTTGTGCGGTACGTCACAATGCTTTGTGGTTCGACTCATGGGTTCCTTCAGCCGTTCCGGTGCAATCTTTTCTCATACGCTATCGGCCGATTTATGCAGAGGTACCCAGTTTCGCGCATCGTGCCTGGCAGCTTCGACGGAAGGATTTAAGACCCCAGGAGAAATGGCATGCCAGTCCCGCAATCATATCCCTGGTTTCACATCAATCGTTATCCTGCTGAGGCCACCTGCGAATTCTGCAATGCAGCCTTCCGCCACGAGTTCTGGTGCATCACTCTGAATCCCTAGGCCATGAATGCCTGGCAAGCCGTCCTCGATGCGGCCGAGCTCAATCTCCACGATCATCTCTTTCTTCATGCTCTGGGAGTATCGTGGAAGGACGCCAGCGCGAAGAGATGCAAGCTATCGCCGCCGCCAATCTGGCCTGATGACGGTGCTAGCGAGCGCTCGCTTGTTGCCTGCTTTCGGCGCCCCGGCCCTGCCCTGAGCCAAGTCGCAGGGCGGCTCGGTGGTAAAGACCCATTACCGCCCGGGTTTGAATTCCTCCATCCACCACTCCCAATTGCTCAGCTCCTGCCCGCCATGGGTGAAGCCCAACTCAAGGAAGACTTCGTCGGCACCGATTTTTTCGCAGGCGGCGATGTCTTGGCGAATCTGGTCAGGCGTACCCATGAAAATCGGGCGGTCTTTCTCCACCGGCTTATCCCTGAGGACCAAGTTGCCGCGCACTATCATCTTTAGCTCGGAGGGATTACGTCCCGCAGCTTCGGCCATTTGCTTGATCGCCCCGAACATCTGCGCCATAGCTTCAACTGATAGTCCGGTCGGATTCCAGCCGTCGGCCATGCTAGCGACCCGCTTCAGCGCCGCGGGAGCGAACGCTGCAATGTATATCGGGGGATGCGGTTTCTGCACTGGCTTGGCATTGATGTGCGACTTTGACAAGGAAAAGAACTTGCCGTGGAACTCGGAAGGATCTGTGGTCCAGAGGGCCTTCAGCACCTGGATGAATTCGTCGGCGCGAGCGCCGCGCACTTTGATGTCTGCGCCAGTTGCCTCCATCTCGTCGGGGGACCAGCCTAGTCCCAGGCCAACGTTCAGGCGTCCCTTCGACAGGATGTCAATCGTGCTCAGCCGGCGCGCCAGCGTCACCGGGTTGTAGTACGGAATATCGAGCACGCTGGGACCCAGCCTGATCTTGGTCGTAACGGCGGCGGCGAACGTCAGGACGTCCAGCGGGTCGAGGTTGTACTTATACTGCTCGGGGAGCGAGCCGTCGGGCGTGACTGGATAGGTCGTCTTGGGGTCTATCGGCCAGAGCAAACGCTCTACCGTCCATAGACTGTTGTAGCCCATCGCCTCGGCTTTTTTAGCGACCGTCTTAATTGCTTCCGGTGTCGCCACCGGCCCAATATTCGGTATCGATACTCCGAGCTTCATGCAGTAATCCTCTCCGTATTGGGACTAAAGTGCCGCACCATTCTAACCGCGGGCAGCACAACGCCGATGTTCGATAACCCTAAGAGGAATAGGAGCGCAATCCTGGAGGTCAAAGTGCCAGGTAGGTCTTTCCGTGCCGCGGGGTGGTTTCGTCGCCAATGAGCAGATAGGTCGGAAAGCCGCGAACTTCGGTTAGCAGTCGCATTGATTGCGCATCAGGAGGAACGTCAAAGATCCAAGTCGTTTTGAACGACTCGCCCGGTCGCAAAGGATCGCGCAGTGAGTGTGGTTGCTGATGGGTCGTGTCCCATGCCTCTTGCCCATTGGTGGAGACAGAATAGGAACGGCCGTTGGCGTCGATCAATTGCAGCAACACCGGATCAGGGCGCAGCGGAGAATCGCCCCGCCAGGGGGTAATGGTGCGCTCGTCGAAATGCGAGCGGAGAGTGATGATCACGAACTCACCGTGTGCTGTGGCGTCACCGATGAACTTCGTGTGCTCCACGTTCAGCACCGAGTAAGCGATGTGGCAGTCCATTTCGCAGAAGTACTTCTCGTCGCCGCGAGCGGCGGTGCGGTCGTAGCTGGTGTAGGAGAAAGCCGCCAGCAGCAGTCCATAACCCATCACCACGACACCAATAGCGAGTAGCGGATACGGTGCCCATCTCCGGCGGACGAAGAAGAGAATGGCGGCCGCAATCAGCAGAAAGAAGATCAATGCGGTGCAGCCTAGAAACAGCAGCGCCGCCAGGTGAGCCTCAAGGTTTCCGTTGGTATACATCAGTTGACCTCATTGACGAAAACTTTATGTGGCAAAGCAAGCCGGGTAAGAACCGGGTCATAAGGCCCGGTTTTGACTCCACTACTTTCGCGCCGCCCGAATCACCGATTCCATTTGCTCGAGATAGCCTTCCAGCGCGCGTCGTCCCGAGGCCGTCAGCCGGAACTCGGTGCGCGGCTGGCGACCAACGAATGATTTCGTGCACTTCACGTAGCCCGCATCCTCTAGCTTGCGCGCATGCACACTGAGATTGCCATCGGTGATCTCCAGCAGCTTCTTGAGGTCGTTGAAGCTGAGGACTTCATTTACCGCCAGCGCACTCACGATGGCCAGGCGCGCGCGCTCGTGAATCAGCGCATCGAGTTTCAGGCTCTCGGCTGGCTGAGCGGCAATTTCGCTGGTGCTTCGGCGAGGAACTGTGGAAACGCGAGTTGCGCGATTGGTGTTGGTTTGGGTCATAACGGTTTACCAAAAATAAACGTGCTCCAGAAAATAAAGTGCTGTGAAGGCCGCCACGAGGGTAATCCCCGGAACCACAAGCCTTCTTGCGCTCCGCGCAGGGTTTTTCCAGTCAGTTGTGAAGAGAAAAATCAATCCCGTCATCAGCACCAGGACGATTGCGATCTGAAAGATATGTGCCCCGGTGCCTTCGTCGGACGGCGCCGGTTGTCGCGGCTGGACGAAGCCGATCAGGACGCTGAGGAGTGCGATCAGCGAAAGAACAAGAATGATGCGGGAGCTGACAATGTTGAGCTTTTCCGATGGCATGACTTTGGGTCCTCCATAATCCACAGAGCGGT
>Ga0209465_10000232_pt1 | contig 26387 bp, 25 predicted proteins | sample PanSoiPlot1MoBio_FD_188321 | JGI IMG/M metagenome (GOLD analysis project Ga0209465, IMG submission 188321) | Tropical forest soil microbial communities from Panama analyzed to predict greenhouse gas emissions - Panama Soil Plot 1 MoBio (SPAdes)... | ecosystem: Environmental > Terrestrial > Soil...
TCGGCGACCTCATGATGCACTGGACGAACGACCGGTGGATCTCCACCCTCCACCGCGTGCTCAACCCGCCTCGCGACGCTCAGCTCGGCACTCGGCGGATGTCGCTCGTCTTCTTTCACCAGCCCAACTACGATGCGCTGATCGAGTGCCTGCCGAGCTGCCAGGGTCCTGGGTGGCCCGCCAAGTATCCGCCGGTGACCTCGGGCGAGCACCGCAACCGCAAGTTCGCCGCGACGACGATCGCGCCCTAGCGCGCGGCGGAGGGCCGAGCGCAGCCCGTGTACATGTAGGTCAGCGGCCGCGGTCCGGGGGCGTACTCGGTCCGCAGCTCGGAGATCTCGAAGTCCCCCTCGCGGAGCAGATCGTCCACCTTCCGGTCGAGGTGACACCCGCCGGCGAGGCGACGCCAGATCGGCGTGAGCCTCCTCTGCCAGCTCCGGACTCTGGGCAGTGGGGAGAGACCGTGCTCCACGAAGCGAAGAGCGCCTCCCGGCGCGAGCACACGCCGCATCTCGCGCAACGCGGCCACCGGATTGGGGATGGAGCAGAGCGTCCACGTCAGGATCACGGTATCGACGGTTCCATCCGCGAGGGGAATGTCGGTCGCCGATGCCTGGAGGAGGCGCAGGGGCGCGCCGTCCCGCGTGACGCGCCGGCGCGCCATCGAGAGCAGACGCGGCGACGGATCGAGACCCAGGAGCGCCTCCACGGCGCGGCCGTAAAGGGGCAGGTTCAATCCGGAGCCCACGCCCACCTCGAGGACGCGCCCGCGCGCCGGTGGAACGACCTCCCGCCGGAACGGCTCGAGGAGCTGCTGCCGCATCACGCGGTCCAGGAGCACGGGCAGGATGCGGCGCTCGTAGAACGCGGCCACTCGTCCGGTCGTCACGCTACGCGGAGAACCCCTGGGGGGCGACTCGCCATGCCTTGGAGAACTTGCTCGCGAACGTCTGGAAGCCAATGGTGAAGGTGAGCTCCACGATCTCCGGCTCCGTGAAGTGTTCCCGCAGGCGGGTCAGGCACTCCTCCGTCACCTCGAGATCGTCGCGAGTGATGCGCTCGCAGAAGGCGAGGGCGGCGCGCTCTCGCTCCGTGTACCGTGCGCTCTCCCCGTAGGTAGGCAGATCAGCCAGCTTCTCCGGTGCGATGCCCATCTTCACGCCCACGGCGCGACGGATGTCCATTCAGTAGGGGACCCCGTAGAGGCTGGCCACCTGCAGGTTGAGCAGCGCGCGCAGCTGCCGTTCCGTCCTCGAGAACCACTCGATGATCAAGTAGAAGCTGCCCAGCCCCAGCATGAGGGGCAGCCGTCGCGCCATGAGACGTTCCGGAGTCGGCACCTTGCCGAACATCCGCTGCCCCAGTTTGAACAACGCCCGCGTCACCACTCCCGGCCGCTCATTGTCCGCGATTCGTTCCATGACGTCCTCCCGTGTCAGGGGAACTGCTCGGGAACGCCCCGGCGGCGGGGCACCACTGGCAAGCATACGCCCGCCTACACCGCCCGCTCGAAGCCGTGCTCGCGGGTGTCGTTCACGTCCTCGGGCAGGACGCGCTCCCCCGTGCGTCGGAAGCCCATGCGCTCGTAGAGGCGGTGGGCGAGATCGAAGCGCGTGTCCGACCAGAGCACGAGGCGAGGCACGCGCTGCGCCCGGCACCAGTCGAGCACCGCCTCCACGAGAGCGCGGCCGAGACCTCGCCCTCGCCACTCCGCGTCCAGATACAGCCGATGCAGCTCGGCCGTCTCCGCATCGACGCGCTCCACGCCTACCGATCCCACCACGGTGCCATCCTTCCGCACCACGTAGAACGCGCCGTGCGGAGGTGCGTAGTGGGCGGCAAAGGAGTGAAGATCCGGGACCTCGACGGCGGCCTCGAAAACGAATCCGTACTCGGCGAAGACGCGGCCGATGAGCGCGATGACGCCGTGCACGTCGGCCGAACTCGCCTGGATTACCGCGAGCGCGTCGCCAGTCATGGCGGCAACCTAGCACAGCGATCTTGTCGAGGGATTGCCTTTGCCAGGAGGCACGTCTACGATAACCGGCGCCTGCCACAGTGTGGGCGCGCGAGGAGGCTCGCATGACCGAAGAGCAGCAGCGGATCCGGAGCTACCTGGTGGCACAGGGCGCGAAGCTCAGCCCCGCCGCCATCGTCGAGAAGGTGCGCGCGGCCATGGCGGAGCTGGAGACGGCAAGCCGCGCCGTGCCCGCCGATCGGTTCGGCGAGCGCCCGGAGCCGGGGGAATGGTCGGGCAACGAGGTAATGAGCCACGTCGTGGCCGCGGGCGCCTACTTCGGCGGCGGCATCATGGCCGCCATCGACGATGCGCCCCCGCCGCCGCGCATGGGCGGCTCGGGCGCGGAGAACGCGCCCGGGCGCTCCGCCGCCGAGTGGTGCCGGCTCCTCTCGCGCGATCGCGACGCGCTCTTCGCGCGGGTTCTCCGCGCCGCGCCGGATGCCGCGCCCGCCCGGCGCATCGAGCACGGAATGTTCGGGCCGCTCAACTGGCGCGAGGCTCTCCTCTTCCTGCGCTTGCACGACCTCGACCACGCGGGTCAGCTCCAGAAGATCGCCGCCGCCCTCACCGCCTCCCGGCCCGCCTGATGCGCGTCGCCATCTCGCTGCGGCTGGCCAGCGAAGACTGGGAGCAGGCGAGCGCCTACGTCGTGGAGGCGGAGCGGCTCGGCGTGGACTGCGTCTGGTCCGCCGAGGCCTGGGGCCACGACGCAGTGACGCCGCTGGCCTTCGTGGCTGCGCGCACCTCTCGCATCCGCCTCGGCACCGGCATCATGCAGGCGGGCACGCGTACTCCCGCCCTCGTAGCCATGACGGCCATGAGCCTGGCCGCCATGTCGCGCGGGCGTTTCCTCCTCGGCTTGGGCGTGAGCGGCCCACAGGTGATCGAGGGCTGGCACGGCATCCGCTTCGAACGCCCCGTCCAGCGCATCCGCGAGATAGTGGAGATCGTGCGGCGGGCGACCCGCGGCGAGCGCCTCGAGTTCAAGGGCAGCGTCTACGAGCTGCCCCTCCCGGGTGGGGAAGGCAAAGCCCTGCGGTCCGCCGCCAAGCCGCAGCCGAATATTCCCGTGTATCTCGCCACGCTCTCGCCGAAGAGCCTCGAGATGACGGGCGAGATCGCCGACGGCTGGCTTGGGACGTCGTTCATGCCGGACCACGCGCGCGTGTTCTTCGACCACCTGGAAACGGGAGCGCGCCGCGCCGGCCGCTCGCTCCAGAGCCTCGATCTCCAAGCGGGCGGCTTCGTCGCCTTCTCCGATCACGTAGAGCGGCTCATCCCGCCCCGCAAGCCGGGGCTCGCCTTCACCTTGGGTGCCATGGGCTCGCGCCAGCACAACTTTTACAACGATGCCTTCAAGCGCGCTGGCTACACCGACGTCGCCCTCGAGGTGCAGCGGCTGTGGCTCGATGGCCATCGCGAGGAGGCAGCGGCGCGGGTGCCCGACGAGCTGGTCCTCAAGACCAACCTCCTGGGGACGGAGGCGATGGTGCGCCGCCGCCTCGAGCTCTATCGCGACGCCGGCGTCACCACGTTGCGGGTGGAGCCCGCGGGCGAGACGCTCGACGAGCGGCTCGCGACGCTCGGTCGGCTGCTCACCCTCGTGCGCGCCCTCTGAGCCCCTCCACAATGAGCGGAACGATCCAGCACGTGCGTGCGGGCGTCCTCGATGTCGCCTACGAGGCCGCGGGTCCGTCCGACGGCGTGCCGGTAGTGCTCCTGCACGGTTTCCCCTACGACGTGCATGCCTACGACGAGGTGGCACCGGCCCTCGTCGCAGCGGGCTGTCGCGTGATCACGCCCTACCTGCGCGGCTACGGCCCTACCCGGTTCTTGTCCGCCGAAACACCGCGCTCGGGTCAGCAGGCGGTCCTCGGGCACGATTTGCTCGCCCTCATGGACGCGCTCGGCATCCGCAGCGCGGTGCTCGCCGGCTACGACTGGGGCGGCCGCGCCGCCTGCATCGTGGCGGCCCTCTGGCCCGATCGCGCCCGGGGGCTCGTATCGGGCTGCGGCTACAACATCCAGGACATTGCCGATTCCGCGAGGCCGCAGGCGCCGGAGCGCGAGCACCGCCTCTGGTACCAGTACTACTTCCACGGCGAGCGGGGCCGGGCCGGGCTCGCCCAGCATCGCCGCGAGCTCGGCAGGCTTCTGTGGCAGCTCTGGTCGCCGAACTGGAAGTTCGACGACGCTACGTACGACCGCACGGCCGTCTCCTTCGACAATCCCGATTTCGTGGACGTGGTGATCCAGTCCTACCGGCATCGCTTCGCGCTCGCCCCCGGCGATCCCGCGGTGGAGGAAATCGAGGTCCGGCTCGCCGCACAACCTCGAATCACCGTGCCGACCATCGTCCTCCATGGTGAGGGAGACGGGGTGAGCCCGCCCTCCGCCTCCGCGTCCCACCAGCGCTTCTTCACGGGGAGCTACGAGCGGCGTCTCGTCCCGAGCGTCGGTCACAACCTGCCGCAGGAGGCGCCGCGCGAGTTCGCCGAGGCGATACTCGCCCTGGCCCACATCAAGTCCCGGATGGACTCCAAGCGGGCGTGAGGATATCGACGTGGAGAGACGAAAGCTCGGCAAGACGGACATGGAAGCGAGCGTCCTCGGCTTCGGAGGGTCGGAGATCGGCTTTCAGGGAGTGAGCGGCCGCACGGTGGCGCGGCTCCTCGACGGCGCGCTGGACGCCGGGCTCAACGTGATCGACACCGCCGAGTGCTACGAGAACAGCGAGGAGCTCATCGGCAAGGCGGTGAGTGGACGCCGCCGGGAATTCCATCTCTTCACCAAGTGCGGCCACGGGAAGAGCTATGGCCATGCGGACTGGCGGCCGGCCGCGCTCCTCGCGAGCATCGAGCGAAGCCTCCGCCGGCTCAAGACCGACGCCGTCGATCTCGTCCAGCTCCACAGCTGCTCCCTCGAGCACCTCAAGAAGGGCGATGTGATCGCCGCGCTCGAGCGGGCGCGCGAGCGGGGCTGGACGCGCTACATCGGCTATAGTGGAGACGGTGAGGCCGCCCGCTACGCCATCGAGTGCGGGCACTTCGACACGCTGCAGACGTCGGTGAGCATCGCGGACCAAGAAGCGCTGGAGCTGACCTTGCCCCTGGCCAAGGCGCGCGGCATGGGCGTCATCGCCAAGCGACCGATCGCCAACGTGGCGTGGACGTACCAGACGAAGCCGGCCGAGCCCTACTACCAGGACTACTGGACGCGGCTCCGAGCCCTCGACTATCCGTTCCTGCGTGATCCCGACGTGGCGGTGGCCACGGCGCTGCGCTTCACCCTGAGCGCGCCCGGGGTGCACACCGCCATCGTGGGCACCACGAAGCCCGGGCGGTGGAAGGATAACGCGTCCATGCTCGCCGCGGGCCCGCTCGGCCGCGAGGCCATCGACGGCATCCGCGGGCGCTGGCGGATGGTGGCGAAGCCCTCCTGGGTGGGCCAGATCTGATCGGTTCCCGCTCCGCCGTGCCGTCCGGTGGCGCGGCGGCCCGCGCCGCGGCCTGGATGGTCCTCTCCGTTGGCTCTTTCATCCTCATGGCGGTGGCGGCCCGCCAGCTCAGTGGGCGCATGCTCACCTTCGAGATCCTGTTCATGCGGAGCCTCGTGGGCCTGCTCATCCTGCTTGCCCTCACCCCGCGTCTCGGCCCCGGGGCCTTTGCCACGCGCCGGCTCGGCCTCCACGTCGTACGCAACGTCGTTCATTTCTGCGGCCAGTACTCCTGGGTGTGGGGCATCGCCCTCGCTCCGCTCGCGGTCGTGACGGCCATCGAGTTCACGAGCCCCGTGTGGGTCGCCCTCCTCGCCGCGCTCTTCCTCCGCGAGCGCCTCACCCTGCCGCGGTGGGCGGCCATCGTGGGCGGCGTGCTCGGGGTTCTCGTGGTGACCCGTCCGGGCGCCGGGGCCGTGGGGCCCGGCGCTCTCGTCGTGCTCGCCGGATCCTTCTTCTTCGCCGCGGCTATCCTCATGGTGAAGTCGCTGCTGCGCACCGACCGCGTGACGGCGATCGTCTGGTACATGAGTCTCATCCAGCTTCCCATCGGCCTCGCCGGCGCGCTCTTTGGATGGGTCTGGCCCGGCCTCAGCGATTTGCCGTGGATCCTCGCTATGGGGGCGACGTCGCTCACCGCGCACTACTCGATGGGACGGGCCCTCTCGCTGGCCGACGCGAGCTTCGTCCTGCCCCTGGACTTCCTGCGGCTGCCGTTCGTGGCCGTGGTCGGGCTCGTGCTGTACGGGGAGCGAATCGATGCGCGCACCCTGCTCGGGGCCGCCCTCATCTTCACGGGGAACTACTGGAGCGTGCGCCAGGAAACGCGCTCGCGTCCGGCCGCACCGCTCGCCTCACCAGTGCGATCGTCGGCGGGCAAGTGATGCCAGCAGCTGACGAGCCTGGATTACTCACAAGTGCCACACGTGCGATCGGGGCGGGTGGCGGCGACGGGCCCCGCCCCGCCACACGCTCCGCGTGTTCGTGAGCGATCCAGGCTAGATCTGCTTGCGGAGGAATTCCGCCTTGTCCATGCGCGCGCGGATCAGCAACGCGTAGCGGCGATAGGCGGCGCTCTGGCTACCCGGATGCCAGGCGCGCGGGCGGGGCAGGGAGGCGGCGAGAAGCGCCGACTCCTCCTCGCCGAGGTCGCCCGGCAGCTTGCCGAAGTAGCGCTCGGAAGCGCGTCCCACGCCGTAGATGCCGGGTCCGAACTCGACCACGTTGAGATACAGCTCGAGGATGCGCCGCTTGGAGAGCGTGCGCTCTACCTGCCAGGTGAGAAGGGCTTCCTTGGCCTTGCGCAGCGGGTTCCGTCCCGGAGACAGCCACAGGTTCTTCACGAGCTGCTGGGTGATGGTGGAGGCGCCGCGCGCGGCGTCTCGCTCGCCCAGGCTCTCCTCGAGCGCGGCCTTGATCTCGCCCCAGTCGAAGCCGTGGTGCGAGAAGAAGTTGATGTCTTCGGCCACGAGCACTGCGCGCTTCAGATTGGGCGAGATGCGCGAATAGTCTGTCCAGGCGAGCGTGACCTGGGGCCGGCGTCCCGCGGCACGCTCGCGCGCCTTGTAGCGCTCGATGAAAGCGCTGGTGGCAGGCGTCCGGTGAGCAAGGCCGGCCACGTCGGGCCAGGTGATGCCCTCCCAGACGAGCCAGCCCAGCACCACGAGCGCGACCAGCAGCAGCACCCGGCGCAGGATTCGTCCCGCGAGGGAGCGACGGGCCACGATCAGACGGGCGAGACTCCCGCGCGATGGCGCTGGGCGAGCGCCTGGTAGCCGGTGGGATTGACGGCAACCCACCGCGCGGCCGGCGTGCCCTCGAGCGGCCCCTTGACCTTGCAGGGCGAGCCGAGGGCGAGCATGCCGTCGGGGATCTCCGTGCCCGGGGTGACCAGCGAGCCCGCACCGATCATGGCGCGCACGCCGATGCGTGCGCCGTCCAGCACGGTGGAGCCGTTGCCCACCAGGCATTCCTCGCCGAGGGTGGCGGCATGCACGAGACAGAGATGGCCCACGGTTGCGCCGGCTCCCACGTCGGTGCCGCCGGCCGGCGTCACGTGGATGACGGCGCAGTCCTGCACGTTGGCTCCACGTCGGATGATGATCGGCGAGAAGTCCGCCCGCACCACCGCGTTGTACCAGACGGATGCGTTCTCCTCCACGGTGACGTCGCCGATGAGATTGGCGGTGGGCGCGATGAAGGCGGTCGGATGGACGCGCGGTGACTTGCCTTCGAACGAGAAGAGCGGCATGGACGGCTCCTTTCCGTGTTGATCGCCCGTTGATAGCACCCGCTCGATGGACATGGCAAGAGGCCGGGTGTAGCCTTTTTCGCATGGGCGCGCCGAAAATCGTGGCCGTCGCCACCAGCACTCCCTCCCACCGATTCGATCAGTCGACGCTCCTCCGCCTCGCCGGCTACGACGATACACTCCGCTCGGGATTCTTCCGGCACAGCGAGATCGATGGTCGTCACCTCTTCCTCGATCCGGAGACGTTCACGCCGACGGAGAGCGCAGACGAATTGAGCGCGCGCTTCCGGCGCGGCGCCATCGAGCTGGGGGCGGAGGCGGCGCGTCGCGCGGTGCAGGGCGCGGGTTGGGCCCTCGACGACGTGGACTTTCTCGCCACCACCACCTGCACGGGGCGTCTGTGTCCGAGCCTCGACGCCCACATCATCGCCGCTCTCGGACTCAAGCCATCCATCCAACGGGTGCACGTGGGCGACACGGGCTGCGCGAGCGCCATGGTCGCATTGCAGCAGGCGGCCAACCACATCCAGGCCTTCCCGCGCCATCGCGCCATTGTGGTGGCCGTGGAGATCTGCTCCGCGGCTTACTTCCTCGACGACCGGCTGGAGAGCGCCGTGGCCCACGCCATCTTCGCCGACGGCGCGGGCGCCCTCGCGGTGAGCGGCCGCGGTGAAGGACCCGCCATCGTCAGTCAGCAAACCCTCTTCCGCTCCGAGCACCTTCCCGCCATGGGCTTCGAGTTCCCCGGCGGGCGCCCGCGCGTCGTCCTCTCCAAGGAGGTCCGACGCATCGGCGCCGGCATGATGAAGGAGATGGCGGACGGTCTCATGGCCTCGCAGGGGCTCAAGAAGGAGGACGTGCGCCACTTCGTGCTGCACTCCGCGGGCCGCCGGGTGATCGAGCAGGCACGCCGTCTCCTCGACCTCGACGACGCGCAGGTCGCGCACTCGCGCCGCGTGCTCCAGCACTTCGGCAACATGTCCTCAGCGACCGTCCTCTTCGTCCTCGAGGAGACGCTGCGCTCGGGCCATCCCGTCCCGGGCGACTGGGGGCTGATGATCGCGCTCGGCCCCGGCTTCGCGGCCGAAGGCGCGCTGCTGAGATGGTGAAGACGCCCCTCCTGATCCCCCTCGAGCGCGACCACGCCGCCGTCGAGATGATCGATCGCCCCGCTTCCTCGGCGGAGATCCACGGCTGTCTCGACACCATCACGCGGCTCAACGGCCTGTTCGGCAGTCGCCGGCTCACCCTCCGCCACTTCCGGCGCATGCTCCGTTCACTCCCCGCCGACCGCCCGGTGACCGTGCTCGACGTGGGCGCGGGCGCCGCGGACATTCCAGTGACGCTCGTTCGCTGGGCTCGCCGGCATGGACGGACGCTGCGGGTGATCGCCCTCGACCGCGGCCGCGCCACCCTCGAGTACGCGCGCGCCTACACGGCGGGCTATCCGGAGATCACGCTCGTGCAGGGCGACGCTCTGTCCCTACCCGTGCGCTCTGTGTCCGTGGATGTGGTCATCTCCGCCATGACGCTCCATCATCTGGGGCCGGAGGCGGCGACACGATATCTCGCGGAGATCGACCGGGCGGCTCGGCGTGGCTGGATCGTCAACGATCTCGTGCGCGGGCGTGTCGCGCACGCCCTGGTGCGGATGGTCACCCGAGTCTTCACGCGCAGCGCGATGGCGCGTCACGACGGCCCGTTATCCATCCTCCGCTCCTACACGCCACCCGAAGTCATCGCGCTCTGCCAGAAGGCGGGCCTCTTCGATGTGCGGGTGGTCCACCATCCCACCCTCATCCGGCAGTGTGCGGTGAGGGCCAAGCCATGACGGGCCAGACCAGGTCCGCGGACGTAGTCGTGGTGGGGGCGGGGCCGGCGGGTACCGCCACGGCCATCCTCCTCGCCGAGCGCGGCTGGTCGGTCACCCTCCTCGACAAGGCGGGCTTCCCACGGCCCAAGATCTGCGGCGAGTATCTTTCGCCGGAAGCCGCGCGAATCCTCGACCGGCTCGGTGTGCTCAAGGCGGTGGATCAGGCCGGCGCACAGCCTCTTCGCGGCATGAAGATCGTGGCGCCGGACGGCACGGCGCTGGAGGGCTCGTATCCCACGACCGGGCCCTGGCGCGGCTACCGTGATCATGCGCTGGCTTTCCCTCGCGAGGCCCTGGACCGTATCCTGGTCGAGCGCGCGCGGGGTTTTCCCGTGGACGTGCGCGAGCACCATCGCGTGACGGGCCTCCTGCAGTCTGCAGGGGTGGTGACGGGCGTGGTCGCCCAGAACGAGGACGGCGAGCCGCGCGAGATCGCAGGTCGCCTCGTCGTCGCCGCGGACGGGCGTCACTCCGCAGTTGCCTCGGCGCTGGGACTTCTGCGGCCCCACCGCCTCCGTCGCATGGCTCTCATCCGGCACGTGAGCGGCCTCGCGGGCATCGAAAATCGCGGGGAGATTTACCTCGACCCGCCCGACTACGCGATCCTCAATCCCGTGGCTCCCGGGCTGGTCAACCTTGGCCTCGTGGTGCCCTTGGCCCACGCTCGTGCCTTCGCCCGGCGGCTCGAGGCCTTCTTCCACGCCCGCCTGGGCCATCTCCGTCATCTCGCGCCCCGACTCGTGGGGATGAAGGTGGAGGGGCGGCTCATGGCGATGGGGCCGCTCGCTTATCGTGTGGCGGAGCCCCGCGCGGATGGCGTCGCGCTCGTTGGCGATGCCGCGGGCTTCTACGATCCCTTTACCGGAGAAGGGGTCTTCACCGCGCTCCGGTCGGCGGAGCTCCTCACGGCCACCGCGCATTCCGCGCTGATCAGCGGAGACCTCTCCCAGGCCACCCTCGGTCGGTACGCTGCTGCTCGACGGCGGGAGTTTGCCGCCAAGAGTCGCGTCACCCACGCGCTCCAGTTCTTGATTGCGCGGCGCCGTCTCGCCAATGTCGCCGCGCACATGCTGGCCCGTCGCCCCGCGCTTCTCGACGCTCTCCTCGGCGTGTTCGGCGACTTCGTCCCTCCCGCCGAGCTGCTCTCTCCCGCCCTCCGTCGCGTCGCCTGATCCCCGTCGAGTTGACAGGCCGCAAGGGGGCATGTCACTCTTCAGTTCGTCGTTTCGACCGACGTTCACATATGCGAACAGCGATAGCGGCTTCACACCCGATGTCGGTTCCGCCGCGGGCCCATAGCCGCGACGCGGGTCCCCGTGCTCTGGGCCGGGCCCTCGAGGTGCTGGAGTCCCTGGCCCGCCGGCGCGACGGCGCAACGCTCTCCGCCCTGTCCCAGCGGCTCGGCTCCCCAAAGAGCAGCCTCCTCTATCTGCTCCGGCCCATGACCAGGCTCGGCTATCTCGTGCGTAACCCCGACGGTCGCTATCGCCTCGGTCCCGCGGCCTTCACCCTGGCCATGGCCGCGCTCTCGAACCGCGAGCTGCCCGAGCTAGCTCGGCCGTTCCTCGAGGATCTCGCCGCCAAGAGCGGGGAGACAGCGCTCCTGGCGACCATGGCCGCCGACGCCCCCGCCGCCGTCTACATCGACAAGGTGGAGAGCCAGAGTCCAATCCGCTACGGGGCCCTCATCGGCGAGCGGCGACCGCTCTACTGCTCGGCCATCGGCAAGCTCCTGCTCGCGTATCTCGAGCCCGCCCGACGTCAGGAATATCTCCGGACGACGCGGCTCAAGGCCTTCACTCCGCAGACCCCGGTGACCCGGCCGACCCTTCGCCGAATGCTCGAGGAGATTCGGAGCACCGGGCTCTCCGTCTCCGTGGACGAAATCGCAGAGGGCGCCGCGGGCATCGCCGCGCCTGTCTTCGATCGCCACGGCCTGGTGACGGCGGGTCTCGTGCTGGGCGCCACGAGCCAGCGTGTGCTGGCGGAGCAGCCCCGGCTCGCTGCTCTCCTGACGGACAGGGCGCACGAGCTCTCCCGTGTCATGGGCTTTGGAGGCGAATTCCCGGGCTGAGGGCTGATCGAGGTCGTCGTTCCCGATGACCTCCTTGCCCTTTTTGAGCCATCGATGGGACCCTGCGCCGTAGACTGCGCGGCGGGAGGGGTCATCGATGGGCCTCGGCAAATGGTGGCGGCAGCGGCAAGCCCGCCTGCTGCAACTCTGGGCGGTGGGACTCCTCGCCGCCTGCCTCGTCACCGGCGCCTCCGCCATGGGCTATCTGGAATCGCTCCAGGCCCGCGCCCTCGACCTCCTCATCTATCTTCAGAGTCCCCGCCAGCCCTCGGGTCTCGTCATCGTGGCCATCGACGACGCAGCGTTCGACTCGCTCGGACGCCGCCAGCCGCTGCCTCGCGACTATGTTGCCCGCATCCTTCGTGGGGTGACCCGCGCCGGGGCGACGGTGATCGGGCTCGACATTTCGCTGCGCACGGCGAGCGCGCCGGCGGACGATCGCGCCGTGGCCGACGCCATCGTCGAACTGGGCGCGCACGGCGACCGGCGCCTCGTGGTCGCCGCCACCGCGCTGCCCTCCACGGGGCCGCTCTCCGCTCCCGCCATCCGGCGCTTCGTGACCACGAGCGCGCCCGACGTGCCCGTGGACGGTGACGCCGTGGTGCGGCGCACCGTCCTCCAAGTGGGCGGCGTGCCATCCTTCGCCGCCGCGGTGGCCCATGTGCCCGTGGCTGATCCGGGCGCTCTCTATCGGATCAACTTCATCGGCCCCTCGGGGAGTTTCCTCACCATTCCCTCCGACGCGGTGGCGGCCATCGGCGACGCCGGCGTCGACATCGCCGGCGACAACCCGCTGCGCGGGCGCACCGTGCTCGTGGGCGGTACCTTCACCGACGGACGGGACCTCCACCGCACGCCGTACGGGCTCATGCCCGGCGTGGAGATCCAGGCCAACATCGTGCACATGCTGGCGACGGGCAGCCTCGTGCGGCCGGCGGGGTGGCTCGCCGGTTTCGGCGTGCAGCTTCTCGCCGTCTTCCTCGCTGGTCTGGTGATGGTCGCGGTGCGGCCACTCTGGGCGACGGCGGTATGCCTCGCGGGGGCGCTCCTCCTCGGCGTGCCCGCGAGCTACCTTGCCTTCAGCCGCGGCGGCTACTGGGTCGACTTCCTCCTGCCCGTGGCCGCGACGTCCCTCCTCGGCGTGGGCGCCGACATCCTTTCCAAACGGCGCCTCCGCGACGCCCTCGGCCGCTACGTGAGCCCCGAGGTCGCCGCCCGCGTCGAGCGCAACCCCCGCGATCTCGACGGCGAGCGCCGCCAGGTATCCATCCTCTTCACCGACCTGCGCGGCTTCACCACCCTGTCGGAGCGCATGGCGCCCGAGCAGATGGCGGCGCGACTCACCGAATACTTCGATGCCATGACCTCGGCCATCTTCGTTCGCCGCGGCATGGTCAACGACTTCATCGGCGACGCCATCCTCGCCGTCTTCGGCGCTCCGCTGGATGATCCCGTCCACGCCCAGCACGCTGTCCAGAGCGCGCTCGCCATGATCGAGACCTTGGACACCTTGAATCGGCGCTGGTCCGCGGAGGGCCTGCCGCCGCTCCGCATGGGCGTGGGGATCCACACGGGCGAGGTCTTCGCGGGCAACGTGGGTCGCGCCGGCAAGGTGAAGTACGCCGTGGTGGGCGACACGGTGAACCTCGCCTCGCGCGTCGAGGGCTTGAACAAGGAGCTGGGAACGACGATGCTGGTGACCGAGTCGACGTATCGCGCGGCGGGTCTGGATCTTGCGGTGAAGGATCGAGGGCTGGTCAGCGTCAAGGGTCGAGAAGAGCCGGTGAGGATCTACGAGGTGCTCTGGCCCCACATGGTTGCACATTCCGAGGAAGCGGGGGCATGACGACGACGAGGGCAGGCGTGTTCCTCACGGCCGCGCTCGGCCTGGCCTGGGTGCCGCTCGCCCTTGCCGCGGACCCCGTCGGCGTGCTCACGGAGATCCGCGGTCAGGTCGAGGTGAAGCGGGCCGGCGAGACGCAGTGGACGGTGGTCCAGCCGCTCTTGGCCCTCCGTCCCGGCGATCAGCTCCGTGCCGCGGGCGATGCCCGCGCCGCCCTCGTCTTTACGGGCGGCCGTGGCGCCCAGGCCGTCTCGGCGGGCAACTCGCCCTTCACCGTCCAGCCTCCCGCCACCGCCGCGGCCAGCGACAAGGTCAAGGGGCTGGTGGGCAGCGTCACCGACTTTCTCTCCGGCAAGCAGAAGGATCTCGCCTACCTGCCGCTGTCCGTGCGCAGCGTACGCCCTCCGAAGGTGACGCAGATCCAGCCGCGCGCGACCAAGCTCCTGGGCACTCCCGTCGTCTTCGAGTGGAGCGGCTCGAACACGCTCCGCTACAAGATTCGCCTGCTCGGGCCGCACGGGCAGATTTGGGAGCAGGAGAACCTGCCCCGAAAGCCATTCACGTATCCGAGCTCTGCTCCTGCCCTCGAGCCAGGTGTCCGCTACACGTGGGAGCTCGAGCCCACCGGGCAGCCGATGCAGCAGACGGAGTTCCAGCTCCTGCCTCAGGCGGCGGCGGCGCGCGTGCGCGAGTCGCTCGACCTCTTGTCTCCGGCGTCGCTGTCCGGTTACTCGGCCTCGAGCGTCGCCATGATGCGCGCAGGCTACGAGATGCGGGATGGCCTCTATGCCGATGCCCGACGCGAGCTCATAACCGCACTCACCAACGATCCTGACGAGCCCACGCTGCACCTGCTGCTCGGCCAGGTCTACGACAGCATCGGGCTGGGGGAGCTGGCGCAGAGGGAGTTCATCGAAGCCCGTGACCTCTCGCCAGGGGGCCGATAAGGGCCCATCTGCTTCAACTCAGCTCTCGTCTCGCGGCGGCCAGGGCCGCCGCTCAATCGAACGGCGGCCGCCCTCATCTGCATGCTCAATAAAGAGTTCACAACAAGGGCGGCATCATGACGGTGCAGGAACTCTACGAGTACATCGAGCAGACGGTGCCGTGAAGTCCCGCGCGGTGGGCGGGAATCGGCATCCCGTCATCAAGGAAGAGATGGAAGTCGCGCCCCCGCTCGTGCGGGTTCGCTAGTGGGCGTGTGAGCGACGGCGTCGGCCCGGCGACGCGCTCGCCTCGTCCTTGTCCTTGTCGGTGGGCGTGATGGAGGCGAGGAGCGGCACGCTCGCCTCGCGCAGCGGGCGTCCCACGTGGTCGCGGATCCAGCGCGCGTCCCACCACTCGAGCGGCGTCACCGACACGCCGTTGATCAAGACCTCGTAGTGTAGGTGATCGCCGAGAGCGAGCCCGGTGCTCCCGCTCCGCCCGAGCTCCTGCTCCTTGGCGACCTGGTCGCCTTCCTTCACCTCGATCGACGAGAGGTGGCCGTACAGCGTCTGCAGTCCGAGACCATGATCCACCACCACCGCATTGCCGTAGATGGACAAGGGACCCGCGTGCACCACCACACCGGAGTTGGCCGCCGGCACGGGACCGTGCTGGACGGCCGCCAGGTCGTAGCCGAAGTGGATCTGCGTGTCCACCTCCTGGCCGTGATAGCGGTACGTCCGCGTCTCCGCGAAGTTGGAGAACACCTTGGTATTCCGCGGCTGGACGAAGGCGCCGTCCCATAGAGGGCGGGGCTGGGTCTTGGCGGCGAGCACGCGCTTGGTCTCCTCCGCCTGCTTGCGCTTGTCGCGATTCACGGTGAGGAAGGCCTGGAGCAGCTCACCCTGAGCGATGGATCCGCCGCGCTCGGGCAGGAGCTCGGGCAGCTTCCGCTCGAGGAAATCGTCCTTGATGTCGATGGTGTCGTGCTTGAAGCGGCGCGGCTTGACCTCGACGGACACGGCGCGGGTGATGGAATTGCCCGCCTCGTCCTGCGCCACCGCGGTCAGCGGCGCGCCCTCATAGTTCCAGGGCAGAGCGACCAGGTCCACGAAGAGATTCGACTCCGGGGCTCCCGCGGGATACGCGGGGAAGGCGACGGGACCCACGTTCACCGCCACCCGCGAGGCGCCTTTTGAGCGAAGGACGACAAGGCCGCCGCCTCCCTGGGCCCAGTAGCGAGTGGCGCCGATGATCTCCAGCGACGGTGGCGTGAAGTCGAGGGTGACGGGCGCGGTGAGAATCGGCCGATCGTCGACGCGGATGGGCCGCCAGAAATCGTCGCGAGCCAGCACCTCGAGGGTGGCCGCGCCCTCGCGCAGCCCAAGAGTGCTCCCCGCGACCTGCAGAGCGACCCGCTGCTCCTTGGTGGGCGGGCCGGAGAAGAGCTGCTGGGCGATCACTACTTTGGCCGAGCCCTGCCGCAGCCGGATCTCCACGGAGCGGAGGCTGCCGCGGCCGGCGCGGAGATCCACGTTGAGCGGCGTCTTCACTCCGATCCACTTCGGCGGAGGATCGAAGGCCGCGCGCACTCCCGACACGCTCTGGCGCCAAGCGAGATAGCCGAGCGCGCCCACCACGAGCAAGGTTGGAATGACGATGATGGTGAACCAGAAGCGGAATGCTGAGCGCGCCACGGACCCATCATAGCAAGGCCGCTCGCTCCGACCGCAGGAATGTGCTAGCAGAGGAGCCATGCGGGCATTGTGGGTGGTGGCGGCCACGGTGGGGCTCGTGGCGAGCGCGCTCCTCCACCTGCTCTCCTTCACGCGCGGGGGCAGCGCGGTGGGTGACGGCGTGGTGTGGGGCCTGGGGGTGGGCGCCTTCGTCCTCGCTCTCGCCATGGTGGCGCGGTTGCGCCGCGCCTCCATGGTGGGCCGCGGACGCTGGGGGCGGCTCGCCCTTCTCGACGGGCGCGCGATGGTGCGCGCGGTGCCCTCCGGGCTTCGCGTGATGCTCGTGGGCGCCGCGCTCTACGCGTGGATGAACTTCGTGCTGTGCCGAATGATCGAGCTACCGCCTGGGATGCAGCCCGCCCTGACCTTGCGCATGGCCACCGGACACCTGATCTTCTTCTTCCTCGTGCCCCTCGTGTTCTTCCGCTTCGTGGCGCCCGTTCTCGACGCCAAATCGAGCGCGGAGACACCGTCGCATCCTTGACACCCTAGAGGCCTTCCGCTAGAGTGTTGCGGGTTTGCGACTCAGGGCACAATGTCACGACTCGTCTGGCTGATTCCGCTCTTTCCGCTCGTGGGCGCGCTCGCCAACGCGCTTTTCGGGCGGCGCATCGGACACGCCGCGCACTGGATCGCCGTTCCCGCTCTCCTCCTCTCGTTCCTCACCTCGTGCCTCGTGTTCTCGCGCGTGCTCCACGGCGAGACGTACGTGGGGCAGCTCTTCCCCTGGATCAGCGCGGGCAGCTTCCAGACGGGTGTGCTCGTGCAGGTGGATCAGCTCACGGGGGTGATGCTCCTCGTGGTCACCGGCGTCGGATTCCTCATCCACGTCTACTCCATCGGCTACATGCACGAGGATCCCGACGTCGCGCGCTTCTTCACCTATCTCAATCTCTTCGTCTTCTCCATGCTGACCCTGGTCATGGCGGGCGACTTCCTCCTCCTCTACGTGGGCTGGGAGGCCGTCGGTCTCTGCTCGTATCTCCTCATCGGCTTCTGGTACCAGAGGCAGTCCGCCATCGCCGCGGGCAAGAAGGCCTTCATCGTCAACCGCGTGGGCGACTTCGGCTTCGGCCTTGGCATCATGCTGATCTGGACAACCTTTGGCACCCTCACCTACCGCGAGGTGTTCAGCAAGGCCACCGACGCGGTGAGCACGGGGACCTACCTCGCCATCGCCCTCCTCCTCTTCACGGGCGCCTGCGGCAAGTCTGCCCAGCTTCCTCTCTTCACCTGGCTGCCCGACGCCATGGAAGGCCCCACCCCGGTCTCCGCGCTGATCCACGCCGCCACCATGGTGACCGCGGGCGTGTACATGGTGGCGCGCTGCCACAAGCTGTTCGAGATGGCGCCCCTCTCCCTCGAGATCGTGGCGTGGGTGGGCGGCCTCACCGCCCTCTTCGCGGCCACCATCGGGGTGGCCCAGACGGACATCAAGCGTGTGCTCGCCTACTCGACCATCAGCCAGCTCGGCTACATGTTCGTGGGCGTAGGGGTGGGCGCGTACGCCGCCGGCATCTTCCACCTCGTCACCCACGCCTTCTTCAAGGCGCTCCTCTTCCTGGGCGCGGGCAGCGTCATCCATGGCCTCCACGGCGAGCAGGACCTGCGCAAGATGGGCGGCATCGCCCCTCGTATGCTCGTCACTACCATCACCTTCCTGGTGGGGGCGGTGGGGCTGGCGGGGCTCCCGCCCTTCGCGGGCTTCTTTTCCAAGGACGAGATCCTTGCCGCGACCTTCCACCACGAGGGCCACCGGCTGCTGTGGTTCATCCTCCTCGCGGGCGTATTCCTCACCGCGATGTACACCGCACGCCTCGTGTTCCTCGCTTTCTTCGGACGGCCGCGCATGTCGAAGGAGCAGGCACATCACATCCACGAGTCACCCGCGGTGATGACGGTTCCCCTCGGGCTCCTGGCCATCCTCACCGCGGTGGCGGGCATCATCGGGGTGCCCTCCGAGCACGGCACCACCTTCACGCGCTTTCTCGCCCCCGTGCTGCCCGCGGCGGAGGGGGAGCATGGCGGGGTGGCCGCCCTCGCCCTTGCTGCGGTGTCGGTCATCGCCGCCCTCGCGGGCGTCTTCGTGGCCTGGCTGGTGTACGGGCGGGGCCAGGTCGACGCGGAGAAGATCGGGGTGGCCGAGAATCCGATCCACCGCCTGGTGCTGAACAAGTACTACGTGGATGAGCTCTACGACGCGCTCTTCGTGAAGCCGCTCTATCGCCTCTTCCTCTGGTGCGCCCAGATCTTCGACGTCAAGGTCATCGATGGGCTGGTCAACGGGGTGGCCCGTGCCGTCATCGCGTGGGCCCTCTCCCTGCGCCGCCTGCAGACCGGTTTCGTCATGAACTACGCGCTCGGCATGCTGTTGGGCGCGGTAGCCCTCGTCGCCTTCCTCCTCGTGACCCATCCGTGAGCGCCGTGCTCTCCACGGTGACGTTCCTGCCCGTGCTGGGAGCGCTCGTGATCTTCCTCGTTCCGCGGCGCTCGGAAGAGCTGATCAAAGTCGTCGCCCTCATCACGAGCCTGATCGCCTTCGTGGTTTCCGTGCCTCTCTACACGCGCTTCGACGCGGGCACCGCCGAGTACCAGTTCGTGGAGCAGCACGCGTGGATGCCCGCCTTCGGCATCTCGTATCACCTGGGGGTGGACGGGATCAGCCTGCTCCTCGTGCTCCTCACCACCTTCCTCATGCCGCTGACCCTGCTCGCCTCCTGGCATTCGGTGGAGCGCCGGTGGAAGGAATTCGCCATCACCATGCTCCTCCTCGAGACAGGCATGCTCGGGGTATTCGTGGCCCTCGATCTCTTCCTCTTCTACATTTTCTGGGAGGCCATGCTCATCCCGATGTATCTCGTCATCGGGATCTGGGGCGGGCCCAATCGCGTGTATGCCGCGGTGAAGTTCGTGCTGTACACCCTGGTCGGCTCGCTCCTCATGCTGGTGGCCATCCTCGCCCTGTACTTTCAGCACGGGGCGGCCACCGGCGTGTTCACCTATGACTTGCCGGTCATCGCGCGGTGGGTGGTGCCGGGAGGTCGCGGGCAGAGCTTGCTCTTCCTCGCCTTCGCCCTGGCCTTCGCCATCAAGGTGCCGATGTGGCCCTTCCACACCTGGCTTCCCGACGCCCACGTGGAGGCGCCCACTCCGGGCAGCGTCATCCTGGCCGGCGTGCTCCTGAAGATGGGCACCTATGGCTTCCTGCGCTTCTGCCTCCCCCTCTTCCCGCAGGCCGCCCTCGCCTTCGCGCCCTGGATGTTCGCCCTCGCGGTGATCGGCATCCTCTACGGCGCGTGGGTCTCCACCGTGCAGCCGGACATCAAGAAGCTCGTGGCCTACTCGAGCGTGAGCCACCTGGGTTTCGTGGTCCTCGGCCTCTTCACCCTGAACCAGCAGGGCATGGTGGGGAGCATCATCCAAATGGTGAACCACGGCCTCTCCACAGGCGCGCTCTTCCTCATCGTGGGCATGCTCTACGAGCGGCGACACACCCGGCTCATCGTGGATTTTGGCGGGCTGTGGAAAATCGTGCCCGCGCTGTCCGTGCTCTTCCTCGTGGTGACCTTCTCGTCCATCGGGTTGCCCGGGCTCAACGGCTTCGTGGGCGAGTTCCTCATCCTGGTGGGCGCCTTCCAGGTGAGCCGCCCCCTCGCCGTCATCGCCACCACCGGCATCATCTTCGCCGCCGTCTACATGCTCTGGATGTACCAGCGCGTGATCTTCGGGGAGGTGACGCGGGAGGAGAACCGGCGGCTCACCGATCTGTCCCCGCGCGAGTGGGTCATCCTCGTTCCCGTGCTGGCCTTCATCTTCTGGATCGGCGTGTATCCGGTGTCCTTCACCGGGAAGACGGAGACGAGCGTGCGCGCTCTCATCACCCAGGTCCAGACCAAGGCGGCGGCCACCGTGGCTCTCGCCGTCTCGCGATGAGTCTCCCCGTCACGTCATGATGGACATCATCCCGGTCCCCGTCATCAGCCTCCGCGTCATCGGTCCCGCTGCCGTCCTCGCGGTGACGGGCTTCCTCCTCATGCTCCTCGATCTCCTTCCTCCGCGGGGGCGCCGCGAGCACATGGCCTTCGTGGGGCTGGGCGGCGTGGTCATCGCCCTCATCGCCGCCGTGCTCCTGTGGGGCTCGGACACCACGGGCTTCCAGGGCATGGCCATCCTCGACAACCTCACCCTCTTTGGCACGCTCGTCATCGGCTACGCCACGGGCCTCGTTCTCCTCCAGTCCATCGACTACATCAAGCGACGGTCCATGGAGTCGGGCGAGTTCTACATCCTCGTCCTCTTCTCGGCGGCGGGCATGGCCATCATGGCCGGAGCCAACGACCTCATCGTGGTGTTCCTCGGTCTGGAGACGATGTCGCTCGCGCTCTACGTCCTCGCGGGCTTCTTCCGCACGGAGATCCAGGCGGGCGAGGCCTCCATGAAGTACTTTCTCCTGGGCGCTTTCGCCTCCGGCTTCTTCCTCTACGGCATCGCCCTCATCTACGGTGCCACGGGCTCGACCAACCTGGACAAAATCGGAGCGGCGGTGCGGGCAGGGGCGGGGAAGGACCCGCTCCTCCTCATCGGCTTCGCTCTCCTCCTGGTGGGCTTCGGCTTCAAGATCTCCGCCGTGCCCTTCCACATGTGGACGGCCGACGTCTACGAGGGCGCACCCACCTCGGTCACGGCCTTCATCGCCACCGGCTCCAAGGCCGCCGCCTTCACCGCGCTCCTGCGCGTGCTCCTCGCCTCGCTGCGGCCTCTCCAGGGGGAGTGGGTGTGGCTCTTCTGGGTCCTCGCCGTGCTCAGCATGACGCTCGGGAACGTGGTGGCCCTCGCCCAGCAGAATCTCAAGCGCATGCTCGCCTATTCCTCCATCGCGCATGTGGGCTACATGCTGGTGGGCATCGTGGCCGGGGGCGGTTTGGGCGGGGGCAGCGTGCTCTTTTATCTCCTCGTCTATACCTTCACCACGGCGGGCGCCTTCGGGGTGATCCTGCTCCTCGAGCGCGGGGGCCACGAGGCGGTGGGCGTGGCCGACACCGCGGGGCTGGCCGCGCGCTCGCCCCTGGCCGCCCTCGCTCTCACCCTCTTCCTTCTCTCCCTGGTGGGCATCCCGCCCACCGCAGGTTTCGTGGGCAAGTTCTATCTGTTCGGCGCCGCGGTGCGCGGGGGCTACATCTGGCTGGCCGTGATCGGTGTGCTGAACTCCGCGGCGGCCGCCTACTACTACCTGCGCGTCGTCGTGAACATGTACATGCGAGAGCCGGAGGGAGTGCCGGCGGTGGTGATGCCGTCGTTCGCGGGAGGACTCGCGGTGGTGGTCGCCCTGTGGGGGATCATTCAGCTGGGCGTCTTCCCCGCGCCGCTCTTCGATCTCGCGCAGTCCGCGGTGCTGCCTCTCCTGCGGTAGTTGGGCATCCGGTTTCCGTACCGCGGCTGGCTCCTCGATCTCGACGGCACCGTGTATCTCGGGGAGCAGCTGATCCCGGGCGCCGCCGTGGCCATCGCGGCCCTGCGCGAGGCGGGCCGCCGCGTCGCCTTTCTCTCCAACAAGCCGCTCCAGACGCGCGACGACTACGCGGCCAAGCTCTCCCGCCTCGGGGTGCCCGCGACCGCCGATGACGTGATCAACTCCTCCCTCGTCCTCGCCCGGCACCTCCGCACCCTCGATGCGGGGGCCCCCGTCTACGTCATCGGCGAGCCGCCCCTGCAGGCCGAGATGACCGCCCACGGCTTCGAGGTGCGCGACGACGAGCGCGTGCGCTGGGTGGTGATCGCCTTTGATCGCACCTTCACCTACGCCAAGCTCAACATTGCCCTCCAGGCCGTGCGCGGCGGCGCGCGGCTCATCGCCACCAATCCCGATCGCACCTGTCCCGTGGAGGGCGGGGAGATTCCCGACTGCGCGGGCATGATCGCGGCGGTGGAGGCGGTGACGGACACGAAGGTGGAGCTCATCGTGGGCAAGCCCTCACCGATCATCCTCGAGGTCGCCCTCCGCGCCCTCGGCTGCGCCGCCTCCGAGTCGGTGATCGTGGGCGACCGCGTGGAGACGGACATGGTCATGGGCAAGCGTCTCGGTCTCGCCACCATCCTCGTGCTCTCCGGCGTCACGCATGCCGACGACCCGCGAATCGCCGCGCTCGCTCCGGACCACGTGCTACGATCGGTCCGGGAGCTGATCGCGTGACCCGCCTGAACGGAATCGACTCCGCGAGCTTCGACGCCGTCGTGATCGGCGGCGGCATGGCCGGCGCCGGCGTAGCCCGCGATCTCGCCCTCCGCGGAGCGTCGGTGGCGCTCTTCGAGAAGGGCGACTTCGCCTCCGGCACCTCCTCGAAGTCCTCCAAGCTCATCCACGGCGGCCTGCGCTATCTCGAGCTCTTCGACTTCAAGCTGGTGCGCGAATCCCTCCGCGAGAAGAAAACCCTGGAGCGCCTCGCCCCGCACCTCGTGCGTCCGCTGCCCTTCCTGGTGCCCGTGTACGGTGGCTCCAAGCGCGGGCTCATCACCGTGCGGGTTGGGATGTGGCTCTACGACGTCCTCACGCCGGGCAGCCACCGCGAGCGCTTTCGCGTGGTGAAGCCGGTGGACGCCCTCGCTCTCGAGCCGTCCATCCGCGCCGACGACCTCCGCGGGGCCGGTTACTACTTCGACGATCTGCTCCTCTTTCCCGAGCGCCTGTGCCTGGAGAACGCGCTCTCCGCGGCGCGGCACGGCGCGCGCGTGCACAACTACTGCGAAGTCGAGGCGGTGACCCGCGGGACGGGGGGCATCGACGGCGTGCGCGTGCGCGATCTTCTCTCCGGCCGCGTGCACACCGTGCGCGCTTCCGTGGTGGTCAATTGCGCGGGGCCGTGGGTGGATCGCCTGCGCGAGCTCGCCGGCGTGAGCGACGCGGGCAAGCGCGTGCTGCGCACCACCAAGGGCATCCACTGCATGCTTCCCCGCATGACGGAGCGTGCGGTGTATCTCTCCACCGCCGACGACCGGATGATCTTCGTCATCCCATGGCGCGAGTTCTCCATGGTCGGCACCACCGACACCGACTTCGACGGCGATCTCGACCGTCTCTCCGCCACCCGTGAGGAGGTCGAATACCTCCTGGAAGCGGTGCGACCCGCCCTCCCCGATCCGCGGGTCGCCTTCGATCGCGTGATCTACACCTACGCCGGCGTGCGGCCCCTCGCCTTCGAGGAGGGCGCCTCCGCGTCCAAGGTGTCGCGCGATCACAAGGTCGTGGTCGAGGGGCCCGAGGGCCGCTTTCTCTCCATCACCGGGACCAAGCTTACGTGCTTTCGCAGCCTCGCCGAGCAGGTGGGAGATCGCGTGATGGGTGCCCTCGGGCGCTCCATGCCTTCGCGCACGGCGCAGGTCACCCTCGACGGGCTCGACGAGGAAGTGGGGCAGCTCGAGGCCCGAGCCTGGATGGACGTGTCGCCCGAGATGGCGGCCACCGGCCTCTCCCGGGAGACCCTGCAGACCCTGGTGGAGACGTACGGGCGGGCCTATCCGCGCATCCTCGACCTCGTGCGCAAGCTTCCCGACGGCACCGCGCGGCTCTGCCCCAGCAATCCGGAGATCGTGGCTCAGCTCCACCACGCGGTGAGCGAGGAGATGACCGTCTCCCTCCAGGATTTCCTGTTCCGTCGCACGACCATCGGGCAGAGCCCGTGCCTCGGGCTCGACTGCTACGAGGCCGTCGGCCGGCGGATGGGCGCGCTGGCCGGCTGGTCCTCACGCCGCCTGCAGGCGGAGCTCGAGGCGTACCAGGCGGCGGTGGACCGGAGCCTGCGGTTCCGGCGCGCGTGATCCGTGCTATAGTCCGGGCGCCTGACGCGGCGATGCGCACATGTCACGAGCCCGCAATCCGACGGCAATTCACCTCCGGTAGCGTCACCGGCGCCGACCATTCCATGGACTCCATCACCACGAGGAGAACCTCCATGCCCAGCCCCATGACGCGGCTGCGCTCGGCTGCCTGGGCCGGCGCCCTGCTCGTCGTCCTTGCCTTAGCGCCCGCGCCCGCGCTCGCCAAGACGGAGATCCAGTTCTGGCACGCCATGACGGGCCAGCTCAACGACGCCACCAACGAGCTCGTGAAGCAGTTCAACGACAGCCAGTCGGAATACGAAGTCAAACCGCTCCGCAAGGGGACCTATCCCGAAACGCTCACCGCGGCCATCGCCGCCTACCGGCAGCACCAGGCGCCCCACATCGTCCAGGTCTTCGAGGTAGGGACGCAGACCATGCTGCTCTCGGGCGCCGTGTATCCCGTCTACCAGCTCATGAAGGATCAGGAGATCGCCGTCGAGTGGAAGGACTTCATCGCGCCCGTGGTCGGCTACTACTCGAAGGACGGCAACCTCTACTCCATGCCCTTCAACTCGTCCACCCCGATTCTCTACTACAACAAGGACGCCTTCCAGAAGGCGGGGCTCGATCCCTCCAAGCCGCCCCAGACGTGGAAGCAGGTCGAGGAGTACTCGAAGAAACTCATCGCCTCCGGAGCCTCCAAGTGCGGATTCACCACGGGCTGGCCGTCGTGGACCATGGTGGAGAACATGCACGCCTGGCACGACCAGCCCTTCGCGACTAGGCACAACGGCTTCGACGGCCTCGATGCCCAGCTCCTCATCAACAAGGAGTTCGGGGTCATGCACCTGACCAAGCTCACGGAGTGGCAGAAGGGTAACATCTATTCGTACGGTGGGCGTCAGGGCACGGCCGATCCCAAGTTCGTGAACGGCGAGTGCGCCATGCACATCCAGTCCTCCGCCCTCATCGGCGGCTTCACCCGCAGCGTCAAGTTCGCATGGGGCACGGGCCAGCTGCCCTTCTGGGGGCCACCCTACACCAAGGCCACCTCCATCATCGGCGGGGCGACCCTCTGGGTGATGAAGGGCAAGCCGGCCAGCGAGAACCGGGGCACGGCCAAGTTCCTCAAGTTCCTCTCCGAGCCCCCCCAGCAGATGTGGTGGCACGTCACCACGGGCTACCTCGCCATCTCGAACACCGCCGTCAAGAATCTCGAAGCGGGTTATCACTTCAAGAAGTTCCCGGACCAGTACACCGCCTTCGCGCAACTCACCAAGGGGAAGGCCACCGCGAACAGCCAGGGGATCCGCCTGGGGAACTTCGTGCAGATCCGCGACGTGATCGAGGGTGAGATGGAGAACATCTTCGCGGGCAAGAAGACTCCCAAGCAGGGGCTGGACGAGGCGGTGGCCAAGTCCAACGAGATCCTGAAGGAGTTCGCGGCGGCCAACAAGCAGTAGCCGCGCCACGGCGATGCAGCGGACGGTCTTCCGGAACCGGTGGCTGCCCTACCTGCTCGTGCTTCCGCAGATGGCCGTCACCGTGGTGTTCTTTTTCTGGCCCGCGTTCAAGTCGCTGCAGCTCTCGCTCTACCGCGTGTCGCCCTTCGGGGACACCATGACCTTCGTGGGGTTGGAGAACTTCGAGAAGCTGCTCGCCGACCCCGCGTACTACCGGAGCGTGGTGAATTCCTTCGTGTTCGCGGGCGGAGTGACGGTGCTCGCAGTGAGCAGCGCGCTCCTCATGTCCGCCCTAGCCACCCAGAAGATCCGGGGGCTCACCCTCTACCGCACGCTCCTCCTGTGGCCCTACGGCATCGCCCCTGCGGTGGCCGGCATCATCTTCCTCTTCATCTTCCATCCGACGTACGGGATCCTCCCGTACTTCCTCTCCTTCGTGACAAGCTACGAGTTCAACTGGCTGCTCAAGGGGTGGGTGGCCATGACCCTCGTCATCGTGGCCACCGCGTGGACGCATCTCGGCTACAACATCGCCTTCTACGTGGCGGGCCTCCTCGCCATTCCCGGCTCCGTGCTGGAGGCGGCCGACGTGGACGGCGCGGGCCCGCTGCGCCGCTTCGCCTCCATCGTGTTCCCTCTCGTGTCGCCCATCACCTTCTACCTGGTTACCCTCAACATGGTCTTCGCCTTCTTCGAATCGTTCGGGGTCATCGACGCGGTGACCAAGGGCGGTCCCGGCGACGCGACGACGATCATGGTCTTCAAGCTCTACAAGGACGGCTTCATCGGCCTCAACCTCGGCTCCTCCGGCGCGCAGTCGACTATCCTCATGGCCCTCGTCATCGGCCTCACCATGCTCCAGTTCCGCTACGCGGAGAAGAAGGTCACC
>Ga0209465_10000233_pt1 | contig 26317 bp, 26 predicted proteins | sample PanSoiPlot1MoBio_FD_188321 | JGI IMG/M metagenome (GOLD analysis project Ga0209465, IMG submission 188321) | Tropical forest soil microbial communities from Panama analyzed to predict greenhouse gas emissions - Panama Soil Plot 1 MoBio (SPAdes)... | ecosystem: Environmental > Terrestrial > Soil...
CCAGCTCGCAAACGTCGACGCAGCGGCCGCGTGGCAGGTGATGCAATCGCGGCCGCCGGTTGCCACATGGCCGGGGAAGGATGCCGTACCCTGCGCGCCTTTGCTTCCCTCCGCCGTGAACGACCCGTTGTGGCAGGCGTCGCATCGGCTGGCGCTGACCGCAGCGTGGTTCATCGTATAGGTTGCGAAGCTCGGCGCCGTATTGACGTGGCAATTGCTGCACTCGACGCCCGCCACCGGGATGTGCGGCGGCGTCGTCATGCCCACCGCGCCACTCCCGTTGTGGCAACTTGAGCAATTCGTATCGGTTGCCGCGTGCGTGAACGTCGCGCCGATCCATGTCGTCGTGCTCTTATGGCAGCTCTCGCACGGCAGCGTGGTTTGAACGTGATTGGCCGGCTTGCCGAGCGCCGCAACACCGTTGTGGCAGCTCGCGCAAGTCGCCGTAATTCCGGCATGACTAAAGCTGGTTGCGCCACCATAGCTTATCGTGCTGCGGTGGCAGCTCCCGCATGGCGCATTGGTGACCACATGATTCGCCGGCTTGCCGACCGCGATCGTGCCATTGTGGCAGGTCGCGCAGGGCGCATTCGTCTGAACATGATCGATGAAACGCAGGTCGCGCCACGCCGCCGTCAGGTGGCAGCCTTCACAGAAATTCGTCGCTTGCGGATGCGATGGCGGTTTTCCCTGCGCGCTCGTTCCGTTATGACAAGCGAAACACTGCTTCGGCGTACCCTTGAAGCGCCCGTTGACGTGGCACGATGTGCAGTCGACGCCCGAATGGGCCCCGGTGAGCGGAAATCCGGTCGAGAAGTGATTGAATGATGTCGTCAACGCAGATTGCGAACGGCTCGGCGTGGCGCCGAGCATTACGGCTGCCGCAACCGCCAACGACATCAGAGCTGACGATCTCCACGAGATCGACGCCATCCCCCACCACCCCCCATTTACGACGTTGCTGACCTCTTCAAGGTCTCCCCATGCAACTGAGACTCCGCGCCAAACTCTTGATCGAGTTCCTCCGGTTATTGTAAATGCAGTTACAAATAGGAAGCTCGTCGAGCGCCCTGCCTTAGCTTGCCGTACGTCGGTTCGTCGCATCAAATTGGGACTGCATCGCGAATCCGGATGGGCTCCGAATGGGCGATTTAACGGCGGCGGTTCGGATCGGAGATTGCAAACGAACAGCGCGGCGAATTATTCCAAATAAATTCACAGGCGCATGCACATCGCTCGAATTCATCCGACGCCTTCTTCATACAGTTGCAATGTAGTTAGCGCGACAAGCAGAAACCTGTGCGTGTTGCGTAGGGTCGAATGGCCCCGCCGCCATGATGTGGCCTTTCCGGTGATTACACTCGCAGCAGCGCCACGAGGTTGATCGGGGCGATTGCGATCCCGAGGGGCGCTGGAAAGCAAGTCAAGGCGCCATTACGAGCCGCAGGTAGAACGGATCGGCGGAGGCGCGCCTTGCCAAAGAGAGAGCCGCATTTCCCGACTCGCCGTGATTCGCCGCAAAGTTCTCATCGACTGCTCCCGGCTTCGTTGCAGGCTGCAATGCTCGCCGGAACTGAGATGCGCGCTGGCGGCGCCTCTCAACCGACATTGAAGAAACCGCAGCGATCAAAAGAAAGCGCCGCAAGGTCGGTTCGGCGGTGGATGACAGGGATGGTGGGCAGCGCCGCCGCTATGGCGGGATTCTTCATGGTGTTGTGGCTGACTGCGCCGACAATGGCGCCGCAGAGCCCGGCAATCGCCATTCTAGCAAATGCTACCGTGTCGGACGCCGCCAGTTTAATGGTGGCGGTACAAACTGCCGGTCTTCGCGGCACTTCGGATGTGAAGGGCGCAATTGAGGATATCAAGCGGCTCGAAAATGACCGTGTAACCATCAAGGGCTGGGTGACGGACGCGACCGCGCCAGGCTCTGCACTCACAGTGGTCGCGTTTGCGGGCGGAAATCATGTATTGACGACGGTTACGAATGGGGCGCGCACCGACATTGCGAAAATGCTCGGATTGGCTGACCCAAGTGTATCAAGAAACATGTCGTTTCAAGGCGCGTTCGCCTGCATGCCCGGCGAAAAAATCGTTGTCGTCGCCGTCACGTCTGGGGCCTACAGTCAATTTCGTTCGTTGACTTGCCCTTGACCTTTTGCAACGCATGTCGCGCCCGAGCGAGCCGACTCATGACCGTTCCGGCTGGTAAGTTGAGAATCTTACCGGTTTCCTTGTACGAGAGACCATCCTCGCAGACCAGCCTGATCACGTTGCGGTGCTCAGCTGACAACTGAGCGATGTCCTTCCGTAATTCCTGGAGGATGAGCCGATTTTCTGCGGCGGCCCGACCGTCGAAACTCAGCAGATGATCGATAACTCCAACATCGACGACATGGCCGCGGATCTTTTCCGTCCGCACATGGTCGATCCAGAGATTTTGTGCGATACGAAATATCCAACTGTCGAGCCTGGTGCCTGGTTGCCATTGATCCAAGTGGGTCAGAGCTCTCAGAAAGGTTTCCTGGATCAAATCCTCGCCGCAATCCAAATCGCGCGTAAGCCGGCGTACAAAGCGGTTCAACCGCGGCAGCAATTTCACTAGGCGATCATGGATATCATGGAGCCCCTGATCAACTCGTGGCCCGGAGAAGCCATAACGGCCGCGATCGCGACCCTGCCGGACGTCGGTCGCAACCGGAATTGATCCGTTCGATCGCGTAAGTCGAACTTTCTGGGCGTGGCCGGCTCTCATGGTCGCCTGCCAAGCTGCCTGAATGAACTGGTCGTATGGCAGCGCTCGCATGCCTGTCCGAACGAACCGCGATGCGCATCATCCCGGCGGTGGCACGAATAGCAATCCGTGGACAGGGAGATCTTCGTCACGTTCTTGGTAACGTGGCAGGCGTGGCAATTAAGGCCTCGATGCGCCCCTGTCAGCGGGTAACGGGTTTGCGCATCGTGATCAAAGCGCCATCGCGTCCATCCATTTGGGTTGTGGCATTGCGCGCAATTCGCCCCGAGGCGTCCTTCATGATGCTGGTCGGGGTGGCAGGAGGCGCAATTCCGCGGCGCGCCCTTGAAGGTCGGTGAGCGATGGCATTCCTCGCAGGGCACCACGGCATGGCGCCCGATCAACGGAAATCGAGTGACGTCGTGATCGAAGGAAGTTACGCGTCGCCACGTGGTTTCGTTGTGACACTGCTCGCAGCGGCTTCCAAGCTGGCCGTTATGCCGGTCATCTTTGCGATGGCACGACATACAGGTGGTCGCCAGCTTGTCGCGATAGAGATCGCCCGTATGGCACGCGTCGCACTTGACCTTCGCGTGGGCGGCTCTGAGGGGGTATTTTGTCTCGCGGTTGTGATCGAAGTGGATCGTGATCCACTTGTTCTGATCGTGGCAGCTCTCGCACTTGCCGCCATATCGTCCGGTGTGAACGTCCTGAATCCGGTGGCAATCGACACATGCGGCGCCAATCCCCTTGTAGCGCTCGCCGATGTGGCACGCCGAACATACGACGGCGCGATGGGCGCCCTGAAGCGGAAACCTCGTCTTGTCGTGGTCGAACGGTGAGACGCGCCGCCACGTGGTCTCGGAATGACAGCTCTCACATTTATCGCCGAGGCGAGTTTTGTGGGGATCGTTCGCCTTATGGCAATCGTAGCAGCGCCCGGGCGCGTCGCGAAACTTCACAGTTTGCAGGTGGCAGCCGCTGCACTGTACCGCCTTGTGAGCATCGCGCAGCTCGAAATTCGTGAAAGCGTGATTGAATGTTTCGCGGTCGAGCTGGACGATGTCGGCTTTCCGGCCCTTGTGATCGGAGTGGCAGTGGGTGCAGTCCTGCTTTGCGGCATCCGGTTGCCGTCCGTGAAATCCCCGACGTGCCAGCCGATCCGCGGTCGTTTCCTTGTGGCATGCGAGGCACAGCCGCGTCTGAGATTTTCGTGAGAATGGCTCGTGACAATTGCCGCAGTCCTTTTCGAGTTTAGCGTGTCCCTCGACGACGGGCCCGGGGATGACGAGCCTTTCAAACAAATTCTGCGACCGTGCAACTGATGCGGCAGCGCCTGCGAGAAGTATTCCGACCGTGAGCATTTGCATGAGGCGCCGGTGCAATGGCCGAGCCTCGCGTTAGAAGAAGTGCGCCGCGAAGATGTGAATGATGGCGGCAATCACGAGCAAGAAAAACAATGGTAAGTGGAAGACATGCCAAAGCCCGAACAGGCGCTCGTAGAGCGCAAAGGCCGCGGCTTTGCGGACGGCCGCCACGTGCAGTGTGACCAGGTCGACGATGGCGGCAAGCTGTCGGCGCCTGATCTTTCGCGACCATCCGAGCCGCTTGCCTTCGACTGAGATGACCTGCCGGGCATCGGCCACCAGCCGCGCACGGACACGACTTGCACGCCAACGGATTACCGGCAGAAAAATAAGACCGGCGAGAACGCCCTTGGGCGCCGTCGTGCCCAGTTGCGCAAACACGTTAAAGCTGCGCAATGACTCGGTCGGCAATGGGTAGGCCGGCGCCGATAAGCCCCTTGAGTGCATCGGCATCGGCAAGGATTTCGCGTACGACCGCTTTGCGTCCGTACAGCCCAAGGTGGATCTTGCCGTATAGGTATCGCCCGATGATTCCACTTGTCGCTACGACCAGCATCGCCGCGAGGGCCACATTGCTGTTGATCGACCCAAGCCGGAAATTTGCGTGCAAAAGGATCAACGTCGGGCCGAGTATGCCGAGAACCATATGAGCGCGGAACCAGAACGCGACCGTGCCAAGCAGCCGCAAAAACCGTACGCGCTTGCGCAGCGGATAGAGCAGCAGGAGAACCATAAGGCTGCTTCCCACGATGCCGAGCCAGTATCCCGCACCGCTCTCAGGAGTAAGACCGCTATCATCGCGATTGAGCCAGCTGATCCAAAGGACCGCGACGAGCGCAGTGGCGAAAATCAAGGGTGGGGCATTTGCCCAACTACGCGTTCGATACTGATCGAAACCCCGTTTTGCACCTGTCCTAGCGCACGCCGCTGCAACAGCGGTGCCGGCAACCGCAGGTCGCCGCCGTACGGCGAAGCGCTCGACTGGCAATTCTGAAAGTGCTGAATCGGTCATTGTCCCCCAAGCCGTTACCCCGCCCATTACAGTAACCTCAGAACCGCAGGGTTCCGGTCCACTCCCGAATTAGTTTAATTCGAAACTGCCGCAGGGGCGGCAGCTTGAATAAAGACGGACCGTTTTATGGCGCCTGACAATTTCCTGACAGCCGATCCCGACGCCGCTCTGCCCACGCGATCTGCTACTTCCGGTCGATTGCGTCAGGCACGAATCAACGCTGATAATTAATTGAAATAGAGTGAAATGTTTTCAGCGGGCCCATGGTTCGGCTGAACCCGAGCCGGCTGATCGACCGCACGAACCCGGCGCGACGATGCGCGGTCAAGTTACGATTCTGCCGCATTCGCATGCAACACGATTGCGGTTTACATCGTCGATCCGATCGCAAGCCCAATTTGCCGCTTTGCTCGCGGTATCATTCAGACACGGCGTTTTCCTGAAAGTTTGGATTGAGAGGCAATACGAAAATCATGGCGTTGCGCAACCTTTCGCGTTGCTCGTTGCAGGTTTCAATATCGCTCGCTGCGGTTATTGGCGGCAGCGGGGTACCGTTTGCGCAGGTGAACAGCGACGAGAGTGCAACGATGCGTGCGGCGGACCAAGCCGTTCGAACGGGCGATTTTTCGCGAGCCGCCATGCTCCTGCAAAAAGGAGCGGAGTCGGGAAATGCGGAGGCCCAATACCTATCTCATCCGCAATGCGATCGAACAGGGGCGCCAAGCCATCGATTCCATACGAAAACTGGATAGCCGTCGACCTTCCAGCACATATGATGTGATCATTGTAGGTGCCGGACCGGCGGGCATTTCGGCGAGTCTCGCTGCCATGCAGCACAAGCTCCGCTTTTTGACCATCGAGCAGGATACCTTCGGCGGCACCGTGGCGCATTTCCCGCGCGGCAAGCTCGTCATGACCGCGCCCGCCGTCCTACCGCTGGTCGGTAAGGTCAAGTTTAAAGAAGTGAGCAAGGAAAAACTGCTCCGGTTTTGGGAGGATGTCGCACGCAAGACTGGGCTGAAGATCAATTACGGCGAGCAAGTCGAAGCAATCACGCAATCCGATTCCGAATTCGAGGTCCGGACAACCCGTGCCTCTTACAGAGCGTCCTCCGTGTTGCTTGCCATCGGACGACGGGGCACGCCGCGAAAGCTGGAAGTGGAAGGGGAGGATCAGGCCAAAGTGGTTTACCGCTTGATCGACCCTCAACAGTATCGACGCCGCCACGTGCTGGTGGTCGGGGGCGGCGACAGTGCGCTCGAAGCCGCTGCCAGCATAGCTGAGCAACCCGGGACCACCGTGACCCTGTCCCACCGGAGCGAGGCCTTTTCGCGCGCCAAATTGAAAAATCGGGAGCGGGTCGAGATCGCAGAGAAATCCGGCCAGCTTCGTATCGTGCTTCAATCCAGCGTCAAAAAAATCGGTCGCCACGATGTCGAGATCGAGCAGAGGGGACGGCACATGAAGATCAAAAATGATGCCGTCATCGTGTGCGCCGGCGGAATTCTGCCGACGGCTTTTCTCAAGAGCGTCGGTATCGAGGTGGAGACGAAATATGGGACGGCATAGCTCGGGTGGATGCGCGTTGGCACTGTATTTTGTACTTGTGAGCGTTTCGGGCCATGCGCAGATAAATCCGCAAGGGTTGACTTTGGCGGGAGTGAGCGACTGCCTCAAAGAGGCGATTGCCACCGGTGCGGTCGAAGACAGCGGCTCGGCCATAATTTATTCTTGCAGCGAGGCCAGGGCCAAAACCCTTTATAACTTTCTTGGCAAAAAGGTTCGCGCCCAAATTGTTCAAGATCGCAATGGCAAGTTTGAAAACAGGCAGTTCGGAAACAATGCTTGTTACCACCGAATCGAAGATCCCGCCGGGCAAGCGACCGATGAGTTCCGTTGCGACCTGGTCTTGGCGATTGGCGACCTTTTAAGTGAATAGTTCTTCTGCTCACTGACAGTCGCGCCATAACGTCCGCGTTGGCACGGCCACCGTCGCCCTCTCACTGCGCGACTACTGTTACTGGTCGCAGGCATTGATACCAGCGGGCGATCTTCCCCGCAGCGATTTCGATCATCAGTCCGGATTCACCGCGATGGTATGTGCGTTTTCCAACAGCTTCGAGGTGAAGCTCTCCAAACTGAAAATGAATCATGCTCCCATATGAACGGTATGCCTTTGCAATAGCTGATCCTCGCAGCTCACTCTGGGCGCGATGAGTCCTCAACCGTCGCAAGTGGACGCCCTCTTCTGCTTTTTTTTATCAACGCTCGGTGGAATGCTTCGCGAACTATACACTACCCCTTGATGTTGGCACGGTCCTTCCGAAGCGCGCGCCAAGCTTCCGAATTCGGGGCGTCGAACATCGTGGTGACGGACCGGTCCTTGACTTGAAACCGCTTCAGCACGTTGTCAGCCTTTATACATCACTCAAGATGATCTTCGCATATTCGCCTCCGAACGGCATAATCGTTCGAAAATTCCTGACGAAGTGGATGTGCTTCTGTCGGAGTTCCGGCGCGAGCGAACGATTGTCGCGTTCTCCATCATGCGCTGGTCACAGAGGCGATAAGGCATGTGCTCAAGCCATCCACAGCGGCTGTCGTGCAAGCGATTTGAGTGCTCTGGCGCGACTCTGCCGACGCCGGGACGCGGCAAGTTGGCGGCTATCTGAGGTGAAGCGATCGATGGAGACGCCGACAACCCGCGTCAAGAGTTCATGTACGGTGCACCCGGAACGGCGGCGGCTTCGCTGGCGGTGTGGCGCGAGATGGGCGACGCTATTTAAGTAGATCTCCCTAAGCCGAGTTCCCGAATGCTGCTGCCATAAGCGGCCCCATACTCTTCATCGTACCGCCTTGCTTTGGTCAAACCGGAGTGAAGTGTGGGCAGGAACGTCGTCGATCTACCGTAAATCCGCGAGCCGCCTATGCGGTGACATGGGAGTGAGTACGGAGCGCCAATGCATTCCACGCAGAACCTGAAACAAACCGATGATCCGCACGATGTCCTTGTGGTCGCGCCCGATGTGGTCCAAGTCGCGCCCACGGATGAAGAGCTTTCCAAGCTGGCGCGCACCTTTCGCCATCCTACGAACCCGCAGGCCCGCGCGGGATCTGACCTCCCGGGTAGCTCAACGGTTCCACTGGTCGATATGACGTTTCGCGCTGCTACCGTCCGCGATGTCGAGGTTACAGGCGACCGACCGTCAATTGGCACGAGGGCGGTACGCGCCTTCACTGGCTTCCTGTTGGTAGCGTGCGTCGGTGTCGCTGTCATCGCTTGGCAGTCCCACGGCGATGCAGCCAGACAGATTATCGCGAGGTGGGCGTCGAGGCTCGTCCTGACTTCATCGCCACTGCTGGAAAACCCCGGGCTCCACGAGCAACCGAACCCGCCGACCATTCAAGCATCCGCAGCAAAGGCAGCACCTCCGCCACCGGCACCTCCGGCTCAGACCACCCTGGAAGGCGTCGCACCGACCGCCGCCCCATCTCCCGAATCGGCGCAGTTGCTCCAGTCGATGGCGGGCGATCTCGCAACCGCGGGGCAAGAGATCAAGCAGCTCAAAGCCAGCATCGAGCAGCTCGAAGCCAGTATCGAGCAGCTCAAGGCCAGCCAGGAACAAACGGCCCGCGACATTGCCAAGGCTTCTGAGCAGAACCTGCGGCCCAAGATATCAGCGCCAGCGCCACGGCCGGCCGCAGCGCCAGCGCGCAAGTTGATGCCGCCATTTCCGCCCCCCCAAGCCGCAGCAACGCCCCGGTTGCCGCAAGCCGCTGCACCTTCCGTGCCGACGCTACCTGAACCACAACCGCAAGCCACGCCTCAGCCGGAGGCCGAACCGGTGCTGCGACCGCCGATGCCCGTGCGATAGCACCGTTCTTTCGCCGCGAGGTGGCAATCTGACTGAGACTGACGACTCGATCTTTGCCGTCGCGGCGCGCAACCTCCCCGCGACGTCGATAACGATCCCGGACAGACCGAGAGAAGGCCCGTTCTTGGCCTGCTTCGATCAGAAATCCGGCTTGTCGGCAGTCGGAAGGTGCGCGTCCTTCTCGGAGAAGTAGTTGTACTGATAGTCGTGCTGCACATTCTCAGCGCAAATACGTTCGTCCCATGATTGGTTCGCGTTGCGGCCATACGTGATCGTCGCCGACCACGGCATGGTGAAGACGCCTGGATCCTCGACCGTAAATTCGAGTTGCAAGCCCTTACCCCTGTAGTTGGGATCGATAGCGCCGACGCGCGGCCATTCCTTCTCGGCCCGTTCCAGCGCTTCCTTGGTGGCTTCGTAGTCGAGCAGACGATAGCGCTCGACCACATGCAAGGCTTGCGTATAGGGCGTGCCGAAACGATCGATCATTCTATGCGGCCCGAGCTTGATCCCCACGGTGTCGATGACCAGCGTATCGCCTTCGTAGTGGCCCACCGAGTCCCCGTGCAAGGACGGGATCACTGTTGCGGGATGAGGTTGGTTCAGCCGCACCACGCGGAAGTCGCTGTCGTGCGGGTAGATGAGGGTGACCTTGTCTGGCTGCTGCAGCAGCTGGACGTTGAAGTTCCAGAAGATGTAGGGAACGGGGTTCTGCAGACACATATTGTCCGGGTCCGGAAAAATCCGGCCGGACAACGAGATTTCGCCGAACTTCTTGACCACCTCCGCCGCCTCGGGGTTCAGAATCGGATTGGTGTAATCGCCGACCACGAGTCTGAAGTCGCTCGCGCCGGAGGGCAACCGCGTCTTGTTTCGCACCGGGCCCGGACCCGAGAGTGGCGGGCCAAATCCGAGCCCGGGATGCAGCCAAAGGCCGGAAAAATCCGGAATCGACGCGGTACTTTGCTCCGTGCTGCTGGACAACCCGACCGAGGGCGCCGCTGTTTGAGCAAGTGCAGGTGTAGCAACCGCCCCTGCCAATGTCATCGCCAGGAGAAACTGGGGCCGTAAATTCATGTACCCTCGCTTTCACGGTTGCGATGGTGACGCCGATGCTTAAGCTACACCCTTACGGGTCTTTCCGGGAAGAGCGTCAGGGCCCGCAACGGGCCCGACTCTGCCGCCTTGGACGGCGCACCAAGTCGGCAGCTATCTGAGGCACTCCGGTCGCAGCCTTCATGGAGCCGAGGGCAGCCCGGGACTCTAACGGACTCTCCGCAATCAGGCGCAAACCTTTTTCCCGTTTTTGATCCAGGTCAAAGCGCGACGCCACGATTGGGGGTACGGGGCTCGAAAACCATCTTCTGCGTCGCCATCGTCCAGCGAGAGGGCGGTGCTGCCTCCGATTTCCGGCGACGAGCAGGAGGAAGCCATGAGCCGACGATTGAAGCAGGCTGCCGTTGTCCTCGTCGTCGTCTTCGCCACTGCTCAACTCGTTCGTCCTGAGCGCACGAATCCGGCGACTGATGCAAGCCGCACGATTCGGGCGCACGTGGGAACGGCGAGCGGATTGGTGGCCGTCCTGGATCGCGCGTGCGGCGATTGTCACTCGAACGACACCGTGTGGCCGTGGTACACGCAAATCGCGCCGGCGTCCTGGCTCATGGTGTACGGCGTGACTGCGGGGCGAAAGGCGGTCAACTTCTCGGAGTGGGCCTCATATCAGCCGGAGCTGCAGCGAACACTGCTGTCAGCGTCCTGCCAGGACGCGTTGACAGGCAAGATGCCCGGGCCCTACACGCTGCTGCGTCCGGAGACGCGGCTCTCGGCCAGTGACGCCGAGGCGATCTGCGCGGCCGCGCGGCAGGCTGAAGCGTCCGCGGCGCGAGTTTCCCAATGACAATTCATTTGGCACAGGACGACTGACGCACTCGCGGAATCTCAATCGGCTGAAGCAGTGTCCGGGATACGGAGCAACCTATGACTCCGACAACCCTTGAAGCAAAGGTGAACGACTTCCTCGGTCAGAAGCGCATTGCCGTTGCGGGCGTGTCGCACAACAACAGCCACCACCCGGCCGCCAATCTGATTTATCGCCGGCTGAAGACGACCGGGCACAATGTCTTCGCGGTCAATCCGCACATGCAGACCTTCGACGGTGACCGCTGTTATCCGGACATGCCATCAATCCCGGGTGGGCTCGACGGAGTGGTAATCGTCATGCGACCTGATGTCGCCGAGCGCATCGTGCACCAGTGCAGCGATGCGGGGGTGCGCCGCGTTTGGATGCATCAATCCTTGGCGAAAGGAACGAGCGTTTCGCCGGCGGCGGTCGAGTACTGCCGTCGGCACGACATCAGCGTTATCGCGGGCGCCTGCCCGATGATGTTCGGCCCCGGCGTCGACTTCGGCCACACATGCATGTGGTGGATGATGAAACTCACCCGAGGGCTCCCTACATGAAGCGGCGCGACGTTGCCTTGATTCTCATCCTCATCGTGGATGTGGCGTACATCGCGTGGGGCGCGATGGTGGCCGCATCGCCGGATCACCTGCTGGGACCAAGTGGCAAGGCAATCCTAGCTGCCGGATACGAAGGCTACTCCAATGGCTCCTGGTCGCAGCTCGTAGGCACGTCTCCGTTGGCGGCTGGATACATGATCGTGCTCTTCAGAATGTACGGCATCTATTGCGTCTTGTTCGGGCTGATGGCGACCGCGAGCGCGGTCACGGCCTTCCGTCGCGGTGAGGCGTGGGCGTGGTGGGCGCTGCTCGTCGGCAACACGGTCGCGCTCGTGTCGGCCATGAGGTACGACTGGATCGCGAACGCTATCGGGCCGTTCGAGCTGACGGAATATCTCGGCCTCGCCATGATCTACGGAGCGCTCGCCACCACCGGTCCCTACTGCAAACCCAAACCGGCTGGCCGTGGCGGGCGAATCGGGTGATATTCGATGCGATGGTCGATCTCTGCAGGTTGGTCTGGTTGCGTTGTGGCCAAGCTGCTCCGGTCCCGCCCTGCGCTGCACGCCGAAATTCCCGTACTCCGTCATCGGCTCAAGGTGCTGCGGCGTAAGTCGCCGAAGCTCCTTGTCTTCAGCAACATCGGGTCGACTGGTGTTCGCCGGACTCCACGGCCTGACGCCCAGTGTGCGCAACGCATTAATCATTCTCAAGCCTGCGACAGTGATCGCGTGGCATCGCGCCGACCGCTGGAAGAACACAGAACCGGCGAGCCTGTGACGTCGTGCACGATCATCGTGACGGATGCTCGTCCGCTCACGCGACCGATTCACGATCGGATGCCGGTGATCCTTGACAAGATGGATTTCAAGGCTTGGTTGAACTGCGCTGCTGGCGCCGAGCTTCTCAGACTGGCCGCTGACGATTGTGTGCGCATGTGGCCAGTGTCCCGATGCATCAATAAGACCGGCAGCGGCGATGATGATCCGAAGCTGATCGACGAGGTCGCGGCGTAATGTGTGTTCAGGCCAGCACCGGTCATCTTCGGCGCGGGCCGCGAACCGCGCTTTCGTGCTTGGGCAGGGGCCGGGCGCCGCGGCAGGTCTGACATCTTGTAGAGGACGTGCCGCTCGGTTACCTCCAGCCTGCTAACGTCGCGCGTCATCTGCTCCTGGGCGATCGTAATCGGATCGAGGCTTTGCTGTACCGCGGCGAGGCCGAGCGGCATCGCTTCGGGCTGCCGCTGATCGGGAGACAGCGAGGCCGGCGTGTTCACGTCGGTAGCGGTCTGCGCAATGGGTGCGGCCGGCGCTGCCAACCGCCCTCCCTGCGGTGACGAACTCGCGATCACCTCCCTGGCCGCGTCGCTGTAGGGCTGCCAAGCCAAGATAGCAGCGATAGCAATGCACAATGCGATCAGGAACCTAGCGAGCACGCGAGGCCCTGCTTTGCCTCGCGACGAGTTATTTTTCAGGTCCGCCTCGACATTCGTGGTGACTAACCGCTGCGGGGACAACCAAGTCACTGAGTATTCGGATCGTTCGAGGGTCAGCGTGTAACTCATTGACACCTCCCTCAGCCCTGGAGCGGGTTTGATGGATCCCCCTGCCTCCGCAGCGGGTCTGATGGACCATCCTTATGTGATTCGGCCAGGGTAGATAACGGCGATGCCCGCTATCCACAGGGCCCCCCTAGTGCCAAGTGTCATCGACTGAGCGGATTCGATCCGGTATTGGCTGCGAGGCTGCGCACAAGATGGCGACGAATCGCTGCGCTACGAACGAACGGTTCCGATTGAAACTCTAAAGAAAATCACGCCGTGGCAATGTCCCGGGACCCACCGACGAATTTCGCCGCGGGACTCGGGGCACCGCGCCCGGCGCCAAACGGAACCCGGGAATCTAGAGCGCCCGCCTCCCTACGTCAGTAATTCGAATTCGCGAAGCCTGATTGGTTGTCCTCGTGATCATCGCGAACCCGATGCGCACAAGGCTTGTCAGCATTTCAGACGTGAACCCGTGCTCGATGAGCACAGCTTCCGTGCTGCCGCTGTCCCCCGCATTTGAGAGCATTTCCAGCGCCCGGCGCCATTCGGGGCTGAGAGGCATTTTATTCATTCCGGCAACTTATTCATTCTGGCAATACGATAGTGAGGGGTACTTTGCTACAGTCTCAACATTACAAAGCCGTAATGTCAAGCTTCATCGAGCAGGCGTGCGGCGCTCTGTTATGGAGGGCCAAGCTGGAGGCCAAGCGAGATCGCGGTTCCTTCGCTACCTCACGCGGGGGAACCGCTGACATCTCCGGCCGTGACCGCCCGGCTGTTCGGTTCCAATGCGCGTCTGCGATGCCGAGAATATAACGTGCTGCCTGGAACACGCCGATCAGACAGACCGTCCGGACCGCGATCGGCCTCGCGCTTTGCAGGCTGTCGGGAAACCGGATTATTGCCGGACCTGGGGAACGCCATGCACATCAGTGCGTTCAACAATCATGTTGGACAAAGTCCTCTCGTTCCCTGCGGCGTCGCTGCACTCACGCAACGTCCTCGTTGTCGAGGACCAAGTGCTGACACGAATGATGGTGGCGGACGAATTGCGCAGGCGCGGGCTCAAGGTCCTCGAAGCACAGAATGCGCACGAAGCGATCGCCGTGTTGCAAAGCCAGGTTCCCGTCGATTTGGTATTCACCGACGTGCGCCTGCCGGGATCCATGGACGGGCTCGCATTGAGTCGGCTCCTGCGCGAGACGCTCCCGGAACTCAAGATCGTCGTTACGTCCGGTGATCTCCCTGTCGATACCGATGTGGATCCTGCCGACGCGTTCTTTCCAAAGCCGTACGACCTGCGTGGGATCGCCGGCCATATCGAAGAACTACTGGGAGAACTGCGCCGGTGACGATGGCTCATCAGTCACCGGCAGTGATCCAAACTGTGCTCCTGGTTGAGGACGAGGTAATTGCCCGCGTCATGCTTGCCGAGTACTTGCGGGATTGCGGATACAACGTCATCGAGGCTGCTGATACAGACGAGGCGCTGGTGGTGCTCCAGCACGCCGAGATTGAAGTTGATGTCGTTTTGTGTGGGATCAGCAAAACCGGCTCGGCGGGAGGATTTGCCCTCTCGCAATTCATACGAAGCACCAGGCCCTGGACGCACGTTGTTCTGGCGGGTAATCACGCCCGCGCCGTCGATGCGGCGGGCGAGTTGTGCGAAGCGGGGCCGACGCTCTCGAAACCGTATGAGCCTCAAGTCGTGCTGGACCGCATCAAGCGACTGCTCGCCGGACGCCCGAAGCAGAAGAAGTAGTGCGACAAAGTTGTATCGCGCTCCAAACTACCTGGCCCCACTTCGCTGGTCGGTGACGCTACCGCTTCATACCCGCCTGAGTCATTCCGGGGCGCCGCCAAGGGTCGCGCCTTCGGCCGGCCCGATGACAGGACTGCGCGGCGAACCCGGAGTCCATAACCACTCTGATCGAGGGTTATGGATTCCGCGCTCCTTCGCACTGCGCTGTGGACCCTAAATGGCGGATACACGTGTTCGTGACAGCACACCAGAGCTAACGTCGGTCGTTTTGAGTTACTTGCTGCCTCGTCGCTGGGCTTCTCCCAGCGACGACGCGTTTTGAAGCCGCGGCGACGACAGGAACTGAATTCGCCGGCGGTGCGTTGCGTCGAAACCCATCCTTACGGCTTATTCCAATTTAATCCCGGTTATCCGGATGATGTCGAACCAGCGCGGCGCGTCCTGCGCGAGCAGCGTTGCAAAATCTTCGGGTGTGCTGGTGCGCGGCTCGATGCCTAGATTTGTGAAGTTCGTGCGCAGCTCAGGCGATCGCAACGCTTCATTCACCGCTCCATTGAGCCGCGCCACGATCGCGCGCGGCAGGCCGGCCGGGCCGACGATCCCCCACCACACTTCGATGGGATAGGGAAAAATGCCGGCCTCCGTTAGCGTCGGCACCTCGGGCAGTTCCGGCCAGCGTGCCGCGCTCGTGACCGCAAGCGCGCGGAGCCGGCCCTGTTTGACAAGCTGCAGCAACACCGACTTGGTGTTGAATGCCATGTCGATCTGGCCGGCAAGGAGATCGGTGACCACCGGTCCGGCGCCTTTGTAAGGAATGTGCACGATGTCGGTGCCGGTTTTGAGCTTGAACAATTCGGAGACGAAATGCGGCGTGATGCCGGGCGCCGAGCCGTAGTTGAGCTTGCCGCCGCTGGCCTTGGCATAGCGCACGAAGGCATCGAGCGTGTCCGCCGGCACCTTGGGGTTTAATACCAGCACCATGGTCTCGGTCGACACCGTGGCGATCGGGGCGAAGGTCGCCGCCACGTTGAAGTCGGGTGTCTTGACTGACGGGCCGATCGACAGCGTGCCGATGCCGCCGATCAGGAGGGTGTAGCCGTCAGGATTGGCGGCCGCGACGGCCCGCGCCGCAATGAGGCCGCCGGCGCCGGGCTGATTCTCGATAATGACCGGCTGCCCGAGGATCGTTTGCATGCGCAAAGTCACGAGCCGCGCCACCGCATCGGTCGAGCCGCCCGGAGGCACCGGCACGATCAGCTTGATCGTGCGCTCGGGGAAGGTCTGGGCCGGCGCCTGAACTGCGACGCAGGTCATGAGAGCAGCGGCGACCGCCGCCGCCAACCATTCCAGAATGAGTTTTGCTTCGCGTATCATCGAGGCATTTTAGAGCGCAACGGCGGCCAAAGCAGGTGGGTCTTTGTAGGCCATTGATTTGATGGCGCAAAAAAGGGGTATTTCGTTCTGCCAAAATGGCGAAGCTGAGTAAAGGCGTTGTTAGGCGCTTCGCCCTCGAATAGACCTTCGACTGCCAGCTGATATCCCTACTCCGCCGCCTCGCGCTCGTGCCCCAGTCGCCGGTTGAGCGCCGTCAGGAGTGTGTCGGCAGCCTCGGCGATCACGGTGCCGGGCGGAAAGATCGCTTCGGCGCCTGCGGCCTTGAGGGCGTCGTAGTCTTGCGGCGGCACGACGCCGCCGACCACGATCATGATGTCGTCACGCCCTTCCTTCGCCAGCGCCGCCTTGAGTTCCGGCACCAAGGTCAGGTGGCCGGCAGCGAGCGAGGATACGCCGACGATGTGCACGTCGTTTTCAACCGCCTGGCGCGCCGCTTCGGCCGGGGTCGCAAACAACGGGCCGATATCGACGTCGAAGCCGAGGTCCGCGAAGGCGGACGCGATCACCTTCTGGCCGCGGTCGTGGCCATCCTGGCCGATCTTGGCGACCAGGATGCGTGGGCGGCGGCCTTCATCGGCCTCGAATTTCGCAACGCTGCGCAGCACGCGATCGACCGCGTCGCTCATGGCGCCGACCTCCTGCTTGTAGACGCCGGAGATCGCCCGGATCCCGGCGCGATGACGGCCGAAGGCTTTTTCGATCGCCATTGAGATTTCCCCGACCGTCGCCTTGGCGCACGCGGCGTCGATGGCCAGCGCCAGCAGATTGCCAGCCCCCATCTTACCCTCCGTCGCGGTCCCGGGACGCGGGGGCTCTCCGGCCGACCGTGTCAGCGCTGCCAATGTCTCCTCGACCACGGCGGCGTTACGCTCCGCGCGCAACCGCGCCAGCTTGTCGATCTGCAACTGCCGTACCGCTGAATTGTCGACCTTCAGCACGTCAATCGGCGCTTCTTTCGCGGGCCGGTACTTGTTGACCCCGATCACCGACTGGTGACCGGAATCGATGCGCGCCTGGGTTTTTGTGGCGGCTTCTTCAATGCGCATTTTCGGGATGCCGGCCTCGATCGCCTTTGCCATGCCGCCCAGTTCTTCCACCTCGCAGATGTGGCTCCACGCCTTGCGGGCCAGTTCCGCGGTCAGCCGCTCCACATAGAACGAGCCGCCCCACGGATCGATTACGCGGGTGGTGCCGCTCTCCTGCTGCAGGAACAGCTGGGTGTTGCGGGCGATCCTGGCAGAGAAATCGGACGGCAGTGCCAGCGCCTCGTCGAGCGCGTTGGTGTGCAGCGACTGGGTGTGCCCCTGCGTCGCCGCCATCGCCTCAATGGCCGTGCGCACCACGTTGTTGAACACGTCCTGGGCTGTCAGCGACCAGCCGGAGGTCTGGCAGTGCGTACGCAGCGACAGCGAACGCGGGTCAGCCGGGCCGAACGGCTTCATCAGCTTCGCCCACAGCAGCCGCCCAGCGCGCAGCTTGGCGATCTCCATGAAATAGTTCATGCCGATGGCCCAGAAGAAGGAGAGCCGCGGCGCAAAGCGGTCGATGCCGAGGCCCGCGCCGAGACCAGCGCGCACATATTCGACGCCGTCGGCGAGCGTATAGGCGAGCTCCAGGTCCTGCGTCGCGCCCGCTTCCTGCATGTGATAGCCGGAGATCGAGATCGAATTGAACTTCGGCATCCGCTCTGATGTGAAGGCGAAAATGTCGGAAATGATCCGCAGCGAGGGCACCGGCGGATAGATATAGGTGTTGCGGACCATGAACTCCTTGAGGATGTCGTTCTGAATGGTGCCGGCGAGCTTCTCGGGCGGCACGCCCTGCTCCTCGGCCGCCACGATGTAGAGCGCCAGCACCGGCAGCACGGCGCCGTTCATGGTCATGGACACGGACATGCGGTCGAGCGGGATACCGGAGAACAGCGTGCGCATGTCGTAGATCGAATCGATCGCAACGCCCGCCATGCCGACGTCGCCGCTGACGCGGGGATGATCGCTGTCATAACCGCGATGGGTGGCGAGATCGAAGGCGACCGACAGGCCCTTCTGCCCGGCCGCAAGATTGCGCCGGTAGAACGCGTTAGAGTCTTCCGCCGTGGAGAAACCCGCGTATTGGCGCACGGTCCAGGGCTGCGTCACGTACATGGTGGGGTAGGGACCGCGCAGATAGGGCGCGATACCGGGGTAGCCATCGAGGAAATCGAGCCCCGCAACGTCATGCGGCCCGTACACCGGCTTGACCGGGATGCCTTCGGGCGTGAGCCACGGTTCCGCCACGGCCTGTCCAGCCGGGACGGCCGCGTCGGCAAACGCAATGGCGCCAAAGTCAGGAATCTGGGTCATGGCACGCTCGACCGCTCAAAGGGTGAACCGGCCCTTTTGTTATATGGGTTGCGGCGCACAAAAGGCTATGCGTCATCAGGCTGGCTTTGCAGCGGACGGTCATTTTCCCACGGCTCCTTGACGGAAGGTCAAAAACATGTCCACCGGGCGAATCAGAGCAAGGGATCCCATAGCCCCGCAAGCGGGGAGAGGGAGCAGCAGCGGCGCGCGTGGCGAATCTACTTCGCCGGCGCTCGAAAAGGGCAAATCACCGCCTTGCGTCGCTCCGCCTTGTGCGGCGCGACAGAATATCTGACACTTGAGACAGAGAGAATTAGCACCCCTCCAGGAGATGCCCATGAAGACGATCGGTACGGCAGCCGTGCTGTCGCTTTTGCTCGGCGCCGGTGCCTCGGCGCAGACGCTCGACGATCTCAAGAACGACGGCAAGAACACCGACAACATCCTCACCTACGGCATGGGTTATGGCCAGAACCGCTACAGCCCGCTCCGGCAAATCGACAAGACCAACATCAAGCGGCTGGTGCCGATCTGGAACCTGAGCCTCGACAATCAGTGGGGCGAGCAGGCGCAGCCGATCGTCTATGACGGCGTGATGTACGTGACCAACGCCAAGGCGACGGTCGCGATCGACGTCGGCACCGGCCGGCAAATCTGGAAGACGCCGGTCGACTGGCTGCCGGAAACGCCGCGCGTGGTGTGCTGCGGCGTCTCCAACAAAGGCGCCGCCATCTACAACGGCAAGATCTATCGCACCACGCTCGACGCCTATGTGGTGGCGCTCGACGCCAAGACCGGCAAGGAGATCTGGAAGTCGAAGGCCGCCGAATGGCGCGACGGCTATTCCATGACGGTGGCCCCCCTCGTCGCCAACGGCGTGCTGATGACCGGCATCTCCGGCGCCGAATTCGGCATCCGCGGCTTCATCGACGGCTGGGACCCGGAGACCGGCAAACAGCTATGGCGGCGCTACACGATTCCGGGCCGCGGCGAAAAGGGTAACGAGACCTGGCCGCAGGATACCGACGCCTACCTCCACGGCGGCGGCTCCAGCTGGATCACCGGCTCCTACGATCCCGACCTCGATCTGGTCTATTGGGGCACCGGCAACGCGGCGCCTTGGGCGTCGGAGAAGCGGCCGGGCGACAACCTCTATACGGCGTCGGTGCTGGCGCTGCGGCCGAAGACCGGCGAGATCGTGTGGCACTACCAGTTCACCCCGAATGACGCCTACGATTACGACGCGGTGTGGGAATTGATCCTCACCGAACTTCCGGTCAACGGCGTCAAGCGCAAGGTGGTGATGCAGCTCAACCGCAACGGCTTCCTCTACGTGCTCGATCGCGCCACCGGCGCAGTCATCGCCGCCAACCCGTACGAGAAAGTGAACTGGGCGAGCCATATCGACAAGGAGACCGGTCGGCCGGTCGAGACCGACGTGGCGAAGAAGCTGCGCGCCGGCGAGCAGATCGAAATGTGGCCATCGACCCGCGGCGGCAAGAACTGGCCGCATGCGGCCTTCAACCCCGAAACCGGGCTGCTCTATGCCAACACCATCCACGAGGGCCGGCTCTACAAGCACCTCACCATCGAGGAGTTCAAGGCCGGGCAGCGCTACATGTTCATCGAGAATCTCAATATGCCCTCGAACGGCCAGCCGATCGGGCATGTCGACGCGATTGATCCGCTGACCGCTCAGCCGCGCTGGCGGGTGCCGCTCTATGACAACCAGTATTGGTCGGCAATGCTGGCGACCGGCAGCGGGCTCCTGTTCACCGGCAAAGAGACCGGCGAATTCATCGCGCTCGACGCCGACCACGGCAAGACGTTGTGGCAGTTTCAGACGGGGTCCGGCATCAATGCCATGCCGGTGACGTACACCTATAAGGGCCAGCAATACGTCACCGTGCTCTCGGGCGTCGGCGGTCTCTACTGGAACCTGGCGAAGGATAAGCTGAAGAACGTGGTGCCGGGCGGCTCGGTATGGACATTTGCGCTGTTGCCGAATTGATCCGTTTGGCGGTGCCACGGTGTCGTCGGATGGGCAAAGCGAAGCGTGCCTATCGCGGCGTTGAAGGTGGGCACGGCGCGATAGAATTGTCATTAATTGGCTGAACCGTGCCAGGCGCCTTTGCCCACCCGACAAGCGATCCAGTCGACCCAATAAATGATGCGATGTAATTTGTCCGCAAATTTGTATGCCGCAGTTATCGTCGGCACGCTCGCTGTCGCGGTTGCTGGCACGACCGCGTCGGCCCAGGACTTTCCGCCGGAGCGTATCCGAGAAGGCGCCGCGCTGTTCTCACGCAACTGCTCGCCGTGCCATGGCACTCGCATGCAGAATCCCGAAAGCGCTTTCGATCTGCGCCAATTTCCGCCTGACCAGCACGACCGTTTTGTTTCCTCTGTGACACGCGGCAAGAACCAGATGCCGCCATGGGGCGATTTGCTCACGGCGGAGGAAGTCGAGTCCTTGTGGGCCTATGTGATGACCGGTGAGCGCAAATAACCGCCGCCTTGCAATCCGGCACGCCCTGATCACGCGATCGAAAAAAGACTCTCATCTGGGCTACGCGCTCTGCCTTTAGTCCGCCACCACCGCGCCCTTAGTCCGCGACCACCGCGATCGCACTGATCTCGATCAGGTACTCCGGCGATGTCATCTTCGCGACCTCGACCATGGTGGATGCCGGAGCCGGCGTGCTGAAATACTCGCGGCGTATTTTGTGGATCTGGTCGAAATGCTCCATGTTGCGCACATAGACGTCGACCCGGCAGATGTCGTCCATGGTGCCGCCCGCGGCCTCGACCGCGGCTTTGAGGTTCTCGCACACCTGCCGGGTCTGCGCGTCGATATCGCCAACACCCGCGATGGAGCCGTCCGGACGGCGCGATGTCATGCCGGAGATGAACACCAGCCGGCCGCGGGCCTCGACCATCGTGGCTTGGGAAAAATGGCCGCTCGGTCGACGGATTTTTTCCGATGTGATCTGCTTCTTGGACATGGCCATGTTGTTTCCGGTGTTACCGGGCGTCCTGCTCGTCGGTGTACCAATCCGGTTTCACCACATAGTGAGGTCCGTCGTAGATCTCGATCACGACGGTTTCTTCGTGAGCGATGGCCGGTCCGTGCACATTGCCTTTCGGATTGCAGTAGAAGCTGCCGGCCGTTAGCACGATGCCAGTCTGGGTGTATTCGTATCGACCCGACAGGCAGATCATGAACTGGTTGGATAGATGATAATGCGGCGACGGAATTCCGGCGCCTTGCGCGAACCGGATCAGGGCAATTGAGGCACCGGTTTGCGGGTTTCGCCACAGCATTTTTTCCGACACGCCCTTGAGTGACTTTTCACGCCACGGCAGGGCCTTGCTGTCGATCAGGATTTCCTCGGGCTTCGGTGCGCCAAGCGGAAATATGTCCATTCGGTCCTCTCGATTCGATTTTCATAATAGAGCGGATTCTGCTGAACTGGAATCAGAGGGCGTTTACCAAATTCTCCCTGTCATTCGCGCGAAAGCGGGAATGCAGTAGCCCTCAGCACCACTGGGGAATACTGGATCGTCCGCTTTCGCGGACGATGACAACACGGTGTTTGCTTCCATCGGAACGAAATCCGTTCCAAAAACATGCCATATCACACCACAGCGGCCGCGCTCATCCAGCAATCTCGCCGCGCCGTTTCTTCACTGCCGGCGCCACCATGACAATTACAATGATCACGGTAATAACTATGAACGCGAGACTGATGGGGCGCGTGAGGAAGACTGTAGCGTCGCCCTTCGCCATCAGCATGGCGCGACGCAGGTGCTCCTCCATCATCGGGCCGAGCACAAATCCGAGCAGCAGCGGCGGCGCGGGGAACCCGAGCTTCGTCCATACGAAACCGAGTACGCCGAACAATGCCGTGAGATAAATCTCGAAGGATGAGTTGTTGACGCTGTAGATGCCGATCGCCGAGAACGCCATGATGGCCGGGAACAGCAGACGGTAGGGCACCGTGAGAAGCTTCACCCAAACGCCGATCAGGGGCAGGTTGAGCACGACCAGCATCAGGTTGCCAATCCACATGCTCGCAACGAGGCCCCAGAATAGCTCGGGGCGCTGCGTCATCACCTCCGGGCCTGGCTGAATGCCCTGGATCGTGAGCGCGCCGAGCATCAACGCCATCACGCCACTCGCCGGCAGCCCCAGCGTGAGCATCGGGATGAACTTGCATTGGGCGTCGGCGTTGTTGGCGGATTCCGGCCCAGCGACGCCCTCAATGGCGCCGCGGCCGAAGCGCGATGGGTCGGCGGCGACTTTCTTTTCCACGATGTAGGACGAGAACGACGCAATCGCCGGACCTGTGCCGGGCAGCACGCCGAAGAACGATCCGAGCGCGGTGCCGCGCAGGATCGGACCGATCGATTGTTTCATGTCGTCCCAGGTCGGAAACAGGTGCGTGACCTTGGCGCCAAAAATACTGCGCTGTTCCGGCTCGCCGAGGTTGGCGATGATCTCCCCCATTGCGAACATGCCGACCGCGACCACGATGAAGCCGATGCCGTCGGAAAGCTCAGTAATGCCGAAACTGAAACGCTGCACGCCGGTGTTGACGTCAGTGCCGACGATGCCGAGCAGAAGCCCGAGCGCCACCATGGCGAAGGACTTCGCCATATCGCCCTGGGCCAGCGCGGCCGCGGCGACCAGGCTCATCAGCATCAGGGAGAAATATTCGGGCGCGGCGAACTCCAGCGCCACATCGGCAAGCGGCGGCCCGAATAGCGCGATCAGCAGCGTGCCGACCGTGCCTGCGAAGAACGAGCCGATTGCCGCGATGGCAAGCGCAGGGCCGGCCCGGCCCTGCCGCGCCATCTGGTAACCGTCGATGCAGGTGACGACTGACGAGGTCTCGCCCGGCAGGTTGACCAGGATGGCGGTGGTCGAGCCGCCATACTGCGCGCCATAATAAATTCCAGCGAGCATAATCAGCGCGCCGACGGGAGCAACATTGAATGTGATCGGCAGCAAGATCGCGATCGTGCCAAGCGGTCCGATGCCGGGCAGCACGCCGATTAGCGTGCCGACCGATACGCCGATCAGGCAATACAGCAGGTTCTGCCACGACAACGCGACACCGAAGCCGAAGATCAGATTGTGGAACAAATCCATGTGTCACAGGCCGGCGATCAGCGGATAAGGCAGGCCGAGCGCCCATATGAAGAGCGCTACGCACATCACGGTGAGCAGCACCGACAGCGCCAGTACCTCGCCAATGCGGAACTCGGTTCCGGCCGCTGCCGAGCCGACGATCAGCGCCAGCATGGCGGGGATGAATCCCGCATGCTCCATCAGGATGCCGAACGCCACGAAGGCAAGCGGAAGGACGATGAGCGCGCGCAGCGACCAGTTGCCCTCGATCCTGGCTGAAGAGTGCAAGCCGCGCACTGCAAAATACAGCCCGAACACCATCAGAATGACGCCAAGGACCACCGGAAAGAAGCCCGCGCCCATGCGCAACGCGGTGCCGAACGGATAGTCGCGCGCAATGAACACCGCGACCGCTCCGATCGCAATCAGCATCACGCCGGACCAGAAGTCCTTAGAGTCGGGGAGGTTCACGGGAACAGATGACAGATGACAGATGACAGATGACAGAACGGGGACGAGAACAAAAAATGAGCTCCCGCAGGCGGAGGCGGGATAGAGGAAAGACCGGCGTTGCGGATTTATTCTTCACCAGCAGGTGGGTCAGTGTATTCATCGCATTCCCCGTGATATCTGTCCGCTGTCATCTGTCATCCGTCATCTGATATTCACTCCGCCTTGATGCCGCCCTGTTTGACGACCTTCTCCCATTTGTTCATCTCGCTCACCATGAAGCTGCCGAAATCAGCCGGCGTCATGGACTCCGGCGTGGCGCCCTCGTAGGCGAATTGCTTTTGCACCTCAGGCGACTGCTGCACCGCTTCGATCTCGCGGTTCACCCTGTCAACGATCGGGTGCGGCGTGCCGACCGGCGCCACGACGCCCCACCAGTTGACCGCCTCGTAGCCGGGCACGCCCGCCTCGGCTATCGTTGGTATGTCGGGCAACACCGGACTGCGCTCACGTCCGCCGGTGCCAAGCGCACGCAGCTTGCCGGCTTTGATCTGCGGCACCGTCTGCACCATCGACGAGAACATCACCTTGGTGTGGCCGCCCACGATATCGACCATCGCGGGACCACCGCCCTTGAACGGGACGTGCAGGATATCCACGCCCGCCATCAGCTTGAACAGTTCACCGCCGAGATGCTGGAAGCTGCCAATGCCGGCCGAGGCATACTGCAGATCGCCGGGCTTCTGTTTTGCGAGCGCCACCAAGTCCTTCACCGAATTGACTGGCAGCGACGGGTGTACCACCAGCACGTTCGCACCTTTGGCCAGCAGGCCGACCGGCGCGAAATCCTTGATTGGATCATAGGAGAGCTTGTAGAGCCACGGATTGACGGCGTGCGCCATGGATATGATCAGGAGGGTGTACCCGTCGGGTGGCGACTTTGCCACAACCTCGGTGCCGATCACGCCCCCGGCACCGCTGCGATTGTCGACCACCACCTGCTTACCGAGGCGCTCGCCGAGATGCGTTGCGATCAGGCGCCCCACCACATCGTTGCTGCCGCCAGGGGGAAATGGAATGACGAGCCGTATGGGTCGAACCGGATAATCCTGGGCCGAGACCGGGTTCGTGGGGGCCAGCATTGCGAATGCGAGGCCAATGGCCGTAGGCAACAATGCGCGCGGGTTGTTCATCAGGGACGTTCTCCCGGTTTTGTTATGGCCCAACTCTAACAGCAAACATCCGCGCCGCCGCCTGCCTCAAATGACCGCACAGGAAAGGCACGCAGCCTGAATAGAGGATCCGTAGCCCGGATGGAGCGGAGCGACATCCGGGACAAGTCTTTCCGCAAACTCCAGCGCCCCCGGATTTCGCTGTCGCTCAATCCGGGCTACATGCTACATGCCACGGGTCCGCCTTACACCACGATATCCCTCACCTGCTTCGCCCGTGCTGCGCACGCGCCCATAAGGAACGCAAGGTCGGTGCCGGTCGACACATAGCGCGCGCCCATCCGCACATATTCCTCCACCAGCTTCGGGCGCGTTGCAAGCCCGCCGACGCCCACATGCTTGCCGTGTCGTCGGCACACCGCAATGGTCGTCTCGTAGGCTTCGCGCACCTTCGGATGCTCGTATTGTTCCGGGATGCCCCAATCGCACAGGAGATCGTTGGTGCCGATCATCACCATGTCGATGCCCTCGACGGCGACGATCTCCTCGGCCTTGGCTAGTGCGGCCGCACTCTCGAACTGCACCATCACCATAGTTGCGTCATTGAGCGCCGCGAACGCCTCCGCAGCCGGAAAGGTGCGGAAATGCAGATGCGGCAGCCCACCGGCGACCGAGCGGGCGCCGAGCGGCAGGAATTTCGCTGCCTCCACCACCGCGCGGGCCGCTTCGGCCGAGGCAATATGCGGCGCGATCACGCCGAGCGCGCCGCCCTCCAGCACCCGCGTGATGTATTCCGGCGTATTGGCGGGCACCCGCACGAAGGGCGTAATGCCGGCCGCGAGCGCCGCCATGCAGAGCTGGCTGGTGGTTTCGATCGAGGCGCTGCAGTGCTCCATGTCCACGTAGATGGTATCGAAGCCCGCGGTCTCGGCGATCTGGGCGATCTCGATCTGGCGGACCAGGCGGACCGTCATAGATGCTACCACTTCGCCGCGGGCGAGCTTCTCCTTGACGTTGTTGCGCAGGATGTCGTCAATCATGTTCGTGCCGGGCTATTCGTGCGTG
>Ga0209465_10000235_pt1 | contig 26225 bp, 21 predicted proteins | sample PanSoiPlot1MoBio_FD_188321 | JGI IMG/M metagenome (GOLD analysis project Ga0209465, IMG submission 188321) | Tropical forest soil microbial communities from Panama analyzed to predict greenhouse gas emissions - Panama Soil Plot 1 MoBio (SPAdes)... | ecosystem: Environmental > Terrestrial > Soil...
GCGACCCGTCCGCGGCCCCGGGCGGGGCGGGCGGAGCAGCGTCACCCAAGGGGTTCGATGATGGGCTTTGATCCCGTTACCGAACCGTTGCAGTGCGAACAACTGTGGACGGATCCCAGAAAGCCAGGGGAAATCGGTGACTTGGCTTGTGGGACCCTGTTGGCAACCCGTGGAGAACCATGTCGGACGAGCGCGAGCTGATCGCCGAGCGCGAGAAGAAAGTCCAGGAAATCCGCGAACTCGGGGCCAATCCCTACGCCAACGGGTTCCGACCGACGCACACGGCTGCAGAGATTGCGGCGATGTTCGCCGGGGCGAAGCCGGCACCGGAAAGCGCCGAGAAGGGCGCCCCTCCGACGATGCTGTCGGACGACGATTTCGCGGTCGCCGGTCGAATCGTGGCCTTTCGCCCGTTCGGCAAGATGACGTTCGTGAAGATCCTCGACCGCACCGGCGAAATTCAGGTGCAGGTTCGTAAGGATCTGGTCGGCGATGCGCAGTACGCGCTGTGGAAGAAGGTCGAGCGCGGTGACTTCGTCGGCGCGGTCGGAAGCCCGGCGATCATGCGAACCGGCGAGCTGACCATCGTCGCCGAGAACATCGCCATCCTGACCAAGGCGACGCGGCCGCTGCCGGAGAAGTGGCACGGCTTGTCGGACGTCGAGGTCCGCTACCGCCAGCGCTACGTCGACCTGGTCGTCAACCCCGAGGTGCGCGAGGTGTTCCGCAAGCGGTCGGCGATCGTGGCCGGCATCCGACGCTTCCTGGACGCGCGCGGCTATCTCGAGGTCGAGACGCCGATGATGCACTCGATTCTGGGCGGCGCGGCGGCCAAGCCGTTCGCGACCCACCACAACGCGCTCGATCTCGATCTCTACATGCGCATCGCGCCCGAGCTGTATCTGAAGCGGCTGGTCGTCGGCAGCTTCGAGCGCGTCTACGAGATCGGCCGCAACTTCCGCAACGAGGGGCTGTCGCGCCAGCACAACCCCGAGTTCACGATGCTGGAGTTCTATCAGGCGTACGCCACGTACGAGGACCTGATGGCGCTGACCGAGACGCTGTTTCAGGAGCTGGCCCGCGAGATCGCGGGCGGCGAGGCGCTGACCTACCAGGGGCAGGCGGTCAGCCTGGCGTCGCCCTGGCCGCGCGTCCCGCTCAAGGACGCGGTGGCGGAGGCGTCGCGGCGGGGCCTTCTGCCCGCGGGCCTCGAGCGGCCGATGCTGGACGACGGCGCGGCGCTTTCGAAATGGATCGAGGCGAGCGGCGTCGGCGCGCGCAACGACGAGCTGGCCGCCGTGCTGCGCAAGTCGGATTCGCACGGCGAGCGCGTGGGCGCGCTGTTCGACTACGCGGGCGAGAACACGCTGCCGGCCGATCGGCCCGCGTTCGTCACCGAGTACCCGGCCGAGACGTCGCCGCTGTCGCGGCGCAACGATCGCGACCCGAGCCGCGTTGACCGCTTCGAGCTGTTCATCGTCGGCCGCGAGCACGCCAACGCCTTCTCCGAGCTGAACGACCCGGTCGATCAGCGCGGCCGCTTCGCGCGCCAGGTCGACGCCAAGGCGGCCGGCCGCGAGGAGACGATGGACTACGACGAGGACTACTGCCGTGCGCTGGAGTACGGGCTGCCGCCCACGGCCGGCGAGGGGATCGGCATCGACCGGCTGACGATGTTGCTGTGCGACCAGCCGTCGATCCGCGACGTCATCCTGTTTCCGCTGATGCGCCCGGAGCGCGAATAAACGGGACCGCTGCCGTGCGCCTGAAGGGATTCGAATGGCTGATCGCCTGGCGGCACCTGCGCGACGCCGACCGCAGCACGCACTACATGTTGTTCTTCGCGGATTTCATTTTGTGGGCGGGTACGCTGCAGCTGCTGTTCGTGACCTTCTGGCCGTACTTCCACAAGGTGCACGCGCTCGCCCCCGGTGAGTGGCGCGAGGCGCGCACCGCGATGTGGATCGTCTACCTCGGCATCAGCGCGAAGGTGACCATCGGCGCCAGCCTCTTCTGGTTCCTGTTCGCGTTCCTTTTGGAGATGTTCACGATCTTCACGGCCATCTCGATCATGGGTGTGTTCCTGGGGACCGCCGCGCCGATCGTGTTCCTGTCGGTGATGTCCGGCTTCGAGAACGATCTGAAGACGAAGATCAGATCGACGAAGGCCGACGTCGTGATCGAGATGCGCGACGATCGTCCGTTCACCGACTGGCAGGCGGTGGAGGCGAAGCTCGAGGGCGTGCGCGACGTCGTGGGCGTGATGGCCTACATCGAGACCGAGGTGATCATGAAGCACGCCTCGAACGCCGCCGGGATGGGGATCATTTTGCGTGGCGTCGATCCGGTGCGGGCCCCCTACGTGCTCGGCATCCAGCGGATGCTCAAGGGCGGCAGCGTCAGCTACCTGCAACACCCGGAGGAGATACCGAACGACATCTTCGGGTACGGCGAGCCTGAAGAAGGCAAGCGGGTGCTGCCCGGCGTCTTGCTGGGCGAGGAGCTGTACCAGCACATCCTGCGTGTCTTCGTCGGCAGCGAGGTCGACATCGCCTGCCCGATGTGCGGCGTCGGGCCGACCGGTCCGATCCCGAAGTTGAAGCCGTTCCGTGTGGCGGGTCATTTCTACACGGGGATGTACGAGTTCGACGCGAAGCTGGCGTACGTCTCGCTTCGCGATGCGCAGAAGTTCCTCGGCATGGACGGCGAGGTGACCGGCATCGAGATCAAGACCACCACGCCGGAGGTCGCGGGTCAGGTCGCGCGGGAGATCGAGGGTCGTCTCGGCCCCGCCTACGACGTCCGTTCCTGGGAGGAGCTGAATCGGGCCCTCTACGGAGCGCTCAAGATCGAGAAGCTGGCCGCGTTCATCGCTCTCTGCTTCATCTTGCTGGTGGCGTCGTTCTCGATCGCGGCGAACCTTCTGATGATGGTGACCGAGAAGGCGCGCGAGATCGCGATCTTGAAGTCGATGGGCGCGCGCGACGGCGCCATCGTCCGCATCTTCGTCGCCGAGGGGCTGTACATCGGCCTGGTGGGACTCGTGATCGGCGTCATTGGCGGCATCGCGGCCTGCCTGGGCCTGGCCCGCTACGGGCTGCCGCTGCCCGTCGAGGTCTACTACATCGAGCAGATGCCGGTCGTCATGCGCGCCAGCGAGATCGCGGCCATCGGCCTGGCGGCGCTGGCGCTCTCATGCCTGGCGACCATCTACCCCGCGATGCTGGCGTCGCGCATCCACCCCTCCGACGGCCTCCGGTTTGACTGAAAAATTTAGTCGGCTGACCGAAACGCCGCCAGGCAACCCCGGGTAACTCCGCAGAGTCTAGGGGTTTCGGGCCCATGGTGTCGTTGACACGTCATGGGCCGCCGACTACTTTGGCGCACCCCATGATGACCGCTCCGACGGCAGATTCGCGCGCAGCCGCCGGGGTCCGCCGCGGCGCCGCGATCAGCGTCCAGGGGTTGACGAAGGTATTCACCCACAGCGGCCGCACCATCGAGGTGCTGCGGGGCCTGAACTTCGACCTGCAACCCGGCGAGATGGCGTCCGTCGTGGGCGCGTCCGGGGTCGGCAAGTCGACCCTGCTGCACGTGCTCGGTACGCTGGACACCGCCACCTCGGGGAAGATCCTGTTCGACGGCGTCAACGTCACGCGCATGAACCCGACCCGGCTGGCCGAGTTCCGCAACAACGAGATCGGCTTCGTCTTCCAGTTCCACCATCTCTTGCCGGAGTTCACGGCCCTCGAGAACGCGATGATGCCGGGCCTCATCATGCGGCTCGAGCGCGCGGATGCGGCCGAGCGTGCGCTGGCGATGCTGCGGCGGATGGGCCTGGGTGACCGGCTGTCGCACCGGCCGGGCGAGCTGTCGGGCGGCGAGCAGCAGCGGGTCGCGCTGGCGCGGGCGCTGCTGCTGCGGCCGCGGCTGCTGCTGGCAGACGAGCCGACCGGAAACCTGGACACCAAGACCGGGCGCGAGATGCACGAGCTGTTCTTCGAGCTCAATCGGGAGCTCGAGATGACGATCCTGATCGTCACCCACAACGACGAGTTGGCCGCGCGGACGCCACGCAGGCTGCGAATGGCCGACGGCGTGATCGTCGAGCAGGAGTGACCGCCGTCGCGATGGGTCCCTTCCGCGCTCTGACATTGGGGGCCGCGCTCGTGCTGGGCATCGTGCCCGCGCGCGCCGCGCTGGCCGCCAAGGACACGAAGGACGACGCCGCTGCGAAGGATGCCAACGACGACGCCGCCTCGAAGGACGACGCCGCCGGGAAGGCCACGGAGACGCCGGCCGCGCCGACACCCAGCCTCCGGGTGACGAAACTTCAGTTCCGGGGCAACCGCAAGGTCGAGGACGACGCCATCAAGGTCAACCTCAAGACCGCCGTCGGCGTGACGCTGACGCAGGAGATGATCCGCGAGGACGTCCGCGCGATCTGGAAGATGGGCTACTTCGACGACGTCCAGGTCGAGGTGTCGGAGAGCAAGACCGGCAGCGTGATCACCTTCATCCTGCGCGAGAAGCCGGCCATCAAGAAGATCTTCGTCGGCGGCAACGACGAGGTGGCGCTGTCGAAGATCAACGAGGTCCTGGATCTCAAGAAGGAACAGATCCTCGATCTCGCGAAGGTCAAGAAGAACGTCGAGAAGATCAAGGATCTGTACGTCGAGAAGGGCTTCTACATGGCGGAGGTGACGTACGAGGTCAAGCGCGACACCTCGTCCACCGTCGACATCTGGTTCCACATCGCCGAGCACGCCAAGGTGGAGGTGCGGCGGGTCAACTTCGTCGGCAACCAGGCGATCTCCGACGCCGACCTGCGCGACGTCATCAGCACGCACGAGGGGAACCTGCTGTCGTTCATGACGTCCGCGGGCACATACCGCGAGGACGTCTTCCAGCGCGACCTCTTGCTGATTCAGGCCCACTACTGGGATCGCGGCTACGTCCAGGTGAAGGTGGGGAACCCGCTCGTCGAGCTGTCACCCGACAAGCAGTCGATGTACATCACGATCTCGATCGAGGAGGGACCGCAGTTCCGGCTGGGCAAGGTGGACGTGACGGGCGAGCTGCTGGCGCCGCGCGAGGTCTTCCTGCAGCGCGTGTCGGTGAAGACCGGCGAGATCTTCAACCGGTCGAAGCTGTCGGACGATCTGCAGAAGCTGACCGACTACTACAAGGATCGCGGCTACGCATACGTCAACGCGACCCCGACGACGCCCGTCAACGAAAAGACCCGCACGGTCGACGTGGCGTTCGAGATCCAGAAGGGGCCGCTGGTCACCTTCGATCGCATCCGGATCCGCGGCAACACGAAGACCCGCGACAAGGTGATCCGGCGCGAGCTCCGCATCTACGAGGGCGACACCTACAACCAGTCGCAGCTGGACTACTCCAAGCGGCGCGTGACCGCGCTCGGCTTCTTCGAGAAGGTGGACGTTTCGACGAAGCGCGGCGCGGCCGACGACAAGATGGAGGTCAACTTCGAGGTCGCGGAGCGGCCGACCGGGACGTTCCAGATCGGCGCCGGGTTCTCGTCGGTCGAGAACTTCATCGCCCAGGCCCAGATCTCCCAGAACAACCTGCTGGGGCGGGGGACGCTGCTGACGCTGCAGGCCCAGCTGTCCAGCCTGCGCCAGCTGTTCCTGCTGCAGTACCAGGACCTCTACTTCCTCGATACGAAGTGGACGTTCGGCTTCAACCTGTTCAAGCAGGACCAGTTCCTGTTCTCGTTCGTCCGTTCGTCGAAGGGCGGATCGCTCACCTGGGGCTACCTGCTGGCGGAGGACACGCGCCTCTTGCTGACGTACACGCTCGAGGACGTCAGCGTGTCGACCAGCGGATTCACCGGCCTGTTCTCGAGCGCGGCGCTGCAGCCGACGCCGATCGGGTCGATCGCCAACCTGCTGCGGTCGGGGATCACGTCGTCGGGGCGCGCCCTGCTGTCGTACGACTCGCGCGACAACCGGATGTTCCCGACGCGCGGCTGGTACAACACGATCTCGGGCGAGGTCGCCGACCACTTCTTGCTGTCGGAGAACGTGTTCACCCGCTACGAGGCGGTGGCCCGCTACTTCTACCCGATCTGGGGCCCCTTCATTCTGCGCCTGAAGGCGAACGCGGGCCTGATCGCCAGCCGCGACGAGCGCGGCGTGCCGATCTTCGAGCGTTACTTCGTGGGCGGCATCTACGACATCCGCGGCTTCCCGCCGCGGTCGCTCGGGCCGGTCATCCGCGCGCTCAGCGATCGATCGCAGGACTCGTCGCTGCGCAACTTCCTGATCGGCGGCAACATGAACGTCATCATGAACGCCGAGATCGAGTTCCCGATCTTCGACAAGGTCGGCATCCGCGGCGTCGTGTTTACAGACATGGGCAACGCCTTCAACCTCGAAGACCAGTACTGCAAGATCAAGCCGTCGGTCGTGGATCCGAGCAAGGACCCGTGTCTCGGGCCGCTCAACTACTCGGCCTATCGACAGAGCTGGGGCTTCGGCTTCCGCTGGTTCTCTCCCATCGGCCCGCTGCGCTTCGAGTGGGGTGTCCCGTTCAAGACCCTGCCGGGCGAGCAACCCATCGTCTTCGAGTTCACGATCGGAAACTTCTTCTAAATGGGGACCCTGGGAGGGTCCCCAAACCCCCCCGCGATGGGCTCGGACGGGCGAAGCCCGTCCTCCCCCGACGCGATCAAGCCACTTCTTTTTTCGTCTAATCGTGTTAAGCAACGGGCCAACCTGAGGAGATACAAAATGTCACGGGTCACACAGTTTCTGATCGCATCGGTCTTCCTGCTGAGCACGTCGGCCGCGTTCGCCGAGGACATGAAGGTCGGCTACGTCGACATGCAGCGGGCGCTCAACGAGACCGAGGATGGCCGCAAGGCCAAGGAGAAACTGAAGAAGGACTTCGATCAGAAGCAGAAGGAGCTGGACGAGCAGCAGGCCGCTCTGAAAAAGGACATGGAGGATCTCGAGAAGAAGCGGACGCTGCTGCCGGCCGACAAGGTGCAGGCCAAGGAAGCCGAGATGCGCGGGCGCCTCGAGAAGTTGCAGCAGACATACGTGCGCCTGCAGCAGGACCTGTCTGGCAAGGAGCAGAAGGAGACCCAGAAGATCTTCGAGCGGATGACCGGGATCATCCAGCAGATCGCCGCCGCCGAGAACTTCAGCATGATCGTCGACAAGTCGGCGCTGGTGTTCGCCAAGCCGCACCTGGATCTGACCAACGAGCTGATCCGGCGCTACAACGGCGGCGGGACGGGGGGCCAGAAGACCGCGCCGCCCGCGGCCCCCAAGCCGCCGGCCAAGAAGTAAGCGAGCGATCTTGCTCGACATCGTCGCCATCGAGCGGATCCTTCCGCACCGCTACCCGTTCCTGCTGGTCGACCGGGTCGACGAGATCGGCGAGGAACGGATCATCGCGCGCAAGCTCGTGTCGCGGAACGAACCGTTCTTCAACGGCCATTTCCCGGGACACCCGGTGATGCCGGGCGTGCTGATCGTCGAGGCGCTGGCGCAGGCGGGCGCGCTGCTGGCGGCGCACGTCGTCGGCTTCAACCCCGAGACGCAGGTGGTCTACTTCATGGCGATCGACAACGCGCGCTTCCGCAAGCCGGTCGTTCCCGGCGACGTGCTGACGCTGGACGTGGTGCCGCTTCGCAAGGGGAAGGCGATCTGGAAGTTGCGGGGTGAGGCCAAGGTGGGCGACGCCGTCGTCGCCGAGGCCGAGTTGATGGCCTCCATTCAGCCGCGGACGTGAGAAGTCAGCTGCCAAGGGTGAGGGCGCTCGCGAAAATCCTCGTTCCGTCGCTGGCGCTGCTCTCGCTCCCTGCCTGCCCGCGCTCGAAGATGCCGCGCCCCGACGGCGCGTCGGTGGTCGTCGCCCCCGAACCGAAAGCCGGCGCCGACATCGTGGCGGTCTCGGAGGTCGAACCCAACGATACGATCGCGAAGGCGCAGCGCCTGCTGGTCACGCCGGCCGCCCCCGCGGCGGTCGTGGGCAGCGTGGCCTGGGCGCCGAAGGGCAAGCCCGACGTGGACGTCTATCGCATCGACGTCCCGGGGCCCGACGGCGGTGTGGACGCGGCGGGGACGCCGCCCGCACCGGCCGCGGCCGATGCGGCGCCCGCACCGGTGCCTCCGCCGCGTCCCAAGCTGATGGCGCGCATCGAGGCGACGCCGGAGGCGGGTGTCGCGGTCAAGCTCGACGTGCTGGATGCGGCGGGCAAGACCGTCATCGCGGCGGGCGGCGCGGATCCGGGACAGGCGGTCATCATCCCCAACCTCGCGCTGGGGGCGGCGGCTCCGTTCGTCCGCGTGCGCCGGGCGGCCGCCGGCGACGGGCCGGGCAACTACCGGATCGTCATTCGCGTCTTGCCGCTGGACGCAGGCGCCGAGATCGAGCCCGACGACGCCTGCACCCAGGCGCAAGCAAATGATCTGCCACTGCCCGGGGAGGCGATCGGATACTTGGGGTGGCGGCGCGATCAGGACTGCTACCGCCTGTCGACCGCCGGGCTCGCCGAGGGGAGCGTCCTGGCGGCGGACCTCGACCCGATCGAGGGCGTCAGCTCGCGGCTCGCGCTGCTGGACGCCGCCGGCCACAAGCTGTCCGAGGCGCGCGGCCGCCGCAGCGAGCGGGTCGCCCTGCGCAACGTCGCCGTGCCGCCCGACACCGCGCAGCTGTACCTCCTCGCGTCGGCCGACTTCGGCTGGAACGCCGAGCAGCGCTACGACGTTCGCGTCAGCGCCGATCTGCCCAAGCCGGGCACCGAGGCCGAGCCGAACGACGACGCCGCGCACGCGCAGGCCGTCGCCGACGGGACCTTCCAGGGCTTCCTCGCGCGCGGCGACATCGACGTCTTCCGCTACACCGTCGCGGCGCCCGGTGTGCTGACCGTCGAGATCGCGCTGCCGGAGCGGGCGACCGCCAAGCTCGAGATCGCCAACGAGGCAGGCGTCGTGCTCGCGAAGGGCAAGTCGACCGGCCGCGGGCGCAAACCGCTGCTCGCGTCGCTGCGCGTGGACGCGGGGACCGTCCTGATTCGCGTCGTCGCCGGCAGCGGCGAGGGCAATCCCGACGAGCCTTACCGACTGACGATCGCGACCCGGCCACTGGAAGGCGACGCGCCAACGCCGCCCTCCGAGGAATGACGTGCGTGAGACTTTCGTCTTCGCCTCGCCCCCGAAAGGGGGAGAGGCCGACGAGCCGAAGGCTCGGCGGGTGAGGGGGCCCGCGATGAGCGACGGACCCCTCTCCCCGCCCCTCTCCCCGCTTCGCGGGGTGAGGGGGAAAGAGAAGAGACTCTTGCTGGGCGTGATCTTCGCAACGGCGGTGCTCGCCTGCGCGCACCAGCCCGAGGGGCCGGCGACGACGCTGCAGGCGTTCGGCGCGGCGCTGGCGCGCGGCGACGTGCGCGGCGCCTACGCGCTCACCTCGACCGATTACCAGAAGCGCACGCCGTACGAAGCGTTCGCCGCCGCGCTCGGGACGAACGCCGCCGATACGAAGGACCTGGGCAAACGCGTGGCGGAGCAGGCCGCCCGCGTCGCGCCGCGCGTCGACGTCCAGCTCGCGCAGGGCGAGGCGCTGTCCCTGGTGCTGGAAGCGGGGCGCTGGCGCATCGACGGTCCCACGCCGGAGCCGTGGGGACAGCGGACGCCGCGCGCGGCGCTGCGCACCTTCGTGCGGGCGCTCGGCGAGCGCCGCTACGACATCGTGCTGCGGCTGGTTCCGCGCCGCCACCGGGCCGACCTGACGGCGGACAAGCTGCGCCAGTACTGGGAAGCTCACCAGGAGGAGACGAAGGCGATGCTGGCGCGCCTGCAGGCCGCGCTGGCGGCCCCGATCGTCGAATCCGGCGACGAGGCCCACATGCCCTACGGACCCGAGCTGGAGATGGTGTTCGTGCGCGAGGACGGCGTCTGGCGGATCGAGGACCCCGACTGAGGGGCGACCGTCAGGGATCCTTCGTGAAGTGGACGTTGTGCGTGTCCATGCTCCCGTCGGCGCGATCATTATTGATGGAGACGTCGAACATGTCGCTGATCCCGTAATCTTGAACCTGGCAACCCGAGGCGTCGCACCGGCAGATCATGCCGAGGAAGCAGAGGTCGAACTTCCCGCAGTCGACCGGGACGTACTGGTTGGTGGCTGGATTCAACAGCGCGCACCCCGACGGGCTGGACATCCCGCCCCAGTTCGGCAGGCAACTGCTCGATCCCGCTACAGGTGTCTGAAGCGCGCACCAACCCTGCCAGAGATCCGTCAGCGAAACGCCGAACCGCAGGCGCGATCCCACCAGCGTCCCGTTGCGCATCGAGTAGGCGTAGCCCTCGGCGATGTAACCGGCCGGCGGACCAACTATCACCGGCTGCTGCGGTGCCCCGTAGCCGGGGGGATAGCCCACGTTCGGATCGGTCGCGGGGGGCGGCGGTGTCCCGTTCCCGAGGATCACCGTGCCGACCACCTGGCCGGCGTCATCCGACGCAAACGCGATCTTGACGACATCAGAACCGGACGGGAACTGGTAGTTCTCGACGTAGCCGGTCCACGACGTGCTGGGGCCGAGGACGCCGATCTCGCGGGCGTCCGAGCCGGCGTCGTTCGGCTGCGTGGGTGGCGGACCGTCGTCGGCTCGCACGGCGCCGTCGTTGGAGCCGGGCGGCCCGCCGTCGCCGTCGACGGCACCCAGCAGGTGGTTGTTGGTGCAGCCAGCGCCTGCCAGCGCGATCGCCGCCAGCGCAGAAAGGCCGGCCGCGGATCTCCGGAACGCCGTACCCGCAAAAACCATCTTCATGCCGTGCCTGTGGCGCGACCCGCGAAAACCTTTCATTGCCCCAGCGTGGCGCGGGCGTTGCCCGCGAAGCGTCCGTTCGGGAAGCGCGCCAGGTAGTCCTGCAGGTCGCGCCGCGCGCCGCGCGCATCGCCGGCCGCCGCGCGGCAGGAGGCGCGTCCCCACAGCGCGCGTTCCGCGGCCGCATCGAAGGCGAGATCGCCCGTCAGCAGGGCATCGAAGTCGCGTGTCGCGGCGGCGCTCCTTCCCGCTGCCGCACGCAGCTCGGCCCGCGCGATCAACAGATCACGCTCCCCGCCGACGGGCGAGGGATCCGTACGATCGAGCAGCGCGAGCGCGTCGCGGTTCCGATGAAGCCGGATCAGCGCTTCGATCCGGGCCAGCGTCGCCTCGGGTGCCAGCGGCCCCGCGGCGAACTCGGTGTCGTGTTCGTCCAGCATTCTCAGCGCGGCGCGTGCGTCGTCGTCCTGGCGGAGCTTGCGAAGCGCTCCCGCCAGCAACGCGGATTCGCGGGCCAGCACGGACGCGCTCTCCGTCGGTGGCGCGGGTGGCGGCGTCACGTCAGCCGGCGCCACGATCGGCGGTGACGGCGGAACCGCGCGGGAGGCGGGGGATCGCGGGTGGGGTGGGGCGATCGCCTCGGCCGGCGGCACGGGCGCCGCGACCACGGGCGCAGCGGCCTCGGCCGGGGGCGTCGGCGGATCGCCTTCGGGTGCGGCGGTCTCCGCCTCGAGGGCCACGTGTGTCGCGTGCCCGCGGCTCCGGGCGCGCGGTTCGGGCGCCGGGGCGGGGGCCTTCACAGCCGGCGCGGGACGCCGCGGGCCCAGGATGTGAAAATAGAGCTGGGCGCCCGCGGTCAGCGCGCTGCCCGACAGGACCAGCACGATGGCGATCGCCAGCCGCAGGGCCCAGTGCCGCTCCGGCCGGCGCGCCTGGCGGCGCAGCCGAGCGCGAATGGCGGCGAAGGCGCCTGCCTCCAGCGGCTGGGGGCGGATCGCCTGTCGGAGCAGCGCGCCGGCGCGCGACGTCTGGCCCTCCTCGACCCCGCCGTCGACCCAGCGGTCGACGATGGGCGCCTGTTCGTCCGTGCCGGATGCTTGCGATGGTTGCTTCATCGATGGTCTCCGCCTTCGCGTTCGATCTCTTCGAGAAACTGTCTCCGCGCGCGGTGCAGGTGGACCCAGATGGTGGCCAGCTTGCGACCCGTCAGCGCCGCGATCTCCTCGCCGGATGAGCCTTCCAGCTCGAACAGGATCAGCACCTCGCGGTACTTCTCCGGCAGGCGATCGAGGATCCGGTAAACGGTGTCCACCGCGCGGCGCCGTTCCAGCTCCTCGATCGGCGTCAGCTGCGTCGGCGACAGCGATCGTTCCAGATCCGCGCTTCGCGTCCGGCCCAGCCAGCGCCGGATCCGGTCGCTGCGGCGCCGCCCGCGCACCACGCGCTCGGTGATCCGGTAAAGCCAGGTGGTCAGCTTCGCGTCGCCGCGAAACTCCGACAGCCGACGATCGGCGACGAGAAAGATCTCGTGCACCAGATCGTCCACGTCCGCCAGCGGCCCGCCCAGGTGTCCCACCCAGCGCGCGACCGTCCCGGCGTGCGCCCGGTAGATCTCGTCGAGATCGACGGGAGCAGACGCGCCCCCGCTGAAGGCGTGCCGGTCGGGGCTGGACAGAGCCATGCGGACCCCTGCTGGTGGCGCGGACCCTGACAAACCTTTCACGGAAAGCGACCGAGGCTCAGCCCCAGAGCGACCTGGATCTCGAGGTGAGGCAGCTCGCCCTCCGCGGTCAGACCGGCGATCTGCAGCCGATCGTGCCCGGCCCAATAAAGAATGTCCGCGCCGATCCAGGGGGTGGCGTTTCCCCACGGCCGTCCGACCTGCACGCCCACGCCCGTCCCCAGCTGGGCCGACGTGTCGGAGGCGGCCCGCGGCAGGCCGACGCCTTCCACGCGCAGAAGGCCCGTCAGAATCTGCGCGTGGACGTCGAGCATCGTCTGTCGCACGTCGAACCTTGCCTCGGGCCCGGCGCCGAAAGCGATGCGCGTCCAGCGCGCGGCCCCGGCGATGGCTCCGACCGACGCCGAGCGGGCGGTGGCGCCGGAGACCGCCACGCCCAGTCCCAGGCGTCGGCCGGTCGGGGCGAGCCAGCCGCCGATGCGCGCACCGGGCGCGATCTGCCCACCCGTCGACGAACCGATCAGCGCCAGGCCGACATCGAAGCTCGGCGTGGATCGGGGCGTCGGCGGCGGCGCGGTCACGACGGTCGTGATCGGCGCCGCAGGAACGGACGGCGGCAAGCTGACGCGCACGTCGACGCGCGGGTTCAGCTCCGCTTCCCAGGCGGCGACGACGATGGCGACGGCCGCCGCGAGATCGTCGCAGTTTTCGTGGGCATCGAGATCGCGCGTGGCGAGCCGTTCACCGCCGGCGAACAGCTCGACATGCACGGCGTCGTCGCTGCGCGTGAGGCGCACGCGCCGGCCGGTCGGGGCGGTACGGTCGGCGGCCGGCGCCACCTGCGCCAGCCGGCGGCTCACCTCGGCCGGGGCCGGGCAGGTGCCCTCGCCGACGATGTCCACCCCGGAAAAGACCAGCCATGCCGCCAGCGCCCCGAGCATCGCGTGCGATTCTACGTCGCGCGGCGGTCGGCGGCGGCCCCGGGCGCTGGTGCCTCGCTGACGCTATCCGGCATGAGCGCCCGACGGTGAGCGCTTTCACGCTTCTGCCTGTGGCGGCTGGGCTTTACGCCCCCCCTCACGTTCTTGCCGCGAGATGCCGAACTTGACTAAGAGAGTCGGATATTGCAGGGATTTAGCTAGAGGTCCGCGTCGTGCTCGAACCCTGGATCATCGAACAGATTCGGCGCCGCGAAGAGGAGGAGCGCCGGAGGAACGAGCAGCCCAGGCTCGAGATCCCGATTCGCGACGAGCGCTACAAGCGCGACCGTCCCGAGGACGAGGAAGACGACGAGAACAAGGACCGCGACGGCGGCAACCGCGGCGTCGTGATCATCGAGATCTGACCCGCGTTACTTCTTGCGCGGGCCCTTGGCGGCGATCGGCATGGGGCCGCCGGGCGCCGGGGCGGCCGGGGCGCCCTTCTTGAGGTCGTCGACCTTGACCAGCACGCGGTCGACGTTCCACTTCGGCGCCAGGTAGACGTCCGGGTTCTTGCCGCTCATCACGTAGTAGTTGAGCTTGTCCTTGGTCTCGTCGCCCACCTTGATGGTGCAGGTCGGGCCGCCCTTGGCCTTGCTCTTCGCGACGATCGTCGCCTGAGGCTTCAGCATGCCGTTGGTCTTCGGGGTGGCGTCCTCGGCGAAGCTCTGCGCCTTCCACTCCTTGAACGCGCTCGCGAAGGTCACCTTCGCCGAGTCGATCTCCAGCTTCGCCGGCTTGGTCGCCTTCCAGTCGCTCCCGGTCTTGGCGAGGGTGTACGAGTTGTCGCCGTGGGTCACCGCGATCTCCGCGACGTCGCCGTCCGGGATGTCGCACAGGGTCTTGTCGCGGAACTCGATCGGGCGCTTCAGCACGCGGTCGGCGTTGTACTTCTTCATGACGAAGATCTGCGGCGCGTCGGCCGTCTTCGCGTAGACCTCGTCGTCGCCCTTCTTGTTGCCGAACAGGACGCCGACCTTCTTGCCGCCCTTGAGTCCGACTGTGACGGTCAGCGCGGGGGGCTCCAGCCCGACGTCGGCCGGCTTGGCGGCGTCGGCGAAGTCGTTCGCCTTCCAGATCGACATCGCGGAGACGATGCCGCTCGGCACCGAGTTGTCGAGCTTGTCGATCTTCACCGACGACTCGACGACGTCCCACTTGTCGTCGTTGCCGACCTTGCCGGTGCCCTTCTTCAGGATCGCCTTCGCGCCGTCCTTGGCGACCACCTCGACGCTCTCCGCGTCGGCGAGCGTGAAGGTCGTGACGCTCTTGTCACGCCAGTCGGCGGCTGACTTGTCGAACTGGTAGCGCGAGATCCCGGTCGCCTGCCAGACGTCGTCCTTGCCCGGCAGGCGCACCATCGTGCCGGGCCCGCTGGTCTTGCCGACGGTGATGTCGGCCAGCACCTTGCCGCCCTTCGCCTTCGCGACCACGTGCAGGCCGGACTTGTCGTCGACCTGGAACTCGGCGTGCTTCGCCTTCTGCTCCGTCACCAGGTCCGTGACGTCCATCTTCCCGAGCGCCTCGAAGGTCGCCTTCACGACCGGCTCGTCGGCCGCGTAGGGGACGGGGGCCGCCACCTTGTACTTGCCGCCCTCGCTCTTGAGGACGGTGGTGACGCCGTCCTTCGTCACCTCGACGGTCTCGATGTCCGCCTGGTTCATCTTGGCGACCGGGCGCGGACGATCCGATGCGCGTTCCCCTTTTTCGGGGCGGGTGAGCGTGATGGCCGCGATGATCGCGAGGAGTCCGACAGTGCCGAGGGCAAGGAGCGTTTTTCGGTTCATGGCGTGAGCTCTTCCAGCGTGAAAACGAGGGTGGAGGGGCGGCGACTACAACTTCAGGCCCGTGCGGCGGGCGCGGCGCAGCCGCCAGCGCAGCACGCCGAACATGACGAACGCGATCGGGACGCCCGCGATGTTCACGACCTGCCACGCGAACGCGGAGCCTGGGACCTCGATCGGCCGCGCGGTCAGGGTCTTCGTGCGGACTGGCGTCAGCGCCTCGTCCTCGGTCGCCCAGCCCATCGCGTTCAGCAGCATCTGCGGGCCTTCCTGGTAGACCGGGATGTAGCGCCCGATCTGCAGGTACTCTTCCGACGCGAAGTCGGAGTCACCGATCACCAGCAGCCGGACCGGCTTCTTGGACTCCGACGGCGGCTGGCCTGCCTGGTCGGGCGACGACATGCCGGCCTGCGCGGCGGGCGACGGGTAGGCGCTCTTGAGCGGCCCCTGGTACGCGTAGGCGAGGCCGTAGGCGCCCTTCTCCTTGCCCTCCTCGATCTTCGTGGTCGGCGAGAAGAAGAACATGCCGGTCGCCTTCCAGGCGGTCGGCGTCGTCTTGGCGATCGTCCAGAGCTTGCCGGCCGCCGGCTTGCCGCCCGCCAGCGGGCCGACCAGCTCGACCGAGCTCGGGAACGGGAAGACCAGCGCGCCGATGTGATCCATCAGCGACAGGTCCTTGTCGTCGACGTTGGTCTTGACCCCGACGTAGACGGGGACGTTCGCCAGCATCTTGCGCCCGTCCGGCAGATCGATCGGTCCCGGAACCTTCGGCTGATCCAGCACGAAGTCCGCGCCGATCTTGAAGCCGTACTTCTCGAGCAGCTCGTTCAGGCCCGTGTCGTTCGCCTGTCCGATCTTGGGCGCCGCGCCCTGCATCTCGGGCGGCATGTTGCCGCGCGGCTGCTGCATCGCCATGCCGTCGACCATGAAGATGACGCCCTTGCCCTTCATCAGGAACGCGTCCAGCTCGTGGCGTCCCTTGTCGTCGAACGGCTGCTTCGGGCCGGCGACGATCAGCGCGTCCACGTCGTCGGGAATGGGCGCCGACGACGGGTTGACGTTGGTCACCTCGAACTCCTCGATGTGCTTCAGATACGCCAGCTCCGATTCGCCGTGGCCGTTGGTGATGGCGATCTTCTGCTTCTTCTGCGTCATCCGCTTGAGCAGCGACGAGATCCGGTACTCGAGGCCCTCGACCTGGGTCACCTGGGGGATCGCTTCATCCTTGCCCTGATACTGGAAGCAGAGGCCGAGGTAGTAGGCGCCGACCTCGAACTTCTGCGAGCGCATCACCTGCACTTGCAGCTTCTGCACCTTGCACTGGCCAGCGTCCTCTTCGATCTTCTTGTCGTCGCCCGGATCGTAGACCTCGAAGCGCAGCTTGCCCTTCGAGTACGTCTTGTAGTCGTCGAGCAGGTCGCGCACGTAGCTGCTGACCGGCTTCAGCTCGGGCGGCAGATCCTTCGACGAGATGTACGCCTTGACCGTCAGGTAGTCGGGCAGCTTGGCGACGATGTCCTTGGACCCGGGCGCCAGCGTGTAGACGTGGTTCTCGGTCAGGTCGAGCCGCCCGAAGAGGCGCGTCCCGATCAGGTTCACCAGCACCACTGCGCCGACGGCCAGCAGCACGTAGGCCGACGCGTTCGACGCCGACGCCAGCTTCTGCCGCCCCATCTTCTTCTCGGGGCTGTCGGCCGCGGGCGCGGCCGGACCGGACTCTTTCTCGTTGTCCTGTTCGGATGCCATGGCTACCTCCACCGCCGCGATTCGAGGGACAGCGTCGCGAACAGCAGGCTGACGGCCGTCACCGAGACGTAGTAGATGACGTCCCGGGAATCGATCACGCCGCGGCTGATGTTCTCGAAGTGCTGGCTGATCGAAAGGAAGTTGACCAGCGGCTGCAAGGCCTGCGGCACGAACTGCACGACGTGGCCGAACAGGAACAGCGCGAACGAGATCGCGAACGCCGAGATGAACGCGACGATCGAGTTGCGCGTGAACGCCGAGCACATGACGCCGATCGCGACATAGGCGCTGCCCATCAGCAGAAGGCCGAGGTAGCCGCCGATGGCCGGACCGCGGTCGAGGGGCCCGAGCACCCGCACTGTGATCGCGAAGACCAGCGTCAGCCCGAGCGCCGCGCACAGCAGGCCCATCGCGGCCAGGAACTTGCCCAGCACGACCTCCCAGTCGCGCACCGGCATGGTGATCAGCAGCTCCAGCGTCCCGGATGATTTCTCGTCGGCGAGCAGGCGCATCGTGATCGCCGGCGCCAGGAACATGAACAGCAGCGGCATGCTGCTGAAGAACCCGCGCAGCTCGGCCTGCTGTTCCAGGAACAGCTGCGTGAAGAACAGATAGCCGGTGATGATCGTGAAGACGGTGACGACGATGTAAGCGACGGGCGAATTGAAATACGTCCGTAGCTCGCGTCGCGATATGACGAGGGCCGGGCTCATGACTTGCCTTCTTCTCCGGTGGTGAGGTTTCGGAACACGTCTTCCAGGCTGGCCGATTCGCGCGCCAGCTCGAGCAGCGTCCAGCGGTTGTCGACGGCGGCGCGGAAGATCGGCTTCCGCAGGTCGCCGCCGCCGCCCGCGTCGATGGCGAACGCGTGCGAGCCGTCCTCGCCCGCGATCACCTCGCAGCGCGCCACGCCCGCCAGGCTGGCGAGGCGGGCGCGGATCGCGTCCCCGGGGACGCCGTTCGATTCGACGACCACCCGGTAGCGGCCGCCGCGCTCGCGCGCCCGCAGCTCGTCCGGCGTGCCGTCGGCGACCAGCTTGCCGCCGCTGATGATGACGACGCGGCTGCAGGTCGCCTGCACCTCGGGCAGGATGTGGGTCGACAGGATGACCGTCTTCTCGCGGCCGATCTCCTTGATGAGCGATCGGATCTCGACGATCTGGTTGGGGTCGAGGCCGCTCGTCGGCTCGTCCAGGATGACGATGTCAGGGTCGTGCAGCATCGCCTGCGCCAGCCCGACGCGCTGCCGGTAGCCCTTCGACAGCTCGCCGACGAGCTTGCCGGCGACGTCGCCGAGGCCGCAGCGCGAGCCGATCTCCTTGATCCGGCCCTGGATCTTGTCCCGGTCCATGCCCCGCATCTCGGCCGCGAACTGGAGGAACTCGACCACCGTCATGTCGCGGTAAATCGGCGTGTCCTCGGGCAGGTAGCCGACCCGCTTGCGTACTTCCAGCGAGTCGCTGAACACGTCGTGCCCGGCGACCACCGCCCGCCCCGCGGTCGGGGAGAGGTAGCAGGTCAGGATCTTCATCGTCGTCGACTTGCCGGCCCCGTTGGGGCCGAGGAAGCCGAGAACCTCTCCGCGCCGGACGCTGAACGACACCTTGTCGACGGCTCGGGTCAGTCCGTAGTTTTTGGTGAGGCCTTCGACCTCGATCATCAGGTCAGACATGCTGTCCCTTCTTGCGGATGCGCTTGCTGGAGGTGCGACAGGGCCAAAAAGACCGTTCGCGCCCGGAAACTCCGGTTCGCGTTCAGTTATTCCCGCGCGATTGGGGGTACCTACGACGGTATTCGCGGTGCTGTCAAGCTCGGGCGAGACAGATCGGGGTCGCCAGGCGCCACCAGGTGGGGCAAATTTTCAAAGGCAATCCCAATCGTTGGCTCGCGTACATCCTGTGGGGCAGCAGCCGTCGCCGGCGGCCGCCAGACAGGCGGTGATGGGGAAATGGACGCAGGCGGCGTTGCAGGCGGCGGCGTCGCCGACCAGTCTCTCGGCCGTGCAGGGATCGCCGTCGTCGGGGCAGGAGGTCGGGCAGCTGGACGGTGGATCGCAGGTCTCGAAGGCACCGACCTGCCCGTCCCCGCAGCGCGGCGCGCAGTCCTTGTCGGTGGCGGCGGAGCATCCGGCCGGACAGCAGCCGTCGCCGTCGATGCACGCCGTGATCGCCTGGTGCGAACAGAGGCGTGTGCAGGCCTCGCTCGAGCCCGAGGCGAAGTCGGCCGTGCAGGCGTCGCCGTCGTCGCAGCTGCGCGGGCACGATCCCGCAACGCCGGTGGTGATCCCCCGGTCGCAGGTTTCGCCGGTCTCGACGATGCCGTTGCCGCAGACGACCGCGCAGTCGCTGTCGTTGCCGGACCAGCACCCCGCCGGGCAGCACTGGTCCCCGTCGGCGCAGGCCGTGATCTGCGTCGCGACACAGGTGGCGCTGCAGGCGCTGGCGGTCCCCTTGACCACGTAGCGGGTGCACGCGAGCGGCGGCGGGCACGAGTCCTGATTCGGGCACGATCCCGGGATCGCGAAGTCGCAACTTTCGGCCGGGCTCTCGACCACGCCGTTTCCGCAGACGGGGGAGCAGTCGGGATCGAGGAGGAAGTTGGCTCCCGCCGCGACGGCGCAGCATCCGTCCCCCGGCCGGAAGGAGGTAACCGGCATGTACATGCAGGCGGCCTCGCAGGTCCCCGCGCTGACCAGGCGATCGTCCATGCACGTTTTCGCGGCGCAGGAGTCGGGGCACGCGTCGAAGCTCCTTGGCGTCGTGATGGCGATGTCGCAGACCTCGCGGTGTGTGGTTTGCACGAAGCCATCACCGCAAAGATCGGAGCAGTCGGGGTCATCGGCGAAGGTGCAGTGGGTCGGGCAGCATCCGTCCTTCTGCGGCGAGCAGGCGGTCACCTCGATGACTTCGCAGTGGGCGGTGCAGTTGGCCTTGCTTCCGACCAGCACGGCCTGCAGGCACGCGGACGGTGTGGGCGGACAGCTGGTCGGGCACGAATCGCCGTCGCACCACTCGCCGCGCTCCACCACGCCGTTGCCGCAGACGGGGCCGCAGTCGGTGTCCAGCGTCTGGTCGTACAGGTTGTTGCCTGCCTGATCCTTCTGGCAGCAACCGTCACCGGAGATGGGCGCGTCGATCGGAATCGGGGCGCTGCACGTCGCCTGGCAGCCGGAGCCCACCAGCGTGCTGGGATTGCAGGCGTTCGTGGTCAGGCAGCTGGTCGGGCATGCACCGGTCCGGAGCGGCGCGATGCCGACGTCGCACGTCTCGCCCGGTTCCAGGAGGCCGTTCCCGCACACGATCGGGCAGTCACCGTCGATTATGTGGGTCGCGCCCGGCGGGCAGCAGTTGTCCCCGGCGATCGGGGAAACGATCGGGTAGCGCATGCAGACCGCCGAGCAGGTGCCGGCGGAGATCAGCTGCGCGTTCATGCACGGCATGCTGGTGCAATCGCTGTCTGTCGGACAGGCGCCGGGGTTTCCGGCCGGGATGGCGGTGTCGCAGGTCTCGAAGGGATCGACGGTGCCGTTTCCGCACGTCGACGGGCAGTCGTCGTCGTGCATGGCGGAGTTCGGATCGGAGGTGGCGCCCTTCGGGCAGCATCCGTCGCGGGGCCCGCCGATCGTCAGGATCTCCTTGTGCCCGCACGCCGCATTGCAACCGCTGCCGGTCAGCGAGTCGGTCGTGCAGGCGACGTGGTCGTCGCACGACTGGGGACAGGCGCCCGGATTGCCGGGGGCGATCGCGGTGTCGCACGACTCGCCCATGTCGATGACGCCGTTGCCGCAGAAGGGAACGTTCGTCGGCGGGCCACTGTCGTTGTTGCCGACGCCGCCGTCGACGACGCACGGATCGCCGGCGCAGCCGAGTTGCACGTAGATCGTCTTGTGCTCCCCGGGGCGAATCGCGACCTGGTCTTCGTGGCCGGCCGCGACCTCGGCGCCGGCGGCATCGTCGGCGTGGACGTCGATCTCGAGGGTTCCGGTCGCGTAGCCGGGCAGCTCGGCGCTGAGCGTCGTCGGAAAGGCGATGGGGGTGCCGTCGTCGTGCGTGTAATGCTTCGTCGATTTTTGCGCCGGGCCGCTGATCGTCACGTCGAGGGCGGAGACGGTCGGCGGCGATCCGGACGCCGTGACCACGATGAGCAGCACCGCGTTGCCCTGCTGGTGACAGGCGGCGAGCGGTGCCAGCGCCGCCAGCGCCAACAGCGCGCGCTTCAATAGAACCTCATGTTGCCGAGCTCGGTCGGCGGCAAGGACGATCCCGACGAGGACGACAGCGCGATGCCGGCGGCGATTCCGCCCAGCACGCCGATGCCGACGGCGGTCCAGAACCACCAGCGCTGCCACGCGTGTGGCGCCGGCCGCGGCTTGCCCGCAGCCGGTTCCATGATCAGCAGGGGATGCCGCCGGTGTGCCGGCGAGGCGGTCCGTGGGGCGGGAGAACCGCGCATGGCCTCGAGCTCGGCCACCTTTTCGTCGACCTCCGCGCGGTCGAACGCGTCCGGCCAGCCCGCCAGGTAACGATCGTAATAGAACAGCGCTTGATCGACGGCGCCGGCCTCGCGGTAGCACTCGGCGATGTCGTAGAGCAGGCGCGCGTCGGCTTTCACTTCGTACGCGCGGCGAAACGCGGCGACCGCTTCCTCGTAGCGCCCGAGCCGGTACAGGCGATGGCCGAGCGCCCGGTGCTCCTGCATCTCCGCCTCTTGCGGGCTGGCCGGCGGCCCGGCGGCGTCGGTCGGCGCCGGCGACGGAGCGGACGGTGGTGCCGCGGGTGGCGGCGGCGCGGGTGGTGTCGCGGGCGTCGCTGCGGAAGGCACCGGGACGACGGGCGGCGGCGCGGCGGCCGCCGGTGCGGCGACGAGCAGCACCGCCAGCAGCGAAGCGCGAACGTGCGTGAGACTATCCAGGCTAAGCACCGGAACCCGCCGTGATCTCGCGTGATTCTGCTCCGCGTGCCGGCGTTCGGTCAACGACGGTGGCTGGGGTCAGGAACGACGCTTCGCGGCCCGTTTGCGAGGCTTTCGCTTCGGCGAGGCGGGCTTTCGCTTCGGCGAGGCGGGCTTTCGCTTCGGCGAGGCGGGCTTTCGCTTCGCCCGAGCGCGCTTCTGCTTCGGCGGTCGCGGTTTTCTGGCGGCCGGCGTGGCCTTCTGCGGCGGTGGCGCGGGCCGGCGCACCAGCACCGGCTCCAGCGGCGCCAGCCCGGCGATCCAGCGATCGGAGACCGCCGTCGCTGCGCCTGCGAGGGCGGCCGGTGCCGCCGCCGTCAGCAGCGCGCGCGCGCGTTCGGCGAGGGCGGCGGGCAGCTTCGCGGGGTCCGTCGGACCGGGCCGCAGCTGGTGCTCGAACGAACGCACATCGGCCGGGGCGAGCGCCCGGATCGGCCCCGCCTCGCCGGCGCGCGCGACCAGACGACTGACCACAATGGTACGGGCGAGCACGCCCGCGTCGACGGCCGCGGCGTCGGCGCCGCTCTCCGCGCGCAGCGGCGCGTCCGGTGCGAGGTCGCTCGGCGCCAGGCCGAGGCCGTGCAGCATCGCCTGCGCGGCGGCGGCGCGCTCGACGGCGCCGGCGGCGCGCGCCAGATCCGCGAGGCTCTGGAACGGGCGCTCGCCTGCGCCCGGCGGATCGTCCAGCAGGCGAGGATAGAGCGGCCGCGCGCGCGTCACCGATTCGAGCACCGCGGCGTCATCCGTCTCCGCGAGGGCCAGCCCCTGGCGGCCGAAGGGGCCGCCGCGCGCCAGCGCGAGCCCGAGCCGGCGCACCTTCCCGATCAGCGTCACGCCGGTGCGGAACAGCCGGACCAGCGGTATCGAACGGAGCGCCGCGGCCCCGCGTTCGTCGTCGCCGGGCGCCAGGTGCTCGATCGCGAGGTCCAGCGTCGCGGCCAGCCGCTGCAGCGTCGTCGCCACGGCGTCGTCGTCGCCCGGGGAGACGCGATCCGCCGCCAGCACCCGGTTGGTCAGCGACACCAGCGCGAAGCGCAGCTCGTCGATGTCGTCGCCCGCGGCCAGCTTCTGGGCGGCGCGCGCGAACGGCGATCCGCCGATGTCGGTCAGCCGCTGCGCCAGCGCCGTCGGGACCCGCAGCGCGGCGCCGTTGCCGGTCGCGGCGTCGGCGGTCGAGCGCAGGCTCGGTTGCTTGCCCTCGCCGATCCGCACGCCCGCGAGATCGAGCTCGCGGTAGACCTCGAGCGCCTCGTAATAGTCCGCGAAGCCGAGGTCGGCCATACGCCCGCGCTGCCAGCGGTACGCGGCCTCCTCCAGCTCCGAGTCGAGCTCGCCGGTCGCCGCCACCAGCAGCCGCCGCGCCAGATCCTTGTCCGCCCGGTAAAGGGAATCGATCAACCGGATGATGACGGCCGCCTGGTCCTGCTCGTCGCCGTCCGCGCGCGGCGCGGCGGGATCCCGGGGAAGGCCGACCACGTCCAGCAGGAAGAAGCCGTCGGGCGTCGGGAAGAACGTCCCTTCCGGTTCCTCGGGCGGCGGTCCCTGGGTCAGATCGTGGATGCGCGCCCCGCGGCGCAGGATGAACGCGACCAGCTCCGCGTCCAGCCCTGCTAGCCAGCGCGCGATGCGTTCGGGCGAGGCGTGCGCCATCGACTCCAGCCAGTCGGCGAGCGCCTCCGGCACGATGCGGTCGCGCTCCCATAGCGCGAAATCCAGCACGATCTGCAGCTGCTCGGGCGTCGCCGCGCCCAGGAGGGCGGCGGCGTCCTCGTGCCCGAGCTCGTGCAGCACGTAGTAGAGCTCGTCGCCCGGCAGGGCCCGAACCGCGCCGTCGACGTCGCGCTCGGCCAGCAGCGCGTCGGCGCGGCGCAGGCGGCGCCCCCGTCCCAGCTCGGCGCGAAAGGGCGACAGCGGGATGATGTCGGCGGGCGTCTGGCGGGGTGGGTGGGTCATTCGAGGCCGTCGTTATATAGCGCTAACATCCCGGTTTCGACATGTTGTCGGCCGTTCTCGCCACCATCGCCGCCCGCGATCTCCTGCGCCGCGGCGATCGCGTCGTCGTCGCCGTCTCGGGCGGGCCCGATTCGATGGCGCTGCTGCACGTCCTGTGGGAGGTGCGCGCCCGGCTCGGTCTGACGCTGGAAGTGGCCGCGGTCGATCACGGCCTGCGCGCGGACGCGCGCCGCGAGGTCGATCTGGTCCGCGAGCGCGCCGACGCCCTCGGGCTGCCGTTCACCGCCGTGAGCGTCGACGTCGCGGGCGAGCGCCGGGCCCGTCGCGGCCTGTCTCTTCAGGACGCCGCCCGGGAGGCACGCCTGCGCGCGCTGGCGACGCTCGCCGGCGATCACGGCGCGAACCGCGTCGCGCTCGGCCATCAGGCCGACGATCAGGCGGAGACGATCCTTTACCGCATCATTCGCGGTACCGGGTTGGCGGGGCTGGCGGGCATTCCTTACCGCCGCGACGTCTTCATCCGTCCGTTGCTCGATGTGACGCGCGCCCAGATCGTGCGTTATCTGCGGCGGCGCAGCATCCCGTTCGTCGAGGATCCCTCCAACGCCGATCCGCGCTTCGCGCGGGCGCGCATCCGGCGCGCGATTCTGCCGGCGCTCGCGCGCGAGAACCCGCTCGTCGCCGATGCCCTGCGCGCGCTCGCCGCGGCGGCGCGGGGCGATGGCGCGGCCTCGGCGGGCGCGGCGTCGTCGCTGTCGCGGCGGGCGGCAGCCACCGTCGCGCGGCTCGCCTCGCGCGGCGGCACCGCGACGATCGACGTCGCCGGCGGACGGCGCGTCGAGGTGTCGTACGGGCGGGTCCGCGTCGAACGGAAGAACCGTCCGGGTGATCGCCGCCCGGCCGCGACAGCGAGCATCGCCATCGGCGGCCCCGGCCGATACCGCTGGCGCGCCGCCGGCGTCATCGAGGTGAGCGAAGGGGCGCCGGCGCCGCCGGCAGCCGGCGGCGGGGGAACGTTCGACGCGGATCGCCTGGCGTGGCCGCTCGTCATGCGCGCGCGGCGCCCGGGCGATCGGATGCGGCCGCGCGGCGGCCGAGGCAGCCGCAAGCTGTCGGACCTCATGATTGACGCCAAGATCGCCCGGCCGGCCCGCGGCGCGCTGCCGGTCGTGACCACGGCGGACGACGTCGTGCTGTACGTGCCCGGGCTGCGGCCAGCCGAAGCGGGGCGCCCCAGCGCGACCACGCGCCGTCAAGTCAACGTGTGTTTCCGACCCACGGTGCCCGCGATGTCTACATTTCAATTGTGAAGAATCGTGGCGGTGACAGTCGCGAGAAGAAGTAACCTTTGACGCTCCTACGTTTGGGGACAATACTTTCGGCAAGCGCCCGTCTCGGCCCGTCGAAAGGACCCGCTATTGCGACAAAGTCATAAAACCGTCCTTCTGTGGATCACGCTGATCTTCGCGTTCGTCGCGATCTGGCAGATCCTCAACAACCAGCGCGCCGAGGAGAAGCGGATCCTGTTCTCGGCGTTCACGGCGGACGTCGATCAGCACCCGGAGAAGTTCAAGGCCGGCGGATCCATTCAGATCCGAAGGAACCAGGACGGGGCCGAGTTCCACGGCACGTACGCCAGCGGCGAAAACTTCGTCACCACCGGCATCGTCGGCGACAAGCTGCTCGACAAGCTGGACAAGGCGAAGCTGAACTACGACGTCGTCAAGGAGCCCGAGACCAGCTTCTGGCAAACGATGTTCGCCACTTGGCTGCCGATGCTGGTGATCGTCGTCCTCTTTCTGCTGTTCATGCGCCAGCTACAGGTGGGCGGCGGCAAGGCGATGAGCTTTGGCAAGTCCAAGGCCAAACTCCTATCCGAAAACCAGCGCAAGATGACCTTTGCCGACGTCGCCGGCATCGAGGAGGCGAAGGACGAGGTCGAGGAGATCATCGCCTTCCTCAAGGATCCCAAGAAGTTCACCCGGCTGGGCGGGCGCATTCCCAAGGGCGTCCTGATGATGGGGCCGCCGGGAACGGGCAAGACGCTGCTGGCGCGCGCCATCGCGGGCGAGGCGGGCGTGCCGTTCTTCTCGATCTCGGGGTCGGACTTCGTCGAGATGTTCGTGGGCGTCGGCGCCAGCCGCGTGCGCGACCTGTTCGAGCAGGGCAAGAAGAATGCCCCCTGCATCATCTTCATCGATGAGATCGACGCGGTCGGGCGCCACCGGGGCGCCGGACTGGGCGGCGGGCACGACGAGCGCGAGCAGACGCTGAACCAGCTGCTGGTCGAGATGGACGGCTTCGAATGGAACGAGGGCGTCATCCTG
>Ga0209465_10000236_pt1 | contig 26161 bp, 23 predicted proteins | sample PanSoiPlot1MoBio_FD_188321 | JGI IMG/M metagenome (GOLD analysis project Ga0209465, IMG submission 188321) | Tropical forest soil microbial communities from Panama analyzed to predict greenhouse gas emissions - Panama Soil Plot 1 MoBio (SPAdes)... | ecosystem: Environmental > Terrestrial > Soil...
GTCGACTTCCTCTGCTACAACGCGGACGACCCGGCCGACCGCTACAACGCGGCGGACACCATGAAGTACAACAAGAACGTCTACCTAGGCGCCGGCCACGGCATCTACTCGGTGCGCGCGACCAAGCTCTTCACGATCGTCGCGGACACGATGGGGGGTGGGCATGACACCATCGGCGGATGCTGCAGCGCCGCGAGCAACATGTTCCGCTACCAGGTGCCAGACACTCCGAGCTGCTATGCCAACTTCCTCCGGGCGCTCGCCCGGCATGGCCTGGGCGAGAAGGACATCGTGGCCAACATCAACTTCTTCATGAACGTCCCCGTGCAGGCCGACGGCACCATGGGCATTGCGGACGGCCGGTCGAAGCCGGGTGAGTTCGTCGAGCTGCGCGCGGATGCGCGCGTCCTGGCGGTAATCTCGAACTGCCCGCAGCGACACAACCCGTGTAACGGCTTCAACCCCACGCCGATTCGGGTGACGGTGAGAGATCGGGTGACGACGTCCGAAAGCCGTTAGACACCCCGCCTGCTCGCGCGGTATCTGACCGCGTCGGCTGCGGCCATCGAGACTCCTTCTCACTTGACGCTGGCTCATCGGACTCGCACCGTGCGCCGATGCCGCAGAACGTCGTCTAGTGGTAGCGCGGGGGCCGAGCGGGAGCCCAGGGCCGATAGACGTCCCCGCGATCGACGCGGCCCATCGCGTCGTAGGCCGCATACTTGTACAAGTCGGACAGGCTCGGATAGTTGAAGCACGTGTCGATGAAGGTCGAACACGTCGCTCCGAGCGTCATGGCCACGAGCCCGACTGCGATGACCTCGCACGCGTTGTCGCCCATGACGTGGACACCGCGCAGCTTCTCATCGGGTAAGGAGAAGAGAAGCTTGAGCAATCCCGCGCCCTCGGCGAGGAGCATGCCCCGCGGGTTGTCGTCGTACCGCCAACGCCCCACCGTGTGCGCCACACCCTTCGCGCGCAGGCCCTGCTCCGTCTCGCCCACCATCGAGATCTCGGGGATCGTCCAGATCCCGATCGGCAGGAAAGGGCCGCCGCCTGACATGGACTCGAGGCCGGCCGTGACGTCATTGAGGCGGAACTGCCCGCCCAAAGGGAAGGCGTGGTCCATCGCCGCCCGCGCCTCCGCCATCGCGGTGGAGGCCAGGGCGTGTCCGCCGATCACATCGCCGGCCGCGTAGATGTGGGGGACGTTGGTCTGGAAGTGCTCGTTCACCAGGAGCTGGCCCTGCTCGTCCAGCCGCACGCCAGCATTCTCGAGCTTCAGCGCGGCCACGTTGCTGCGGCGGCCCACCGCCACAAGAAGCGCCTCGGGCTCGAGTCGTTTGCCCGAGCGGAGCTGGAGCGCCAAAGCTGGGGTCGCATCGACCTGCTCGACACGGTCCGCCATGTGGAACTCGACGCCGAGCGACTCCATCCCCTCGCGCAGCATGGTGCTGATCTCGTGGTCGGCGAATGGGAGGACTCGCTCGCCGGAGTGAATGACCCGCACCTCATCCAGCCCGAGCACCTTGAAGAGGCAGGCGTACTCGCAGCCAACGGTGCCGCCCCCCGCGATGGCCAGCGATCGGGGAAGCCGCTCAATGTGCTGGATCGTGTCCGAGTCGTACACGCCCGGCCCAGTGAACGGGATCATGGGCGGGCGGTGAGGCGTGGAGCCGGTCGCGATGAGGATGACGCCGGCCTCGAGGAGCTTCGGCTCCGTTTCGCCTTCCACTCGCACAGTGTAGGCGTCGACGAACACCGCTCGACCATGATGCACGTCGACGTGGTGGCGCTCGAGGTTGGCTCCGATCCACTGATCGAGGGCCTGGCGCAACGTACGACCGCGGTGCATGAACCGGTCGATGGTCAGCGTGCCATCGTAGGCCAGGTTCAACCCGTGGAGGTCGCGCTTGTAGAACCCGGACACGTACAGCGCGGTCTCTCGCATCGCCTTGGTGGGGACTCCGGTGTTCGCCACGGCTCCGCCATAGTTCGGAGCCTGCTCGACGAGCGCGACCTTCTTGCCGAAATACGCCGCCTTCGCGGCGCCCTTCTCCCCCGCCGGGCCCGAGCCGATCACGATCAGGTCGTACGTGGCGCGTTTCACATTCCTGCCTCGCGATGCCGCACGGCTCCGCGGTTCTCCGCAACGTGTCCCCCCATGGGCAGGGCGAGCCTAACCGCAGACATCGGGAAGAACGACGCCACGTGTCGAAGCCGAGCCGCACTGTCCGTCGGGGGGAATCGGGAAGATCAGGAGTGCGTAGCCCTGGCCTTCGTGTTGGAAATCGACGATGCGCTTCATCCCGAACGCCTCGCAGCCACGCATCGAATGCGGATTGGCGTGGGCCACGAAGACGACGCCGGTGTCCCATCGTCCCGCGACGTGCCGGCGCAGGGACTCATAGAGCCCCCGTAACACGTGACGTCCGCGGTGTGCCGGAGCCATCGCGGCGGGGCCAAAGACGATGAGCCGGCGGGAAGCGAGCGGCCGTCCCTCGAAGCTCGTAATCTCGATCGCGCGAGACATCGCGCCCAGGACGCCGCGCCCCTCCCCTGCCCGCCACGGCGACGAGCACACGGCCCCCACCACCTGCGGGCCGTCCGCGGCGATGACTATCCCCGCCTCGGAGACCATCTGCGCGAGATCCTCCAACGTGAAGCGCACGGACAGGAAACCCTGGGCCCGCTCCGCCTCCGAGAGATTGTCGATGTAGAGCGCCTCGAGGAGCTCCCGGACAGCCGGGAGGTCGGTCTGAGCAGCGAGGCGGATGTCCATGCAGGCGGGCGTCCAGTCTTCCCGGCTCAGGCGGGCGCGGCAAGGGGGAGGCGAAGCAGATTGCGCGTGCGCTCGCTTCCGAAGCTCTCGCGAGCAAGGAGGAGCCCGCGCGGCGAGCGCGTCAGCGGGTCTGTCGCTGCTGTCCACACGGGCTCGAAGTCGGGCAAGCCTGGAGCCGAGATATGGGTACGAATATCGACAGCTTCGATCATGGGAACGGGCGAAAGTATAGCAAAGGGCGTGGCCCGGCGGCCCGACGCTTGACGCTGAACCCGTGATTGACCCAGAATTCCTCCCCTGATGAATCGGCTCACGACAGCTTCCTCGGCCACGGGAGGGACCTTCCCAGCGTTGTGGCTGTTCCGTCACGTTTCCGAACGTACCGCGGCTCCGGACGAACAAGCTCGAGGAGTACCCGAAGAGTCCCGTCTCCTCTCGCGATTGGCAGCCCGGCAAGGCGTGCGAGCGCGGCGCGGGATTCGTGTCACCGGGGTCAGATGCTGGCCGCAAAGGAGGGCTCGATGACCAAGACGATGAAAGCGATGGCCGCTGCCCTGACGATCGTCACCGCGGTGCTGGCGGGGCACGGGCCAGCGCACGCACAGACGGTCAAGGTCGGGTTCATCAACACCTACAGCGGCCCCGGCGCCCCGCAGGGCGACCAGCTCGACAAGGGACTCAAGCTCTTCATGAAGCTCAACGGCGACAAGCTGCCGCCCGGCGTGAAGGTCGAGCTGATCGTCCGCGACGACACCGGCCCGAATCCCGACAACGCCAAGCGCGTCGCGCAGGAGCTGATCGTGCGCGACAAGGTGCAGTTCATCACCGGGGTGATCTGGACCCCGAACGCGCGCGCCATCGCCCCCCTCACCGCCGAGGCGAAGGTGCCGTTCATCAGCGCCAACGCCGCCGGCGTCGACGTCCCGTACATGTCGCCGTACTTCGCGCGCGTGTCGTTCACGCTGTGGCAGTCGAGCTATCCCCTGGGACAGTGGGCGGCCAAGAAGTACAAGCGCGTGTACACCGCCGTGAGCGACTTCGCGCCCGGCCACGAGGCGGAGGAGGCCTTCATCAAGGGCTTCAAGGAAGTCGGCGGCGAGATCGTGGCCAGCGTGCGGATCCCGCTCGCCAACCCCGACTTCGTGCCCTACATGCAACGGGTGAAGGACGCCAGGCCGGATGCCGTGTTCTCCTTCATCCCCGCGGGCAAGCAGGCCACCGCGATCATGAAAGCGTATGGCGACCTCGGCCTCGACAAGGCCGGGATCAAGTTCATCGGCCCCGGCGACCTCACCACCGACGAGGAGCTCCAGGGCATGGGAGACGTGGCGCTCGGTGTCATCACGGTGCATCACTATTCGGCGGCCTCCGACCGCCCGGCCAACAAGGCCTTCGTGGCCGCCTACAAGAAGGAGTACGGCGAGAAGCTCTTCCCCGGGTTCCTCGTGGTCGGCGCCTACGACGCCATGGAGGCGATCTTCCACGTCATCCGTGAACAGCATGGCAAGGTCGACCCCGACAAGACGATGGCGCTGCTCAAGCAGTACAAGAACCCGAACAGCCCACGTGGCCCGATCGCCATCGACCCGGAGACGCGTGACGTGATTCAGAACGAATACCGGCGCGAGGTGCGCAAGGTAGGTGGCGTGCTCGCCAACGTCGAGGTCGAGACGCTGGCCACCGCCCTCAAGGATCCGTGGAAGGAATTCAACAAGAAGAAATAGCCTGGACGCCCTCGTCTCGTCGCTGATCAGCATCGCCTTCCACGGCGTGGCCTACGGGATGATCCTCTACGTCATCTCCGTAGGGCTGTCCGTCACCATGGGACTGATGGGGTTCACGAACCTCGCCCACGGTGTGTTCGCGATGGCCGGGGGCTACGTCCTCACCTCGGCCCTCGGCCGCTTCGGCTTGCCCTTTCCCGTCGCCCTCACCCTCGCCTTCGTCCTCGTGGCGGCCGGGAGCGTGGTGCTCGAGCGCGGCCTCTACTCGCGCCTCTACGAGGCCAGCGAGCTCGAGCAGGTGCTCTTCACCATCGGGCTCATCTTCGTAGCGGTCGCCATCGCCCAGATCGTCTTCGGCACGCTGCAGCAGCCGGTCGACTTGCCCGCCGCCCTGAAGGGCCAGCTCCATCTTCTCGGCAGGGATTTCCCCGCCTATCGTGTCTTCCTCATCGTCTTCAGCGCCGTGATGATCGCGGTCCTCTGGTTCACGGTGGAGCGCACGCTGTGGGGCGCCATGGTGCGAGCCACCGTCGACAACCGGGCGATGGCCCAGTCGGTCGGCATCAACACGCGGCGCCTCTTCACCGCGACCTTCGCACTCGGCAGCGGCCTGGCCGGGCTCGGTGGCGCGCTCGGCGCAGAGATCATCGCCATCCAGCCGACGTACCCGTTCGAGCACCTCGTCTATTTCCTGATCGTGGTGTCGGTCGGCGGTCTGGGCAGCCTCCGCGGGCCGTTCGTGGCCGCGCTGCTGATCGGGGTCAGCGATACCGCCTGCAAGTACTGGCTGCCCCAGTTCGGCGCGTTCTTCATCTACGCGGCGACCATCGCACTCCTCCTGTGGCGCCCAGCCGGTCTCTTCGGAGCGCGCGCGTGAAACGCCCCGCGGGCTACGGCGCCGACCCGACCATCCGCTGGACGGAATGGCTGCCGTGGATCGCCGCGGTGGCCGTCTTCTTCCTGCTCCCGGAGTACTTGCTGTTTGGCGCGCGCATCCTGACCTACATCCTCTTCGCGCTCTCCCTGGACCTGATCCTCGGCTACGCCGGCATCGTGACGCTCGGCCACAGCGCCTTCTTCGGCCTCGGCGCCTATACGGCGGGGATCCTGGCCGCGAGGGTCGGGCTGCACGATCCCCTCGTCTTGCTGGCGGCCGCGGCCGTCGCCGCGGCTCTCCTGGGTGTCGCGACGGGTGCCGTGATTCTCCGAACGCGCGGCCTCACTCAGCTGATGCTGACGCTGGCCATCGCCGCCGTGTGTCTCGAGATCGCGAACAAGGCTACCCCCATCACCGGCGGCGCCGACGGCCTCAGCGGCGTGACCATTGCGCCGATCCTCGGCCTGTTCCGTTTCGATCTCTTCGGCAAGACCGCCTATCTCTATTGCCTGCTCATGCTGTTCGCCTTTTGGTGGGTGGTGCGCCGTCTCGTCTACTCGCCATTCGGGGCAGCGCTGACGGGAATCCGGGAGAATACCCCACGCATGCACGCGATCGGTGCGCCGGTGTACCGGCGGCTACTGATCGCCTACACCCTCGCCGCCACGATCGCCGGGGTGGCCGGCGCGCTCCTCACCCAGACCAATCAGTTCGTGGGGCTCAACGTCCTCGGGTTCGAGCCGTCGGGCGAGCTGGTCGTCATGCTGGTCCTCGGCGGGGTGGGTCGAGTCTACGGGGCGTTCGTCGGCCCCCTCGTCTACCTCATCGCGCAGGACGTGCTCGCCAAGCAGTTCCCGCAGTACTGGTACCTCGGCATCGGCCTGATCCTCGTCCTCGTCGTCCTCTTCGCACGCGGCGGGCTGCTCGGAATCGCCGACGCGCTCGCTGCGCGCCGCCGGCGGCGAGGAATGGCATGACGCTCGCCCTCGAGACCCGCGCCCTCTGCAAGAGCTTCGGCGCGCTGACCGTGGCCGATCGTGTGGACCTCCGGCTCGAGGCAGGCGTCCGTCACGCGCTCATCGGCCCCAACGGCGCCGGCAAGACCACGCTCGTCAACATGATCACCGGGCGGCTCGCGCCCTCGGCCGGCCAGATCTTCCTCGCTGGCGAGGACGTGACGCGGCTGTCCCAGGCCGCGCGCGTCAGGCGCGGCCTCGGCCGCACCTTCCAGATCAACGCGCTGTTCCGCGACATGAGCGTGCTCGACAACGTCGCCCTCGGGATCGCCGAGCGTGACGGGGTCGGCGGACGGCTGTGGCGCCCGGCGAGCGCCCACGTGCGCGTCTGCGCGGAGGCCCTCGAGCTCCTCGCGATGTTCGGGCTGACCGACGATGCCGACCGGCGCGTCCTCGATCTCCCGTACGGCAAGCAGCGGCTCGTGGAGATCGCCATCGCGCTGGGCCTCCGGCCCACCGTGTTGCTGCTCGACGAGCCCGCGGCCGGCGTGCCGTCGCTCGAATCCCATCGCATCCTCGAGAGTCTCGAGCGGCTGCCCGCGAGCATCGCCATCCTGATCATCGAGCACGACATGGACCTGGTCTTCCGCTTCGCGCAGCGCATCACCGTTCTCGTCCAGGGCGAGGTGCTGTGCGAGGGGGCGCCCGCCGAGATCGCCGACGATCCGCGCGTCCGCCGCGTCTATCTCGGCGAGCGCCGTGGCTGACGCGCTCATCCTGCGTGACGTGCGGGCCGGCTACGGCGAGACCGTCGTGCTGGAGGACGTGCGCGTGTCGCTGGCCGAGCGCGGGGCCTTGGCCGTGCTCGGGCGCAACGGTGTCGGCAAGACGACCCTGCTTGGCACGATCATGGGGCACACCACGTTCCACTCCGGGCAGATCGAGTACCGAGGTCGCTCGATCGCGCGTCTGCCCGTCTACGAGCGGTCGCGCCTCGGCATCGGCTACGTGCCGCAGACACGCGACGTGTTCCCGTCGTTGACGCTCGAGGAAAATCTCGCCGTCGCCGCGCGGCCGGGGCGGTGGACCCTCGCGCACGTCTACGAGCTCTTCCCGCGGCTGGCCGCCCGACGCCGTCAGCTGGGAGGCGCCCTCTCCGGCGGCGAGCAGCAGATGCTCTCCATCGCTCGCGCGCTCGTGGGCCAGCCGTCGCTGCTGTTACTCGATGAGCCACTGGAGGGTTTGGCCCCGATCATCGTGGATGGGCTCCTCGAGGCGCTGCGTCGCCTCATCCGCGACGAGGCGCTCACGGTGGTGCTGGTCGAGCAGTCGGCGCGGCTGGCCCTCGAGGTCACCCAGGAGGCGCTCGTGCTCAACCGCGGCCGCGTCGTCCACCATGGCCCGAGCACAGAGCTGCTGGCGGATCCGCAGCGGCTGGCAAATCTCGTGGTGACCACGTAGGCTGGTCGTCTCGCGCACACTCGACGGGCCCTCACCGTCGCCATCGTCCCGAGATGTTTTTCACGACGCCGCGCGTCGCCACCGTGCGCGCGCGCTGAGCGCGCCGTCGGCCAGAACAACACGCCCCCGGCGGTTGACTCCTTGAGCGGAGCATCGCTGGCACCCCAGCATGCGCTGAGGGACACTGAAGCAGCCCCTTCTTCCAAGCGATGGGAAGGCCGGGGCTGCATCGATGCTCATGCCCGCTCTGCCCGGCTGACGACCGAGCTCTCGACCGCCCTCCTCGGGTCGGCCCAGACGCTGCAGGCTACGGCCGCGTGCGGCCGGTGTGACGTCGATAGGAAGGAGCCACCATGATAGTCGCATGGCACTCGTTGGACCTTGATCAAGCGATCAAAGATCGTCATTCGACCCGGATGTTTTTGCCCCAGCCGGTGCCGCGGGAGCTGGTGGATGAGGCCCTCGCCCTGGCCCAGTGTGCGCCGTCGAACTCCAACATCCAGCCCTGGCATATTGTGTTCGCGTCCGGAGCGGCCCGGGATCGCCTCGTCACGGCCCTGCTTGACGAGGCAAAGCGCCGGCCGCCTCATATCCCACCTCTGCCCGAGTCGTTCCAGCACTACCGTCGCGAGCTAGGCGCTCAAGTCTACGGGGCGATGGGAATCGCCATCGAAGACACAGCGAAGCATGCGGCCGCCGTCTTGCGCAACTGGGAGTTCTTCCGCGCTCCGCTCGCCGGCATTGTCTGCATGCACCGGGACCTCGGCCTCCCCGACGCGCTCAGCGTGGGGATGTACCTGCAAACGTTGCTGTTGGCCTTGACCGAACGTGGCCTGGGCACGTGCGTCGAAGTTTCCGTCGCAGGGTATCCCGAGATCGTCCGCGCCCAGCTGGCGATCCCGGCGGAACTGTCGATTCTGTGCGGCTTGGCGATCGGCTACCCGGACCCGGCCTTCGCTGCCAACAAGCTGCACGTCGCCCGCGAGGCCATCGACAAGAACGTCGTGTTCCTCGACAGCTAATTCGGGAACGTTCCGGCTAGGGCCACGATCTGTGGCGCGACGGGCACGCGGTGCTATAGTCGAGCCACCATGATCGGCCTGACGCACATGCGCTCGTTGGGTGGCAAGATAGTCCTCGTCGGTTTCGTGGTGGCTCTCGCCGGGCTCGGGACCGATCCCGTGAGAGTGGACGCTGACGATCCGACGCCGCCGCCGTCGCTCTTTGAGCTCATGAAGACTCCGACTCCCTCGGCGGAAGAGGCGATGAACGACGCTCTCCGCGAAGGCCTCGCGACCCCGCGGGCCGCCACCAAAGACTGTGCGCACCCGAAAGGTTCCATGAAGAAGCGCCTCAGCATCTCGACGGCCCTCAAGAGCGCGTGCGTGGACCGCAAGCCCGACCACGAGGCGGCGCCCACGACCGAGGACAGGCCGTCGCCCGAGAAGCGATAGCCCTGAACGACGCCAGCCTCCTCCAGACCTCGGGCCCCGGCTTCGTGACGCGATCGGGCCGGTCGATCGTGCTGCGCGGCGTGGGCCTCGGCGGCTGGATGAACATGGAGAACTTCATCACCGGCTATCCGGCCACGGAAACACTCCAGCGCGCCGCGATGCGCCGCACCCTCGGGGAGGACGGCTACCGCCGCTTCTTCGATCGCTTCCTCGACGTCTTCTTCGCCGACGCCGATGCCGCGTTCATCGCCTCGCTCGGGCTCAACTCGGTGCGGCTCGCCGTCAACTATCGCCACTTCGAGGACGACCGGCGACCCTTCGAGCTCGACGAGGGCGGGTTCCGGCTCCTCGACCGCGCCATCGAGCGCTGCGCGCGGCATGGGCTCTACGCGATCATCGATCTGCACGCACTGCCCGGCGCTCAGAATCAGCGCTGGCACAGTGACAACCCGACGCACCGGGCGCTGTTCTGGACGCACCGGCATTTCCAGGATCGCGTCGTGCATCTGTGGGAAGCCATCGCCCGCCGCTACCGCGACAATCCCTGGGTCGCCGGCTACAATCCCATCAACGAGCCGGGCGACGCGGGCGGAGAGGTGATCGGACCGTTCTACCGGCGTCTGCACGACGCCGTACGAGCCGTCGATCCCGACCACATCTTGTTCCTCGAGGGCAATCGCTACTCCGTGGACTTCGACATGTTCGGCGATCCCTGGCCGAACACCGTGTACTCCGTCCACGACTACGCGCTCCCCGGGCTCGTCGACGGTGGCGACTACCCCGGCCTGAGCCGGGGCCGCTTCGTCGACAAGGACGTCATCGCGGAGACCTTCAAGATGCGGACGGCCTACATGCGCAAGACGGAGACGCCGATCTGGGTCGGCGAATTCGGCCCCGTCTACACCGGCGAGCCGCGGCGCGACGCCATGCGGTACCAGATTCTCCTCGATCAGCTCGAACTCTACCGGCAGCACGATGCGAGCTGGGCGCTGTGGACGTACAAGGACATCGGCCTGCAGGGCCTCGTGTACGCGTCGCCGGACTCGCCCTATCTCCGGCGCATCCAGAGCGTTCTCGACAAGAAGGCCCGGCTCGGCGTCGACGCGTGGGGCTCGACCGATGCCGGCGTGCGGCATCTCCTCGAGCCGATCGAGGAGACGCTCCGGCGAGAGTTCCCGGGATTCGATCCCTTCCCCTTCGGCGTGCGATCGTGGATCCACGGCCTCGTCCGCCACGTGCTGCTCGCCGAGCCCATGGTGGACGACTTCGCGCGATGCTTCGAGGGCGTGGGGTCCGACGAGGCCGCTCTCCTCGCCGACTCCTTCCGATTCGAAGCCTGCCTCAAGCGCGAGCGCCTGCTCGAGATCCTCCGATCGGCCACCACTCCCTGACCGTCGCGGCGGCTGTCACGCCTCGTCGAGCGCGGGCTTCATTCTCAGGATCGCATCGATGTGAGCGCGCGGGGACAGGCCGGAGCCCATCGTGTTCACCGACAGGTGCGTGGCGCCCAGGGCGCGCCACTCCTTCGCGCGCTTGGTCCACTCGGCGGGACCACCGATACCATAGGTGAAGCGGCCCTCGATGCCCACGGCAGAGAGCGGTCGCCGCGCCTCCTCCATGTACGTGCGCACGCGATCGAGCGTGTGGCTCGCCTCGTCGCCAGGCTGAAACTGCGGGAACCAGCCGTCCGAGATCTGCGCCACGCGCTTGAGCACGGGTTCGGCCATGCCGCCCATCCACACCGGGATAGGGCGCTGGACAGGCAGCGGATTGATGCCGGCACGGTCGAGGTGGTGGTACGAGCCCTTGAAGGTGACCACGGGCTCGGTCCAGAGCTTCCGCATCACGGCGATCTGCTCGCTGACGCGGCGCCCGCGCGTGTGGAAATCCTCGTTGAGGCCTTCGTACTCGACGTGGTTCCAGCCGATGCCCACGCCGAGGCGCAAGCGCCCGCGAGTCAGCACGTCTACCGCCGCGGCCTGCTTGGCCACCAGCGCGGTCTGGCGCTGGGGCAGGATCACGATGCCGGTGACCAGCTCGAGCTTCTGGGTGCAGGCGCCCAGGAACCCGAACAGGACGAACACTTCGTGGAACGGGCTCTGGTCCGTATACGGCGGCCGGCGGCCGAGCGTGTCGAAGCGCTCCAGCGTGCCGCCCAGCACGTGGTCGAACACGAGCAGATGATCGTAGCCCGCGCTCTCGGCGGCCTGCGCATAGTCCCGGACGACGGCGGGATCGGAGCCGATCTCCGTTTGTGGAAACACCACTCCAAGCTTCATGTGGACGCCCTCCTCGTTCGTGGGATGCCGCATCGTAGCACGTCGCTCTGATCCGACTTCTCGCCTGTTGGGGCTTCACACTGGCGCGACGCCCGCCCTCGAGGGCGTCTCTAAATCCATTGTCCGTTCAGCCGGTAAGGGGCGTACCAGCGGCGAGCACCCGCGCAATCACCGCCTCGTCCATGCGGATGACACGGCTCTTCTTCGCACTCCAGATGTGCAGATCGGCCCGCTCGATATCGAACCACGCTCCGTGCAACTCCAGGTCTCCTTGCGCGACCCGTCCTGCCACCAGGGCGTAGCTCCGCACATGCTCGAGCTGCTGAAGCACGTTCGCCTGAGAAAGCTGATCGCCAGGAGAGAGCGCGCGATCGATGAAGGCGGCCGCGGCCAGCCGATCGCTCGCCTTCCTCGCGTGCACGAGCCAGCGCTCGAGATTGGGAGCGCCTTCCAGCGGATGCGCGGACAGCACCTTGGCCATGGCCCCGCAGCTCGAGTGCCCCATGACGACAATGTGTCTCACGTTGAGCGCGATCAGCGCGTACTCGATGGCCGCCGCTTCCGACTCGTCGCCCATGGCGTTCTCTCCGGCCGCGTCCGCCGGGGCGATGATGTTGCCGACCGTCCGCACCTCGAAGATGTCCCCCGGATCGGCGCTCAGGAGCAGCCCCGGCACGACGCGGCTGTCCGAGCAGGCCAACAGAAGCGCGATCGGATTCTGGCCCTGCGCGAGGCGCTTGAATGTTGCGCGGAGAGCGGGACGCCGGCGCCGGATGAAGACACTGACTCCGCGCAGGAGCTTCTCCATCACCGGGCCTCTCGATCCGGGTGGTAACCAACCCTTCCCCCCCTCCGGCAGCGATCGCCCCGCCCGTGGGCTTCCTTCCCCCGACGTGGTCTGCCATGCTCCAACACTGGCCGCGCTCGGAGCCCATCCCACAGAGGTGCCTCATGAACCGCTCGCTCGTGGTGCGATAGCATTTCAAAGCCCTCCGAGAGACGACTTCGCGGTGGGCTTCAACCGCAGCTCGCCGTTCCTCACTTCAAACGTATCCGGTGCCCACGTCTCAATCTGTGCGAGCACACGCTCCGTCAACGCCACCGCCACGTTGAACGTGTTGCTCGCCGCGGTGACGATCCCGACCAGCGAACAGGTCTGCCCGTCTCCTGTTCCGGATACGGTCCAAATCGGGCTGCCGCTCTGCGAATCGGTCGTTTCTGCGGTGTGAAACAGCAAATACGGATGATTGGCTTGGTTGCTCAGCGAGTTGTTCACCTTTCCCGTCGCCCGCCATTGCATCCATTTCTTTTTCGGCCGGGTCTCGACATCCGGTATCTTGCTCGGATAGCCGATCGTTTCAATCGTCTGTCCTTGAATCTGCGCCGGCGTTATCGCCTTGATGGAGAATCTTGCGGTGCCGCCCCAATATCCCAGCGCCGAAAGCTGTCGCTCCTCTACCTGCACTTTGCCGTTGAGAAGGAACGTTCTCTTCTGTCTCGGGGCGAGCATGTGGATCGGCTTGGAGAGTTCGATCAGGGCAAAGTCCGCGAAGCTGTTGGGGACGGCGGCGTGCTTGCTGAAGCCGAGATATATCGCGGGTTGCCGAAACCGATCGCTCTGAAAGGTACCGTAAGGTTTCCGGAATGCCTTCGCCCCCACCACGTCGGCGAACGCGCCATTGTGACCGGGCACGAGTTCCACGCCGCTGGCCGTATACAGTTTCGTATACCTCCCGCTGCTATCGGGGTCCGCGAGTTGCTGCACCACGTGGGCCGCCGTGAGAATGTGCCGCGGGCTGATCAGCAGGCCACTTCCCCCCAGGCTCCAGGTGAAGCCGGCTCGAACCTGTTCGATTCCGGTGGGTTCGTACTTGAGGGTCATGATGTCCGACGCCGTATTGATCAAGCACACCCAGCGGTTCGGTTCCTTGATGGTATTGCTCTGCGCCACTCGATCGTCGGCGCCGAACACGCCGGTATCCGTGACCGCCGCGCCCTCGGTGAGAAGCGGGCCCGGTCCCGGTCGTTCCTCCGCTTCGTCGTCCCTCAAGACGCTCTCCCTGCTATGCTCCGGCCGCCACTCCGAGTAAGGACGCGGAATCAATCCGCTCAGGACACCCATCATCTTTTGCATCGTTAGCGTTCCGACTTTTTCATCGTTGGCCAACCCGTAGTCGGTCTGGAACTCTTTGATCTGATCCCGCAGCACATCGCTCGCCTGTCCCGCCTTGATGGGAAGGCTGCGACGGTAAATCGACTCCAGAGCGACCTGGTTCCCGCTCGGGACGCCTACCGTAGAACTCTCTGATCTCTCGTAGCCTCGATTTGACATCCTGATGAGGTACGCAGTGATGCTAAGCTGAACGCGGCCAGCTCGGGGCCCAAAAGCTTGCCGAAGAGATATGAGGCTCACGATGGGGATCGTTCCTCACAAGCAATACCAGACCCGCGATGACGTGTCCCCGATTGTTGTCCGGTCGAGCGCACCACGCCAGGCGATGCGTCACCTACACCCCCTCTTGCGTCTGCCGCGCACGATCGGCAATCGGGCAGTCCAGCGGGTGCTGCAGGCTGAAAGTGAAGAACGCCACGCGGGTCTGATCAGCCCGACCTCGGTGCGCCGGTTTCATCTTCTCCTTGGCCAACCGCTGTTTGATGGCAAATCCAGAGGAGGGGACACGAAGCCTGAAACGACGAAGTCCGAGAAGAAGACCGAGCCAAAACAACCGTCGGACCGAGGGCCTTGCGACGTCAAGTGTGGAACCTCTCAAGGACCCTTTGGCAACACCGAGTGCGAACTCGACCTTACGTCGGGGCTTCTGACCGGGAGGGTGACGAAGGAGGTCTTCGACAAGAATCCGTGTACGAAGCCTTGCGTGGAGGTGCATGAAGGTGTGCATGAGAAGAAGATCGCGCCCATATGCACCGCCACGAAGAAATGCCTGGACGCGGCCGGCCATAATGACGAAAAGCAGAGCAAGTGCCTCGATACATTCGAAGCTGACATGAATGCCCTGACCTTCAGTACCGAATGCGCCGCCTACACGGCAGAGGAAGCGTGCCTTCGTCAGCGGCCGAAGAACAGTGAGTGCAAGAGCGCTGAGGGGAAGAAGCGATGGGACGAGCAGATGAAAATGGTGACGTGCTATAAGGAGTGCTTCTGCAAGAAGTGAAGCTCCGGACGGCGCTTCGTCGCCGCTGTCCTCGGCGCGGGGTCATCCTGCCCGCGGACCAATCGGATATCGGAGACGATGCTGACGCTGGCCCGGGGCGACGTCGAACACCTGCTGGACGACCGCGGTCAGGATCAACCCCGCGCTCTCGACAATTGTCGCGGAGTAGATCCACTCGCCACGGTCCACCCCCCGCACCAGGATCGCCGCTCCTTCGTGCTCCGTCAGGCGTACTTCACCGCTTTCCGGCGGCTCCGTCGCGTTGATCGCCAACGTCGTGAGCCTGAAGAAGCCCGGCGTATCCCCTTCCGTCGCCAAGGGACGGAAACGCCCACCTTCGACGATGCCGAGATAGGCCAGGTTGTTCACGACTACGCCAGGAACATGCAGCAATCGGCCTTGCCACTCGTCGTGGCGAGCACGGTGCCGGTCCGCGCGGCCGCCGCGACGGCGGCCGACACCTTGTGGGATCCGGCCGCGGTGTGGGCACCCGTCGGCTTCATGATCGTATCGGCCGCGTCGTGCCCGAGGTGCCCCAGAGCGTGCCCGAGCTCGTGAGCGATGACCTCGGGAACCGCACCCTCCACGACCACGACTTTCGGATTCGCCGTGCCGGCGTCGTAGGTCGCGCCGCCGCCGGAGATGTCCTTGCTGATGTTCGCCCCTTGCTGAAACGTCTGGGGAATGAAGACCTGGATGCAGCCACTCGTACCCGCGGCAGTGAACAGCGCGGTTTCCTCCGCGGTGGGGACATTGCTCGGTGATTCGTCGAGCACCTGGAAGCTCGTCTTCTTCACTGTCTGAAGCGGCAACACCGAAAGGTTGATACAGCATTTCTCCCAGATCCGCTGCGACGGGATGAGCGAGGGGATGGCGGTCGGGCTCGCGCCCGCGTCGTCCGCGATGGAAATGGGTTGCACACACGCAGTGAGACGCTCAGCCTGGCTGTTGGCTGGACACGCTGTCTTGCGTTTGTCCGCCTCCTCGACATCGAGGATCGTGGTGGCCGCGCCCTTGACGAGGCCACCGATGAGGGGCAGCTGTTCGCCAAGCGTGAGCAACCCCTTGGCGAACACGTGGGCATCGAGCAATCCGAGGGTCTGGTCGCCAATTATTCCGTCCACGTTCATGCGCCACCGCGTTTGGAATTCTTTCACGGCGCTCGCAGTTTCCTTTCCGAAGGCGCCGTCTGCGCCGAATTTCGGTAGCTCATAGCCCTCGGCGAGCAGCGCTTGCTGAACGCGTTTCACCGCGTCTCCCTTGCTTCCCGCCCTCAACAGCTTGCGCTTGTTGAGGACATCCTTCAGTTCCGCATCACCGGAAAAGAGCGCCGACCGGAGCTCCTTGTCGGCGGGTGCAGGTGGGGCACCCGTCCCCGCCGTCGGGGCGGCGGCTCCTCCTGGGTCGTTCCGGCCCGCACGCGAGCTGTTCGCGCGCTCGGCACAGCGCGGTCCGCCGGCGGCGGCGCCTATCCCCGCCCGGTTCAACGCCGCCCCCTCGGGTTGCCCGCCGCTCGGTCGCTGCCGCGCACCGGCCGCGCCCTGCTGCACGACATGCGTCAGCTCGTGCGCGAGCAGCCGCTGGCCGGATTCGGTCCCAGGCTGATATTCCCCCGCCCCGAGATAGATATGCCGATCCTGCGTGAACGCGCGTGCGTCGAGATCGAGGGCCAGCCGCTGCGATGCGGAGTCCGCATGAACGCGGACGCCGCTGAAGTCGGCGCCAAACCGGCCTTCCATGTAGGCGGCCGTCGTATCGGGGAGCGGTTGCCCGCCTTGGCGCGCGCTTTCAAGCCGCGATTCGAAATCGCCGCGCACCTCGTCGCTGGTGGCTTCACCCGCGTCGCCGAGTGCGGCCGCCGCGACCGCGAGACGGCTGATGGGGGGCGGGTCCGCGACGGCGGACTGGGCGTGTTTGCTCGTGATCGTCCGGGCGACCTGGTCAGCCTCGATCTCGTACGAGTCGGTCGGATGGCTGACCGCCAATGCCGCCTGCAGGACTCCGGTACGAGTGGCGAGCCGACCGTCGTGTTGCAGCTTCGCTCGCCAGACGCCGGGGAGCGGTGCGCGGGACAGGCCGCCTTCGCGCGCCAGACGGCGGACCGCTCGATTGCCGATCGAGCGGTGGAGTGCCCGCACGGCATCCAGAGGTGACAAGTGCCCTGACGCCGTCCGCTTCGGAGACAGCGTCGAGACCCCTCGAGGCCCTCGCATCCGCACCTGGAGTATCTTGCGCTCGACCATGCATCTGGCTCCGTATCGACGTGAGGACTTTCTCTGGCCTACCCTGCCCTGCCGGCAAGCCACATCATACCTCCTTCATCGCTCTGGGATCTTGGCTCGGCTGAAGCCAGCGAGATGCGCCCAGAACTACTCCGCTGCCCGCGGGCCGCGGATCGTCGCTCTGCGGACGGTCGGCGACCGCATTCGCGAAACCTTCGCAGCGTGGCCACGATCAAGAAGGTTGACGAAGGGACGTAAGCGACCGCACCGTGCTGGTGTCCCGAGTGTTGTCTGCGGCACGGAGGCTACGGTAACGCTCGCTAGGTCGACCTGATCGAGGGCGCCCCGGGCTGACGGGGCAAGAACGCGGTGAGGAGCCCCAGAAGCAGCAGAAATGGGGTGACCTGATAGACGGCGGTAATGCTCGTGAGGTCGGCGAGCTTGCCGAGCGCGGCCGCGCCCAGACCTCCCAGACCGAACGAGAAGCCGTAGAACATCCCCGCGGCCAGACCCACCCGACCCGGCAGCAGCTCCTGCGCGTAGACGAGGATGGCTGAGAAGGCCGAGGCCATGATGAACGCGATCAACACCGCGAGGATGCCCGTCCAGAACAGGTTGGCGTGAGGAAGCAGGAGCGCGAAGGGCAAGGCGCCCAGGATCGAGACCCACATGATGGGGATGCGCCCGATCCGGTCCCCCACCGCCCCACCGGCAAGCGTGCCGGCCACGATGCCGGCCAGGAAGGTGAAGAGGTAGAACTGCGCCGTCTGGACGGGCAGGTGGAATCTCTCGATCAGATAGAAGGTGTAATACGAGCCCAGGCTGGCGCTGTACACGTTCTTGGAGAAGAGCAAGAGCACAAGGATGGCCACTGCTCCGATGACCTTCGGGCGCGGTAGCTCGCTGTGACGCGGCGCCGTGGCTGGTACCGCGGCGGCGGTGCGCGAACGCGAGCCGGGGCGCGCGGGGGTGAGCCTGTGCGCATACCAGTGGCCGACTTGCAGCAACACGACGATGGCGATCAACGCCGCGGCGGAGAACCAGCCGATGCTCGACTGCCCGTGCGGGACCACGACAAACGCGGCGAGCAACGGGCCCGTGGCCGATCCGATGTTGCCGCCGACCTGGAACAGGGACTGGGCGAGCCCGTACCGACCGCCGGCCGCCATGCGGGCCACGCGCGAGGCCTCGGGATGGAAGATCGACGAGCCCATTCCGATCAGCATGGCGGCGATGAGGATGACCGGATACGTCGAAGCCCGGGCCATCAGCAAGAGACCGACGAGGGTCAGGCAGATGCCTGCGGTGAGGGAATACGGTTGCGGGCGCCGGTCGGTATAGATCCCGACCACGGGCTGCAGCATCGAAGCCGTGAACTGAAAGGCCAGCGTGATGAGCCCAACCTGGCTGAAGGTCAGCCCATAGGAGCTCTTGAGAATGGGATAGAGCGCCGGCACCAGCGACTGCATCATGTCGTTGAGGAGATGGCAGAAGCTCAGCGAGAGGATGACCGAGAAGGTGGCGGCGCCGACCGCGTGCGCGGTGACGCGCGGGGCGACCGCCGCCGCGGCGTGGGTCGTCCTGGACGCGAGTGACGTGTCGCTCACCGCCACAGCATAGCAGGCGGCCGCCGTGTATTCAGCAGTTCCGACGCCTCCCACTGCGCATTGGACCGTCCGACGCGCCAAAGCACGGGTCGACTTCTCGGAAATTGGAGGAGGACAAATCGGAGGGCCGCCTCGATACTGTGTCCGTGCGGGTCACGTCCGAGCGTGCGGTCGACATCGAACGCGACACTCGGGAGTCCGCCTATGCGTGGACCCGCCTTTTTGCTGCGCTGCTGTTGTCGTCCATCGGTGGCGTTGGCATGTGGTCCGTGATCGTGGTGTTGCCGGCCATCCAGACGGAGTTTGGCGTGGCACGCTCTGCCGCATCGCTGCCCTACACCATGACGATGATCTGTTTCGGCTTCGGCGGCATCCTGATGGGACGTCTTTCCGATCGCTTCGGCATCATGGTGCCGGCCGTCGGAGGAGCCCTGTCGCTGGGGCTCGGGTATGCCCTGGCCAGCCAGGCAACCAGCCTCTGGCAATTCATCGCGGCCCAGGGACTCCTCGTGGGTGTGGGCAGTTCGGTCGCATTCGCCCCGCTCATCGCCGATACATCGCTGTGGTTCGCGAGCCGCCGGGGCATGGCCGTTGCGATCATCGCGAGCGGCAGCTACCTCGCGGGGACCGTCTGGCCGCCGCTCGTGCAGTCATTCATCCAGAGCGCGGGCTGGCGCGCGACGTATCTCGGCATCGCGATCTTCTGCGTGGCGACCATGTTGCCGCTCACGCTGTCCCTCCGGCGGCGGTCGCCGCTCACCGAGTCTACTGTGGCAACCCATGGGTCTGCGTTGCGATCGCCGCTCCCGTTGGGAATGTCTCCGGCCGCCCTCCAAACGGTGCTGGTCATCGCGGGTCTCAGCTGCTGCGTGGCGATGTCGATGCCGCAGGTGCACATCGTCGCGTACTGCCACGACCTGGGCCACGGCGCCGCGCGGGGCGCCCAGATGCTGTCGCTCATGCTCGGTTTCGGCGTGGTGAGTCGTCTCGTCTCGGGCTGGATTTGCGACCGTATCGGCGGGCGGCGCACGCTGCTCCTGGGCTCGAGCCTGCAGGCCCTGGCGCTCACTCTCTTCCTGCTGTTCAAGAGCCTCGCATCGCTCTACATCGTGTCGGCCCTCTTTGGCCTGTTCCAGGGCGGCATCGTGCCGGCGTATGCCGTCATCGTCCGGGAATTCTTCCCGCCCCAGGAGGCGGGCGTGCGAGTGAGCACCGTCCTTATGGCAACCGTCTTCGGCATGGCGCTCGGGGGCTGGGTGACCGGCGTGATCTTCGATATGACCGGCTCCTACCAGACTGCGTTCCTCAACGGCATCCTCTGGAACGTGCTGAACCTGGGCATAGCGGCCACGTTGCTCGTGCGCCCGGCCCGGCCTGTCGCACGAGCCTGACCGCTGAGGGCTGGCCCTACGGGGCCAGCACAGTTCGTACAGGGCGGGTCGAGTGACCGCCGAGAATCTCCCGCGATGCCAAGCGGTTCGTCGGCGGTCGGGGCCGACCCGCGCCCTTACCCAGCGGATCTCCGAGTCACGGCCGAACGGACACGGGTCAGGAAGGCCCAGCCCGCGCACTGGCCGAGGAACGGGTGCAGCGGGGCCCCGTCCCCCGGCGCGGCCGCTAGCCCTGGCGCGGGGGCGGGACGCGGAACGGCGTGTGGCAGGCGCCGCACGCGTTGCGACCGAAGTCCTTGACGATGTCCTGAGAGGCCTCCGCGTTGCCGGCGGCTGCTGTGCTCTGCAGGTGAGCCGCCTCCGTTTCCATCTTCTTGGCGGTGCCCTCGAACTCTGGCCACTTCTGCCAGATTTCCGGCTTTGCCTTGGACTTGTCGGTCAGTGAGCCCTCCGGGAAGAGGGAAGGAATCCTGGCGGCGTTCTTCGAGATGATCTCCGCGTTTGCGGCTACCACCGCCCAGTTCCCTGTTTTTGCATTTTCCTGGATGCTCTTCCACGCGTCTCCGTTCTGCTTCATCACCTTCTGCCGCTCTTCGACGATTTCCGCCGGCGATTTCGGCTGCGCGGTGGTCAACACGGCGACCAGCAGGGTGGTGACCGCAACCAGGGCGCCGAGGCTGATCGATAGGCGCATCGTCTCTTTCCTTTCGCGAGGGGCCGCCCGGAGCGACCCGTCTGGAGGCACTGCGCTTGCTGCCCGGTCCTGTTCCCAGAGCGTGTCCCCCCGGCCGACCCCGGGGCGCCGGACGCACGACCTGCGGGGCTAAACATACGAACTGTGGTCAAGGTTCCTCTAATTAAATCCCTCAACTCTCCCCCCCCGCCACGCCAGGGCGGCAGCCCACAGGCGCGGGGTGCAACCCGCATGGGAGCGAGACCCTCGGAGGCGAGACCGTGAAATAGCGCACGAGACATCCGGCGACCGTTGAGCACTCGCTCGAGCGCCTGCCGGGTTTGGGCCCTCTGGTGGCCAGTAGATCGAGCGAGCCCGCCGGGCGGTTGGCCAAGGGCGATTGGCTCGATGCGCTGCTTCTCCTCCGCCTTCGTGAGGCCATCCGACCGGCCGCACAACCTCCGCCGGATGCCCAGACCCAGGAACTCCGCACACGCTCCTGCACAGGCACCGGTCGCCGGAGCGAAGGCCGGCCCTCGGAACCCCCGGTTCGAGCCATAGACCCTAGGCTGGCAAGGGTGATTCTACGGCCAGGCGGAGAACTGCAAGCAAAGTTAGCTGTAGCGCCCTTCCGGCAACGATTGCCCTGACAGAAGAAGGCTATTTCTTGTCTAGCGCCTTGGTCGAACTCGAGCGGCGAAGGACGACGCGGCGGCGCCGCCCGTGCTCACGCGGGTCCGGAACGAGACGGGGCCACGTCACGAGGCCCTCGTGTCGTTCGTCACGAGTCGACGCGTTCGGCGCGTCAATACAGCGAGCGGTACGTGGCGGCGCTTTTCTACTGCCGCCCATGCCTCCAGGTGAAGCCAGCGAGCATGGCCAGACAGGAAGCAACCAGAGCCAGGGTGGTAGGCTCCGGGACGGTACTACTCGACACAATGGTCGCACTGAGACCGGTACTGTCGTCGATGAAGCTACCGTCACTCCCGACTCCGACCGCGAAATCAATCGTGTCTCCGGCTGCGAGAGTTCGTGTGAGGCTGAAGAGAAGCGGCACGTTGAAGCTGCCGATGCTGCCGTCGAACAGATGGGTACTGCCATCGAGCAACACGTGTACATCCGTTGTTGTCGGCGCCGGATCGATGCCTTCAAAAAATCCGCTGATAGAAAAAGTACCAGCCGACGGTGCGGTCCAGCGGACGACGCTATCCTGTCCAGCCCCTCCAGGGTGCATGTCCAAGAGAGTGGGTGGGACCTGCCCCGTCCCGCACACTTGAGTGCTCGCTGTGGGATTGCCAAGAACCCACGGTTCATGACCACTGAGTTGCCAGCCGACCAAGCTGCTGCCACAGCTACCAGATCCCAACGGCGTGAAGGCCCCTCCGAGGGTCGAAGTAAATCCGTATGCCCAGTTCCCGTTTGGATTCAGCGTACTGGAAAACTGCCCCACCGCCGAATCCGCGAACACGTCGGGTGCGAGGGCAAGAACGAGAGTCAGGACCATGGCAATCTCGATCGCGCCGAAATCCCTCAGTCCGCGAGAACGCATGTGCATACCCTCCTCATTCGAGACATTGCTGGCGTCCAACCAAAACCCCGACCGTCTTATTGGCGACGTGGTCGCCGAGCGGCGGATCCGAGAAGGTCAGGCGATCGGCGGAGCTCGGAGTGGCGCCGAGTAGGTGGGAGCGCTGACCGGGCCTGCCAGTGTGGCCAAATACAGCTTCGGCGCAATGGCAATACGGGGATTGGCCTCGAGCCCGACGATGGATTCGGTAGCCTGAAGGGTAGAAGTCAAGAAATATACGACATCATCGAAATCAGCCTGATCATAGACGCCGGCGAGCCAGATTTGATCGGGGGGGGCTCGCATGAGCGAGCGTGATGGGAACGATGATCAGAAGGGCCAGCAGCATGGCGTTCAAGCCATCACGACGAGGTGCGTGCGAGCGGTCGAGAATAGTCATTCTCGCCTCGTCAGAGGTTGGTTGTTCGTGGGGGCGAGCCACACTGTGGCCCCCGCGACGTCACCTGTCAACCCAATTCGTAGTGACGAGAGGAAATGACCGCTTGGGAATCGCTACCGCACCCACGGGTTTGAGTCCGAGAGACAGGCCGGTTCGCGGCGTCGGCCCTAGGGCCACCGTTTACGTCTGCTGCATGTTCCGACGGATCCAGGCATCGAGGCTGGCCCGGCCGGGGCCGGCGAACATGAGCCATCCGAGGAGCAGCAGCAGGCACCATTCCGGCAAATAGAAGAAGTCCAGGAGGCCCCCCCACGTCGCGGTGATGTGGTGCTCCGGGGCGGCCGCGGTGGTGATCGCCACGATCATGACTCCGCACAGCATGAGCGCCGCCGGGCGCGTGACCAAGCCGACGACGATCAGCGTGCCGCAGACGAACTCGACGCTCGCCACGAACGGCGCCTGCAGCTCGGGGAAAGGGACGCCGAGGGTGCGAAAGTACTGGATGAATCCCGGGAGCTTGCCGAGCTTGCCGAGCCCTGAGCCGAAGAACTCGATACCGACCGAGAGACGAACCACGAGTCGCCACAGCCACTCGATGCCGTCGAGCCAGGCGTACAGCTGGACCACGAAGTGAGCGGCGCGTCCCATGTGCTCTCCTCCCTGGCGGCGAAGCTCGAGTCGCGTCCCATCACGATCCCGAGCGCTGTCCGTGGCTGGTCGCCGTCGCCCACGACAGGAAGCGCGCGGCTCCGCGACCCAAGCCGTATGGCGGTGAGCCACGGGATTTAGCGAGCGATCTTGGGCCGCGGCCGCCCACCAGCACAATAGCGCCATGCCAATGACAGTTCACTTGAACTCGAAGCCGTGTCCCTGCCCCGCTGAAGGGATACGTTGAGGAAGACCCAAGATCCGGAGCGTCCGAGTGCCGGATCGCTACGACGCTTGCACGAGACGCTGTGGCTCGTAGACGCGCCCGCGCGTGATCACGCGCTCGATGCGGCGAACGTTCCGGATGTCCGCAAGCGGATCCGCCGCGAGCAGCAGCAGGTCGGCCGACAGGCCCGGCGAGATTGTCCCGAACTCGTCCTCACGATCGAGCCGGGCGGCCGGGCGGCTCGTCGCCGCCAGCAGGGCATCCATCGGGGAGAGGCCCGCGCGCACGAGCAGCTCCAGCTCGCGGTGCAGCGAGAAGCCGGAGACGATCGCGACGTTCGGACAGTCGGTGCCCGCGAGCACGGTACCGCCCGCGCGATGAAAGCGTCCGACGAGCGCCAGCAGGTGCTCCCACCCCCTGCGCATGCGATCCACGCCGCGCGGCGATACGCCGACGGCCGCCCGCCGGCGCTCCGCCCAGCGATTGATGAGCTCCTCTCGCACACGGTCGGGCAGGTTCGGCAAGAGCGGTGTCCGCTCCGGATCATCCATGCTCGTGTCACCGACGTCGTCGCCGAATGCGCCCGGCCGCGCCGCGAACAGGACGAGGGTCGGATCGAGAGCCGTGTCCTCCGCGATCAGCCGATCGAAGAGACGCGCCACGGCATCGCCGCGCGGGTCGACATCGCCCAGCCAGCGCCACATCCACCCGCCGTACTCGAAGGGGGTGAGCCGCCCCGCCTCCGGCGGCCGCAGGGCATCGGGCGCGAGCGCGCCGAACACCATCATGTGCTCGACGCAATCGACCCCCGCCTCCGCGGCGTCCGTACCCCACGTCTCCTGCTGGTGCATGAATACGCGCAGCCCTCGCTCCCGGGCGCGCGCGCACGCCCGCGTGGCCGTACCCGGCGTGATCGTGACGTAGAGCTTGATCGCGTGCACGCCGGCATCGGCCAGTTCGTCGATGGCGTCTTCGATGTGTGCCCCATCCACGCGGCGCGCCATATGTGCGAAGCCGGCGTACGGCTCGCCTTCCTCGAGGAACGGCCCGGTGTAGAGCAGGCGCGGCCCGGGCGTCGTCCCGGCATCGATGGCGCCCCGCAACGCCGTGAGGTCGGGGAGCTGCCCACCGAGGTCGAGCACGGTGGTGACGCCGGCCGCGAGAAACAGCGGCGGACGCCAGTAATCCGGGCCGAGCACGTGGACGTGCATGTCGGTGAGCCCCGGAATCACGAAGCGCCCGCGGCCGTCGATGATCTCCGCGCCTTCGGGTGGCGGCGTGTCGTGCGCGGGACCCGCGCGCGCGATGCGATCGCCCTCGATCACGATCGTGGCGTGGGCGAGCGGCGGGCGGCCGGTGCCGTCGATCAACGTGGCCCCGGTGATCGCGATCGGAGGGCGGCGCTTGGCGTCGCTCATGGTCTCCCGGATAATAGCCTGATGGCGAGCCGGATCGAGCTCGGAGGTGGCGCGTGGGTCGACTACCTCCCCGCCTGGATCGCCTCGCCCGAGGCCGATCGCTTGCTGCTCGCCCTGCGCGACGAACTCGCGTGGGAGCAGCGGGAGATCGTGATGTTCGGCCGGCGGGTGCTCCAGCCGCGGTTGATCGCCTGGGCGGGCGCGTTCGGCTATCGGTACTCGGGACAGACGCTCGAGCCGCGCCCACCCGCGCCGGCGCTCGCCGCGTTGCTTGCACGCGTGGTCGATCACACGCAAGCGCCGTTCAATCACGTCCTCGCCAACCGCTACCGTGACGGGGCCGACAGCATCGGTCTCCACGCCGACGACGAGCCCGAGCTCGGGCTCGATCCGGTCGTCGCCACGCTGTCGTTCGGCACGACACGCACGTTCGTGCTGAAGCCGCGGCGCGGTCGCTTGGGATCGAGTCGGTCGCTCGACATCGAGCATGGAAGCCTGCTCGTGATGGGCGGGACGTGTCAGCGGCACTACGTCCATGGCGTGCCCCGCCAGTCCGGCATTCGCGGCGAGCGGATCAGTCTTACCTTCCGGCATCTCTTGCGCGCGCCCTGATCCCGCCGCGACCCTTCCCGCCGTCCCCGCTGGTCTGAGCTGCCGAGCCCTCTTCGTGGAATTCTCCTCGTCGGCGTGCGTGCACCTCCTCCACGTCAGTCAGGCCGAAAGCTTAGTCACGGCCGCGAGGGGTGGCGACGCGGACAATCAGGAGCGGCCAACTCGGAAACGTCGCGAAGAGCAACGGCAGATCCATGCGCTGTCCCCTGAACGGTCATCCAAGCAGAGGCGGGCGGCGTGGCCATAGGCGGAGCGCTCTCCGCTAGTCGGTACGCGAGAGTTTTGCCGACAGGGTACTGTTGTCCGACATGGTCGCGTGGACCTCCATCATGAGGTTGCCGGCGGGATCTCTCAGCACCGTTCCCACGCCGCGTCCGTTTTCGCCTTCAAAGATGAGGCGTCCCTCGTCGATCACGATCTTGCCCCTTCCCCGGGACTGCCCGATCGGTTCTTGGGCGGACACGACGTCGTACGAACCGTCCTCTCGGATCATCAGCGTGACATTGTCCGGCTCGAATACGGACCGCCTATACACGACGCCTTTCCACGTGCCCGCCACCGCTTTGATGTCGGACACCGCGACGGGGGTGACCGGGCCGAGGCTAGCACAACCAACCAGGGTGGCCACACATCCGACCACGAAGGCGGTCAGAACGGTTCCGAGCGACCCGAGACCAGTGCGTGTCACCCT
>Ga0209465_10000239_pt1 | contig 26004 bp, 19 predicted proteins | sample PanSoiPlot1MoBio_FD_188321 | JGI IMG/M metagenome (GOLD analysis project Ga0209465, IMG submission 188321) | Tropical forest soil microbial communities from Panama analyzed to predict greenhouse gas emissions - Panama Soil Plot 1 MoBio (SPAdes)... | ecosystem: Environmental > Terrestrial > Soil...
TTGGAGGGGTACCAAGGGACATACCAACCGGTCTCCTTCAAGGCAGCCCAGAAGTTGGTTGCCCAGGGCAAGGAGAATCTCGATCTTAATGCTCTCACTGCCGCCGGATTCTCACCCAAGAGTTTTCATAGATTCAACAATCCCGACGGGAGCTCCAGTATCTCCCAGACCTTCACTTCGTTCTTTGGAGACGTTGTCGACTTTCAGTGGGACGAGCCATTCGATCTAGGGAAGGTGCAAACCGACTACGACGTTTTCCTTTTCGACGCTGCCGGACACTGGCTTGATCCCAACGATCCCAACTCGCCGGTCTTCTACACCACTGACAACAATCTCGCCACCGATGAAGCCGTCGAGCTGGCTTTCGTCAATCCGGGTAAGTATCAGATCGTGTTTGCGCTGATGAATGATGGACCAGCACGCCGTATTCGTTACGTGGACATCAATGGGGCGGGCGAGAGCGCAATCCAGAATACTCCTACCACGTGGGGACATGCCGCGGCCCGCAACGGACAAGGCGTCGCTGCCATGTTCTATCTGATTACCAACTTCCCCGAGGATTTCAGCGCCCCTGGTCCTGCGACCATTCTCTTCGACGCCGCTGGCAACCGTCTTCCCAAGCCGGAAGTTCGCCAGGTGCCGCAGATTACCGGTGTCGACGGTGTTGATACGACCTTCTTCGGGTTTGACGTTGACGGCAATAACTTCCCGAACTTCTTTGGAACCAGCGCTGCCGCACCAGATGTCGCCGCCGTGGCCGCGCTAGTCCTTGAATCGGCCGGTGGGCCGGGCAGCATGTCGCCGGCAGATGTCTACAAACGCCTGCAGAAGACCGCCACTCGCATGCCGCTATCACGCACGCGCGACCATGCGTCGGCGTCAGCTGGCTCAGTGTCGTTGACCGCGACTGGCGACTTTCCTCTTGTCAAGAACTATTGGGGAGTGTCGATCAACCGTCATTCGTCGCACACTGTCACCAGCATTTCTATCAACCTCGGTCCCGCAAACTTGCTTTGGTCGAATCCGGCAGGTGGCAGCGGATTCTTTGTGGGGCAAACTCACGGAATCACGCGCGGCGACATTACCGTCTCTCGCAGTGCCGACCGCACCACATTGATTCTCACCTTCGCGCCCGGGACCTTTGGCCCAGGCAATTCATTTACTTTCGCTAACTTCGCGTTTCCACCCCTGCTTCCTTTCTTGTTTGAAGTCGATGCTGACCGGGTTGAACACGGAGTTGTCACGGTAACCTTCGAGGACTCCTCTACGGCTATGGGAGCCTTCACAGTCGCACCGAAGCTGTCCGTCAACCATTTCACCGGCGCAGGTTTGGTGAATGCCGACGCCGCAACGCGCTAGCTTTACTTCTGAAAACAACACGGCCCCAGCGGAAGAATCCCTGGGGCCATTTTCATTGCATCTTGCACTATGCGGTGACACTCAATCGCAAAGCTATGTCGTGGTGTTGTCCGGCTTCCACACTCTAATAGCTAGGAGCCTTTAGCCAAGAGCCAAAGGCCTCCTTACTGCACCGTCTGCATCATCGATCCGGAGCTCCCGAGAATATTTACCGTCCCCGGATATGTCACCGTGATCGTGTTGCTACCCACCGGTAGCGATGATGTCGTCAGCCCCGCTTTGCCGTTCGAAAGATTTGCGGTGCCAAGCGTCACCGATCCGGCCATGAAGGTCACGCTTCCGGTCACTTTCGCGGTCGGAGAGCTGACCGTCGCCGTGAATCGTACCGACTGGCTGGCGCGCGACGGATTCACCGACGAAGCCACAGTCGTTGTCGTCGTTGCCTGCGATATAGTTTGCGCCGCCGCCTCCGAAACACTCTTCACGTTCGAATTGTCCCCGCTATACTTCGCTACAATCGAATCGTTTCCTACGGCCAACGTTGTCGTGGTCAACATCGCCAACCCACCGCTCAGCGTCGCCTTGCCGAAAGCTTTCGTGCCATTTACGAAACTGACAGTCCCAGTGGGCGTTCCCCCAGCGTTGCTCGTAACGTGCGCCGTGAATGTGATCGACTCCCCGTAGATGGACGGGTTCCGAGACGAACTCAGCGTGGTGGTCGTCGCGCCCTTGCCTTCGCCTGTCAGCACGATCGTCTGCGGGCTATTGCTGGCGTTTTCGAAAACCATCAGTGTGCCGTTGCGTGTGCCAACCTGCGTCGGGCTGAATGTCACTGTGACTGTGCACTGTGCTCCCGGAAGGATGCCTTTCACGCATGCGTTGTTCTTGATTGCGAAGTCGCCGCTCACCGCGAATTTGCTGGCAGTGATCACTACTGGTCCAGTATTGGTGATGATCGCGCCTTTTCCACCGCTGGTGGTGCCGATCGCCTGGCTGGCAAATACCAACGAGGCTGTCGCCGACGCCGTTGAGTTCGAGCCATCCCCGTTGACCCCGATAGTTCCTGAGTAACTCCGACCATTATTCAGCGGCGTCAGCGCGAAGCTTCCCATCGCCGCGCCGGTCACAAGGTTCGTACGGTATACGTTCGCTTTGCCTAGCCCATTCACCTGGTCGTAGAACGTGTTGATCGTCCAGAAGCTGACGCCGTCGGGATCGAGCGCCATGCTGTCCGCGTTTGCTGGAATCTGATAGGCCAGTTTTTGTACATAAGGGAGGCATCCCTTGCATTTCGGAAACCAGTGGGTGATCGCGCCATTGCGATTGATCAGAATGCTGTCGTCGGGCAGCGCGCGGATCTCGGTGGCGACCGCATTCAGGGCGTAGTCCGGCCCTTGTTGCTGCGTCGAAACATCGAAGCTCTTCACGTCGCCGTTCGCTGCGCTGTACAAGAGCGTATGTTGATTGGCCAGCAGCGTGACCCAACGCGCTCCACCCGATACCGCGAAGCTCGTGACACTTCCGTTCGCGTCGATCCTGATCACATTGCCCGCACCGAGATAAACGTTTCCCGACTGGTCGTGCGCAACTGAAACCGGAGAATTGAACGGCCCTTGTGTCGCGGCCAGATGACCCGAGTTGTCGAACTTCAGCAGATTGAAATTGGTTGCCCCAAATGGCGCACTTAGGACGCGCAGATCATCAGTTGCGTCAAAGATCATCGCGGTTTGGCACGCGTTCTGTTGGGCACCATTGATCGCCATCCGGAAGCTTCCCTGCGGTGAATAAACATCGGTCTCGTTCAGCTGTGTATTGAACGGCGTTCCGTCGCATGTGCCGACATACACATATCCCAATTGAGCCTGCCCTTGTGCGACCGTGACCACGCACACCAGCCACGTGAAGACGATCCCCATTGCAATGCGAAAATTATTCAGCACGGAACCTCCCCAGATTCGTCCGCTACCGACGCCCAGACCCCGGTCATTCACCGGCGATGACCGCCTAGGGCCCATAACCATGGGGAATTGGGCACGCCAGATGCCACCCTTTTTGCGATTTCTTCTGCATGCCGCTTAGCGACTAAACGGTTAAGTGCCTCGGAGAGTTTCACTTACAGCCTGAGTTCTCCTTTTCGATCCGGCCTCGCCAATCCGTGCAAGCCGGCATGTAACACTGCATTCACACAAAGGGGAGATCGCTATCCTCGCCGATTTGGCTCGGCTGTCTCGGAACTTTTTCCCGTCTGCCGGCATTACAGGTTATGAATGTAGGCTGCCGAACAGCAGCCTGGAGTAACGTGGCGCCCATCACGCTCACCGACGAAGCCCTGATGCTGGAGTTTCAGGCAGGATCACGTGCCGCCTTCGAGGAGTTGTATTCGCGCTACCACGGCAGGCTCTATGGGTTCTTTCGCCGCCGCCTGAATGGCGATCAGCGCGCCGAGGATCTTACGCAAGATACTTTTGTCGCCCTGATCCGCGCCGTCGAGCACTATGAGCGCCGCGCGCTTCTTCGCACTTATTTGTATGGCATCGCAATGAACCTCTTATTGGCCGAGCGTCGCAAGCGTGCAAAAGACGGTCCTGCTTTGGAAGAAATAACCGAGCCGTCTGCACATGCCGATTCTGATGCGGTGCTGTGGATCCGGCAGGCGCTTCAGAAACTCGACGAATCCGAACGCGACATCCTGATGCTGCGCGAATACGAGCAACTCAGCTATGCCGAGATCGGAGCGCTCCTGGAATTACCCGTGAACACGGTTCGATCGCGTTTGTTTCGAGCAAGGATGGCGTTAAGGAAACAGCTTGATCCTGGAAGGGAATTGAACGAAACAGCAGCGGCGGGCGCGCCGCATGAAACTGCAAGACTGACGCGCGCAGAAGGTGAGGCCATATGAACAGAACGGCACACTTCATCGAACCCGAAGAACTGATGGCCTACCTCGACGGCGAGCTTCCCGCTGATCGCGCCCGAGAAGCCGCCGCTCACTTGAAAGAATGCTCAGGGTGTCAGGCGCTCGCCACTGACCTCGGCGAGGTCTCGCAGACCGTTGCCGTCTGGAAGATCGAAAGTCCGGACTCCGCCATCCCGGCCACCGTCGAATCTGCGATTGTGGAGCGCAAGTCGAGTGCTCGCCAATCTCAACGCATTATCGCGCGAAAGCTCTTCACGCGTCCCTGGTTCAAGCCGGCCTTAGTGGGGGCATTCGCGGTCCTGGTACTCGCTGTCATGGGACTGCCGACGCTCCGTCGTGAAGAGAAGTTCGAACGCGCTTCGATTCCACCATCCGCCTCCAGTGGGCGGGAGGAAGTTCCCGCTGCGTCAGCACCCGTAGCGCCGCCGCGCCCCGCCCCAATCAATCGCGACGGCGTTGCTCTATACAGTTATCTCAATAAAAACCAGTCTGAGTTGTCCGCGAAACTCGAGGCCGGCAACCACGAACTGACTGCGCAACGACAGACGAAATCTACCGCGAGCTCTGCCTCCGGCCCCATGATCATCCGCACTGCACAGCTTTCCTTGATCACGACCGAGTTCGACAAGGCTCGCGGCTCCATACAGACGATCCTCGCCCGCCATCGTGGATATCTCGCTGATCTGAAAACCGGCGGCGCCTCCGGCAGCGGCCGCACTCTTTCCGCGACGCTGCGCGTGCCCTCCGATCAACTCGACTCGACCATCGCAGAGTTAAAGACTCTTGGCCGGCTCGATTCCGAATCGCAAAGCGGTCAGGATGTCACTTCGCAGTATGTCGACCTGCAGGCGCGTCTCGACAACGCGCGCAACACCTCGAATCGCTTGACTGATCTTTTGCAGAACCGCACTGGAAAACTCTCGGACGTGCTCGAAGTCGAGCAGGAACTCGATCGCGTTCGCGGCGAGATCGAGCAGATGGAAGCCGAGCGCAAGAGCCTCTCGAACCAGGTGACCTTCGCGACCATCAACGTCAACGTCGCGGAAGACTACAAATCGCAGCTTCAGATCGTGCCGCCCTCGACCTCCACTCGCCTCAGCAATGCTGCCGTCGAGGGTTATCGTGGTGTCGTCGATAGCCTCATTAGTGTCGCCCTATTCTTCCTCTCGAACGGCCCGAGCCTGCTGCTCTGGGGCGCCGTATTTTTCCTTGCGGCCCGATTAGTGTGGAAACGACTCCGTCATACCGCAGCTCCGTAGAAACGCATCTTGCTGCGTCTCGGTTGTTACTTTCCCGGCTCCCAACGTTCCGACAGTGAAGAGGCGATCCCGACAGAGTCGTCTCTTTTCTTCTTCTCTTAGGCAACCCATTTCCAGGGCAACGACTGCGCCTCGTTCTGCAACGAACCTGATGCTTGGAGCCTAATGACCCGGAGGGACTCAACCTCGTGATCAGACGATCTCGCTGGACGAATACATTCTTGCTGACGCTGGCACTCGTCCTGCCGCTCGGACTTGCGGGCTGCGCCGAGCATCACTACCGCGCCTACGATCCTTACTACAACGACTATCATCGATGGGACAACAACGAGGTCGTGTATTACAACCAGTGGGCAGTCGAAACCCACCGCGATCCACACCGCGATTACCGCCATCTCGGCAAAGAAGAGCAGAAACAGTACTGGGAGTGGCGGCATCATCACGGCGACCATGATCGTGACCACGACCACGATCGACACTGAACGCTTCGATCTTGCTTTTGCTTACGAACCCCCAGATGGAATGCTGATGGGGTAGCCTTTTGGATGGCGCAGCGCCTCAGTGCTGCGATAAGGAGCTTGTATACCCGGACGGCCTTAGCTGCTGAGGAAGCTCGCTTTTCCGCAAACTACGCGATCAAGAACTCTTTCGTTCTCAATTCCTTGATCGCGTCGCGCAACTTTGCCGCCTTCTCGAACTCAAACCGCTTTGCCGATTCCCGCATATCGTTCTCGAGCTTGGCGATGTACGCATCCAGCTCTTCCTGCGTTTTGAACTCGGGAATCCCGTCTTTCTCGGCTGTCGTCAGATCGGTGTAGTCCGCTCCCACGATTGCCGCCAGTGACATATCCACCGGCCGCACAATCGATGCCGGCGTGATTCCATTGGCTTCGTTGTAGGCTTGCTGGATTGCTCGCCGCCGATTCGTCTCATCGAGTGCCTTCTTCATCGAGTCGGTCATCGTGTCGGCATACAGAAGCGCGCGCCCGTTCAGATTCCGCGCGCATCGTCCGATCGTCTGGATCAGCGATCCGCTCGATCGCAAGAATCCTTCCTTGTCCGCATCCAGGATCGCTACCAATGATACTTCCGGTAGATCCAGCCCTTCGCGTAGCAAGTTGATTCCAATTAGTACATCGAACTCGCCCTTCCGCAGATCGCGCAGAATCTTCACCCGCTCCAGCGTCTCGATCTCGGAGTGCATATAGCGGCACTTCACGCCCACTTCCGCGTAATACTCGGCTAGATCTTCTGCCATACGCTTCGTCAGCGTCGTGACCAGCACGCGCTCATGGCGCGCCGCGCGCTCCCGGATCTCGTGCAGCAAATCATCGATCTGCCCCTTCACCGATCGTATCTCGACCGGCGGATCGATCAGCCCCGTCGGACGGATGATCTGCTCGACTACGACACCCGACGATTTTGTCAGCTCGTATGGTCCCGGCGTCGCAGATACGTACACCAACTGGTTCGTGCGATGCTCGAACTCCTCGAAGGTCAGCGGACGATTGTCGAGCGCCGACGGCAGCCGAAATCCATATTCCACCAGCGTCTGCTTCCGCGACCGGTCCCCGTGATACATGCCGTGCAGTTGAGGCACGGTCTGGTGCGACTCGTCGATGAACATCAGGTAGTCGCGCGGAAAGTAGTCCAGCAGCGTTGGCGGAGGCTCGCCCGGCAAGCGGCCAGTAAAGTGGCGCGAGTAGTTCTCGATGCCATGGCAGTAGCCGACCGACTTTATCATCTCCAGGTCGTACATCGTTCGCTGGTGCACGCGCTGTGCTTCCACCGCGCGGCCCTGCTTTTCGAGTTCGACTTCCCACCACGCTAATTCCTGCTTGATCGATGCGACAGCCGACGTTCTCGTCTCGTCCTTCATCACGTAGTGCGTCTTCGGATAAATCGGCAGCCGCAGGTATTTCTGTTTCACTGTGCCGAATAGTGGATCGATCTGTGCCAGCGACTCCACTTCGTCCCCGAACATCTCGATCCGATACGCATTGTCGTCATAAGTCGGATAAATCTCGATCACGTCTCCGCGTACGCGAAAGGTTCCGCGCCGGAACTCTCCCTCCGTCCGCTCGTAGAGAATGTCCACGAGCTTGCGAGTGATGTCCTGCCGCTTGATCTTCTGCCCCTTCTCCAAAAAGAGCAGCATCCCGTAGTACGCCTCGGGAGAACCCAGGCCGTAAATGCAACTCACCGACGCCACGATCAGGCAATCGCGTCGCTCAAACAGCGAACGCGTCGCTGAGAGACGAAGCTTGTCGAGTTCATCGTTGATCGTCGATTCCTTTTCGATGTAGAGGTCGGCCGCCGGAACGTAGGCCTCAGGCTGGTAGTAGTCGTAGTACGAGACGAAGTACTCCACCGCATTGTGCGGGAAAAAGCTCTTGAACTCGTGGTAAAGCTGGGCCGCCAGGGTCTTGTTGTGCGCCATGACCAGGGTTGGGCGGTTGGCCTCCTCTATTACTTTGGCCATGGTGTACGTCTTACCAGACCCGGTCACGCCCAAAAGGACCTGATGTTGCTCACGGTCAAAGAGACCGCGGGTCAGGCTTTCGATTGCTTTTCCCTGATCTCCACGCGGGCGATAGTCAGAGATGAGTTTAAAGTCCACTTTCGCATTATAAGCGGCTCGGGACGTCGGTTCCGAAACGGAACCTTTGTGTAATCCTTCCCCAATGCCGCCAAATTTCCGGCACTTTTGTCCTAAGGAGTTTGCCTTATTGCAGCGAAAAATGCTTGTGCCTTAGGGCTCGCGTCTCTTCGCCAAATTCCGTTTTCTCCCGAAAAACACACCCCCCTACAGTTTTTCACACCTCTTTAACCCGAATATGACCTGAGTGGTCGCGCGGATGCTAACTGTTTGTGTAATGCGGAAATCCTAGATGCGTGCCGGTCGGGGATGTGACGCCAGTCGCTTTGCCGTCCCCCACGCAGCCGTGAGGTGCAGTACATGAACGATTCACTCAGCCACCTAGGACGCCGGGAGCAACAGATCATCGATCTGCTTCTTCAAGGCTGTGACAACTCGGAAATCGCCGGAGTCCTGAATATCGCGGAACGTACGGTCAAGGCTCACTTCAACCGGATGTTCATCAGGTTCGGCATTAAAGATGGCATCAAGCGCGTGAAACTCGCCACATTTTTATATCGGAGGCAGCTATGGTTAGAGGAACAATCCAGAATGAGCCCGGCCGCACACCAAGCCAGCGAGAAGACTTCATCATTCGACTCGTCGCCTCAGGGCTCAAGAACCGGGACATCGCCAATCACCTCGGCACAACCGAGCACGTCGTCAAGAACGACCTCCGTGTCATCTACGACAAGCTCGGGTTCTGGAACCGCGTGGAACTAGCGCTCTGGTATGAAGCGCGTCAGCACGAACTGGCCTTCGCTACATAAGCCGTAGGCTACCGTATTACCTCTCCCTTAAGGCCGCTTGACGTGGATTTTGCCGCGGAAGGATCGCAGCACAAAAACGGAGGCGGCCGACAATTTGGATTTCGGCACGAAGTGTTGTCCGCCCTCTCCGGACGGATTCGTCAGTGCTTCTGCGCTCAAGTCCCCTTGTAGGGATCGGGGCTTGATGTCTACCACCGCCTTTGCAGGAATCGAAACATCCAGGTCCCCAGTGTTGCTGGTTAGGTCGTAGTCCCCGTTCGTTCCCGGATCGCCCTCAAATAGTATTCTTCCACCGCCGGCGTGCACGCTCGTCAGAGATTCCGTCACATCTCGCAGGATTACGTCCCCGCTTAGGGAATTCACATCTATCTGGCAGGAATGAATCCTTGTCAGCGTGATTGGAGCTTCTAGCGACCGCAAGTGAATATGAGCATCGTGCATTTCGCTCACGGTGACCGGTCCAATAACCGCTTCGATGTACACGTCGCCACGTAATTTCTCCGCCCGCGTCGGCGCACCAGACGATCGCACCGTCACCCATGCATCGCTCGGTACCACGACCATGTACTCGGCCAAATTGTCACCAGGTGTCGACGAAACTACGCGCAATTGAATTCGATTTCCGTGCTGCTCATTTTCGAACTTCACCGACGCGGAGCGTGATTCACTCGTCACCACAACCTGCTGATCCCCCGATCCGGTAACTGTGATCGGACCATAGTTGTTCGTGATCGAAACGATCGGTCTCGGCGCCACCTTGAACGTCGCTTCCTTTTTATCCTGCGCGATGGCCGGTACGGCCAGAACGACAATGATCGTGACAAAGTAGCCGGATGGAATCGCCTTCCCGAAGACTCTTCTCATGCAAACTCTCTCTCACTCGAGTGAACTCTACTCACTGCCGTGAAGATGGATCGCGCCTGCGCGTAACACGCGTCTGTTCTCACTTTTTCGATCGCAGGCACGACGGGAAACTCGAAAACACAAAGGACAGCAGCACACGGCCCCAACGCCCTTGCCAGGCGCCCATCTAGCTAGATGCAGACTATGCGGGTCGAGAGGCCAGAGGCACGCGGAAAATCGCGGTAATCACGAAAATTGGTTTGTTGAGAGTGGATCTCTAGGAAGGCCGGACCAAATCGTCAAATACTTGAGTTCGTTTGCTAATCGCCAAATACCAATTGCTAAATGCTGCGTTTACTCACATGCACTACGCTCAGAGGGTTCGAACTGGTCCATTTGCGCTTCGTGCTGGGTAGTGTAGTGACCGTCTGGTGTCTTGCCGTATTGTTCTTCGCCCGCGCAGTAGTACAGAGCAGTATGCGGATCCACCCACACTTGGACCTTGGGATCGCCGTGATATATGGGAGCATCAGGCGCTTCCGCCAGTCCCAGGTCTACCAGTGCCTGTTCCCAGAAGGTGAGCCGAGGGCGTCGCTGCGCCCCATTGTTTCCTGACGCCGATGTGCTGGTCGCGGCCCAAACCAGAACGAATGCCGCGATTAGAATCGACAACCCTAAGTAAAAATCTGCTCGGTCAAAGCGCAGCTTAAGTGGCTTTTTCCAGAACGCCAGATCATTCCACTCGAACTTATGCGGCGCCAGTTGCGTCGCGTCTGTTGTGGCCAATTCGCCTTCTACAGGAACCAGATCGGCCTCTCCAAACTCTTCGGCATAGTGTGGCTCTTCAACACTCGCCTGCTGGACTGCTAGATCCTCTGCCTCTTTGGGGTGCTCCTCTTCCAGTTCCGCCGGCCGTTTCAATTCTTCGATCACTTCCGAAATTCGCAAGCCTTCAACCGAGAATTGTTCGGCTGTTTCTATCTTCTCGGGTTCGTGAGCCTCTAGTACCTCTTGAGTCTGTGGTATGTCGTCAATCGCGGGAAGCTCCAGTTCTTCTTCAATTTTGTCTTCGAGCGCTATTTCTTCAGGAACTTGGAATTGCTGCCCCTGGCTCATCATCCACATCGATGCCCAGTTCCGTTGCAGACGCTCGCCCGAGCGTAAACCATCCCGGTCGCTTCCGCATTGAGCGCACATTTCCTGATCTTTCGGCAGCGGCGCACCGCAATGTGGACATGGCTTTTGCGCTGCAACGGCACTCTTGCGCCGGGCATTGTGCTCTTGGATCGTGAACGCGGCGGCCAGCAAATCCTGAAAGGACTGCTCGTCCAGCCTCAACTTGGGACGGGTCGTTGACATGGACCAGTGGGGAGGAATCCAGTCGTTCGGATTAGCCTCTATTTTAGTGCAATCTCCCAGTGCAAAAGCACGAAAATGTGTGATCAGCTCCGAAGTGTAAGAAACGCAACCATTAGGATACGCCGAGCGCACTCCCGGGTTTCCCGGCTCCTGAGCATTAAGAACGGACCTCTGATGTTAAACTTCCGGCAATGTCCAAAGCGCGCGCGCAGAAAATTCGTCTCATACTTTTTGACGTGGACGGCGTTCTAACCGACGGAAAAATATGGATCTTTCCAGCCCCCTCGGGAACCCAGCAGAGTGTATTGCAGCAATCCGCGAAGCACGTTGGCGAGGGTGGATTCGGCTTTCACAGTACCGCGCTGATCGAAGCTAAGGGATTTCACGCCCATGACGGAACCGCTATTTCGCTTGCCCGCCTCGCCGGTGTCAAAACGGGTCTCATCACCAAACGCATCTCCGAAACCGTTGCACTGCGGGCTCGTGATCTAAAGATCGACCACCTGCATCAAGGCATCCAGGATAAAGCGAGCGTATTCCGCCAGATCCTGGAGAAAGAGGGGATTACCGCTGCCAACGCTGCATTTGTCGGCGACGATGTCATCGACCTTCCCGTGATGCGTCTGGTTGGATTAGCGATCGCGGTCAAGAACGCCCGCCCTGAGGTCAAAGCCGAAGCCCACTGGACTACCCCCCATGCTGGCGGCGATGGCGCCGCCCGCGACGCGATCGAATACATCCTCAAAGCGCAAGGTAAGTGGAAGAAGGTCGTGGATGACTACATTTCCGAGCGCGGCGGCTAGCTCAGGTTTTCAGCGAGGAGGGGGAACGGTCGGCGAACCGGCGGCAGTGAATGCGAACTCTTTGCTTAAACTACCCACCGATTGCCTGCTTGGGGCGTGCTCGGGTTTAGCAATCGGTGGGCTTCAGTTTCTCCTTACTCACCCTGTTTGCTTTCAGGAGTAGTTACGGCGGTAAAACACCGATACGTGACAAAAGTTTCGGTCGCCCGAAAAAAGAATTTTCTGCAGCCAACTACCTCATACTTAAGTCTTTATCAGCCCACTGACCACTTCCCACTGCAGTCTCACTCCTGCAGCGCAACCGGCTTGGCGGCCATCAACTCCACGAACCTCGGATCTTTGCGCAGTTCAGCGAACTCCGTGTCTTTGTACACATTGGAAATATCCTTGTACCCATCCTCCATCGCCTTGCGAAGGTAGTGCAGCGAACGATCGGTCACCCCGCTCTTGGCATACAGCTTGGCCAGCACATAGTCGTACCTGGCCTTGTCTTGAGGAGAGGGAAGCATCGCCTGCACTCCCGCTCGCGAGGTTCGCTCGAAGATGTCGGGATCCAGATTGAGCGCCATGGCGTAGTCTGCTGTCGCCAGCTCAAAGTGCTTCTTCGCAAATTGCGCCGCGCCGCGATTGTTGTAATACGAAGCCGAATCCTGGTTCAGCGCAATCGCCTTGTCGTACATCTTGATGGCCTTGTTGAAGTTGCCGCTCTCGTGGTGGAACACGCCGAATTGGTAGTACACGACGCCCAGGTTGTTGTACGCATCCGCATGCTTGCGATCCGCTTTGATCGCGCGCTCCAGCGTTTTCTTCGCTTCCTTGAACCGCTGCAGCATCATTTCGCAGATGCCCATCTTGTTGAGCAACGTCGAGCTGTTCGGCTGGAGCTTCAATGCCGCCTGGTAATAGTCAATGGCGTCCAGAAAATTCTTCTCGGTGCGCAGCATGTCCCCGCCCTTTTCGAGCTCTTCGACGGTAGCCCCCGGCGCTGGCGGCTCCGCGCGGTGCAACGGCGGCGGCCCTACCTGCAGTTGTTCGGAGCTTTGACCGTACGATGGAAGGACAGCAATCCCGAGGAGAACAACGAGGGATAGAGTGATGCGGATCCAGGAAAGCATAGCCACCTCCCGGCCGAGCGCCTCAGAACTTCACGGTTCCATAGGTTTCAAGGCCCGGTGTCTGCCCTCTTGCAACTTTCAAGCCACGAAACCAGCCTACTGCGGAGACGCACCGCTGTCAGTAGTCTTAGACGGCTGCTCTTGTTTTTTGTTATTCGAGTCGCTGTCGCCCTTGAACACCCCGGCCAGCTTGCCGAAGAACCCCTTCTTTTTCTTCGCAGGGTCCTCCTGATTTTGGACACCGGCTACCGCGTTCGGGTTCCCGTTGGTGGTTGGCGGAGGTAACGGCTTTTCGCCATTTCCGCCGAAAATCTTCGAGAAAAACCCACCAATTCCGGTGCTCTGATCGCAAGTGTCGTGCGGTTCTGTCCCGGCTACAAATGCAATCGTGTAGGTGTCCGGGCAGGACGGAGTGGCCAGCCGGTTCGTTACCTTGTCCAACTGGACGTCCACCACGCCCTGCGGTTGGCTGAACGGCTTGACATCCGAATAGGCGGGCAGCGTCACCGCCTTCTTCATGAATTCGCCCCAGATAGGCGCCGCCGTCTGCGAACCACTGAGCCGCAAGTCGCTGTAGTCGTCATACCCGACCCAGACGATACACAGCAGATTGCTCGTATACCCGGCAAACCATCCGTCATGGGAACTGCCCGTTTTCCCTGCTGCGGGCGCCGTAAATCCCCGCGACCTCACCGAAAACGCAGTACCGAAATTCAGCACGCCTTCCATCATGTTCGTCATGATGTACGCGACGCGCGGATCGAGCACCTGCTTCTTGTCGGTGCCGAAATTCATCACCACGTCGCCTTTGGCATTCCGCACGGAATCTACCAACACTGGTGATAGCCGTACCCCTCCGTCCGCAAATGTCGTGTACGCTGCCGTCATGTCGATTGGCGTGGCATCGTAGGCTCCCAGCGCCATCGCCGGTGTCGCTTTCACCGACGTGATTCCGGCGGTTTTCGCCAGGTCTGCTACCCTGTCGTAACCAACCTCTTCCGCCACTTTCACCGTCGCATTATTCAGTGACAGCGCAAGCGCATAACGCAACGTCACGTCGCCGTGGTATTCCTCCTTGTAATTGCGCGGCTCGTAAATCTGATCGCCGTACGTGAACGTCGACGGCTGATCCGGCACCGTCGACGCCGGCGTGATCACTGTCGGCGAGCCATCCAGCGCCGTATTCATGGCCGCTGCGTAGACGAACGGCTTGAAGATAGATCCCGTCGGACGCTTTGCCAGCGCATGATTCAGCTGGCTCATGCCGTAGTTCCGTCCCCCCACCAGCGCGCGAATCTCGCCAGTGCGCGGATCCATCGCCACCAATGCCACCTGTGCCTGCGGACCGGGCGCGACCGTCGTCTCGTACTTGTTCTTCCCGATCTTCTTTTTCTTGGTCCGCATCTTTGTGACTTGCTCGTCGACCAGCTTGATTCCGCTCTCCACCGCCTGCGCCGCTGCGCGCTGCAGTTCCGGATCAAGCGTCGTGTAGATGCGATACGCCTGCTCGTTGACTTCACGCTCGTTCAGCTTGCTGATGATTGTGTCGCGGACCATGTCTACGAAATATGGAGCATCGCTCGCTTCGACATTTGGCGGCGCCAGCTTCAGTGGTGTCGCCTTCGCTTTGTCTGCCTGATCGCGGGTGATCGCGCGCGTTTCCACCATCGCCTCGAGCACCGTGTTCCGACGTTCCAGCGCGCGCTCCGGATGGCGATATGGCGAGAGGTAGCTCGGCGCCTGGATCAGCCCCGCCAGCAGCGCCGCCTCCGGTATCGTGATGTCCTTCAGATCCTTGTTGAAGTACGAATGCGCGCCTTCCGCAAACCCCGAGATCGTGAACGATCCGCGCTGTCCCAGGTCAACACGGTTGGCGTAGAACTCGAAAATCTGCTGCTTCGAAAATTTCTGTTCGAGTTCGACCGCGATCAACATTTCGATCAGCTTGCGCCTGAGCGTTTTTTCCGGTGTCAGGAAGAATGCGCGTGAAAGCTGCATCGTGATTGTCGATCCACCCTGCTGGTGCCGTTGATGAGTGAAATCAACCCACGCCGCTTCTGCCAGCCGGAAAAAGTTCACGCCGCTATGCTGGAAGAACCGGCGGTCCTCGATGGAGGTGACCGCGTCCACCATCACTTTCGGAATGTCGTCGTACTTCACTAGTGACCTCTTGGAACGCTGTTCTGCGTCAAACAATGACGTCACCAGTTGCGGTTCCAATTCGTAGGCCGCCAGCTCTCCCGCTCCCCGGCTCGAAATCGACTCGACTTGCCCGTCTGACACCTTGATCGTTGCTGGTTCCGGGCTGTGGTACGACTCCGGTCCCGGCAGAATCTCGATCGCATTTCCCTTGACGCGGTAACTCCCTAGTAGAGAATCGCCTTCCTTCTCCGCATAACCCGCGTGCCGCAGTTCGGATGCGATCTCATGCACTGAATCTTTTTGCCCGACCTTCACCACGCGCGGAGTGGCATAAATCTTTGCCGAATTCGTGAACACCGGCCCACGGAATCGCTGCTCGATGATGCGGTCGTACTTAACGTACCAGTAGGAGAAGAATCCGATAATGAAGCAGGAAATAGAAAGGAATGCCAGCAGGGCGAACCGCACAACCGGGTCGTTAGGAAGCATGCGGCTTTTGTGCCCTTTGCTTCCGCCTCTTGGAATTCTCAGCTTGATGGCCATGGGTTCGCTCAAATGGTCGACAGATGCAATGCCTGGTCCAAAGTTCTCAATTGGAGTCGAAGTGGCCTCTGCGTTGATTCTAAATCAGAAAATCGCGCCCACAACCTTAGATGCGTGTCATATCAGTGACGGGCTGTGGCAGGGCAGATACGTCAATTGAAGGCCACAAAACATTACTCTCGCCCATGCCCACTTTCGCGGCAGGTTGCCGTGACTTCATTTTGAAGCGACGTCGAGCTTTAGCGCTGCTATCAATTCCCGAGAACTGAGAACCGGGAACTGAGAACCGAGAACTAGGAACTGCCCAATGACTCCCCACTTGCCTGTGCTCATTTCCACGCATACAATCCAGTTGCATACAAGTGGCAAGAAGATTCGGAGAGCTTCCATGCCTCTTCCTCAAACCGAAGCGCCCGGCCGATTACAGGCCGAACTGACGTCGCGTGGAATTCGTCTCACACGCCAACGCCGCCAGATCCTCAGCGTCGTCGAAACCGCCAAGCAACATCTCGACGCCAGCCAGATCTTGCGCCACGCGCGGCGTCTCGACCCAAACATAGATCGCGTCACCGTGTACCGGACTCTGAATCTCCTCAAGCGTCACGGCCTCATCGACGAGCTCGATCTCATGCACATGCAGGGTGAAAAGCATTTTTATGAACGCCGACCTCAACGCGATCACGTCCACATGGCCTGCCTCCGCTGTGGACGCATCATGGAATTCGAAAGCGCTCTCTTCGATCGCCTCAAGGGACAAATTCAGCGCGAGTGCCAATTCCACATCGTCGTCAGTCGCCTCGAAGTCGGCGGATACTGCTCCCAGTGCCGATCCTCTTCCGCCAGTTGAAAGGCCCGCGTTGCATCTGGTTGCAACAATCCTGAAACAGAAAATGTCGCCCGCCTATTGACGCTCACCCATGTCGGCAGCTACGATCTTGATTGTTCAGTTGCAACAGAGTTGCATATAACTACGATAGCCCCTAGGAGATTCCGAAAATGTCCAGGCGCGCGCCTGCGAATTCATCCTCATCCGCCGTCCTTAGAAGACCGGAGCCCGGCGCTTTCTCCGCCCTCCGGATGGCGACTTTTACGGTACTCCTGGCTTGCACGCTGCTTGCATTCGCCGCCGATGGGGCTTGGCTCAAGAATGTTCCCGCCCGCGACCACGAAAAGACGAACCCTTATCACGGCCAGGAAGACGCAGTCGAGGCCGGTCACCGGGTCTTTGCCGACCACTGCGCTCCCTGCCACGGCAATGACGCGCAGGGCACCAGTGCCAAGCGGCCTTCCTTGCGCTCCGAGCGGATTCAGAACGACGCCACCGAAGGCGACCTTCGCTGGATCATCTTTAACGGCAACCTGCGCAAGGGAATGCCTTCGTGGTCGAAGCTCGGCGATGCCCAGATCTGGCAGGTGATTACCTATGTGAAGTCACTCAAGGTCGCCGGCGAAACCAAAGAGAATTCCTCAACAGCAAGGACGGACAATCAATGAGGTCCACGCTCGCCCTTTTTCTTTTCGCCACCTTTTTTGTGGCTCTTAGCTCCGCTCAGGAACGTCCCTACTTTGTCACTTATTCCACCGACATGGAAGAGCCCGGCAATCTTGAAGTCTCGTTCAAGAGCTTGCAGGCAGCTCCCAAGTACGGCAATTCATTTTTCAGCGAGACGCTCGAGCTTGAGTATGGCGCTACAGCCTGGTGGACGAGCGAGTTCTACCTCTCCGGACAAAGTACCTCGAACGACAGCACAATCTTCACCGGATTCCGCTGGGAAAACCGTTTTCGTCCTTTGTTCCGGGAACACTTCATTAATCCCGTTCTCTACATCGAATATGAAAACCTCAGCGCCGACCGCAGTCTGCTCGAAGTCGTCGGCAACGACAGCATCGCCGACCTGCGTATTCCGAACGGAGTCGCGCGCGCCGACGTCGAACGTGAACTCGAACTCAAGCTCATCCTCTCGAGCGGAATCCGCGGCTGGAATATCTCCGAAAACTTCATCGCCGAGAAGAACCTGGTTGAATCCGAGCCGTGGGAGTTCGGCTACGCGCTAGGTGTGAGCCGCCCGCTGCAGCTCGCGGCCGGACGCAAGGACTGCTTCTTCTGTCGCGAGAACTTCTCCGTCGGCGCCGAACTCTACGGAGGACTCGGCACGCTCGACAGCTTTGGGCTGAAGTCGACCTCACACTATGCCGGCCCGGCAGTCGCATTCAACATTCCGCGCGGCCCGACCATAAGCTTCTCACCCAATTTCGGGCTGAACGACAACAGTGTTGGCGTGATTTATCGCTTCGACGTTTCGTACGAATTCCAGCAGATCTTCCGGCGTCACAGCCACTGATCGCTGTTTCGATTCCAACTTGTGTGGGCGGGACGAATGATCCGATTCATAGCGTCATTGCAGAAAATTGCCTTTTTTTATGTTGCACTGTGTGCTTTGCTGACTTTCACGCTGAGTTGCGGCGCGGGCGATGCGCCCTCATTTCCTTCGGAAGAGGAATCGACTCCCGCAGAAGACTCCATCGGCGAGCGACTCTTTCTCGATACGCGCTTCGCTCAGTATTTCGCCGCGCACTTGACCGGAGTTAACGATCCTCTCGCTGTCGGCGATCCTGTCGTTGCCACCGTTCCCACTCCTAATGGCCCGCTGCCCGGGCCTTTCGCCGGCCAGTCGATCAACTGCCGCTCCTGTCACTTCGTCACCGAATTTCAAGGAGTCCCCGGCGCCGGTAACCGCACTTACTCCGACTACACGACGCGGAGTCCCATCCCGCTCCCCATGAACGGCTTCACCGAGACTCCGCGCAACTCGATGCACATGGTGGGTTCGCTGCAGCCTCACGCCGGACCGGTATTTCTTCACTTCGACGGGGAGTTTTCCACGCCCATTGATCTCGTCGAGGCCACCCTTACGGGTCGCAATTTTGGATGGGCGCCGGACCAGTCTCAACAGGCGCTCGCTCACATCGCTGCGATCATTCGCGGCGACGACGGCTCCAGTCAACTCGCTGCAGATCGCACCAATAGCCTTTCCTACGGCACCCTCTTTCTGGGTAAAGATTCCAGAATCACTTCCGACCTGCTGATTCCCGCCGCCGACCGCATCGACGTTCAATCCGCGAGCGACGACCAGATTCTCCATCTGGTCGCCAAGTGCATCGCCACCTATATGGGTGATCTGCTCTTTCAACAAGACGAATTCGGCCGCTACATCGGATCGCCGTACGACGTTTTTCTCCGCATCAACCATCTGCCCGTGCAGCCCAACGGCGGAGAATCCGTCGCCCAGTACAGCCAGCGCCTCTATAAGATCGTCGTCGGCCTTTCCAGTCCCAAGTTCGTCGATGGCACGATGGGCAACTTCCGCTACCACGCCCAGCCCTTCCAGTTCGGGCCGACGGAGTTGGCCGGCCTCAAAATTTTTCTGAACGCCGCTGCAGGAGCGCAAGACGGTTCGCAACACGCCGGCAATTGCGCCTCCTGCCATCCCGCGCCCGATTTCTCCGACTTTGCATTTCATAACACCGGCCTCTCGCAGGATGAATATGACGGCGTTCACAGTGCGGGTGCGTTTGCAGCCCTCGCCATCCCGTCCCTCGCCGAGCGCAGCCAGAACTACGACCTCTATCTTCCGGCCAGCGGCAATCATCCGAACGCGTCCGAACGTTTCCGTCGTGCCACGACTATCGATAGTCCGCAGTACGCTGACCTCGGCCTGTGGAACGTGTACCTTAATCCCGATATGCCCAAGCCACAGGCGAGCCTCAAGTCAGTTGTGTGCGCGGCAGGGAAGGATTGTTCTGTCGACAATGGTCTGCCCAACACCATCGCCCAGTTCAAGACCTCAGTATTGCGTGATCTGGAAGACTCTCAGCCGTACTTCCACAACGGTAGCACGCTCACCTTCGGTGACGTTGTCCGCTTCTACATTCGTAGCTCTCAGCTCGCACGCATGGGACTACTTCGCAACCCGCCATCCGAATTCAAGGGAATGTCTCTCAGCGATTCAGATATTAATGCCCTGGTCGCCTTTTTGAAGTCGTTGACGGAAGACTACGACGACGCATAACTTTGCTCTGGTCATCCTGAGCGACGGAGTCCGATTCGCTTCGAATCGCATCACGGAGTCGAAGGCCCCCTACCCGTTCCTACGCCGAACTGAGAACTGGCAACCGATTTTTGGTGGTGCAGCGCTTCAGCACTACGATACGGGATCCCTTAAGAGCGCGGCTTCAGGCGCCGGGGCGTCAAACTGCCTACTGACCATCGAGCACTGGGCGGCATCCAGCCTCCTCAATCCAACTTCACAATCCAAACGTCCGACCGGGGATCTCCATTCTCATTGACTCCCACCTGGTTGTCCCAACTCGACGAGAACATGAAAAACCTTCCATCGAGCGAAACATTCCCGAACGGTTCCGACCAGAAATATTCCGGATCCCATACCGCCCGGTTGTGTGCGAAGCGCCATAGTGTCGACGCCGTCAGGTCCGTCTCAATACAAAAAATCTCCGTGTCATACGGTTGCTTAATATCGGTAATTCCATCGGGGCTGTAAGTCGCTCCGCATACCGGCGCATTGTTGTTCAAATGTCCGCCTGTCCATGTGAAATGCTTTTCCATTCCCCACAGGTGCGGAAGCGGGAGCGGATCTACCAGCTGCGTGATATTGCTCAGGTCACTCAATGGACGCCGATACGTATTCATCTCATCGGTCACGCCTGGCGCATTGATCTGCGTGTCATAGCCCAGCGACCCATACCCACTGCAGTTGGGGCCGCCGCGTACATAACATGGCCTCACGTTTAGGGAGGTCACATCCCACACGTAGTAGCCTTTATGCCCGACCGACAACTTCACATAGCGTCCATTGCCCGAAATGTACGCATGATTGATCAGAAAATTCTCGGGCACGATCGCCTGTCCAGTCGGCCCCCAGCTGCCGCCAATCTGTCCAGTCTGCGTGTTGTACCAGCGGCATCCTTTCTTCTTGTCGTACACGATCGCGAACGTGCGGTTTCCGAACTGGTTGCCGCCTGCATTGATCTCAATCCGTCGATCGTCTCCAGAAATCGACAAGTCGCTGCTGGTCACATGTTTCCCCGCCACTAGCGGCGGCTGCATTCCACACGTGGTTACGTCGATCAGTGGAGTAATCGTGCCCGTAGAGAAGCGGTAACTAGCGATCGTAAGTGGAGCTTTGTTCAGCGTGCCGTACATCAAATCAGGATCGACGTAACTGAACGTCAGCGATTGATGCAGGGGGATGACAAATCCTCCGCCCTTGCCCGCGCCCGGCAGCGCGCTCACCAGCATGTTCGTCGGATCAAACTGGAACGCCAGCAGCGTCTCATTCTCTCCCACCAGAAAGAACTTCTTGTCGTCAGCGCTCCACGCGTTCGTTTCCGTCTCTGGATTGCGGAAGTAACTATGAATATGCTTCGGATTCGTGTTGTCGTCGGTAACGCGCACCATCAGCGATCCGAAGTCCGGATCATGAAAGACGGTATTCGCGGGCGGTGGCTCCATCGGGGTTTTGGTATGCACCTCGCGGTCAGTGATCGCGTTCGAATAGGGCTCCACGCCCTGAGCAAAACCTGGCGTCGCAACAAGCACGCTTGTAGCAACAAGAGCAATCGAAGAGAAGAAGGATGCGGCCCTGGACGCGTTCATGGACATCTCCCAGCGAGGACTGCGAGGAAGGTCCGCAAGAATATCTCAACCGCTAATGTCTGTCTAGTGAGTTATGCCGGAGTTACTCGAGGAAGAAATGATACCTGAAGCCTGGCCAGCTGAGAATGCGAGAGCGGAATTCTGGCAATCCGCTCGTCTCCGCTTCTAAGTTGCGAGTGCTGACTGCTAATTGCCAATTGCTCTGCCGCCCGCCGCCCTTAAAACACTCCCTTATTCTTGGTCGACGGATGAAAGTCCAGAGTGGTCGAGTATCCAGGAAGATCCACGGGAACCGAATAATCCGCCTCGATCGACAACGATCCATTTCCGTTCGATCCCGATTTGGAGACACGAACCTGCTTGGAGGTCAGCTGAATGTCGAAATCGCGGGCGCGCTTCACGATCGCATCGCGGATATCTTCCTCTGAGCGCGTGCTGTAGGTGGATTGCAGCGCTTCGTTCTTGATCGCATCTTCGAACTCGTAGTTCGAGAAATACGGCGGAATGATTTTCAACCCTACAATGGCAACAACTACGATCAGCGCGAAGCCGGCGATCATTTTCAGAGTGCCCATAAAGACAAGTCGCTTGACCTGATTCCGTCAGAATCGGTCTAGCCCAGGGCCCGCCGGCGGATGGAATTCGCTACTGCTTCCGCGGCAGATGCCCCTGGAAATACTCCTCTAGGGCTGAAATCTTAACGTCGGTTCTCTGCTGAGTCGAGCGTTGAACGACCTCCACAGTATCTTCGGTAACCTTCTTCCCCACATTGATTCTGAAAGGGATACCGACCAGATCCGCATCTTTGAACTTCACTCCCGGCCGTTCGTCGCGGTCATCCAGGATAACGTCGTACCCCGCAGCTTCCAGTCGACGCGCGATATCCTCCCCTGTGCTTCGAATCTTTTCGTCCGCGGAGTTCGTCGGCACTACCACGACTTCAAACGGTGCAATAGAAGGCGACAGCCAGAATCCGTTCTCGTCGTTCGATTGTTCGATCGCCGCTGTCAGAATCCGCTCAACGCCGATCCCGTACGATCCCATGATCGGCGCGACCTCTTTTCCGTTGCGATCGAGCACGCGCGCGCCCATCGACTCCGAATATTTGTATCCGAGCTTGAAGATGTGTCCGATCTCCACCGCTGTATCGATTCGCAACGGAGCACCGCAACTCGGGCATGCCTCTCCTGCAGTCACGCTTCGCACATCCGCATAGGCCGTCGGATGAAAGTTCTGCCCGGGAGTCAGGTTCTTGATGTGGTAGTTCTCCTTGTTCGCGCCTCCAATCAGATTGGCGCGTCCTTCGAGCGCCTTGTCCACCAGAAGAATTGGCTTGCCTGAATCCTTCAGATCCTTGGCCCATTCGATTCCGAGCGGCCCCAGATAGCCAGCAGGAGACTTGAATAGTTCGAGGATCTCCTCTTCTTGCATTGGACGCGTTTCTTTGCCGCCAATCGTTGAAGAAAGCTTCGCCTCGTTCATTTGATGATCGCCGCGCATCAGCACAACCACTGCGCGTTGCCGTGCCTTGCCGGTCTTCTCGTCTTCCTCCGCGATCATCATCGCCAGCGTTTTAATCTTGTTTCTCGGCGACACACCCAGAAAGCGCGCAACATCTTCGATGGTTTTCTGTCCAGGCGTGTGCACTTCGACTGGGCTGCCATCGCCTTCCGTCTCCAAATCTTCCACGGTCTCCAGCTTGGACGTCGCCTTCTCCAGGTTCGCCGCGTAGTTGCATTTCTCGCAGCTTACAATCTGATCTTCGCCCGCGGGCGTCCGGACCATGAATTCGTGCGACTGCGATCCGCCCATCGCGCCAGAATGTGCCTCGACCACCATGTACTTCAATCCGCAGCGATCGAAAATCCTGCAGTAAACGTCGTAGTGCTTCTTGTAGGAAACATCGAGCCCGGCCGGATCGATGTCGAACGAGTACGCATCCTTCATGATGAACTGCCGCACTCGCAGCAGGCCGGCCTTCGGCCGCGGCTCATCACGAAACTTGGTCTGGATCTGGTACCAGATCTGCGGTAGCTGCTTGTAACTGCGCAGCTCTTTGCGCGCGATATCGGTCATCACCTCTTCGTGCGTCATTCCCAGCGCCAGGTCGGCGCCCTTCCGGTCCTTCAGGCGAAACATGTTGTCGCCCATCACCGTCCAGCGACCGGACTCCTCCCATATTTCGCGCGGATTTAGCGCCGGCAGATAGAATTCCTGGCCGATCGTGTCCATCTCTTCGCGCACGATCCCCATGATCTTGTTGATCGCGCGGTTTCCGAGAAACAGAAACGAGTAAATGCCTGCGCCCAGTTGCCGGATGTATCCGGCGCGCACGAGCAGTTTGTGGCTGGCGACCTCGGCATCGGCCGGGGCCTCGCGTAACGTAGGGATGAACAGTTCAGACCAGCGGTGCATGATGTCAGTCCAGGCCAAACGAGATGCCTCGCAACAGCGGCGTCGTTGGCTCCAAAGGGAATTTTTTATTGTAAATGATGGCCCACTCCGCTCGCGCCTCGCTCTTGGCCAGCGCGGCGCTTACGCGCTGCGATAACGGCTCATTGTGCGTCTAGCTTCAGCCCTTGAGCGGACGTCACAGAGAGTCGTTTCAGTCACGTGTTAAGGGTGCCGTACCCAGCATGGCAGTAAATGATGCAGGTGATGAAGTCCTGGAACTCAACAGACCGTAAACCCCGCCACCTGGGTGATGGATTTTCTTTAGTTCTTGGAGTACCCTAGCGCGAACTGGGGTGACGTCTTCCCCAGGCTTCCTCGAATTAGCCGCTCGGAATTCATAGCTGCTTCGTCTTTATTTTTAGGGGTGTGCGGCAATGTTGAAGCCCCATTTCTTATTGATGTTCTTGCTGGTAGGCTCGTTTGCTACCGCTCGGGAACACACAACGAACTGGATCGAGGTACGCACTTCTCGATTCACGATCGTCACTAACTCTAGCGAGAAACAGGGCCGGAGCATCGCTCTCCAGTTTGAGCGAATGCGGGCCGTTCTCCGACAAGCCTATCCGGAGATCCAGGACGAGCCGCTGTCGCCGGTTTTCGTGTTGGCGGTCAAGAGCAAAGATGAGTTTCGCGCGCTTGAGCCCGCCGAGTATGTTTCCAAGGAAGCACTGCCGCTGCACGGAATGTTTGTACGGGCGTCGGACAAGAACTACATCCTGATGCGGCTCGACTCAAACTCCGGAAATCCCTATCCCGTCGTTTATCACGAATACACCCATCTATTCTTGCGAGAAGCTGACGAGAGATTGCCGTTGTGGCTGAACGAAGGGTTCGCGGAGTTTTACCAGAACACGCAAATGTATAGCCGCGGCGTTCTTCTGGGACAACTGAATCAACAGGACCTGGCGCCTCTGCGCGGGGAGACACTCATCCCCCTTCCCGCTCTTTTCGCAGTTGACGAAAAATCGCCGTACTACCTTGAGGAGAAGCAAGGCGCCATTTTTCACGCGGAATGCTGGGCTCTGGCTCACTACCTGCTGTTGAAAGACTATGCGGAGGAGACTTCCAAAGTACCGCAATACATCGGCCTTGTGAATCAGAACGTCGACCCGGTGACCGCCGCGACTCGTGTCCTTGGCGATCTGCGGAAACTCCAGAACAATCTTGAGCTCTACATCGAGCGCCACAGCTTCGATTACTTCGGGAGCAAGATATCGAGCACGATTGATGCTTCCGGATTCGAGGTGCGGCAAATAACTCCTGAGCAGGCGAAAGAGATGAAAGCCGAGTACCTGGCGGCGAGCGGCAGGTTGGAGGAGGCAAGAGCTCTCTGGCCATCGGTTGGGCAAAGTGTGCTCGCAGCAGCAGACACCTCGGCGTTCATGCCTCTAGTCGAGCAGGCAAAGCCCGATAGAAAGCCTCTAGCTGAGATTCAGGATGCTTCATGTCCGCTATCGCAGATTTTGCAGGGAGCCAGCGAACGGGCGACTGAAATGGTAGATGACCTTCAGCGCTTCACCGCTCTGGAGGAGATCGAGCACAGCGAGTTCAAGAAGAATGGCAAGCAGAGACAATCCGCGAACCGCTTGTTTAACTATGTAGCCGAGATCGAACAAGCTTCAGGTGGTACGTTTTGGATTGAGGAATATCGCTCGGCTAAAACACCGGGGATTTCTCCACCTCTTTCAGACACCGGAACCGCAGCCTTTGCTCTCATTTTTCATCCCCACAAGATTGGCAATTTCGAATTTCGCTGCGAAGCACAGACGGTCTTGCAAGGCACCCGGGCTTGGCAGCTGAGTTTCGAAGAGAGTCCCGATCCGCGTAAATCGTTCCATCAGATCCGCATCGACAATTCGATCTATCAACTCAGGTTTAAAGGTCGAGCCTGGATCACCGCCGACAGCCATCAAGTTTTGCGTCTACAGACCGACCTGGTCGCGCCAGTCCCCGAGATTCGTCTGCAATCGGAACATCTCGATATTTCTTACGCGCCCGTCGAGTTCAATAAACTCAAATTCCGCATTTGGTTGCCGTCGACCGCTTCGGTGCAAATCAACTACCGCGGTCGCTCTTACCAGCGCGTCCACAAGTTCAGCCAGTTCCAGTTATTCCTCGTCGATACCCA
>Ga0209465_10000240_pt1 | contig 25996 bp, 26 predicted proteins | sample PanSoiPlot1MoBio_FD_188321 | JGI IMG/M metagenome (GOLD analysis project Ga0209465, IMG submission 188321) | Tropical forest soil microbial communities from Panama analyzed to predict greenhouse gas emissions - Panama Soil Plot 1 MoBio (SPAdes)... | ecosystem: Environmental > Terrestrial > Soil...
TATCGAAACCCATCGGGGCATCCACGCGGCGCACAGCTGATGGGTTTTGCTGCGCTCAACCCATCCTACCAGTTACCGAGCGCGATAGACCCGGGACGCCGCAATGATCCCCGTCACTACTTTCGCAGGAAAGAAGGTCGCCGTATTCGGGCTCGGCAGTTCGGGACTGGTCGCCGCGAGCGCGCTGTTCGCCGGCGGGGCAGATGTGGTCGGCTGGGACGACAACCCCGGCCGCATCGCCCACGCGGCGAGCACGGGCATCCCGGTCGCGGATCTGCGCGAATTCGACTGGAACAGGATTGCGGCGCTCGTGCTCGCGCCCGGCGTTCCGTTGAGCCATCCGGTGCCGCATTGGTCGGTCGGGCTTGCCTATGCCATGGCAGTCGAGGTGATTGGCGACGTCGAGCTGTTCTGCCGCGAACGGCGTGCCCATACGCCGAACGCCCCTTTCGTAGCCGTGACAGGCACCAACGGCAAATCGACCACGACGGCGCTGATCGCCCACATATGCACCCAGGCCGGCCTCGACGCCCAACTCGGCGGCAATATTGGCACGGCGATCCTGTCGCTCGCGCCACCCCAGGCCGGCCGTGTGCATGTGATCGAGTGCTCGTCGTTCCAGATCGACCTCGCACCCAGCATTGATCCATCGATCGGCGTCCTGATCAATCTCGCCGAGGACCATCTTGATCGCCACGGCACCATGAGCAACTACGCTGCCGTCAAAGAACGGCTGATCGTCAGCGTTCAACCTGGCGGGGCCGTGGTCGTGGGCGTCGATGACAATTGGAGCCAGGCGATCGCCGACCGGGCGGGGCGGGCTGGTCGCCGCGTCGTTCGCGTTTCGGTGCGCCATCCAGTGGCCTACGGAATTTATCTGGAAGCCGAGCGCATCGTCGAGGCCACCGGCGGCACCGCGCAGGAAGTCGCGCAACTCACGAGCATCGGATCGTTGCGAGGTCGCCATAATGCCCAGAACGCTGCCTGCGCGGTGGCAGCAGCACTGGCGCTCGGCGTCGATCGACGCGCCATCCAGGCCGGATTGCGGTCATTTCCCGGATTGGCGCATCGCATGGAGGAGGTCGGCCGCAAGAACGAGGTCCTGTTCGTCAACGATTCCAAGGCCACCAATGCGGACTCCGCCGCCCAGGCTTTGGCCTGTTTCGCTAATATCTTCTGGATCGCGGGCGGCAAACCGAAGACCGGCGGCATCGAGTCGCTTTCGGCGTTTTTTCCGCGCATCCGCAAGGCCTACCTGATTGGCGCCGCGGCGGAAGAATTTACCGCAACCCTGAAAGGCAAGGTCGACCATGTCGTCAGCGTCACCCTCGACCACGCCGTCGAGGAGGCCGCACGTGATGCCGCGGCGTCCGGGCTTGATCATCCGGTCGTGCTGTTGTCGCCGGCCTGCGCTTCGTTCGATCAGTTTGAAAATTTCGAAGCCCGCGGCACCGCCTTCCGGGACCTGGTGCAGAAGCTGCCCGGCGTGGTGGTGTCGAGCCGAAAATAAGGAGCAAAGCAATTTCTATAAAAACGGAAATTACCGTGCTCGGCACAATCTGAAAAATTGAAATTTTTTCTTAACAGGCCCGCAACCATAATCCGGCGGCGCTGTTGCAAAGTCTCGAATCCGCCGCGCCACAATTCCGGGAGCTCGACCATGGTTTCGCGCGTCGAACGAACACCGTTTGCGGCATGGTGGTGGACGATCGATCGGTCCATCCTGGTGGCGGTCGGCGCCATCATGCTTGGCGGTATCGTCCTCTCGCTCGCAGCGAGCCCCCCGGTGGCCGCGCGCATCGGGCTCGATGCGTTCTATTTCGTGCACCGCCACGTGCTTTTTCTGATGCCGGCGATCGTTGTCATGCTGGCGACGTCGTTCCTCTCGCCACGCCAGATCCGCCGCATCGCTCTCGTGGTCTTCATCGTCAGCTTCGCGCTCGTGATCGCCACCCTGTTCGTCGGCGCAGAGGTAAAGGGCGCCCGCCGCTGGATTGTGCTCCTTGGCATCAACATTCAGCCATCCGAATTTCTCAAGCCCTCCTTCGTCATTCTCAGCTCCTGGTTATTCGCCGAATCGGTGCGCAAACCCGATATGCCGGCCACCACATTTTCGTTGCTGCTGTTGCTCAGCGTCGTGGGCATATTGGTGCTGCAGCCAGATTTCGGCCAGACCCTGCTGATGTCACTCGTGTGGGGTGCATTGTTTTTTACGGCCGGCATGCGATTCATCTGGGTGGCGGGCCTCGGCGGCAGCGCTGTGCTTGGTCTGCTCGCCGCTTACACGATGGTCCCGCACGTGGCACGGCGCATCAAGCGCTTCCTCGATCCGGCCTCCGGCGATACTTTCCAGGTTGATACTGCGGTTGAATCATTTTTCCGTGGCGGTTGGTTCGGGCAGGGCCCGGGAGAGGGCACAGTGAAGCGCGTTTTGCCTGACAGTCATGCGGATTTCGTGTTTGCGGTGGCGGCGGAGGAATTCGGCATCGTGTTGTGTCTCGTTCTGGTTTTGCTGTTCGCGTTCATCGTGCTGCGTGCGCTCGGGAAAGCGATGCGCAATGACGATCCATTTTCGCGCTTTTCGATCGCCGGATTAGCCATCTTGTTCGGGGCCCAATCGGCGATCAATATGGCGGTCAATCTGGCGCTCATTCCGGCCAAGGGGATGACGCTGCCATTCATCTCTTACGGCGGCTCCTCGATGATTTCACTTGCCTACGGCATGGGCATGTTGCTTGCCTTCACCCGCGATCGCCCGCGCACGGTTTTGTTGCCACCTCCCCAGCCATACCTTCTCCCGGATGGCAGGCAGGGTAGGATGGGGGTGGCCGGGAGCGCAGCCTGATGGAAAGCGCCGACCCGCGTCTGGTCGTCGTGGCGGCGGGCGGGACTGGCGGGCACCTGTTTCCGGCCGAGGCGCTGGCACTCGCGCTCATCGGCCGCGGCATCACGGTTGATCTCATCACGGACAAGCGCGTCAGCCGCTATGGCAAATTTCCAGGGCGCGCCACCCATGTTGTTTCGAGCGCCACATTCGCGGGGCACAACCCGTTTCGTAATGCCGAGGCTATGCTCAAGCTCGGTCTCGGTACCCTCAAGGCATTGTACCTGCTTGGCCGGCTGAGCCCCGTCGCCGTTGTCGGCTTCGGCGGCTATCCGACCATTCCGCCGCTGCTCGCTGCGGTGCTGCGCGGGATTCCAACGGTGATCCACGAGCAAAACGGCGTGCTCGGCCGCGCCAACCGGCTGCTCGGGCCGCGGGTACGCGCGATCGCCACCGGCTTTGGCGGCCTCCTCGCCGACAATCCGAGGCTGACCGCGAAGGAGACCCGCACCGGAAATCCGATCCGCCCGGTCGTCGTCGAAGCGGCCGCGACCCCCTATCCGAGCGCTGACGGGGAGTTGCGCATTCTGGTGTTTGGCGGCAGCCAGGGCGCCCGCGTCATGGCGGACATCGTGCCTGCAGCCATCGAGCTCGTCCCGATGGCAGTGCAGGCGCGGTTATCCGTGACCCAGCAGGCACGCGAGGAAGACATCGCGAGAGTGCGGGCCGCCTATGAACGACTCGGCGTGACCGCCGAGGTTGAGCCTTTCTTCCGCGATCTGCCGGCCCGGATGGCGGCGAGCCACCTCGTGATCTCGCGTTCGGGCGCCTCCACGGTTGCGGAACTCGCGGCGATCGGGCGGCCCGCCATCCTGGTGCCGCTGCCCCACGCGCTCGACCAGGATCAGCGCGCCAATGCCGGCACACTGGAAAGGGCCGGCGGCGCCATCATGATGGAGCAGACGCACTTCAGCCCTGATCGCCTCGCCGCCGAAATCGCCCGGCTCGCCGCCGATCCGGCAAAACTCGCCGAAATGGCCGCCGCGGCCAAGCATCAGGGAGTCCTCGATGCAGCGGACCGGCTGGCGGACCTGGTGATGCGAGTGACGGAGAACGCGACAACCGCGTAACACGGCCGCACATCTCGGAGCAGAAGCAGCCCAAAATTCCGCAGCGCCTCACTCCACCTTCAGTCCGAGCTTGCGCACCAGCGTCCCCCATTTGCGCTCCTCGCGGTCGATGTCGTCGGCATATTGCTCCGGCGTCGAGGTCAGCACATCGCCGCCATCCGCCGTAATGCGGGCCCTTACGTCGTCCAGTTCCACTGCCTTGCGCAGTTCGCCACTTAGGCGCGTCACGATCTCCTTCGGTGTCCCGGCGGGCGCCAGCAGGCCATAACGCAACACGGCCTCGAAACCCGGCAGGCCGGATTCTGCGATCGTGGGTACGTCCGGCAGCAACGCCGAACGCACAGCGCTCGCAACCCCAAGCGCGCGCAGATTGCCGGCCAGGATATTGCTGAGGATCGGCGCCAGCGTATTGAACGACACCGGCACATGGCCGCCCAGCGAATCATTGGCGAGGGGGCCCGTGCCTTTGTAGGGCACGATGGTCATGTCGACGCGGGCCGCGTCCTTGAATAATTCCGCCGCCATGTAGCCGCCGGAGCCGATCACCGACGTGCCGATCGTAAGCTCGCCGGGCTCGCGTCACGCCAGCACGATCAGGTCGGCAACCGACTTCGCCGGCACCGAGGGATGCGCCACGAGCCCGATCGGGATCGTGGCGATCAGGCCGATCGGCGCAAAGTCCGTTCGCGGATCGTACCCCACATTGGTGTAGAGGTTGGGATTGATCGAGATCGTTCCGGTGTGGCCGAGCAGCAGGGTGTAGCCATCGGGGGCGGCTCTTGCGACCGCGCGGGCGCCCAGGATGGCGCCGCCGCCGGCACGGTTGTCGATAATGATGTGCTGCTTGAGAGCGATCGACAGTTTCTCGCCGACGATGCGCGCGACAGTGTCGACGCCCCCGCCGGCCGGGAACGGCACCACGAGGGTGATGGCTCGGGTCGGATAGTCCTCCGCGAACGCCGCTTCGATTGTCGCCGCGAGCATTGCCGCCATGATCGCGATGAACCGTATGCACATGCCGGCCTCCGATCTTTCGGCAATCGTAGCCCGGATGGAGCGCAGCGCAATCCGGGAAAGGTTTCGCCGTGAAGCGGAATGCCGTTCCCGTAATCCGGGCTACGACTTCGATTTGCCGAAGATCGGCCCCGCATTACGCGCCGATAAATCGGCGCTCCATGCGGGCTACGGGCTCATTCCACCCGAAGCCCCAGCTTGCGGATCAGCGCCGACCATTTGGGCTCCTCCTGGGCGATGTCGGCTGCGTATTCCTGCGGGGTCGAGGGGAGCGGATCACCACCGTCGGCGAAGATACGGGCTTTCACCTCGGGGTCGTTGACGGCCGCGCGCAGCTCGTCGTTGAGGCGTGTAACGATGTCCGCCGGGGTGCCGGCGGGAGCCATCAGGCCGTAGTGCAGCACGGCCTCGAAACCCGGCAGGCCGGATTCCGCAATGGTTGGGACATCAGGCATCAGGCTTAGGCGGGTGGGGCCGGCCGTCGCGATTGCCCGCAGGTTTCCGGCCTGAAGATTGCCGATGGCGGGCGCCAGCACATTGAAGGCGATCGGCACGTGGCCGCCGAGCAGATCATTAGTGAGCGGGCCTGTGCCCTTGTAGGTCACGATCGTGAAGTCGATCCCAGCGGAGGCCTTGAACAACTCGGCCGAGAGGAATGATCCGGTACCAGGAGGCGGCGTGCCGATGTTGAGCTTACCGGGCTCGCGCCTAGCCATGGCGATCAAATCCGCGACGGTATGCACCGGGAAGGCGGTATTGACCATCAGCACGATCGGGGTGGTGGCGATCAGCCCGATCGGGGCGAAGTCCCGGCGCGGGTCGTAACCAGGGTTGACATAAAGCGTCGGGTTGATGGCCGTTATACCCGTATGGGACATTACGATCGTATAGCCATCGGGTGCCGCCTTGGCAGCCACCCGCATACCGATCACGCCGGCCACGCCGCCGCGGTTGTCGATGATCACCTGCTGCCTCAGGCCCGAGGCGAGCTTCTCGGCCACGATCCGGGCTATTGCGTCGACGCCGCCGCCGGCCGGAAACGGCACGATCAAGGTAATCGGGCGCGATGGATAAGTTTGCGCGATACCCGTTCCGCAGGTCGCCATAAACGCGACGCCAGCCGCTGCAAGAAAATTCAAGCGTCTCACCGCTCTCGCCTCGCTGCCCCCGAAGCTCGCTTGCTAAAAATACAACCGCCGGCCTCACTGTCGAGGGCCGGCGGCTTTAGAAATAGAAAAGCCGATCAGATGAGGTTTTAACCTGGATCAGTGCACGCTCCGGCTCAACCGCGCGATTTGATCCTTAATTTGCAATTTGCGACGCTTAAGTTCACTCAACTTGAAATCGTCCGTGGAAGGATGCTGAAGTGCCTCGGCCAGTTCGTCTTCAAGCATCCGATGCCGCTGTTCGAGTTCTGCGAGATGCGTCGATGTAGCCATGTATCGAGTCTCCTTCGTCAGATTGCAGCCTGACGGGCGAGACAGTGACATGACATCAAAATGAAGTCGATGCGACATTTACATTGCGGCGCAATATTTTGGTGCAATACTACCGCCAAAATCCCTGTTATTAAGCGAAAATTTCCCATGTGTGATCTAAATGTCGCAGGTGCCGCCGAATTTCTCAAGATCGTGGGCAACTTGATCGTGCAGCAAGCTTTCAGGCAGCGTCGAGGGGCCAATCGTGGTATTTGATGGGCAGAATTTCGAGCGTGCGCGCGGAGAGGCCAGACGTGCTCGGGTCGCGATAGGCATTGGGATTCGGCGGCTGCGAATGACCGAAGAAGAAGAAACCGAGCTGAAAATACAGCTCGAACGGTTACGGCAGGAGCATCGCGATCTTGACGCTGCGATCGAAGCGCTGCAGGCCGTACCAGGTGTCGATCTCATCCAGGTTCAGCGCTTGAAAAAGCGCAAGCTCATCTTGCGCGACCGCATTACGTTCATCGAAGATCAACTGACGCCGGACATCATTGCGTGACGGCGGCCGGAATAACTCAAAGCCGGAATATTCGTAGCGGTATCGTCGCCGGGCTTGTCCCGGCCACCCCGAAGTTAACGGCACAGAGTCAGACAATTCGGGGTGGCCGCGACAAGCCCGGCCACGAGCCGCGAGAGGCGACAGGGGCTTCACCACGGCGCTTAAGCTGAACGAACTCCCCAGCTATCCTCGCAATGGCGGCGGCTTTGGCTTGCGACCAGATGGCCGGTTTCTATAATCCGCGCCTTCTTTTTCGGGGCCGGCTGTTCGGCGCCGCCTTGAGGATCACTCCGTGACCGGAACGCCTGTCGCCATCATCTTGGGCAGCCAGTCCGATTGGGCAACCATGAAACATGCTGCTGACACACTCGCTGCACTCCGCATCACCTACGAGGCCCGCATCGTTTCGGCGCATCGTACTCCGGACCGGCTCTATGCGTTCGCCAAGGGCGCCAAGGCCGCGGGATTTCAGGTGATCATTGCGGGCGCCGGTGGGGCAGCACACCTGCCTGGCATGACGGCGTCTATGACGGTGCTGCCGGTGTTCGGTGTCCCGGTCGAATCCAAGGCTTTGGCAGGGCTCGATTCGCTTTATTCCATCGTGCAGATGCCGCCCGGCATTCCGGTCGGCACACTGGCAATCGGTCGCGCCGGCGCCATCAACGCGGCATTGCTCGCCGCGAGCGTATTGGCACTGCACGACGACGCGCTCGCAGGCCGTCTCGAAGAATGGCGCCAGCGCCAGACCGATGCGGTCGCCGACGCACCATCCGAGGGCGACGCGTGACCGCATCCGTCTCCCAGTCCATCGGCGCCGACGCAACCATCGGCATCCTGGGCGGCGGCCAGCTCGGGCGCATGCTCGCGATGGCAGCGGCCCGGCTTGGTTTCAAATGTCACGTACTGTGCCCCGAGCCGGCCTCACCGGCATTCGAGGTGGTTCGCCGGGTCACCGAGGCCGATTACAGCGACAAGGCCGCGCTCGACCGTTTCGCCGATGACGTTGATGTCATCACCTACGAGTTCGAGAACGTCCCGGCTGAAACCGCAGCGTTCCTCGCCGCCCGCAAACCGGTGCTGCCGGACCCCCGGGTACTCGCCGTCACACAGGATCGGCTGGCCGAAAAGGAGTTCGTCGTGTCGCTCGGCATCGCCACCGCGCCTTATGCGGCGGCGAAGTCCGAAAGCGAACTGATCCAGGCGTTGTCGTCGATCGGGCACCCGGTCGTCCTCAAGACCCGGCGCTTCGGATATGACGGCAAAGGCCAAGCGACACTGCGCTCCGGCGACGATGTAGGTGCGGCGTGGGCCGCGATCGGCGGCCAGCCCTCGATCGTCGAGGCATATGTGCCTTTCGAGCGCGAAATCTCGATGGTAGCGGCGCGTGGTAGCGACGGTAAGATCGAATGTTTCGACGTCGCCGAGAACGAGCATAGCCGCCACATCCTCAAGGCTTCGCGTGTACCCGCCGCAGTGACGCCGGCCGTCGCTGAAGAGGCGCGCCGAATCGCCGGAAAAATTGCCGAGTCGTTCGGCTATGTGGGGGTGCTCGCGGTCGAGATGTTCGTGGTCGCGGACGGCACCGGCTATTCCGTAATGGTGAACGAGGTCGCCCCGCGCGTGCATAATTCCGGGCACTGGACGCTCGACGGATGCTCGGTATCGCAATTCGAGCAACATATCCGCGCGGTTGCAGGCTGGCCGCTGGCCGTGCCGCTCCGTTACGGGCGCGCCGAGATGGTCAACTTCATCGGGGATGAAGTCGCGGATTATCGTCGGTGGCTGGATGTGCCCGGTGCTTGCGTCCATCTTTACGGCAAGCAGGCGGTGCGCGCAGGCCGCAAGATGGGCCATGTGACGCGAATCTTTCCCTAGCCCGTGGCCTTGAAGCATGTCGATCGTTGCACCCTGCCTGCGCGAACTGGCCTCCGCTTCGCCGCCAAGCGGCGGTTTGGAGACACGATGCTGAGCGCAATCGTCATCACCCGGAACGAGGCGGCCAATGTCGCGGCGTGCCTCGAAAGCCTCGCATTTTGCGACGAGCGCATCGTGGTCGATAGCGGCAGCGACGACGACACCGTCAAGGTCGCCAAGGCGGCGGGCGCCAACGTTATGGTGCACCTATGGGCCGGCTTCGGCGCCCAGAAGAACTTTGCGTTGTCGCAGGCGCACGGCGATTGGGTCCTGTCGATCGACGCCGACGAGCGCGTGTCGGCGCAACTTGCTGCCGAAATTTTGTCCACGATCGGCGCGGCTTCGGCGGACGGCTACGAGATCGCCAGACTGTCCACTTTTCTGGGCCGGCCGATGCGTCATTCGGGCTGGTTTCCGGACTATGTGCTGCGCTTGTTCCGCCGCGGAAAAGCGCGCTTCAGTGATGATCTGGTGCACGAACGCGTCATTTGCGAAGGACCGGTCGGCCGCCTTTCGGCCGTCCTCGATCATCATCCGGTACGCCGGCTCGAGGACGCCCTCGCCCGAGTGGACAGCTATTCGACGGCGGGCGCCCAAATGCTGACGCCGTCACGGGTTTCCTTCGCCAGCGGCATAATCCATGGCCTGTGGTCGTTTTTGCGTGCATACATCGTACGGCTGGGCTTTCTCGACGGTCGCGAAGGGTTCCTGCTCGCGATCGCCAACGCCGAAGGAACTTACTATCGCTACATGAAAGCATGGGCTGCGGGGCGACATCGTGAATGATCTGATCTCGGTGATTGTATCGACCTACAATCGAGAGGATGCTCTCGATGTGGCATTGCGCGCATTGTCGCGCCAACAGGATCGCAACTTCGAAATCATCGTCGCCGATGACGGCTCCGGCCCGGCCACGGCCCGCGTGGTGAGCAAGTGGGCCGCAAAAACCACGCTCCCGATTAGGCACGTCTGGCATGAGGATCGTGGCTTTCGCTTATCCGATATCCGTAATCGCAGCATTCACGCCAGCGCCGGTGCGTATATCTTGTTTCTTGATGGCGACTGCATTGCGCGGCGGAACTTCGTCGCGGCGCACCGTCGCCTTGCCGAGCCTGGCTGGTTCGTCACCGGGACGCGTATTCTCTTATCGGCTGATTTGACCGACCGTATTCTTCGTCAGGGACTTGAGCCCGAAGTATGGGGGCTTGCGCGGTGGCTGGTGCTGCGTTCGCGACACCAGCTCAACCGTTTCGCGCCATTGCTGGAACTGCGCCTCGGCGCGATGCGCAAGTTGAATGCGCGGCGCTGGCGCGGCGCCCGCGGCAGCAACATGGCGTTCTGGCGTGCGGACCTCGAAAAGGTTGATGGATTCGACGGCTTCTATAGCGGCTGGGGCCGAGAGGACTCCGATATTTTCATCCGTCTCATCCGCGCTGGCGGGCGCCGCAAGGACGGCCGGTTCGCCAGTGGAGTCTTGCATCTGTGGCATCCCGAAGCCGATCGCTCCAGGCTTGCGGAAAACGACCGCCAGCTGGATGAGGTGCTGCATTCAGATCGGATCGCGGCGCGGCGCGGACTTTCGATGGCGACCGAATATGCGCCGTTCTCGGTCAGGATCGGCGCACAATGACAATGACGGCGGCAAACGCCATACTGTCGCTGCGCGACCTTCGGCGCGATAGGCTGCCCCGCCTCGCCGCCGGGCTGGCGGCCGCGGCTGCAGCATCACTGCCATGGTCGACCTCCGCCACCGGAATTCTGGCGTCGCTGTGGCTGGTGACCAGCCTGCCGACGCTCGATCTCGCTGCTTTGCGCCGCGAAGTTTTGTCCGCGCCCGGAGGTCTGCCGGTCGTGCTCGTCGGGCTCGCGGTGGCGGGTCTGTTGTGGTCAGATGTGTCTGCGTCAGAACGCTTTTACGGCATCGAGCCGTTTCTCAGGCTGCTGATGATTCCCGTACTGTTCGCGCAATTCCGGCGCTCCGACCGCGGCATGTGGGTCGGCGCCGCATTCCTGATGTCTGGGACAGTCCTGCTCGCTCTCGTTTGGATCATGTTCTACCTGGGGCTTGATTTCGGCCATGGTCCGGGCGTCCCGGTTAAGGATTACATCACCCAAAGCGGCGTCTTCACGTTGTGCGCCTTCGCGCTCGCTTATATCGGCTTTGAGCAATGGACGAAGCATCGCCGCGCACTGGCGATCGCAGAGATTGCATTGGCGCTTCTGTTTATCGCCAGCATATTCTACGTCTCCACGAGTCGCACGACGCTTGTCGTGATTCCTGTCCTGCTGTTGTTGATGGGATTGCAGCGCGCGTCATGGCGCGCAACCGCGGCATGCGTTTTGGCGGGCCTTATGGTGCTCACGGTCATGTGGACGACGTCGCCCTATGTGCGCTTGCGGGCGACGTCCGTCGCCGACGAGATCGCCGAATCGGAGCTTCGGGAGACCTCGTCGGGCGCCCGGCTGGAATTCTGGAAAAATTCCCTTGTTATCTTGCGCGAGGCGCCGATCCTCGGCCACGGCATCGGCACGATCACCGAAACATTTCGCCGCCATGCTGACCCAAAATCAACGGCAACTGCTACCAATCCGCACAACCAAATTTTCGCAGTTGGAATTCAGCTTGGCGTGATTGGCGTCGCTGCGCTGCTTGCAATGTGGACCGTGCATTGGCAACTGTTCCGTCGCCCCGGACTGGCGGCCTGGATCGGGTTGATCGCCGTGACCCAAAACATCGTCGGCTCGCTGTTCAATTCCCATCTGATGGATTTCACGCAATCCTGGATTTACGTTTTTGCCGTAGCCGTATTCGGCGGCGTCGTGCTGCATGACGCTCGGGCGGTCAAGCCGGAAGATCCGCCGGCGCACTCTCAAGTCTCAAACCGATGAAGGCGCCCGATCTGCCGCCCCGTCCGCGTATCCTGGTGGTGACGCTGCGGCGCTTGGGAGACGTGTTTTTTTCAACGTCTCTGATCGCAAGCCTGCGTCGTGCATTTCCGCAAGCCAAGATCGATGCGCTCGTGTTCGAGCATACTGCCGGCATTCTGGCCGGCAATCCCGACATCGACCGGATCGTGACCATGCCCTCGCGGCCAACTGCCTGGCAGGGCGTTGCGCTCGCATTGAGGATCGCCAAGCGCTACCACCTTGCCATATCGACTCAGAGCGGCGATCGGCCGACCGTGTACGCATTCATTGCCGGGCGCCGGCATCTCGGTCCGGTCGATAGCGGAGTGCGGGGTGCCCTGCGACGGCTGGTACTGTCCCACAGCGTGGCGTTGCAGCCGGGATTGCATCGCCTGGAACACATGCTGCGGCTTGCGGACGCCCTCGGAATCGCCCGGGTTGGACGTCTCGTCTGTCCTGATGCGATCAGCGTACGCGGTAACGGTGCCGCGAACGCCTCCCCTTCGCCAATTGACGTCGGATCTACCCGACGTCAATCTCTCCCGCAGCCCTACGCTGTCATCCACGCGTCACCGATGTTCACATACAAGCGCTGGACGCCGGGCGGCTGGCGGGCCCTGGCTGCCAGCGTTTGCGCGCGGGGATTGAAAATTGTGGCGACAGGCGGTCCGGCGGCGGCGGAACACAGGTATCTCAACGAGGTATGGGATGGCTTGCCCGATGTGGTGCGGCGGGACGGGCAATTATCCTGGCCGGAGCTTGCGGCAGTCCTGGCTGGTGCCCGGCTCTTTGTCGGCCCGGACACTTCGGTCACTCACCTCGCTGCAGCGGTAGGCTGCGCCACCGTCGCCTTATTCGGGCCGACCGACCCCCGGCTCTGGGGGCCGGTTCCCGCCGAAGGTCTCGCACCCATGTGGGCGGCATCCGGGACGATTCAACGCCGCAAAAATGTCTGGCTGGTGCAGAATCCATTGCCCTGCCTTCCCTGCCAGAATGAAGGTTGTGAACGACATATTTTGAGCTTCAGCAGGTGTCTCGACGAATTGCTGCCGGCACAGGTCCTGCTCGCAGTAGACGCGGCACTGGCCTCTTCGTCGCTGCCTGCCCTCGTGCCTGCGCGGGCAATCGATGTGGGGAACGACTGCAGGTAGCGCCGCTGTTCAAATGCCGGTATGGATGACTCGCACAGCTGAGGGGTTGCGACACGCTCATGTTCCGGAATTTCACTCCACGCATGGCCCTGATTCTGGCGCATGACCTTGTGGCGGCGGTCGCGGCAGTATTGGCGGCGTTCTATATCCGATTTGAAGCCCCAGGGTTGGCCGAACGCTGGAATCTGCTCCTGATGTTGGTGCCGGGATTCGTCCTGTATGCGGCCGGCGTGTACTCGATCTTCGGGCTTTTCAAGAATAAATGGCGGTTCACGTCGCTGCCCGATGTCATCAACATCGTGAAGGTTGCGACTGTCCTGGCGCTCTCGTTTCTCGCCCTCGACTACCTGTTGCTGGCGCCCAACTTCTACGGCACATTCTTCTTCGGCAAACTTACCATCGTGCTGTATTGGTTCTTGCAGATATTCTTCCTGGCCGCGGCTCGCGTCGTCTATCGCTATTTCCGGTATACTCGTACCTTACAGCATGCCCGCCGCGGAGACCTTGCGCCAACGCTCGTGGTCGGTCCGGCTGCCGATGCGGAAGTACTGTTGCGCGGTATTGAAAGCGGTGCCGTGAAGAAAATCCAGGCGATTGGCATCCTGTCGCCGTCACGTGCCGATCGCAGCCAATCGATCCGCGGCATTCCGGTAATGGGGGATTTCGGCGATCTCGAGCGGGTCGTGCAGGACCTTGGCAATCGCGGAACCACGGTTGCGCGATTGGTCATGACCCCATCGGCCCTTGCGCCCGAGATGAAGCCAGAATCCATCCTCACCCGTGCGCGCCGCATCGGCCTGACGCCGAGCCGGATCCCGGCCCTGGAAGAGGGCGGGGAAGCGCTGCGCCTTGCTCCCGTACTTGTCGAGGACCTGCTGCTACGGCCGAGCGCCAAAATCGACTATCGTCGGCTGGAAGCCTTCGTGTGCGGCAAAGCCGCCGTAGTGACCGGTGGTGGCGGCTCGATCGGGGCCGAAATCTGCGATCGACTCGTGACCTACGGGATCGATCGGGTCATGGTGATTGAGAATTCGGAGCCGGCGCTTCACGCCGTGTTGGAAGCCTCGAACCTGAAGGAGGCCAAGACCAAAGTCGAAGGCCGCATCGCCGACATTCGCGACCGTGAACGCATTGTCAGCCTCGTTAAGACGTTCAGGCCCGACATCGTGTTTCACGCCGCTGCCCTTAAGCACGTACCGTTGCTGGAACGCGATTGGGACGAAGGCATCAAGACCAATGTGTTCGGCTCGATCAACGTGGCCGACGCGGCGGTCGCGGCTGGCGCCGCCGGCATGGTGATGATATCGACCGACAAGGCAATCGAGCCGATCTCGATGCTGGGCGCAACCAAACGGTTCGCCGAAATGTATTGCCAGGCGCTCGATGCGGATTTCGCGGCGCGCGCCGCCGACCGGCCGATGCGTCTCATCTCGGTGCGGTTCGGCAATGTGCTTGCGTCAAACGGCTCGGTAGTGCCGAAATTCAAGGCCCAGATCGAGGCCGGCGGCCCCGTGACCATCACCCATCCCAACATGGTGCGCTACTTCATCGACATCCGGGAGGCCTGCGACCTCGTGATAACGTCAGCCTCCCATGCGCTAGCGCCGCAACGCTCCGACGTTTCGGTTTACGTCCTCAATATGGGCCAGCCGGTCAGGATCGTCGATCTCGCCGAACGCATGATACGGCTGTATGGTCTCCAACCCGGCAAGGATATCGAGATTGTCTTCACAGGCATCCGCCCCGGCGAGCGCCTGAACGAGATCGAGTTCGCCGCCGACGAGCCTTCAATTGACCTCGGCATCGCTGCTATCAGGGCGGCGCGCCCGGCCAGCCCTTCACTTGATACATTGCGGCTATGGCTCACCGCACTCGAACAGGGCTTGCGGCACAATGATCGCAAGGCGATCTATCGGGCACTGGGGGACGCCGTGCCGGGGTTCCGTAAAGAAGCGGTGTAGCGAAAATGCCAGCAGACAATGAAGGCCGCCGCGTATGTGGCGGAATGCGGTTGAGGTGTGTTCATACCAGGCATGCTGATGCCGGTATCGATGCGACGAACGCGACAAGTTTGAACTTAAGCGACGGCCCCGGCGACTACTCGATGACTAATACCGAGGCGCGCCGGTTCCGGCGTGTGCAGCTATGGGACAGATAAAATGATCAATATAGCGAATGGCTGCAAATGGACGGCCGCCGCCGTGGTTTCGATCTGGTTCGCGGTGGTCGACAACGCGCAGGCCCGTGTGATCGTCCTGGATAATCCATACAATCCCGGTGAACAGGTGGTGTTGGAGTTCAAGGGGTGCCACGATACTGAAGTGGCGGAATGGCTCTTTCCGCTTTTGAAGCAGCGGCAAAACAGCCCGTCCTCGGTTGCGGCGGTGGCCGCGCCCGCCGACAGAGCGCCTGCAATCCGGATCGCGATGGCGCCTCCGAGCCGGACGGCACGCTATTCGCTGCCACTGATGCTGGGCGTCGGATTCTAGCCCAGCTGGCTCAAGGTGCTGTTTGAGAGCGGCGCTTGGCATGGACCCATAAATATGGCAATATGGGCCCATGAAGACGACGCTTGAACTTCCCGATCAGCTTTTCCGCAAAGCCAAGGCGACGGCCGCGGAACGCGGCCAGTCTCTCAAGGAATTCGTAACTGAGGCATTGCGCGACAAACTAGCACTTGATCATAGGCGTACCAGCGCCGACCAGCCGGCGTGGATGCAGGGCTTTGGCAAACTCAAGCGCTTGCACAAGGAAACGGTCCGCATGCAGTCCGTCATCGACCAGGAGTTCGAGGTTATCGAACCCGAAGACTGGCGTTGATTCTCGACACGAACGCACTTTCGGCGTTTATCGATGGCGACCCGGATGTCGGGGCGATCTTGCGCCTGCAGGATCGAGCTGCAATTCCGGTGATCGTTCTTGGTGAATTTCGCTACGGCATAATGGCTTCGCGACATCGGAAAACCTACGAGGAATGGCTTGAGGCCCATCTTCGCCACTTCGATCTTCTAGCAATCACGTCTGAAACGACCGTGCCCTACGCATGGCTACGCACCACACTCAAACGGCTGGGTCGACCTATTCCGGCAAACGATGCCTGGATCGCAGCCCTCGCAATGCAACACCGGTTGCCAATTCTCAGTCGGGATGAGCACTTTGACGCGCTAGCCGATGTGCGGCGCATCAGCTGGTGAAGCAATCGCCCGCCACAGGTTGACGCACAGCATTTCGATATCGTGCAGTGCATTGGTCCGCGCCCCGATGGCGGTATGAGGCATCAGAATGACGTTGCGGTCGCGGTAACGCAGCAGCGGCTCCGACGGGTCTGCGGGCTCGCTGTAGAGAACGTCGAGCCCGAGCCCGCCGAGCCGGCCGGCCTGCAGTGCCTCGACCAGCGCGTCGTGATCGATCAATTCCGGGCGCGCGACGTTGATCAGTACGGCGCCGGGCTTGATGCGGCCGAATGCATCGCGTCCGATCAGGCCGCGGGTCGAATCATTGGATGGCAGCTGCACCAGAATGTAGTCCGCCTGCGCCATCAGATCGTTGAGCGGCAGGAAGCGTGCGCCAATATCCCGCTCGACCGCCGCGGCGACCGGCGTGCGCTGGGAATACACCACCTCCATCTCGAAGGCGCGGGCGCGACGGGCTACTTCGCGGCCGATCTCGCCGAAACCGACGATACCGAGCGTTGTACCGAGCAAGGTTTTCAGTCCGGTGATGCCGGCAAAATTCGAATACCCGATATAGCGCGATTGCCGTTGCCGCACCCGGAGGCCTGCGTTGCGCAGCGCCGCTTCTTCCACCACGCCGTTGAATTCGCCGATGCGCTTGGCCAGCGCCAGCATGAGCGCGCAGGCCTGCTCGGCCACCGCCACATTGACCATTCGGCGCAAGGTTGCGACTGCAACCCCCCGCTTGGCGCAGGCCGCGAGATCGATATTGGCCGTGATGGTGCCGAACTTGTGAACAACGGCAAGCCGCGACGCTGCGGATAAGAGGACGTCGTCGATACGAAAGCTTTCCACGACGACACCGTCGGCGTCAGCGATCTTCGCGGCGAGATCAGCCTCGTCGGCGGCGAACACGACCTCGGCCGGGTAGAGGCCGGGCAGCCGCTGCTGCAGCCGGCCGCACCAGCCGAGGAAATCCGGCTCGTCGTGGGCAAAAAAATCGGCGACGGCGCGCCGATGCGCCTCTGGGATCGTGGGATCGAGCACGACCGGTACGATCTTCAGGAAGTGATCCTCTTCGATCACGATGCGGGTCATGCGCCCGCCCCCGGCCGCGGATCACGGCCTGCGTCACAGCGGCGACAGGTGCAACCGGCGAAAGCCCGAGCGAACACCAATGGCAACCAGAATGGTGGGCGCGACAGGGATTGAACCTGTGACCCCTACCGTGTCGAGGTAGTGCTCTACCGCTGAGCTACGCGCCCGGATGAGGTGGGCCCGATCCTATATCGACTCACAGTAATGACGGCAAGCGACTCTCCGGTGGCAGGCTCACCGATTTCAAGAAAAGGGTTATCGGCGTTTCCCTGCCCTGCCGGACCAATGCGTTGCCCTTTGCTTCAGAAGTTCCGTGCCCCCAGATGAAAGAGAACTCTCTGCGGCTGCTGCACAGGGATGGCGTGATGGGATTGTTCGGCAAATTGACATCGGCAAGAGCCGGATGGCCGGGACCGCGCAAAATTCCGTGCCAAATTCCCCGCCAGCAGGGAATCGGACGCGAGCGCTGGCCGATAGGCGATTACGCCGCCAGCATCTTGCCGACCTCGTTGACGAGGTCACGCAGGTGGAAAGGCTTGGACAGGACCTTCGCCTGCTTGGGCGCCGAGGAATCCGGGTTGAGCGCTACTGCGGCAAACCCGGTAATGAACATGATCTTGATATCGGGGTCGAGTTCCGCGGCGCGGCGCGCCAGCTCGATCCCGTCCATTTCCGGCATCACGATATCGGTCAGCAGCAGTTCGAAAGGCTCTTCACGCAAACGTTGATAGGCCGATAGCCCGTTGTCATACGAAATGACCTCATAACCCGCCGTCTGCAGCGCCTTGACGAGAAAACGCCTCATATCCGTATCATCTTCAGCCAGTAGAATCTTTGTCGCCATGCGATTCGCCAGCCTGATGTCTGATGGGATCGGATCTGCCCCATGCCAGCCCCCTCCCAAGTCATACCTTTCCATAAGGCGCGTTGTTGGTAAATATGAAGTGAATTGGAATAAATATCCGGTGTCTTTCGGAGAGAACTTTATGGCTTTTATTCCGCTGACGGCGCGGCTAAGAACGAGATCCGGCGGCCCATGAACCCATGAACGTGTATCCTGACGAACTCGACCCCGCTTTTGAAATCCTTGAGCCGGCCGAATGGCGCGGGCCGGTAGCTTTCAACTCGCCCCACAGCGGCTGCATCTATCCACGTACCTTCCTGGCAGCCGCGCGCCTTGAGCTCGCAATCTTGCGGCGCTCCGAGGATTGCTTTGTCGACGAATTGCTGATCGGGGTCGTTGCACGCGGCCATCCATTGATGCGGGCGCACTTCCCGCGCTGTTTCGTCGACGTCAATCGTGAGCCTTACGAGCTGGACCCGCGCATGTTCGATGGCCGGTTGCCATCATTTGCCAATACGCGCTCGATGCGGGTCGCGGGCGGCCTCGGTACCGTCGCCCGCGTGGTCGGAGACGCGCAGGAAATCTATGGCCAGCGGATTTCGGTCGATGATGCGCTGCGCCGGATCGAGGGGCTCTACAAACCGTACCACCGGGCGCTCCGTAAGCTTGTGACCCGGATCCACCGCGAATTCGGGACCGCAGTCTTGGTGGATTGCCATTCCATGCCGTCGGCTGCCGGTCCGAAGGACGAGCGCCCGCGCGCCGACGTTGTTATCGGCGATCGGTACGGAACCAGTTGCCTTGGTGTCGTTGCGGACACAATTGAGGCAACGTTACGGGAGCGAGGCTACTCGGTAAGCCGCAACAAGCCGTATGCCGGCGGTTTCATCACAGAGCACTACGGTAACCCTGCCGCTGGACTCCACTCAGTACAGCTCGAGATCAACCGAGCATTGTATATGGACGAACGTCGCTTTGAGCGGGCTGCATCATTTTCCACAGTTGCCCACGACTTGGAAATGATCGCCGACCGGCTCAGCGAAATTGCCCTGCAGGAATTGCAACCCTACCGCTCTGCCGCCGAATAGACGCCGCAGCGTTCGATACCGCACCAAGTGGCCACAAGCTAACCATAATTTAGCGCGTAATCGTTGGAATATTATGAAAAAAGGGTTATTGGTACACCCAATGACCCAAGTCTAGGGAGGAAACGCCCAAGGAGGGCTGCGGTAACGAAAGCGCTACCGCACTGCAGAAATATGTAACTGCGCTGCACAAAATTCAAGGGGTAAATGGGAACAGAACGGATCAGCCAACGAGAAAATCGACCGATTTGAAAAAAAGGGCCGCTAGCGTACCAGCGGCCCAAGTCTAGGGAGGAAACGCCCAAGGAGGGCGGCGGCAACGCGAGAGCGCGTTACCGCACGGTTGGAACATGTCACCGCGGCGCACAAAATGCAAGAGGCAAAATCATAGATTGTTAACGTCTTCGCGGACTTCTTTTTAGGGCCGGTGCCAGCACTGAGAGCAGTAATTGCAACCACCTGAGTAAATTGGTGTGGCCGTTGAAAAAATCTCGATGACGGCCGGCTCATGCTCGATCCGGGGCGCTATGTAGGAGGTCATCACGACACGCTAGAAGGGCGCACAGATGACCGCCGTGGACTTTGGAGCTTTCATTGACGAGCTTGCGACGGTGTCGGGGGACGCCATCAGACCCTTCTTCCGCACTTCGCTCAGCGTCGAGGACAAGAGCTGCGGCGGCACGTTCGATCCGGTAACAGCCGCCGACCGCGCAGCCGAGCATGCGATGCGGACTTTGATCCGGGAGAAGTTCCCAACTCACGGCATCATCGGCGAGGAGTTTGGCCCTGAACGCAGCGACGCCGAATTCGTGTGGGTGCTCGATCCCATTGACGGCACCAAGTCATTCATCTCCGGAATGCCGGCGTGGGGCACATTGATCGCTCTCACCCGTTCGGGACGACCTGTATTCGGGATGGTGCATCAACCGTTTATCGGCGAACGCTTTTCGGGCGATGGCCTAGCCGCCGCCTACCGGGGCCCGGCAGGCAATCGCGCCCTAATGGTGCGGCCCTGCCCGGCGCTCGCTGAAGCTGTGCTGTATACCACGAACCCGAGACTCATGAGTGCGGCCGACCGCGCCGTTTTCGCCAATGTCGAAGCGCGGGTGCGCCTGTCTCGCTACGGCGGCGATTGCTATTCCTACTGCATGCTCGCCGCCGGCCATGTGGACCTCGTTATAGAGACAGAACTCAAGCCTCACGATGTAGCCGCCTTGATTCCGATCATTTCTGGCGCTGGTGGAATTGTCACCACCTGGGATGGGAAAGTGCCGGAATCGGGGGGGCGCATCGTTGCGGCAGGCGATCGCCGCATCCACGCGGCTGCGCTGGAATTGTTAAACGCCTGAGACGGTTTCGGTTCAATCTGCACTGCAGCGTCAGAATGCCGGGGTGCCGGGTACAAAGGCGTCAAAGGCTGCCCAGAATTGGCTACGAAACATGTCCTGTTCCATCAGGATTTCGTGCTTGGACCCGGGCACGACGAGGTGGGAGCCGACCCGCAGACGGCTGCCAAAATCCTCAATCGCTGCGGTCGAAACCAGCCGGTCGCGGCCGCAGGCGACTATCAGCATCGGCTGCCGCAGCTTTGCGGGAAAAGCCGGGTTAGCAAATTCCCCCATGACGCGAAACGCAGAGTCAAGCCAGGCGATCGTCGGCGCTCCGAGCGCCAGAGCCGGTTCCGCATCCACGATCGCGGCGGTGCGCGCGTAGCGGATTGGGTCTGATGTCACTGGATTGTTGAGGAAGGGCTCGGTCGCCTTGCAGGCCGGTCCGCCGCCGAGGACGAATACACGGCCGAAACCTGCCAGCCGCATGGCTCTCACGAGCGCCGGGACGGCGGGAAGCAGCGGAATATTGGTAAGCCTGATCATTGGAGCGCACAGTACCAGCCTGTCGAACCAGCGATAGCCGTGGCTCGCAGCGCGCATCAGCACTGCAGCCCCCATGGAATTTGCGAGTCCGAACAGCGGGGGTGGACAATCAGGCAGTACGACTTCCCGCATGAAGGTTTCAAGATCGATGGCATATTTCGCGAAACTTGAGACATGCCCCTTGCGCGGATCGCGGAGCATTCGGCCGGACAAGCCTTGGCCGCGCCAGTCGAGCGTCGCGACGGCAAAGCCGCGGGCAATGAGATCGCGCACCACCTCGAAATATTTTTCGATGAATTCGGTGCGCCCTTGAAAAACGCACACCGTCCCCTTGCGACTCGGCGGCGCTGGCCAGCGCGCGAACCTGATTGAAACCCCGTCGGGTGTCTTGAGAACACCCATTACGGCGCCTTCAGGCACTGGATTGGCCGGAATGGAAACGAGTTTCATCGAGCGGTATTTCGGCAATTCAGCACGCTCAAAGATTTAGCGCCAGTTGGCAGTCGCTGGGGAGTTCCCTCCACTGCACGCCTATCGGAATTGCTGTCAGCATTCAACGACGCAGAAAGTCTTAATTTACGGTCTCCGGCAGCTCATGCGCCACGTGCTCTCGCACACTTGAAGCCGGGATTGGGCTCCCCATATAGCCCAGGTGCAGGCCATCCCGGCTGCACAAACACTGTCCGGCCCTTTGAGGGCGGACTTTTGCATGTCGCTTCAAAGGAGGATATGCCATGCGTACATTCGATCTTTCCCCCCTTTATCGCTCTACCGTCGGGTTTGACCGGCTGTTTTCGTTGCTCGACAAGGCGCCGGGCTTCGAAGGCGGTTCGCCCTACCCGCCTTACAACATCGAACGGACAGATGAGAATTCCTATCGCGTCACCATTGCGGTCGCGGGATTCTCTGAGTCCGAGCTTTCCATTGAGGCAAAGGAAAACGCACTGACGGTGAAGGGTGAGAAGCAACCGGTAACTGATGCCCGCAAGCCTGAAGTTCTTTATCAGGGCATTGCAGCTCGGGCGTTTGAGCGCGTATTTCGGCTTGCCGACTTTGTCGAAGTCAAGGCGGCGAAGCTGGAGAATGGTCTCCTGCACATTGACTTGGTGCGCGAGATTCCTGAGGCCATGAAGCCCCGCACCATTCGCATCAATACAGCGCCGAACGGCAAGGTTGTTGACGCAAAGGCGGCAGCCTAATCCGAAATATCCGTACGTAAAACATGCGCCCCGGAGGTTCCGGGGCGCATGTTTGTTGAAGGTCGGTCCGGATCACTCCAATGGGGCGACCGGAACCATAATGGGCGACTCAGGGCGCGATGTCGTCGTCACGCCTTGCGCCCTTGGCAGGGTCTCTCTCGTCGACCCGGAGGCGATGTCGTTGGGGCGGGTGCGCGGCAGCGGCGGAAAATGCTTCGCCGATGCATTGTTCCTGGCCACCCCTACACTTGGTATGTCGGCAGGTGGTACCGGTGGACGCTCATGGCGCGACAACGTGTAGCCGTTAGGCAAGACGTGGTATGACTGCGCCGCAGCCCATGCCGGCAATATCGCGCAGAAAAGTAAGATGGCCGGGCCCGCAGTCGCCTTTATCATTTGCATGTTGCCCCTCCGGGCCATTCCACCTTTCAGAGTCATCTCGCTATCTCGTTGCGTGACTCTATTTTCCAATCGGATCGCTCGATTCAGGCGGACCTTGGGCGCCATCACGTCGGATTTACGAGAGCTATGAATTTATCGACGCTGTCTTGCATCGTTGCAAAAGACATCACTAGGCGAACCAGAACATACCCGGGGGGCACCCGCGCGGGATCGGTGCGGTCCGTATGGACTACGTAATAGTGGGCGCCGGCGGCCTGCAGACGCTCATGCAAGACCTGGGGTATCAGAACGAATATCATATTGGCTTCGATGGGCCACAGGGGCGGCAGCTTGACGCTTGCAAGATGCGCAGCCAGACGATCGGCCATGTGATTGGCGTGAGCGGCAAGCTCAAGCCAACGGTCGTTTGCCAGGAATGCCTCGAATTGCGCCGCGATGAAACGATGCTTCGAGGTGAGGTGGCCGCCGCGCTTGCGTCGCTCGCACATGCCGGCGGCACGCGCCGGATCGAAGAACACCACCGCCTCGGCGGCAAGCGCCCCTCCTTTGGTGGCGCCGAAGGACAGCACGTCGACGCCTGCACGCCAGCTCATCTCGGCCGGCGTCACGCCAAGCCTGACGACCGCGTTTGCGAACCGCGCGCCGTCCATGTGGACTGTCATGCCGCGATTATGGGCCAGCGCCGCGAGTGCCGCGATCTCATCGGTTTGATAGATGGTACCAAGCTCGGTTGCTTGGGTGAGCGACAGCGCCGCCGCTACGAGTTGGTGCGGTCGAAGCCCGAAGTTGCGGTCGAGCGCCGCCGCTACTGCACGCGGATTGAGCTTGCCGGCTTCGCCCTGGATGCCAAGCAGCCGCAGTCCCCCGCCGAAAAATTCCGGCCCGCCGCATTCATGTACAATGGCATGGGCCTCGGCGTGGCACAGCACTGCACCCCATGGCGGCGACACGTGCGCGAGCGCCAACGCGTTCGCTGCCGTGCCGGTGCTAACCAGAAATACCGCCACATCGCGCTCGAATAATTCCGAGAACCGACGTTCGATCCGTTGGGTTGTGGCATCATCCCCATACGCGATCGCAAATCCCGAATTGGCACGGACCAGGGCGTCCAGAATGGCAGGCGCAACTCCGGCGGCGTTATCGCTTGCAAATTCCATGTGCATTCCCTCACCTGGTTGGCCTCATCCGCTTAACCAATATCCGCAACCCCATCGCCGCCAGATAATTATCCACCATATAGGCGCCGCATCCGTTCGAACCGGCAAAAGAAAGGCACTGAGAGGCGGGAAAATTGCTGTGCACCGCCTTGAATCCCTGCCAGAATTTTGGCATGGTTCGTTAGGACAGTAATGCTGTCCCACTTTGGCGGACATGATCCGGCAGGAGCGGTCCGCCGGGAAATTGGTTTCCGCCGATAGGGCGCCTCCGAGCGACGGCCGACAAGCAGCATGCTTGGCGTGAAATTCGGCTGGCGAGAAGGCTGCTTGATTGACATAGTTAAGCCTTCGGGTGCAGCGCTGACTCTGGGCAACGGGGGGGGAGTGTGCCGGCTGGCCGAAGCCGCCGGAGAGTGAGGCGGAAAGCAATGAGCGCGACGACATCGTTTCAGCAGCAAGGGTCGCGAGTACGTTTGGGTTCGGGTGCTTCTAATCACGGTGCTTCCGATAGGAAGCAGATGATGGAACGCGTTGAGGTTCGCGCTGTGCATGGCACCGCCGACGCAGGCGTGGCGGCCGCACGGGGCCTCTATGATCCGGCCCTCGACAAGGACTCTTGCGGGGTCGGCTTCATTGCTGACATCAAGGGACGCGCGTCCCACAAGATCGTCGCGGATGCGCTGACCATTCTGTTGAACCTCCAACATCGCGGTGCGGTGGGCGCCGATCCGCGCGCCGGCGACGGCGCGGGCATCCTGGTTCAAATTCCTCACAAGTTCTTTGTCAAGAAGGCCGCCGAGCTCGGCTTTTCGCTGCCGGCTCCGGGCGCGTATGCGGTCGGCGTGCTGTTCATGCCGCACGACAACGCGTTGCGCAGAGAAATCCACGATGTCTTTGCCGAAGAGATTGCCCGCGAAGGGATGCACCTCATCGGTTGGCGCGAAGTGCCGAACGATAATTCATGCTTGGGCTTCTCGGTAAAACCGACCGAACCGTTCCACGAGCAGGTTTTCATCGGAAAGGGCGATCGTAAGCTCGATGTCGACGAATTTGAGCGGCGTCTCTATATTCTGCGCAAGGCCATCTCGGGCCGGCTCCATCAAGTGCGTGAAGGACGCTATTCCGACTATTATCCGGTTTCCCTCTCGAGTCGAACCTTGATTTACAAGGGCATGTTCCTGGCCGACCAGCTCAGCCGCTACTACCTCGACCTGCGCGATCCACATTTCGAAAGTGCACTCGCTCTCGTGCACCAGCGTTTCTCCACCAACACATTTCCGACCTGGTCGCTCGCGCATCCGTACCGGATGATCGCCCACAACGGCGAGATCAACACGCTACGCGGCAATCTCAACTGGATGGCGGCGCGGCAATCCTCCGCCCGATCCCCGTTCTATGGCGAGGACATTCACAAGCTGTGGCCGATTTCTTACGAGGGTCAATCCGACACTGCTTGCTTCGACAATGCGCTCGAATTCCTGGTGCAGGGCGGCTACCCGCTGGCGCATGCCATCATGATGATGATCCCGGAGGCATGGGGCGGCAATTTCCTCATGAGTGAGGAGCGGCGCGCCTTCTACGAATACAATGCCGCGCTGATGGAACCTTGGGATGGTCCGGCCGCCATCGCGTTCACGGACGGCCGCAAGATCGGTGCCACGCTCGATCGCAACGGCCTGCGCCCGGCGCGCTATCTGGTCACGCGTGATGACCGTATCGTGATGGCATCGGAAATGGGGGTGCTACCGATTCCGGAAGAACAAATCATCACCAAATGGCGCTTGCAGCCTGGCAAGATGCTGCTGGTCGATCTTGAAGAAGGTCGCCTCATTCCGGATGAGGAAATCAAGGCGAAGCTTGCCGGCAGCCATCCGTACGAACAATGGCTGTGCGACACTCAACTCGTTCTCGAGGAACTGCCGCGGTCGCAGACGCGACCGCCTCTGTCCAATCTCACGCTTCTGGATCGCCAGCAGACCTTCGGATACACCCAGGAAGACCTCAAAATCCTGATGTCCCCGATGGGCGCAACCGGGGAGGAGGCGGTCGGCTCCATGGGCAACGACACGCCGATCTCGGCACTGTCGGACCGGCCAAAGCTGCTGTTCACCTATTTCAAGCAGAACTTCGCGCAGGTGACGAATCCGCCGATCGATCCGATCCGCGAGGAGCTGGTGATGAGCCTCGTCTCGATCATCGGCCCTCGACCCAACCTGTTCGATCTGGAAGGCGTGTCCCGCACCA
>Ga0209465_10000241_pt1 | contig 25969 bp, 18 predicted proteins | sample PanSoiPlot1MoBio_FD_188321 | JGI IMG/M metagenome (GOLD analysis project Ga0209465, IMG submission 188321) | Tropical forest soil microbial communities from Panama analyzed to predict greenhouse gas emissions - Panama Soil Plot 1 MoBio (SPAdes)... | ecosystem: Environmental > Terrestrial > Soil...
AGAAGCTCATCGAGGAAGGGAAGTTCCGCCCCGATCTTTACTACCGTCTCAACGTCTTCCACATCGAGCTGCCGCCGCTGCGCGAGCACCGCGAAGACATTCCGCCGCTGGTCGATCACTTTGTGCGCAAGTTCAACAGGGAGATGAACAAAAAGATCACGCGCATCACCACCGGAGCCATGAATATGCTGCAGCAGTATCCCTGGCCGGGCAACGTGCGCGAGTTGGAGAACGCCCTCGAGCGAGCCATGGTGGTTGCGCAAGAACCCGACATCCGCGAGCAGGATTTCACGCTCAAATCCCGCAACGGAGTTAGCGTTAATGGTCAGCGCAGCCTTGATGACGTAGAAAAGGATCATATTCTGCGCGTGCTTGAAGACTGCGGAGGCAACCAGACGCGCGCCGCCGAGGTGCTCGGCATCGACCGGGTTACGTTGCATCACAAGCTGAAGAAGTACGGCTGGAGCCGCAAAGACAAAGAGCCGGCCGGCGTCGAAAGTCGATGAAGAAGCTACAACTGCTGCCGGTGGGGAATCCGGATGCCCGCCTGCTCGAATGGCTACGGCAGGCGCTGGCCGACAAGTTTCGTGTGCCTGCCGAAGTGCTCGCATCGACACTGAACCCAGCGTTTGCACTACACGCCGAGCGACAGCAGTTTCACTCATCCGAGATCCTGGGCGCGGTCCAGGCCCACATCAATCAGGATACCTGGCGGCTGCTCGCCATCACGGAGCGCGACCTCTACATCCCGATTCTGACTTTTGTTTTTGGCGAGGCGCAGATGGATGGACCAGCTGCGGTGGTTTCGTATCACCGGCTCAGGCAAGAGTTCTACGGGTTGCCTGCAGACCTCGACCTGCTGGCCAACAGGCTGCTCATCGAGTCGGTGCACGAACTCGGACACAACTTGCACTTGGCCCATTGCCACGAATATCGCTGCGCCATGGCGGCCTCGCACGCGGTGGAGTGGATCGATATGAAGGAGAGCGGCCTCTGTGGCGACTGCCTGGCGAAGGCGATGCAGGTGGGGTGACAGGCACCTGGACGAACAGGAGCCCTACGCAGCAGGCCGTTAAATCAATTAATGGCACGATACCAGTCCGGTGGCCCGACTAGCCGCCCACTTACCGCTCACGCCGCACAAAATCCCGCCGCCTCAGCTACTCCATCGTACAACGAGAGGAGATTGGGTGGAACCGACCGAACTACTTTACTTTCAACGGCTTTGGCTGGTCGGCCCAATGCCAGCTGAACAGGTGCCCCTTGTGCTCGGTGGCCATGGCGCTGAACAGAATCACGCCCATAACCAGGAAGATCAGGAAGAATACGACAGCAATAATGAGAACCGGCATACCTCACCTCTGCCGTCATTCTGAAACCAGCTTAGCTGATCTGCTGTGATTGTAATCACTGCTCGACGTGAGCAGTGAACCACGAAGCAGAATCCAGCTAAAAGCAATGGCGGCCAAACCTGGCCGCCATTCTTTTACCTAAACCCTCTAAAAGTCTGTGGGTTACGCCGCCGGTCTCAACTTGGCGATCTGCTCGTCCAGATCGGCGAGCGCGTGTCGCAGCATCTCGGAGTAGCGCTCGTTGGTACTTTGTTCCAGTTGCTCGGCGACATGATGCCGCGAAAGCATCAGTTCGGCACGCTTATGTTCGCGCAGCAGCTCCTCCGTAGAGAACACGCGTCTCTTTGCGGCCGTTGGCGCGAATGATTCTTCTGCTTGTGCTTCCACAGATTTGCTCTCCCAACCTCTCGCCATGTGGGGGATTGTACTCCTTAAGTGAGCCGTGCGGCCCAGCGCTTAGCTTTCGTCCGAATCTCTTCGAATGTTAGACCATCAGAATGGCGGACTAGTTGCCTTCGGTGCGCTGCATCCGAAGTATGAAACCGACAGATAAGAGGACGGGCGGCCCCGGATTTCGACCAGGTCGACCCATCCGGGGCCTCGCGGAGGAGAGAGATTACGGGAGGGTAATGCGGAGCGTGTCCCTTTGCGGGACGACCACACGTGCCACCAGGCCGCTGACGGTGAACGGCTTTTGGATATTGTGTCTGAGAAATGCCAAGTGGTGCTAAACGCAACATCTCACTGTCGGCATAGCCGGTCATATAGAGCATGCAGCTCCGGCCGTGGCTGTTGCGGCACCCCCGTCAGCTCGGGACCGTTCTCGCCCAGCATAACGACGTCGGTTAGGAGCAATCGAGGGCGCCATCTGATCATGGGCGCTGCGGCCAATGCGCCGTTGGCCTCGAGCCCGTGACAATCACCCAATTCCGGCGCTTCGCGGGTTACGACGGGAACAGCAACGCTCTTCTTCAACCAGCAGGATGGGTGGAGAGCTGTAACCTCTGTTAGGGCTCTCTTCCGTTTTGGGGTTCCGCTCTCAGCATCTATGCTCATCATGGCCCCGCTTTGCCCTATGTGTTTGCGGCGTCTGCCTCCTTAGAAGCACGTTTTGAGCCATTTACGCGGAATATCTGCTGAGTCACATATCTCAAGCGAAACCGCCAGATACGAATAAAAAGCGAAGCGTCTAGGGTAGCGCCACATTTCCCGCGGCAGAATTCCTCCCGTCTTGTGCGTTCCGACTTGGGATCGCTGGGGCGAGATGGGCCAGCTCTAATCTATAGCCCAACACTTACGCAACTACCTAAGTGTTCGGCTAAACACTTACGCGATTGCTTAAGTGCTTTTTAGCCACTTGAGTAACGGTCGGGTGTGCAGTATTCGGCTCTGACGCCTTAATCAAGCACATCCCTAAAGAGTCAATTTCGGCAGTGGTATCCTTTTCCATTAATTCTCTTCGCGCGGACCATCGCGCTACATAAGGACTCAAACGGACCTGTCTTGCACATCCCGCAGCCCAGGCTTGCGCTTTGTCGCCGGCCTGGTTGCGCTGCTCTCCTCCCTGCCGCTCGAAGTCTTTGCCGCCAGTCCAGCTGTTCCCAGCAACGAAACCGTGAATTGGGAGATCATGACGGAGATTCGCAATGAGGGCTTCCGCAACTCGAAGGTGATGGAGATTGAGGAGCAGCTCACGGACGTGATCGGCCCGAGGCTGACTGGATCCCCCAACATGAAGCGCGCGAATGAGTGGACGCGCGACAAGTTCACGGAGTGGGGACTGGTCAACTCACATTTGGAGAGCTTTCTGTTCGGCCGCGGCTGGACGAACGAATACACCGAAGTCCGCATGGTTGCGCCGCAAGCGGCGCCGCTGCTGGCGTACCCCAAGGCATGGACAGTCAGTACGAACGGCGTGCTTCGGGCGCCGGTGGTAAAAGCCAAGCTTGCTACCCAGGCTGACCTCGACAAATACAAAGGACAGCTTGCGGGCAAGATCGTGCTCGATGGCGACATGCGGGAGATCAAGCCGCAGGAGAAACCTGCTCTCGAGCGCTACGACGAGAAGAAGCTTGCCGAGATGGCGCAGTATGAAGTTCCCAACGAGAAACCTCGATTGAATCGCGAAGAAATTGCACAGCGGATTGCATTCCAGAAGACGCTCAATCAGTACCTAATGGACGAGAAGGTTGTCGCCATCATCGATCCCAGCCGACACGGCGAAGCTGGGCTGGTGTTCGTGCAGAGCGGGGCCAGCTACGAGCCGAACACCCCGGCGGGCGTTCCGTCGTTGGTGATGGCGATCGAGAACTACGGCCGTATCACCCGTTTGCTGGAGAAGAACATTGCTGTCGAACTTGAGCTCGAAGTGCGCAACACGTTCTACGACGCCGATCTTAACGCCTATGACACGATCGCGGAGATTCCTGGCTCGGACAAGAAAGATGAGGTGGTGATGCTCGGGGCGCACCTGGACTCCTGGCATGCCGGAACCGGTGCCACAGATAATGCTGCGGGCAGCGCAATCGTGATGGAAGCGGTTCGGATTCTGAAGGCCATCGGGGTTCAGCCACGCCGAACGATTCGGGTGGGGTTGTGGAGCGGCGAAGAAGAGGGACTGCTGGGGTCACGCGCTTACGTGAAAGAGCACTTCGGGTTGCACGTCCCGCCGACCGACCCCAAGGAGCTGGCGATGCCAGAGTGGCTGCGCAAAGAAGACACGCCACTCACGCTGAAGCCAGAGCAGGCTAAGGTCTCGGCTTACTTCAACATCGATAACGGAACAGGCAGGGTCCGTGGCGTTTATATGCAGGAGAACGAAGCGGTTGCGCCGATTTTCAGCTCATGGATGCAGCCGTTTACCGACTTGGGAATGACGACATTAACCGCGCGCAATACCGGCGGCACCGACCATCTGTCGTTCGATTCGGTGGGAATCCCCGGTTTCCAATTCATTCAGGACCCGGTTGAATATGAGTCGCGCACCCACCACTCCAATGCCGACACGTACGAGCGCATCCAGCGGGACGACATGATGCAGGCAGCGGTCATCATGGCTGCGTATGTGTATGACGCGGCGATGCGCGACAAAATGCTGCCGCGCAAACCTCTGCCAAAACCTGGCCAGGCGACCCCACCCAAGCCCGAGAGCAAGCCGGACTCGAAGCCGGAAGCAGCGCCGCTAAAAGGGTAGGGAGCAGAATCGAGAGTGTGTTGAGGAAAGAATTGCGCAGCTCTGGTCCCGGGTCGCCTCAGGCTGCCTGAGAGCCAGGGTGGACGACGAATGGTTCGCTGATTGCCGGATTGAGTTCACCAAACTGAAAGGCAATCTTGGGAGGCGTCTCGGTCGTGATTCCAAGCAGACGGGCAACTGGGTTCCTCGAATTCGAACGCATAAATTCGGCGAGCATCGCAGCAGCTTCTTTGGCAAACGCTCTCTTCGTGCTTTCCGTCAAATCGTGACCTATCACTTCCACCGTCAAATCTGGTCTGGGCGCAGTCGAAAGTCCGTTCGTAGTACAGGCTCGAAATCTTGAAATAAACTCGACCGATATGCGGTAACGGTCTTCAGGACGCAAATGAAACGTTCGCAGGGTGATCTCGATGAGCTTCTGTGCGATGGAACGCTTTTGCTTGATCGATGCCTTTGGCACATACACCCTTATATAGGGCATTCGATACCCCCACTCCTAGGCTGTTATGTGGCAAACCGGATGCCAAAAAGCCGAATGGCAAAGTGCGAGAGAAATCACAAAGCTATCAAATTGTTTGATCTATCAGGCCTGGGTAGAAATCACCAACCATGAAATTTTTTCCAGTGCCTGAGACCATTCTCGCAAAGAAAGTCCAGCGCCATGTTTCGCCAAGTACCAGGCAAGGGCGCGACACTCGGTGTGTCATGACGCAAGATGTCGGCTACGCGAAGCCGTTGGCGCAATCGGTAAACCAGTGCTGGGCTAGCCTTTTAGGGGTAAAATCTCGTTACTTTCCTGTTAACCCGCTGACTCGGGGAGTAAGGGGTAATCGCGCCTCTCTCCATGGGAGCACGTCGTGGCGAAACTGAACCTGAGCTGGCTGCGCAATCTGTTCATTCCCTTCATCATCATCGTCGTTCTCTTCGTGGCGTTCGGGGCCTATTACCTCTACTGGGTCCCCAACCGGCAACGGCACTTGGATGATCGTGGGTTTCGCTACCTGAAGACACTCAGCGAGCAGATTCGGCTGACCATCAATACCTACGACAAAATGATGGATCACGCGGTACAGGCGGGCGTCAGCAACGACGCTCTACCCGATTATCTGAGGCTGACGGCGCCGCAGCTAACCGTACCCGAAAAGAGCGAGATCAAACATGCCATTGGCGAAGACAAGAACAGCTTCGGAGATCCGCCAAAAATTGATGTTCAAGTCGACGAAGGGAAGCACTTTCTCTATCTGGCGTTTGCTTTCGAGAAAGATACGGATCGTCGTGTTCTACGAACCGATCTGGACGCCCTCATTAACGGGCTCCTGGGACCGGACACTCTGAGCCCGTTCGACGTTGTTCTTGTTGCCCGCAGCGATGGGAGTGTGATTTTTCAGAAATCTCTCTCCGGCGTGGAAATGGCGAAGATTAACAACCTCGAGGATGCTTCCGGCGCGGCAGAGAGTAAGAACCAAATGAAGATCGACGCGGAGACGCTGTCGCAGGTGAGCCGTCTCGAAGAAGTCAGAATTGCGGGCGCACGGTACCGATTGTACTCGCAGCCCTTGGAGATTGGCTTTCGGCCCATACATCCGACCGCGGGCGGTGACCGGGCGGAAGCTTCCTGGGTGTTGTGCGGAATGGTCCGGGCCGACCGTTTTCGTTCCGAGAGCCAACTCATACCGTATTCCTACATCCTCACGATGCTGGCGGTTATTCTGCTCGCAGTAGCCTCTTATCCATTTCTGAAACTGTACCTTTCCCTCCCAGGCGAGCGGTTGCGCGCCCGCGATGTTGCGATCACAGCCGTATTCACATGCTTTATCGCCGCAGTCTTTACTTTCATCTTTGCCGATATCTATTTTTGGACGCGCTCTTTCGCCACCGACTCACAGGCCGATATGACCAAACTTGCGCACGCCATAAACGCCAATTTTCAGCGGGAGCAGCAAGCTGCATTTGTGGCACTCGGTGCGCTGGATGGAAGACTGGCCTCGCAGCAGAACGCCGAGAGCAAAAACAAGGCGTCGCACCCCAAGCACACTGGGAACGTGCGGCTGTTGATCGGCAAGGACCACAATTACCGATGCGATCCGCAAGCAGCCTGCAGGGCCGACATTCTCGCCGCCGTGGATCTGTCTGGCATCTTGCAAAACTATCCCTATCTTTTCTTCGCGTTCTGGAGTGACGACGAAGGCAACCAACAGGTCAAGTGGACGACCCGAAGACACGCTACTCCGTTCATTCCTCTCGATGAGACATCGGCACCGTATTATCCCGCGGTGAGGACGGCGCTTGCTTACGCGGAGGAATCCTCAACGATTCCGGGTTGCGGCATTGGCCCGTTGTACTCGCCTACGACGGGACAGAACATCATCGTGTTCTGGGGCATTGTCCCGTTGTCGAAGGCAAAGTGTGGGGTGAACCTCTCAAGCAACGAAGGAAGTGCCGCCTTAGCTGGTACGAAGGAGCGGAGTTGGGCAGCCATCGTCACTCAACCAGTGTCCGTATATAACGCAGTCCTCCCTGGCGGGTATCAGTTCGCTGTGCTGCAAAAGGACGGAACGGTGGTCTTCCACTCCGATACCACCCGCAACCTGAGAGAGAACTTCCTGGCCGAGACTGATTTGGACCCGAATCTTCAGTCGCGGGTAGAAATGCGCTCGGAGGGTCCGGTGACCGCGAATTACATGGGACAGCCACATCGCATGTACGTGTTGCCAATGGACGCCGGCGATCAGGAAGGTCGTTGGACCATTGTGATCTTCCGCGACCTGCACATGGAAGAGGTGATGAACCTGGAAATACTCAGCCTGGTTTCCATCCTCTTCATTATTTACGCTGTCGCCACAATTGTTTTGGTCTTGATTGCGAACTGGATCTGGGGCATCCATTCTGGGCGCAGATGGTTCTGGCCAGACTCGCGGCTATCGGGGATATATCAGCATGTCGCATTGGTCAATGCGTTGGCAGTGATTTTGCTAGTGGTGCTTTCCCCTTTTGTTCCGGGGCTGGCCCTGCTGATTTGTGCAACACTCATACCGGCCGCTGTACTCGTGTTCAATATTGCCATGGCAGGCCGGCGAAACTCAGAGGCCGCTCGGACCCCGATCGAGGAAGTCGACCCGCAAGGCTGGCAGTCTATGTATTTCGCAGCGGCGGCCACCCTGGTCCTGGTAATTGCGGTACTCCCCTGTGTCAGTTTGTTCAAGGTGGCGGCCAATTTCGAACACCGGCTGCTGGTGGAGAACACGATTCTCAAGCTTGCGAATGATCTCCAAAACCGCGCCCAGGCGATGCGTGACCTCTACCGGGGAATGAATCTGGGATTGCACCGGGCAGAGTTGCTGGCCGGACCGGAGAAGCAGTTGGCAGGTGATTTGGAAGGCGAGAAGGTGGCACAACCTGGTGCTGAGCCGCCCAAGCCGGTTTATTCGTACCATCAACTCCTGAGCACAACGGTTTCGACGAGCCATGAACTGATTCAGGATGTTCCCGACCCGTCTGCGGCAGAAAATTCGCTGTTGAGCTTCCTGAGTTATCCGTATAACAAGCGCGCGGCGGATGACCGTTACCTTGCCGAAGGCAAATCGGATGTTTGGCGCTGGACTTCGTCGAGCTCGGGCAGCGAACGCACCCTCGAGCTGACGCAGGAGGAGCCAGATGGGCAAGTTCGCAATATCAAGGCGGTCTGGCGCCCGTTTGTTTATCCCTGGGGGAAGGTGGTTTGGTGGCTGGGAGTCGTAGGGCTGGTCGCTATCGTGTATGCACTGGCGCGAATCAGCCTCAGCAGAATCTTTCAACTGGAACGCGGCAGCCCGACTCAACTCTTGGATTCCGATCCTTGGTTCAATCCGGCGAGCCTGATCTCTGACCTGCCGATGAACCTGCTGCTGATCGGACAGGAAACAAGCCGACCAATTGTTGAGCTGTTTCATCGCTCCGACGTGCAAGTACACGAAGCGGAAACATTGCTGCAGGCGGATGCTCCTGCAACGCAGCCCAGCACATTAGCCGGCAGCGCAATTGATGCCATGATCAGCGATGGCCGTCCCTTAGTGCTACGCAATTTTGAGCGGCTGCCGGACGATCCAGAAAAGCTCGCCAAGGCAACCGCGGCAATCGTCCGGCTGCTCACTTCACTGGGTAACAGTGTGATCCTCGTCTCCAGCCTCGACCCGGTGTTGGTACCTTCCATTGAGACCAATGATCGATGGCGAGACTTGCTGCATTCTTTTGTTCGCATCGATTTGAGCGCGACTCCTCCGCGACGGCTCGGCGAGGACGATGCCGACTATCAGAATCGTATTTCCGCGGAGTCTTACTTCCACTGGCTTTTCGCCGGTCTGCCCAAGATCAACAAGCTGGTGATGCTCCAGTTGGCGCAGGAGAAAGTCGTCAACCCAAACAGCGGGGAGGTCGTGGATGAGCTAGTGGAACAGGGAATGGTTGAGCGGAAATGGGGACTGCTGTCAGTGAAAGATGAGGGCTTTGCGAAGTTCTTGAAACACGCTCTCCCACACCTCACTGTCCGGAATTGGGAGAGACAGATTGCCGGGACGCGGCCCTTCTCACTGCAAACGTCGCTGCTGATCGTCGGCGTTGGAGTCGTCGCATTCTTGCTGTACACACAGGGTGAAGTATTCAATACCTGGGTCACCTATGCCACCGGAGTCGCTTCGGCTGTACCGAAGGCATTGCAATTCTTCGAGAACTTCCGCTCGAAAGCGACAGCAACAGCGGCTTCGTGAGGTGTGATGAGGGATGGGCTGTGAGCGAGAATCACAGGCTCGCGTGCCCTATAATGACGTTCACCGATGTTGCCCGTCTGGAGGTTGCGTGTTGCCCGCTTCTGATCTAATCGCCATTCGCCTGCCGCGAACCTATGACGTTGAGCTGCTGCAGCGCGATTTGCAGACCTTGCAGGCAGTTCGTCGCGCTCCGCAGCCGGGCCCGTACCACAAGGGCGAGTGGACGGGTATCGCACTGTATTCGATGGGCGGGAGGCAGTCGACATTCCCCAGCGCCGCAGGAACAGACCACTATCAGGAAACGGAAGAGTTGCAGCAGGCGCCCTACTTCCGCCAGATTTTGCGCGAGCTGGAGTGCCCGAAAGAGGTGGTACGCATTCTGTTTCTCCCACCCGAAGGCCATATCAAGGACCATTTCGACTTCCACACCAGCTTCCAGTTCGGTTTACTGCGCCTGCATATTCCCATCGTGACGCATCCGGAAGTCGCTTTCCACATTGACGGACAGCTCATGGATTGGAAGCCTGGCGAGCTTTGGTATGGCGACTTCTCCAAGGTGCACTCGGTTAAGAACAACAGCCAGGTTGTGCGGGTGCACATGGTGATTGACGTGCAGATCAACGACTTCGTGCTGAGCCTCTTTCCCCCGGATTTTGTGGAGCGGCGCCGGGCTGAGGGGATTTCGATTACGACGGAACCGATTCCGGCTTCGGAGGCGGAGTTGCGATGTTTCGCCTGTGACTTTCGCATTCCGGGAGAGTTCATGCCGATGTTTGTGATCGGCAAGCCGCTGACCACTCTGGTCAAGGGAGCGAACGCCTCGGTAAGGTTGCTCGATGGCAAACTCAACGTGCTGATCGATAAGGTGCCAGCTTTTCGGCTGGAACGGCTGACCGACGACATCTTCGGCATCTCGGGATTGCCTCCGGGAATGACCCTTCAACTCAAGCGCCAGAACCAGGTCGTAAGCGACGTTGTCCTGCACATGAAAGGCCTGCCCCAAGATCTTTACTCGGCGCGGCTGGGGATTCTACGCGGCCCCGTGATTACCGAGCAGAGCGTCTCGCTGCCGGTGATCGAGCAGACGGTCGATGCAGCCGGATCGATGAGCTAAGGCCTGACGTGTCCCCAATCCGGATGCCATCGCAGGCGGTTGAAGTCAATCCAGCTGGCGCCAAAGCGGGCTTTTTGGCGCGGTCGGCCGTAGCGGCATTGTGTCTCACGCTGTTGATTGCCATTGGAATCGTCCGCATCGTCTTAACTTATCGCGTCTTCAATCACACCATTGACGAGCCGTCTCATCTGGCCTGTGGTCTGGAGTGGTGGGAAAAGGGCGTTTATCGGATTGAGACGAAACACCCGCCGCTAGCGCGAATATCGATCGCCGCCCTTCCGTACATGTCTGGTCTACGTGCGCCGGCGGAGTTCAAGAGCTGGCAAGAGACGTACCCGGTGTTGTCAGCCGATGGCCACTACTGGCGCAACCTTTGGCTCGCGCGCATCGGTGTGCTGCCGTATTACGTTATCTGCACACTTGTGGTGTTTTTCTGGACGCGGCGACTATTCGGCACCACTGCGGGGCTGCTGGCGGCAGCAGTCTTCAGCATGGCACCGCCGGTTCTGGCGCATTCCGCGGTGGCCACTACCGATGTTCCCCTGGCGGCGATGTTCTGCTGGGCGTTGTATGCGTTCACGTTGTGGCTGGAGCGGCCTGATTGGCGGAGGGCAGCGGCGTTGGGCGTCGCCTCCGGGTTAGCTGTGGCAACTAAATTCTCGACGCTCCTGTTTCTGCCTGCGTGTGCCGCGGCGATTCTTGCGCTGTACCTGGTGGGAAGCGGGCCGCGCAACTGGCGAGTGCTCTTGCGCACCGCAGTTCTAGCAGCGCTGTGCGCATTGCTGTCCATCTGGGCGGTATATCGCTTTTCACATGCGCCGCTGGCACAAGTCACAGCAGTGCCGGATCGCCTCGCAGCCCGTGCTTTTGGATCATCATCCCCGATGACAGCCGCGGTGCATAAGATCGCGGCGATAGTACCTATTCCCGCCCCAGAGTTGATTGATGGCGTCCGCGTCCTACGTCAGCAGAACAACGAGGGAACGCGGTCTTATCTGCTCGGCCGAATCAAGGAAGGCGGCTTCTGGTATTTCTTCGTCGTCGCTCTGGCTCTGAAGACGCCCTTGGCTGCGTTGATACTCGGAGCATTGGGAGCCGTCGCGGCTCTGGGCCGTTATTCGCGTGACCACGCTGACTGGCAAATCGCGGCGCCGCTGGCTTCCGCCATCATGATTCTGGTCATAACGGCGCCCGCTGGAATGAACAGTGGCGTGCGTCACGTGCTGCCGGAGTACGTTTTCCTCAGCATCTACGCTGGCTTGGGAATGGTCGCGCTGTGGCGACGAAGCGTTCACGCCACACTCTATCGTGCTCTGGCAGTGATGCTCCTTTCGTGGATGACCTTGTCATCTGCGATCGCGCATCCTGACTACCTGGCATATTTCAACGAATTCGGCGGCAGCGATCCTTCCCGCCTGCTGGTGATCAGCGACCTGGATTGGGGGCAAGACCTTACGCGACTGGCGAAATACCTGCGCGAAAACCATATCGATCACATCAGCATCGCATATGAGGGCTTTTATGATCCGGCATCACTGGACTTGCCTGAGACAGTGAAGCTCAAATGTGGGGACATGCCGACAGGCTGGGTTGCCGTGGCCGCGCGGCGTGCGCGACGATCGCCCGAATGCGAACCCTGGCTGCAAGGTCACCAGCGCGTCACAATTGTCGGGAAAACAATGTGGATCTATAACATTCCCGCTAATGCACAAGGAGCTAACCTGGCGCATCCTGTCCAGTGATCTGGCTCGACGGGGCCGATTTCGGCTGTCGCGCGAGATAAACCGGCCGCCGTTTCACCTCCTCGAAGATCATGCCAATGTAGATGCCCAGGATGCCGATGAGAAACATGGAAGTGCCGCTGCTGATCGTGAGCACCACCATGAGCGAACTCCATCCCGGCACAAGGCTCGAGGTGTCGCCGCGTATCCAGAAACTGAGTACGTAAATGATTTCTGCTACGGCCAGGAGGATGAATACTCCACCGACCAAAAAGCCCAGGCGAAGCGGCGCCTGGGAAAACGAAAACATGCCGTCCTTTGCCAAACGAAGCATTTTGCCTAGCGAGTACTTCGACCGGCCTTCGATTCGCGGTGCGGGAGTGTAGGGAATCACCACTATGCGGAAGCCTATCCAGTGCACCATGGCGCGGTAGAACCGGTGGTACTCGGGGAGCCTACGTAGGGCGTCGCCGGCCTCGCGCGAGAGCAGGCGAAAATCGGCAGCGCCGGAAACCACGTTGGTTTCGCCGAGATGGTTGATCAGGCCATAGAACATCGCACTGGTGACGCGCTTGAGGAAGAATCCTTTGCGGTGGGCGTCGATGCGTTGGGTCTGCACCACGTCATACCCGGACTCAAACAGACGAATCATCTCTGGTACGAGCGCAGGTGGATGTTCTCCGTCGCCGTCCATCATAATGACAGCGTCGGCGTCGAAGCTGTCGAGCCCGGCGCTGATGGCAGCTTGATGTCCAAAGTTTCGGCTTAGTTCGATGGGCACGGTCCTCGAGTCGGATTGGCTCATACGGTCGAGGACCTGGGCGGTATCGTCAGACGAGCCGTCGTTCACATACAGGAATCGAAAAGTGTGCTCGCGCAGGTCATCGAGGGCCGAGATCAGCGAGGCATGAAAACGCTCCAGCGCAGGCCCTTCGTTGTACACGGGAATGATGAAATCGATGCGCGCCATGGACTCGCAATGCGATTGACTTGGTGCCGGAATTCTACGTAGTGTAGCGCATGCCGCAGCAGGGATTACATCTATCTCGCCTGAGCGGTATCAGGTTCAGCAAACGCTAAGACACTTTCGATTGGCCCCGCACAATCAGCAGCGGGCAACGAGCAGGGTGGACGACTGCATACACAACCGACCACAGCAGGTGATGGCAACCGCGCCGGCGCAGTGGACTCCCATCCCCATGAGATCGGCCTGGTAGTCGTGTGCCCGTCGTACGATTTCGTCAGCGACAACACCAATAACGGCCGCCACCTGTGGCTTGCTCCACAGGTTCGCATCGTCGGGGATTATATCTCTTACAGGTGCTTGCGGTGTTCGGCCAGAAGTTCTTTGGCATAGTGCGTGGGCACGGGTACGTACTGTTCGAGTACACGCAGCAGCGTCAACTCGGCCCGCTGTCGTGACCTATCTGTTAGTCCAGAATCCGAAACAAGTGTAGTTGTAGGTTTTGCGTGTCGACATAAATCTGACCGGTCATCCCGTCAATGATTCTCTCTTCCTGGAGTGTGCCGTCGACAACCAGCCCGCGGAATGTCGCTCCGTCGCAGAGGATGATTCCTCCCACTGGGCCGCCAATGACGTTTCCCGTCCCCTGGCCTACCCCACTCGAACGGATCCTAAACCGAGGCCAGCAGCAACCAAGTGCCTCGGATGACGGGATACTTCATTTCTCCTTACCGTTCTCGTTGGATTAGTTCCACGTCCAGGTGACCTGCCCCACCTCGGTGATAGATCATAAAAGCCAAGCGACTGTAATCGCGCAGAATACAAACCCAATTTGAAGGACGATGGGGGCGCGCACTCTGCTTGCGACTCGAATTATGAGCCTTCTTTGGGCGGAACTTGGCTGAAAAGCACAATTTTGCAGTTGCAGTTCAATTTTGGGAGTGTGTTCTACTAACAGCGGCTCCTCAGACTTCTCATGCCCACGCTGCAGTCCACAACTTTGCCGACGGGTCGCCGGTGGCGCATCTCTGGGCTGCTGGGAGTCGGCGTGCTGGTAAACATCTTTGACCGCGTGAACCTTTCCATAGCGGTCGTGCTACTACAGCAGGAATTCAAGCTGAGCGCTGTGGCCACTGGATATCTTTTGAGCACCTACGCCTGGACCTATCTTCTGCTTCAGATCCCGTCAGGTGCGATTCTCGATCGCTTCGGTGTACGGCGCATCGGTCGCATGGGCACGTTCTTCTGGAGTGTTGCTTCGTTCTTGACCGCGGCGGCACGTGGTTTCTGGGGACTCGCTGCGGCTCGACTCCTCCTTGGCATCGCTGAGGCCCCGACGTTTCCCAGCAACGCAAAGGCTGTCCGCATGTGGTTTCCGCAGGGCGAGCGAGGCATCGCCACCGCGATGTTCGATGCCGCCGCCAAGTTTGCGCCGGCGGTCGGCATCCCAGTGGTGGCAGCTGTAGCGCATCTCTGGGGCTGGCGGGCGAGCTTTGTGCTGACCGGAGTGCTGAGCTTCGCCTATTTCATGCTTTATTGGTTCACCTATCGCGATCCGGCTGATGATCCGCTGCTATCGCTTGCCGAGCGAGAGCATATCGCAACGGGTGGCGGCTATGTTGAGGCTGAAGCTGAAACGAATGCAGGTGCGTCCGTTTGGTTTCTGCTGCAACGAAAGAAGGTCTGGGGCGTGTCGCTGGGCATGCTCGCCTACAACTACAACTTTTACCTGCTGCTGACCTGGCTACCGGGATACCTCAGTGCCACAATGCATCTCGACGTATTGCACTCAGGCCTGTTCACGGCAGTGCCCTGGCTCTCGGCCACCGTGTGCGACGTGGTATTTGGGGGCTGGCTCGTGGACCACCTCATCCGTCGCGGGCACAACCCAACTCTGGTAAGGCAGTCGGTTCTCGTGCTGGGGATGGTGGCTGGACTGGCAATCGCCGGTGCGGCACACACCTCCAGCTTGATGGGCTCGATCATCTGGATCTCGATTGCATTGTCAGGGTTGGCTGCCACCGCTCCGGTTGTGTGGTCGATTCCAGGCTTGATCGCCCCGCCTGGCAGTACTGCTCGCGTGGCCGGCATAATGAACTTTGCGGGAAACATTCCCGCTATTGCGGCTCCTGTCGTTACCGGATACCTGGTCGGCAGGTCACATTCATTCGCGACCGCCTTTGGCCTGGCGGCGGCCATGCTGGTTGGAGGCATTCTGTCTTACGTTTTTCTGCTTGGCAAAATTGAAACCATTCCTAGGCTGGCTGCAACTTCTTCGCAGTGATCTGTCGCGCGCGGCCTTCGCTCTGCGAAAATAGTAATGGGCATTCATACACATGCAAGCTGAAGTTATGCTCGACGAAGTGGCTGCGCCTACCGCGGAGAAACAAGAAGACAAGAAGGCAGGTCTAGCCTATTGGGCTGAGCGCGTCCTCGAAGAGGCGGACAAGGCAAGTCAGAACTTTGCAGCCGATCCGGTGCACGATCTGCGCGTCGCCATTCGCCGCTGCCGTTCCATGGCCGACGGATTTCTTTCCATCGATCCCGATCCGGCGTGGAAAGAAATGAAAAAGCTGGGCAAGGGACTCTTTGCCAGCCTCGGCGAATTGCGCGACACGCAGGTCATGATGGAGTGGGTCGAGAAACTTTCCAACGAAGACGATCCGCTGCGCAAAATCCTGTTGGCGTCACTGCAGCAGAAAGAGGCGGGTCTGAAGCTACTGGCACACGACGCAGTGCGAAACTTCGATCGCGAGCGTTGGTTAGACCTGAATCGCGAACTGGTTGCACGAGCAACTCGTGTGCCCCTGGAGGGCCTGGCTTTCCAATATCTCGCGCTGGAGCGCTGGCACGATGCGTATGCGTTGCATCGCTCGGCGCTGCGTAATCGCAGTGCTACGGCCTATCACCAGTTGCGAATTGGCATCAAGCGTCTTCGCTACACAGTAGAGAATTTTCTGCCCGAAAGGCACAAACGCTGGTCGCGTGACCTGCGCGACTTGCAGGATGCGCTTGGCGAAGTGCATGACTTTGATGTGCTCTGGACGATGGTCAAATCGCACGCCGAGGTTGGTCCGGAGGAACGCTCGCAGTGGCAACAGACGATTGCGGCTGAGCGTGTCAAGCGGATTGCTCTCTACCGGAAGAAGATGATGGGGCGAGATTCGCTCTGGAGGAAGTGGCGGGCGGAGTTGCCCTCAGGCGAGCAACTTGCCAGGGCCTCGCTGGAAAAGATGCGAATTTGGGCGGCGTTTCAAGACCCCGATAACAAGCATGTGGAGTTGGTGACGCGTCTCGCCTTGGAGTTGTTCGATGGCCTGGCGCGCGAAGGTTTACTGCCGGAATCCGAGGCGGCTCGCAGAATCCTTGAAGCTGCGGCGATGATGCAAGACATCGGCGGACGAGGCGCAAAACACCGCAAGCGCGGGTATTGGAAGATTCGCCGCTTCCACCCGCCGGTCGGCTGGAACGAAGAATACCTTCAGGCGGTTGCGATTGTTGCGCACTATCATCGCGGAGGGCTGCCGCCGTCGAACCACCCCATTTTCGCCGGCCTACCGGCACAGCGTCGCACGGAACTGCTGCCTTTGGCCGGCGTGTTGCGTTTGGCCAATGCTCTGGACTGCGCGCACGACCAGCGCGTACGTTCGCTTGTCGTGGAACGGCAAAATGGAGTCGTGAAGATTTCCGCGCAAGGCATGACAGCGGGTATTAGCCCCTACGGTGAGCGGCTTGCGCGTGCCCGCTACCTGCTGGAAAGCTGTATCCGGATGCCGATTCTTGTAAAGCCGTTCCCTGTGCGCCGTAAGACCGCTACACAGGGTCAGGCACAGGAGGACTTTGACCGGCGCCCGCTCTAAGCAGCATCGCGCTCATCTTTATAGGGGTCGCCGACGAAAACGAAGGGGTATTTCTTCAAGGCCTCAAGGTCCTTGGCCTCGGCATAGCGCTCCACTTCCTGCATGAGACGATCGATTTCCGCTTCCGCCATACCCTTGGTGGCGGCCCAAAACTTGTTGGGGAAAAACCAGATGCGTTCGCGATAATTCGGCTCGGAATGATTGGTTTCGACTTGCATTTTTACTCCTCCCACACTGTCGGACGTCCACTTTGTGATGGCCAGAAGCGTGAGTTTGTCGGTGAAAAAAAGGAATTGTTTAACATTCCTATTATCTCGTGCCGACAAGAAAAAAGTAAACTGCCATAAACTTATCACAACCACTCGTCCCAAAGTGGAATTATGACTCTGCGATTCGGCGAAGAACTGCCTTGTACTCTGTGAGTTGCAAGCAATACAAGATGTTGCTGACAGAGTAGTCCTACAATTCCTCCGAGGTGCCCTGTGGAAAACTCTGCAGCCGGAAATTGAAATGCAGGTTTACCTCTTAGCATCGAGAGGTTCCGTGTACGCACACGTAAAGCGCATGGCGGCTATTCTACAAATTTTGACTTCATATGCCACAATGTCAGAGAGAGTATTGGTTAGAATGTCGCGCACGAGCAAATCGAGCAGTGTCTGCGAGCCAACACGTTCTGGACGTCGCCTGATATGCTATCCTACGCTGTGGGATCGCTGGTATCGCCCTTAGACATGATAGATGTGATCCAGGCCGGTTCACTCGAGCATCCCAAGGGGAATGTGGCAGAGTCAAGCTACAACGAGACGCAGCCACCCGCCAGTCTGCAGCCTCGCTAGCAAGTAACCCGATAGCCGGAAAAGTCAGCCCTAGCGGCCGGGTTGTCGTGCGCATAGAAAGTACTTGACCTAACCCGGCGGCCATTTCATGTCGCGGCCGCCGATCAAGTGCAGATGCAGATGAAAAACTGACTGCCCCGAGCGCGGTCCTACGTTGTAAACCGTGCGATAGCCGTCTTCAATGCCTCGCTCGCGGCCAATCTTGGCAGCTACGAGATTGCAATATCCGATGATCTGGGCGTCGTCCTGCGTGGCTTCTTTTAATCCCGCGACATGTTTTTTAGGGACGATCAACACATGTGTCGGCGCCTTGGGATTAATGTCTTCGAATGCCAGTACCTTATCGTCCTCATAGACCTTCTTCGCGGGGATCGTGCCGGCGATGATTTCGCAAAAGAGGCAATTTTCCATGTTGCCCATCTTACTTGAGATAGCCGAGACTCTTATTCCGCCTCAGGTTGCGGCACGGTATCAGGATTGCCTGTGAAGCCGCTGACTTAGGTTCGCTGCTCGCTCCTCCGCGCCAGCAGGTAGGCGCGGATGAGCTGGTTAAGGTCGCCGTCGAGCACGCGATCCACATCGCCGACTTCCTCGCGCGTGCGCAAGTCTTTCACCATGCGATAGGGCTGTAGTACATACGAACGGATCTGCGAGCCGAAATCGATATCCAGCTTGGAATCCTCGATCTGCTTAGTCTCTTGTTTCTTCTTTTCCAGCTCGTACTCGTACAGGCGCGAGCGCAAGATGCTCATCGCCTTCTCGCGGTTCTTATGTTGCGAGCGCTCGTTCTGGCAGGCCACAACGATGCCGGTTGGAGTGTGCGTAATGCGAACAGCCGAGTCGGTTGTATTGACGTGCTGTCCACCCTTGCCACCCGAACGATAAGTGTCGACACGAAGGTCCTCGGGCTTGATATCGACCTGAATGCTCTCGTCGATCTCCGGTGAGACGAACACGCTGGCAAACGAAGTATGGCGGCGCTTGGCCTGGTCAAACGGGGAAATGCGAACCAAACGATGCACACCGATCTCGCTGGTCAGAAAACCGTAGGCATATTCACCGTTGATGCCGAAGGTCGCCGACTTGATGCCGGCTTCTTCGCCAGGCTGATACTCATACATCGAAGTCGAGAACCCTTCGCGCTCTGCCCAGCGCAGGTACATGCGCATGAGCATTTCGGCCCAGTCCTGCGACTCGGTGCCACCCGCGCCAGGATGGATGGTCACAATAGCACTGCGGTCGTCATTGGGACCAGAAAGCAGGGTTTCGATCTCCAGCTTTTCCACCAGTGTCTTCAACTGATCAATTTCGCGCCGCAAATCGGCAGAAACATCCTCTCCTTCGTGCGCCAATTCGAAGTAGGCATCGATGTCGGTAGATCGGCGCAACAGGTCGTCAGCCGTCGCGATGGAGGTTTCCAGACGCTTCTTTTCGCGCATCACTTGCTGCGACTTTTCGGGATTCGACCAGAGCGTCGGGTCAGCAGTCTGCGTTTCGACCTTGGTCAGTTTTTCGCGTAGCTTGGGCGCGTCAAAGATACTCCTGAAGGTCGTGGACCTTGGAGCGGAGTGAGGAATATTCCTGTTCGAGTTCTTCGACCATAGGGTTCGGGGAGACCTTTCTACACCGGCGCGGGCTGCGTGATTTCCGCAGGTTCGCGAAAGCGCAGCACCACACCAGCCAATGTGATTATCGCACACAGAAGCGGAAACCAATCTCCGTGTCTCGTGTAGAACGTGGTGCCTTCGATCAAGGAATAAGCGCCTTGCAGAGCAGTGCGTTGCTCGCGAGGTGCTTCCGCAACAACGCGCCCATACGGATCAATGACCGCGGTGATGCCGCTGTTGGTGCCGCGCAAAAGCCAGCGATGGTTTTCGACCGCGCGCATGCGAGCCATATTGAGGTGTTGGCCCGGAGCGCCAGTGGGACCAAACCATCCGTCATTCGAGATGTTAATGAAGACTGTCGCACCATGCAATGCAAACTGCCGCACCTCATTGGGGAACACAGACTCATAGCAGACAAATGTTCCTAGCTTGACGCCGTCTTGGTTAAGCGGAATGCGTTGGGTGCCGCGGGCGAAGGTGCTGACTTCTTTGGTCAACGTCTTGGCAAATGAGAACCAGTTCTCAAACGGAATGTACTCGCCGTAAGGGACGAGATGGATCTTGTCGTAACGCTGCGTCCAGGCACCATTCGGTGCAATCAGTGATGCGGAGTTGAAAATGTCCGGCGAACGATTCGGGTCTCCAGCATGCTCGATTCCCATCGTGCCGGCCACAATGTAGGAGTTGGTGGCGCGGGCCACCTCCGCAAGCGTAGCTCGTAGATGCAAGTCGGTAGCAAAGAACGGCGCCGGAGACTCCGGCCAAACAATAAGTCCGGGGGTGCCAGGCTGCGCTTGCCTGGGTCGCACGCTCAGTGCGCGCAATTCGGAGAGCGTCTGCAGCGTGTAGTCGAGCGACCAGGGATCTTCCAGAATGGGAATGTCGGACTGCACCAGCGTGACGCCGAGATTTCCTGTGAGCGCCGGCGGCTTGACGAACTTGCCACTGTGCAGAATGAGAGCTGCGCCTAGGGAAGTCGCCAACATCGCATTACGGCGTGCACGAGGGACGAGGAATGCCGCAGCCACCGCGGTGTTCACCAGCGCGATCTCAAACGAGAGTCCATAAACGCCGGTGAAGGTTGCAATGCGCAATAGCGGTATGTTGTCAATCTGAGCGGTGCCTAGAAGGTCCCAGGGAAATCCGGTGATATAGGCGCGCGCCATTTCGACGGCGACCCACGCGAATGGCGCAAACAGCAATGCTCGCAGGCTGTACCCATTGCGACGGCGCGCGATGAGCGCCACCAGTAAGCCAAAGAGTCCGTGATAGAGGGCCAGGTAAAGCGCATAGGCGATCAGCAGCAGAATAGAAGTCGCCGTGCTTAGGTTTCCGTACACGTGCATGACGTGGAAGACCCAATAGCAACTGCCGAGATACCAGATGACCCCGCTGAGATACCCGAGCAGAAAGCCCTGCCACGCTGTGGCAGGCGCGAACCATTTGCCGTCCTCGGCAATAGTGAGCAGCGCATCCTGCTCGCGGCACTGCAAAACTGCGTAGATGAGTGGTGCGAGCGCGATCCAGCTCAGGATGTACAGCGCAGGTTCAGGGAAGATAAGGACCTGCAGCACGCCGGATGCGGCGGCCAGCATCCAGGCATTGCGGCGGATGAGGAGCACGATTCCGAGTGTAGCAAAGGCGTGCGATGCAAAAAGTGAGATTAGCTCAAGCGAGGGTCTCTGACTGCTCAGATCAATATGAGCTTGACTCAAGATGCTTCACAGGTACGGACAGGAACCTCGTTTTTCTTCAGAACGAGTGCAGTGTCCACCCTGTTTCCGATCGAGCTGCGAACTTGACGTGGCTGCCTATTTAGGTGGTTTCGATAAATCCGGCGGCCTTGTGCCTCTGCTTTACCTCGCGGAACGGCAACGGCCTAAGCCCGCCAACCTCAACCTCAATGGTTCGTAGTCTGTTGAACGCATTCCTTGTGGCGGTTCGAAGGGCAGTTCCAACGCCCGTCTGAGGGGCCAGCGCCTCTTCTTCCGTTTTGCCCATGCTGGCAACATTCCAAGCGCTGCACCAATCTCCTTCACCCCACAGCGATGCCGCAAAAGAACGCTTCACGAATTGGTTCTTTTCACAGACGGCCACCCCGACCAACCCAAATTGGTGGCTTCATTTAATCGCCACCAGCCTATTCACCAGCTCCGAATAATCCTTTTTCTCCACGCCGTGTACCTGGCGGTTGTATTCGTCCACCTTGGCCGAGTAGTTCATAGAGCAGAATTTCGGACCGCACATGGAGCAGAACGCCGCTTCTTTGTAGTAGTCGTCGGGCAAGGTCTCGTCGTGCATGTTGCGTGCGGTCTCGGGATCTAGCGATAGCGCGAACTGCTTGTCCCAATCAAAGGTGTAGCGCGCGTAGCTGATGGCGTCGTCGCGGTCACGCGCACCGGGGCGATGGCGCGCAACGTCGGCGGCGTGCGCGGCAATCTTGTAGGCGATGATGCCGTCTTTCACGTCCTTGTCATTAGGCAGGCCGAGGTGCTCTTTGGGTGTCACGTAGCAAAGCATCGACGCGCCGTGCCAGCCGATCATCGCCGCACCGATCGCCGACGTAATGTGGTCGTAGCCGGGCGCGATGTCGATAACTAGCGGGCCGAGCGTGTAGAAGGGCGCGCCGTGGCACATCTCCACTTCCTTCTCCACTTGTTCTTTGATCTTGTCCATCGGAATGTGGCCTGGGCCTTCGATCATCACCTGCACATCGCGCTCCCAGGCCTTGGTGGTTAACTCGCCGAGGGCCTTCAATTCGGCGAACTGCGCTTCGTCGCTGGCATCGGCGATACAGCCAGGACGCAAGCCATCACCCAGCGAATAGCTCACGTCGTGCTTGGCCATGATCTTCGTGATCTCGTCGAAGTGCTCGTAGAGAAAATTCTGTTTGTGGTGATGCGCCATCCACTGCGCGAGAATCGCGCCACCGCGGCTCACGATGCCGGTAATGCGCTTGGTGATGAGCGGCAGGTACTCGACCAGTACGCCGGCGTGAATGGTCATGTAATCGACGCCCTGCTCGGCCTGCTCTTCAATGACCTCGAGCATGATGTCGATGGTGAGGTCTTCGATGCGCTTCACACGCGAAACCGCTTCGTAGATCGGCACCGTGCCGATGGGCACAGGCGAGTGGCGCAGGATGGCCTCGCGAATCTCGTGAATGCCGCCGCCGGTGGAAAGGTCCATCACCGTGTCGGCGCCGTAGTGCACCGAGGTGTGCAGCTTCTTCAGCTCCTCGTCCACATTGCTGGTAATCGCTGAGTTGCCGATGTTGGCGTTGATCTTGCAGCGGGAGCCGACGCCAATACACATCGGTTCGAGCTCGGGGTGGTTCACATTGGCCGGGATAATCATTCGCCCGGCGGCTACCTCGTCGCGGACGAATTCAGTCGTGAGCTGCTCCCGCTCGGCCACGAACAGCATCTCTTCGGTGAGTAGGCCGGTACGCGCAAAATGCATCTGTGACAGGTTGCTGTCGGCGGTGCGGGCAGCTTCTTCTTTGCGCCGGACAATCCACTCCGCACGCGGTTTCAACACACCATTAACATTTCCGTTGCTGTCGTAATTTGCATTCATAAAGCCCCGGACCCCTCTTGTTCAATGCTTCATTATAGCGCTCGAAAATGAAGCAGCTGGCGTTGCGGAAAGGACGTGGGGGCGAATGAACTCGCCAAGCTGCGCGTCAGCTTGCGTGATCGCTAGTCGTTCTAAAAGCGAACTTTCCTCGTTTCGACTCTGGACGCTCGCTGGCCAAAAGAAGGAAACCAACGGATTTCTACCGAACCGTATGGGCTTCGAGGGCGAGAAAATTCTCCCTAACGTCCTCTCGCCACATTGTGAGACAAGTGAAAACACGGTGTGCGATGACGTTAATCACCGCACGATGCTACGCTACCGGAGATCTTCCCCAACTAAGCCCAAGCAAAACCGGCCACTTTCGCGGCCGGTTCAAGCCAGTTGCGAGTCGCTGATTGCTAGCTGCTCTTAGTCCCCGAACACCGGCTCGTTCACTTCCTTCGCCGGAGCGGCGGGTTTGATACCAGCCAGGGGAATGAAGGTTCCCTTGTCTTGCGGTTTCTCACCCAGCACATGCTCCTTGTAGAGAGCCAGCATGCGAGCGTTCTCAGCGTCCTGTTTCAGCTTCGCCTCGCGTGCTTTGAACTTCTCCTGGCGAGCGTTTTTGGCGATGCCGAGCTCGTCGAGTGTCTTATTGGCTTCGGCGTGCACGTGCTCGTCGATCAGGTTCAGCGTGTGCTCCGTGGTGGGCAGCGCAACCTTCTTGTTGCCGGCGAAGATTTCGTGACGGCCGTGTTCCTCGTACCACTTTGTCAGAGTGGCCGTCATGTGCATCTTCTCGACGATATTTCGCCACCCCACGCCCGTGTTGTAAGCGCAGAAGCTGATCTCGCCTTCCTGCGTGGCGTAGGGAATGATGCACTGCTCGGTGCGGCGGAAGTCGTAGTTGAACAGGTCCTGGAACCACATGCCGGCGACGAAGAGGAAGTTCCAGCGGTCTTTGCGGCGGCGCTCGATGTCGTCAGCCGTGCGGTCACCTGAGACCTTGCCGTAGTCCTTGCCGGTGGCGCCGAAGGTCTTGTCGAACTTCTTCAGAAGGTCCACAAACCTGAAGTGCTTCGGGGCCTTGAAGGGGTCGTAGTTCTTCAACAGCGCGAGCGTCATGCCGATGATCGACAGCCACTTGCCACGCGCAGCGTCATTCACCTTGGCGATGTCCTTAGCAATCGTATCGCCATGGAGGAACGCGGTGACAGGCACAGCTTCCTTGGTTTGCTTGTCGATCATGACGGCCATGCCGACGCCGCAATTCGGGTGGCAACCGCAGCTCAGTGCCCCCCAGTCCTTATCCGGGCCATGCACCAGGTCGGCCCAGTCGGAGAAGGTGCTCATGAACGAAATGGGGAACCAGTCGCGCGTGGGTTCGCCCATTCCCGTCTGGTTCTTTACGTCGTGCGCAAGGTGCGATAGTGTGTACCGCTGCGCATGACGGCGCTCGTCAGTAATCTCTTCGTCGCGTCCGGTGAACGAAACCGGCTGGAACGACAGGAACGAGATCCGCTTCGGATTGTCGAGCGCGAACTGAATGATGCGTCCAACCTGCTCGTTGTTGATGCCGTTAACGATGGTCACAACCGGCACGATTTCGACGCCCGCCTTGTGCAGGTTCTCGATGGCCTGCAGCTTCACGTCAAACAGATTGCCTACGAGGCGGTGCGAGTTGGCCGCGTTGCCAATGCCGTCGAACTGCAGGTAAGCGTAGCGCAGACCCGCTTCGGCCGCCTGCTTGGCAAACTCAAAGCTCTTGGCGAACTCAATGCCGTTGGTTGCAGCCTGCACCGAGTTGTATCCAACCTTGCGTGAATAGGCGACGGCGTCGAGGAAATAGGGCGACAGGGTAGGCTCACCGCCCGAGAACTGTACCGACATCTGGCGCCGTGGCTTGATGGTGATAGCGTTGTCCAACATGATCTTGATTTCTTCCCATGTGAGTTCGTGGACGAAGCCCACCTGGTTGGCATCCATGAAGCAGGGATCGCACATCATGTTACAGCGGTTAGTAAGGTCGATGGTGAGCACCGATCCGCGGCCATGCAGCACTGTGCTGCTGCCGTGGTGATGGAGTTTCTCGTCGTTATGGGCGCGGATGTCGCGGCCGGGGAAGACCTTTTCCAGGTGCTTGAAGAACGCGGTGTCGATGGCCATCACGTCTTCGAAGTGGCCATGCTCGGGGCAGTCCTTCACCATGAGGATCTTGCCGTCGCGCTCGATGATCTGGGCCTTGATCTCGCCGGCCTTCTCGTTCATCAGCACCTCAACCGGCAGTTTGCCGTCGATGATCTGCTGGCGAATTTCAGGCACGCACTTCGGACAAAGCGAATCCGTAGTACGCGGCCACCCAAGCGGCGGCTTCGACTTCTGGTAGGACTTCAGCAGTGGCTTGTCCGACCACTTCGGCGTAAATGAGGGATTGGGACTAATGCTATTGAGCTTGTCGAATACCACCCATGCGCCCTTGGCGGCAACGGTGACGGCCTTCTCAACATACTTAACAGGTTTGTGCATTTACGCCTCGCGTAAGGAATAGTCGGGCGGTCTCACTGCGGCTAAGACAGTGGGTACACCTTTCGACAGGTAAAGACTAAATGCCGAGGCAGGGTAGTCCAATGATGTTAGGTCAAACGGGGGGAAATGGCAGCTCAGCGGGCAAATGAGGCAGCGAACGGAAGCGGCGAAGCGGTCTATGTTGTTGAAAAGGCTAGGCAGTTTGCGTCTCTTGAATCGCCTATCGTGATGCTACGCGCGTCGAAAGAAGTGGCTTCCCTCCCGGGAATGTTAGGGCAAAACGCATCGATTGTCATGCGGATCTGCGAAAGCTATACCTAACTGGGTGATCGCCGGTCGCAACCAGGTGAGGAGAAGCAATATGAACCGAATGAATGGCAAAGTGGCTCTCATTACCGGAGCCAGCAGCGGTATCGGCTGGGCGACGAGCGAGGCGCTGGCGTCACGAGGAGCAAGCGTTGTGCTGGCCGCACGATGTCAGGAGGAGCTCACTGCT
>Ga0209465_10000243_pt1 | contig 25814 bp, 19 predicted proteins | sample PanSoiPlot1MoBio_FD_188321 | JGI IMG/M metagenome (GOLD analysis project Ga0209465, IMG submission 188321) | Tropical forest soil microbial communities from Panama analyzed to predict greenhouse gas emissions - Panama Soil Plot 1 MoBio (SPAdes)... | ecosystem: Environmental > Terrestrial > Soil...
TGAGGTCTTCCATGCCGCTATCTTCCATGCCGCTATCCACTTCCTCGCTTCGCGCCCGCATCGAATCGTCGCTCGGCCAACACCTCTCTTCTACCCTTTTTTTGCGTGAAAAAGCCGCACCCCTGACCGTTTCCACTGGAGTGGCCAAGTTGGATGCTTTAACTGGAGGATTACCCCGCGGGGCCCTCAGCGAAATTACCGGCCCAGTTTCTTCGGGACGCACGAGTGTCATGCTGGCTGCACTGGCCGGAGCAACGCGTCGTGAAGAAGCGTGCGCGCTGGTCGATGCCAGCGACAGCTTTGATCCAGCATCGGCATCTGCGGCGGGTGTCGATCTGGATCGTCTGCTATGGCTTCGGTGCAGCGATAACAATTCCTCTTCCCCACGCAGAAGTTCACGACGATCCTCTCTTGGGCGACTCGAGCAGGTTCTGAAAGTCACTGACTTACTTTTGCAAGGCGGCGGGTTCGGCATGGTTGTACTCGATCTCGGCGACATTCCGCCGGAGAGCGCACGTCGCGTGCCGTTGACCTCGTGGTTTCGTTTTCGTCGCGCAGTCGAACCAACGGCTACTGTACTGCTCGTCCTGGAGCAGGAACCATGTGCGAAGACCTGCGCTTCGCTGGTTGTTCGATTGCAGCGAATAGCCATGTGCGCAAGCAATGCAGCACTGCTCCTGAAAGAGACAGAAATCCACGGCTGGAAGGTCTTGAGCCATGCAGAGCCGGCCATTCCTTCGGCAAACGAAATAAGCCACGCTGCCTTGCTGCAAGGCATGCAATTGCACGCCGAGGTGCTGCGCTCGTGGACGCAGCGCAAGCCCGTGCATTCGGTTGGCGCCAACTTCGAATTACGCGCCGCCTGGTAAGGTCCTATGTTCGCTTGCATTTATATTCCCGATTTTCCCGTTGCCGCCATAATTCGCGTGGAGCCGCTGTTGCGCGATCGCGCCGTTGCCGTTCTCGATGGCAAGCCTCCGCAAGTGCGCGTGGCCGCTCTGAATGACAAGGCTCGTCAGCTTGGTATGAATATCGGAATGACCAAAATACAGGCGGCGATTTTCGCTATTCCTCAGCACGAAGGAGACACCTCTGCTACTGCAAAATCGGACCGCAAAAAGAAGTCTCCTCCAATAGAGTTGGATTCGCAGCGCATCAAGGCTCAATCCAAACCTGCGGCGGCCATCCTTCGCCAACGCTCGACTGCGCAGGAAGAGTCTTCTCACGCTGCCCTGCTCGACGTTGTGCATGCCTTCACACCGCGTGTCGAAGACACACATCCCGACCGCCTGCTGCTCGATCTCGATGGGCTGGAGCGGCTTTATGGACCGCCCTCTGCAATAGCGCGCGAACTGGCTTCGCGCGTAAGCACTCTGGGACTGGATGCTAACATCGGTGTGGCTGCCAATTCTGATGCGGCCATGCACGCTGCTTGCGGATTCGGTGGTGTCACTGTGATTCCTGCCGGAGAAGAAGCCAGGAGATTAGGCGTTCTACCAATCAACGTTCTGCTCGATTCGTTTGAGATTACAGGCAGCAACTCATCCGAAAATTCAACAGCCGCACGCGAGCGCGAGAAGTTGAGCGAACAGATGTTCGATACCCTGGAGCGCTGGGGTGTGCGTGATTTTCGCACTCTGGCGCTGTTGCCCGAGCATGCGCTGGCTGCGCGCTTGGGTGAAGCAGGTGCGCACCTGCAACGCCTCGCGCGCGGAGCCACCATGCGCACCCTCGCCCTCTGCGAGCCTTCGGTACGGTTTGAAGAGGCAATGGATCTGGAGTCGCCGGTCGAAACCCTCGAGCCGCTTTCGTTTCTGCTGAATCGCACGCTCGATCAGCTATGTACAAGGCTCGAAGCGCGTGCGCTGGCTGTGCAGGAATTGACATTGCGCCTGCAACTGGAACCGCGTGTTGGCGATGAACAGGCGATAACGCTGGAAGAATTGGCCGGTGCATCCCACACAGCACTGTTGCCGTCCTCTGGTCCATCCGGGACAATCGCCACGGAGGCACAGAGGTCACAGAGGAATTTCCTTAAAGATACTCCGTGTTCGAAGCCTGCTCGGAGCGAACTCGAAGGGTGCCTCCATGGTAAATCGCTTTCATTCGAGTACAGCAACGGCAATCTTTACGCACGCACGCTGCGCTTGCCCGTCGCTATGCGCGATTCCAAGGTGTTTCTCAAGTTGTTGCAATTGGATTTATCGGCACACCCTCCGGGAGCGCCTGTCTGCAAGCTCTGGATCACGGCCGAGCCGGCAATTCCCCGGTCGGCACAACGCGGCTTGTTTCTACCCGTCACACCCGAGGCTGAAAAGTTGGAGATCACGCTGGCCCGTATCACAGGTGTCGTGGGCGAGCGCCGCGCCGGAATTGCAAAGCCGCTAGACACGCACCGTCCTGCTGCATTTCGGATGGAGCGTTTCGTATCGCAAACGGAATCGCAAACGACCGAAGCTTCTCCCACATTGTCGGGTTGGGCAACAAAAGCTCCTATTGCTCTGCGTATCTTTCGCCCGGCGCGGCAGGTTCGCGTGCAAGTGTCGGAGGGACGTCCATGCAATCTCGTGCCGCCAGCGCGAAATGAAGAAAAAGATGCATTGCAGGGAAAAATTCTATGGTCGGCAGGGCCGTGGCGCTCGTCCGGCGATTGGTGGGCTCAGCAGTCTTCTGCCCAACACTCCACCGAAGATGCGCAGGTCTGGGATCGTGAAGAGTGGGACATCGCACTTGCTTCGGGAAAAAACGGTGATGTTGTCCTCTACCGTATTTATCGCGATATCGCTACCGGCGACTGGTTCGCCGACGCGAGTTATGACTGATGTACATCGAACTCCACGCCCGCTCAGCATTCAGCTTCCTTGAAGGAGCCTCTGTCCCCGAGGAACTGGCCGAAGCATGCCATTTGCACCAGATGCCCGCGATGGCGCTGCTCGATCGTGATGGCGTTTACGGTTCCGCGCGCTTTCATCTCGCGATGAAGAAGCTTGGCCTGCAGGCGCACATCGGCGCGGAGGTCACTTCCCTGCTCCCTTCTATTGCGATGCCTGAGTATGCGGCGCTTCCCCGCGTCTCTCTGCTGTGCGCTTCGCGCGAGGGATATCGGAATCTCTGCCGCCTGATCACCCGCACCAAGTTGCGTGCGCCCAAATATCCTGCGAAGTTACCGCAAAAGTCCAAGGGTACGGAGCAGTTGCCCCAAACGCAGGCTATCGCCACGATGGCTGATCTCGCCGAGTTCTCTGAAGGCCTGATCTGCATGATTGGCGGAGATGAAGGTCCACTGGCTTACGCACTTGCGCACGAGGGGATGGAAGAGGCCCGCCGCGAACTCGAACGGCTCACCGCTATTTACGGCCGCGAGAACGTTTATATCGAGCTCCAACGCCATTACAACCGCGCACAGGAGTCGCGTAACCAGGCGCTTATTGAACTAGCGCGCAGTCTGAAGCTGCCCCTGCTGGCCACCCAAGGTGCGCAATACGCCAAGCCGGAAGAGCGCCAGATCCTCGACGTCTTTACCTGCATCCGCCATCACCGCTACCTCGACAGTGCTGGACGTCTGCTATCCCGCAACAGCGAGTGCTACATCAAGTCGCCACAGCATATGCTTCGGCTCTTCGCTGATCTACCTGAAGCCATTGCCAACACGCTCGAATTGTCCTCTCGGCTCGACTTCACGCTCAACGACCTCGGCTACAAGTTCCCTCCCTATCCCGTACCCGCAGGTGAAACCATGACTTCGTTTCTGCGCAAGCGCACTTACGAAGGCGCGCGTGAGCGCTATCAGCGGCCCGCGCAGGGCGAGCTCTGGCAACGCGCCCGTCGCCAGATTGAGCGCGAACTGGCGCTGATTGAGCGGCTCGAACTCGAAGGCTACTTCCTTATCGTCTGGGACGTCGTGCGCTATTGCCGCGAGCACGACATTCTGGTGCAGGGGCGGGGCTCTGCGGCTAACAGCGCTGTCTGTTATTCGCTGGGCATCACGGCCGTCGATCCAATCCGCATGGAGTTGCTGTTCGAGCGCTTCCTCTCCGAAGAGCGCGGCGAATGGCCCGACATCGATCTCGATCTTCCCAGCGGCGACCAGCGCGAACAAGCAATTCAGTATGTTTACGAGCGCTACGGCAAGCTTGGAGCGGCTATGACTGCCAACGTTATCACGTATCGTGGGCGCTCAGCTGCGCGCGAGGTCGGCAAGGTGCTCGGCTTCGACGAAGAAACTCTTGGTCGACTGGCCAGCCTGGTGAGCTCGTGGGAGTACAAGGATCCCGGCGACACGTTGGAGCGCCAGTTTCGTGATGCGGGATTCGATTTGCAGCAACCGCGCATCCGCAAATTCTTCGAGCTATGCGTGGCGGTTCAAGATCTTCCGCGCCATCTCGGACAGCACTCCGGCGGCATGGTCATCTGCCAGGGGCAACTGGATTCCGTCGTGCCGCTGGAGCCGGCTACTATGCCTGGCCGCGTGGTGGTGCAATGGGACAAGGAAGACTGTGCCGATATGGGAATCATCAAGGTCGACCTGCTTGGTCTCGGCATGATGGCTACGCTAAAGGATTCACTCACCCTAATTCGCGATAACTATAAGGAAAACGTTGACTTAGCAATGCTTCCTCCGGATGATCTGGCGGTGTATCGCACTCTTCAGCAGGCTGACACGGTGGGCATGTTCCAGATCGAGAGCCGGGCCCAGATGTCGTGTCTGCCGCGCCTGCATCCCACTCATTTCTATGACATAGTGGTGGAGGTCGCCATCATCCGTCCTGGGCCGATTGTCGGCAAGATGGTGAACCCGTATCTGGCGCGACGGCAAGGACGAGAGCCGGTGATCTATCCGCATCCGGCACTGGAACCCATTCTAGAACGGACACTTGGCGTACCTTTGTTCCAGGAGCAGCTACTCCGTATGGCAATGATTGCCGCCGGATTCACTGGCGGTCAGGCAGAGGAATTACGCCGCGCCATGGGCTTCAAGCGGAGCGAGAAGCGTATGCGCGACATTGAGGTGAAGTTGCGAGAGGGGATGGAGCGGAACGGGATCCCGCCGGAGGCGCAGGAGGAGATCATTTTGTCCATAACCTCCTTTGCGCTCTATGGTTTCCCAGAGTCACACGCGGCCAGCTTTGCCCTTATTGCCTATGCCAGCGCTTACCTTAAATGCCATTATTTAGCTGCATTTACGGCCGCGCTACTCAACAATCAGCCGATGGGGTTCTACTCGCCGGCGACAATCGTGAAAGATGCACAGAGGCACGGGTTGCGGGTGAAGCCAGTGGACATCAACTGCTCGGATTGGCTGTGCACGTTGGAGCCAGAAGCTTCTGCAATCAAAGGGCTTGCACTGCGTCTCGGATTTCGCTACGCGAAAAGTCTGAGCAAAGAAGCCGGAGAGGCAATTGTGCGGGCCCGGACCGAGCGACCGTTCGAGTCGATTGCCGACCTGGCCCATAGAGTGCCGGAATTACGGCGGGATCACCTGGTGCTGCTGGCTTCCATTGGAGCTCTGAACTCGATTGGTGGTGTAATAACCGAACACGAAAAATTCAGGCCTGCTGAAGCCGATCCTTCAGAATCAGCCGGCAAACTGAAGCGGAGACTTCAGTATCTGCACCGCCGTGATGCCCTGTGGCAGGTGGAGCGCGCCGCCCGTTTTGCCGGGCCGTTGCTGGATGGAATTCCCGAAATGGATATGACTTCTCCTCTGGCGGCGATGACGCCGGAAGAACGACTGGTCGCTGACTTCCAAGGCACTGGGCTGACGGTCGGGCCGCACCCGATGGCTTATCGACGTGCTGAGCTCAAACAGGCACGTGTACTCTCGGCGCATGACCTCACACGAGCGAGCAATGGCAGCTGGGTTCGAACAGCAGGGTGTGTAATTGCCCGCCAGCGTCCCGGCACCGCGAAGGGTTTCGTCTTTCTCAGCCTGGAGGACGAGACTGGCATCAGCAATGCAATTCTTACCCCCGATCTCATGGATCGACATCGAGTTGTGATCACGTCGGAAAAATTCCTGCTGCTGGAGGGAGTGCTTCAGAACCAGGACGGGGTGGTCTCCGTGCGGGTGGAGCACGTGGCCCCGCTGCGGGAAACCTATACGGCCGATACTGTGGACATCACTGATGCGGAAGTGCGATCCCATGATTTTCACTAGCGGAGCAGTTAGCGGTTCGCTATTCGCTTTTCGCGGTTCGCTCTTCGCGAACTGAAGGACCGCTCGTTTCTTCGGGGTAGTCGTACACGCCGCGGCCGGATTTGCGGCCAAGGCGACCAGCCTTGACGTACTGAATCATGAGCGGGGCGGGGCGGAACTTTTCGCCGAGTGCCTTGTGCAGGTATTCGAGGATGTGCAGGCGGGTATCGAGACCGACGAGGTCCACCATCTCGAACGGCCCCATAGGGTGATTCAAACCGAGCTTTAACGCCTTATCGATATCCTGCGGCGAAGCAATTCCCTCCTGGAGCATGTAGAAGGCCTCGTTGCCGATGAGAGCGTTGATGCGGCTAGTGATGAAGCCAGGCGACTCCTTGATCACCACTACCTCCTTATGCATGCGCTTCCCGACTTCGACGGCGGCGGCGAGGGTTTCGTCGTCGGTTTCGAGCGCGCGCACCACTTCGAGCAGCTTCATCTTATGCACGGGATTGAAGAAGTGCATGCCCACGCATTTCCTGGCGCGATAAGTGACGGAGGAAATCTCGGTGATGCTCAGCGATGACGTGTTGGAGGCGATGATGGTGGTGGGGCGACAGATCTTGTCGAGGAGGGTGAAGATTTCCAGCTTCGACTCCATCTCTTCGGGCACGGCTTCGATCACCAGATCGGCTTCGCGCGCCGCCTGCTCGACCGACGATGCGTATTCGAGGCGACCCATGGCTTTGTCGGCGACGGCTTGCGTCACTTTGCCGAGTTCGACAGCCTTGTCGAGATGGGCGCGGATTTCGAGCTCGGCCTTACGGAGCGCAGTGGGTAGGATGTCTTCGAGAATGGTGCGATAGCCGCCAAGAGCGGCGGCGTGAGCGATGCCGCGTCCCATGATGCCGGCGCCGATCACGGCGATGGTGCGAATTTCGGGCATGGGGTTAGGCTCCCTGCTCGAGCTGCCCCATGATGGTGACGTAGTTAGGGTCGGATTTGCGCATGTATTCAGCGAGGCGCTTCTTCTCGTCGTCAGACAGAACGTGCAGAGCTGCAGTAATACGGCGAAGCGTGGCAGCAATGTCGTCGACATAATTCATCATGCGAATGAGTTCACCACTGGCAGGCATAAGGATTCCTTTCCGGGGGTTGCGGCAACCAGTTATTTTAAAGCAGTGATCAGCGGCGAGTGATCGGGTCGGTAAACCTACAATTGCCAACGACAGGCAATTGTAGGCCCACCTCGCCGTTAGTGTTATGCGCTACGAGAAGAGCGCACACAAGCCAAGAGCGGGTTTGTGTGGTGCACCCGGCGGCGCAAAACTGTGGGGTTCTCGTTCTCACCCTTTGCGTCGAGGAGAGGGACGCAAAAGGGCGTTGCCGGTTGTCGGTGGTTAGGCGTCGGTCAACCCACAATTGCCTGTGACAACAGGCAATTGTGGGACACCCCGTCCTCTTACGTCCGGACAGCTTTGTGTTCAGGGCACGAAATTACGGTTGCGGCGATTGCGGCTGCGGCGGAGTGGATGTGTTGGGGCCGGCTGGCCGGCCACGGCCCATGCGGCTCATCATCTCCGCATATTTCTTTTGCTGATCGGGCGTAAGAATGGGATTGATTTGCGAGGTGGTGTTCGCGCGAATCTCCTTCATCTTCGCCATGCGATCTTCCTGCGAAAGAGATGTGTTGGCACGCAGCTCCTGCGTCTGGCTGGCTTCGCTCTCGAGAATCGGCTTGATCTTTTCTTGCTGATCTCCAGTGAGTTCGAGTGCCTGAGCCATACGCTGGAGTCGTTGATCGACGGTAGGAGGCTGGCCTCCCGGACCCCATTGTCCACCTGGCGCCTGAGCGGCAGCGGCCATGCTCCCGATCAGTAACAGGGCAAGTACGGCGGGGAAAAGAGACTTTTTCATCGTCCAAAGCTCCTGGAAACCCGCTGCAGGAACGCTGCGGCAAGAAGCACAGTCGCAGCCGTAATGGGCGCGTTGGACGTCAACATGGTCATCCAAAGTTTGCCGAGTACCTGAAGAATGCGCGCCATACGTTGCTCGAGTCAGCGAGTCGATTTCGACTTCACTGTGGAAAAACACGCTACTGCGGCGGAAGTTTTTGAAGGAAAGAAGATGGAACCTTTCAGCAGGGCGAGAGGAAGCCAGTTGACCCATAATTGCCAACAACCGGCAATTGTCGGCCACTCCGCCGTTAGTGCTGTGCGCTACGAAAAGACCCACACAAGCCAAAAGCGGGCTTATGTGGGGCCCTCTTCAATAAATCCGGCACGCTTGAACAGGCTGCGGGAAAGTCAAAAAGACAGATTCCTTGCGGGATGAAGCGCTCCCGGAATGACAAAGAATGAAGGGCCTAACGGCACAACTGAAGTCGTGCCCTGACGCAAAACCGTCGCGAAACGATTTTTTCAGCAGTCTGGGAAGGCGTGCTCCACCCTATTTTTTAAAGGCGACGTTAACGAGGAGGCGGTCGCCGTCCACTGAAACGACGTTGCAGTAGGTGCGTTCGCGATCGCGGGTGAAGTCGAGGGCGACGCGGCTGTTGCCGACGCGGAGATTGCTGATGTGCAGGTGATTGAGCCACTCGGGCAATTCCGGGTTGATGATGTTGAGCTCTTTGCGAGTCGCGCTGGGCCGGATACCCAGGAGCGAAACCAGAATCAGGAACCACGAACCGGATGCCCACGCCTGTGGTGAGCAAGAGACCGGATAGTGCACGGGCTCATCATGCTCGCGTCGCTGGACTCCACAGAAAAGTTCGGGGAGGCGGTAATTGCGGAAGTTCAGCGAGGCCTGGAAGAGCGCAGTAAACACCTGAATTGCAGGCTTGCGAAACTCGTTTAGAGCCATTCCGTGAGCAATGAGCGAGTTATCGTGCGGCCAGACCGAGCCACGGTGATAGCTGAGCGGGTTGAATGTTGGGTCGTCCTGGGAGAGGGTGCGCCAGCCCCATCCGCTGAACATGTCTTCCTTCATCAGCCGTTGAATGACGGCGCGGGCACGCTCGCGGGTGAGCACGCGGGTGAACAACAGTTGTCCGGGGTTGGAGACGATGCATCTGAGCTGCTGTTTGTCACCATCGAGAGCCATGGCGAAGTAGTCGTGTTCGGGCATCCAGAATGCTTTGTCGAGACGCTTAGCGAGTTCTGTGGCTTCACGACGCAGGCGCTCGGCGGTTTCCAGATCGCCAAAGCTGCGCAGCAGGGACGCCATTCGATACTTGGCGTCGTAAACGTAACCCTGAACTTCGATGGAGGCGATGGGCGCGGGTGGAATGGTGCCGTCGGAGCGCATGTAGGCATCCCATGAGTCCTTCCACGCCTGATTGGCGAGACCTTTGGGCGAGCGGCGGCGGTATTCGACAAAGCCGTCGCGGTCGAGATCGCCGTAATTGTCGATCCAGTTGAGTGCGGCGCGAGCGGCGGGCAACAGCTTTCTGACGAGCGCCGCATCGGCGGTCCAGTTGTAGGTCTCGCAGAGCAGGATGAGGAAGAGCGGAGTTGCGTCGATGCTTCCGTAGTAGGGGCCGAAGGGCAGCTCGCCGCAGCGTGTCATCTCGCCTTGCCGCCACTCATGAAGAATCTTGCCGGGCTCTTCGTCCTGCCAGTCGCTGTAGTCTGTGCCCTGGTGATGAGCGAGGACCTGCAAAGTGTCAATCGCGAGCTGCGGGTTTAAAGAGAGCGCCTGATAGGCGGCGATGATGGCGTCGCGTCCGAAGAGCGTGGCGAACCATGGGACGCCGGCGCCGACGACGCGCAGTCCGTGGGCGGACAATTGAAGCGCGTGGAAGTCGCCGATGGCCGTGCTGAGTGCTGAGTTCAAGATGCTGTTGTTGCTGCTGAAATAGGTCGAGGAGTTCTCCCAGCGGTTGAAGCGGTGCCGGCGTTCGCGCAAGCACGCGGAGAAATCAGCAGACGGCGATGTATGGTTCGAGCCTTCCTTGACGAGAGGCCGGACGGTTGCTTCGAATTCGGCGTGCTCCAGCGGCCGGAGCGAGATATCCCAGCGTGCGGACTTTTCATCGAGGACGCTGGGAGCAGGACGCATCTCGATGCGAGTCTGGCGCCATATGCCGTCGAGCCCCTGATATGCGAAGCAGAGACCGTCGGTCTTCATAATCGGCCGATAGTAATGACCATGCACTTTGCGCTGGGTTCCGCGAACCTGAAAAACGTCGACGAAATCGGCGTCGAAGCGCAGCTCAACCGACAGGCTGACTTCTTCGCGATTGAAATTCACCACCCTGAAGCGGTCGAACAGGACTGCGGCCTCGAGTAATTGCTGGCGTCGGATGTGAATGGTGTTTTCGGCGATGTCGAAGGAATCGCGAATCTGCATGGGCTCGGCGGTGAGCTCAATCTGAGAGACAAAAGTTTTCTCAGTGTTCGAAGAGAGGACGATGCCAGGCCGGTCGTTGACTCGCAGCTCGAGGTAACTGAGAAAGCGAGTGTCGTCGTGGAAAAGACCAACATCGGTAGCTCCGGGTGGGACGATGTCTCCGGTGACTGACGTCGAAAGAAAGGTCTTTCCATCGATGAGCGTAAGATTGTCATCCTTGCGTGCAACCGGAGGGTGAAAGGCGAGGGCAGGCTCCACTTCATGCGAGGGAATTTCAATCAATTCGCCGGGAAAGAAGGAAATACTCATGCTGCTGCTGGATTCTCGTCGCCCGCGGAAAGAAGCGAGGATGCCTCCTCGGTTGCGTGTGGCGAGACGATTTCAAGATAAAGACGCTCGTAGTCCTCAGCCATCCGTTCCATGGAGAAGTTCTGTTCAACGTATTCGCGAACCCGGTACGGAGAGAGGTGCGAGCCGATCTCGCGAACGCGAGAGACCATTTCCTCGACGGAATGACAGATATAACCATTGACTCCGTCGTGCACGACCTCTTCGACCGATCCACCCGGGAGCGCGAGAACGGGAGTTCCACATGCCATGGCTTCAATCATCACCAGGCCGAACGGCTCGTTCCACTGAATCGGGAAGAGAAAGGCAATGGAATGGGCCAGCAGTTCGTTCTTCTCTTCCAGACCGGCTTCGCCGATGTACTCGATGAACTTGCCATCGATGTGCGGTTTGATTTCCGAGTTGAAGTAATCCCGAAACATCGGCTGAATTTCGCCGGCAATCTTCAACGGAACACCGCTCTTCCTGGCCACGGCAATAGCGAGGTGCGGCCCCTTGATGGGTGCGATGCGCCCCAGGAAACTGAGATATCCGCGCTTGGTGGAGCAACAAATATAGCGGTTGAGGTCGATGCCGTGATGGATGGTGCGAATCAGCGGCATCTTCTCTCTTCTGCGCTGAAAGTCACTGATGGTAACGTAATGCACGTCGGGGAAGTGGGAATAAAACTCGCTCAGTGTGTCCACCTGCTCGTGGTGGATGGTATGAACCAGCGGAATATTCAGGAATCCTGAGTGCGACACGCCGCAGAGGCTATTGGTGTGCGCCACATCGCAGTCGCGGACAGCATCTCGCAGCGCCCATGCGGTGTGGGCCATCTCTTTTAACGCTTCGGAACACTCTCCCCTGATAGGCCAGTGACTGTGGGGATACAGCCAGCGAACTTCGACTCCGATTTCGGACTCACCGTTGGCATACACGACTGCCTCGTGTCCGCGCTCACGCAGACCTTCGGCGAGATTGGCGACAAACAGTTCGGTGCCGCCGTAACGTAGAGGAGGAACTGGAATGAATGGCGGCGCAATCAATGCGACGCGAATGGCAACCTCCTTCACAACCGAGAATTGAAGCGCACTCCGAGCGGCCCCGCTAGCGGGAACGTGACCGGAGAATCGGCTTAAATTTCTTCTTCTTTGTTTTTAGATGTGAGGCGCTATCGGGCAGTTGCTTAAAGAGACGCGCGATAGTGGCGCACCGAGGAGTTGCATCGCGCTGAATCAGAATTGTCTTCTTGTAATCCGGAGCCCGGGCGCTTCCACCAAGAGAAAACCTAAATCGATCTATGCGCTGTCGCCGAAGTAGACATCAAGCGCTCTGGCGGTGACCACGAATTCGCTGTCGGGTGGAACCAGACGGAGTTTGGCCACGGCTTCTTCCAGCGGAACGAAGTCGAGCCTGGGAGGCTTCAATGCGACCATGACACCACTCAGGCCCTGTGAAAGCGCCTGCACTGGCCCGGCACCGAAGGCGACACCGAGATTGCGGTCCATTGCTGTTGGCGAGCCACCGCGGAGAAGATGACCGAGCACGATGCTTCGAGTCTCCTGACCGGTGAGCTGTTGCAACTGTGCGGCGATGGTTTCGCCGATTCCGCCGAGACGTTCGACGCGTCCGACTTCGCGGCTCTTCACGGTCACGTCACCACCGAGGGGTTTGGCGCCTTCAGCGACGACCACGATCGAATATGGCTTGCCTTCCTCGAGGCGATTTTTGAGGTGCAAAGCGACATTCTCGATGGAATAGGGGATTTCAGGGATGAGGATCGCATCCGATCGACCGGCCAGACCAGCATGCAAAGCAATCCAGCCTGTCTACCCATGACTTCTACCACCATGATGCGGCGATGCGACAGCGCGGTGCTGTGCAGTCGATCGATACACTCGGTGGCAAAACTTACGGCGGTGTTGAAGCCAAACGTGAGTGTGGTGGATTCAAGATCGTTGTCAATGGTCTTGGGCACTCCCACAACGCGGAGACCTTTTTTGTGCAGTGAGTGGCGATGGTGAGGCTGCCGTCTCCACCGACGGCAATAAGAGCGTCGATGTGGTGATCGCGGAACCGCTGAAGCACCTGATCGGAACAGTCAACCTCCGTTTTGCTTCCGTCGGGATGCTTGACCGCGCAACGGAAAGGATTGCCGCGATTGGTGGTACCAAGAATGGTGCCGCCGAGGTGTGGAATCTCCCGAACCGTCGAACGATGAAGTTCCATCAGTCCACCATCGGGGAAACGCTTCGGCTCGAGGAGTCCGTCGTAGCCCTCGCGAATGCCGACGATCTCCCAGCCCAATTTGCGTGCGGCCTAAACGGCGCCATGAATCACGGCATTCAGGCCGGGAGCGTCGCCACCGCCGGTATTGATCGCGATCTTTTTCAGCGTCGTGGTCAAGCAGTCCCTCTTTCCGTACGCCTGGCCGATTACCAGCGCTGCGGCACAACTTGATGCTTTAATTTGGGCTCGACATATCCCTTAGACTTCTGTCGAGACGGCAGTTTCGGGGGATCATACGGAATTTCCTCGTAGGGAATACGGCTCAGAATGTGGGCAATGCAGTTGAGGCGTGCGCGCTTTTTGTCGTCTGAAGGCACAATGTACCAGGGTGCGAACGGTGTGTCGGTTGCGGCGAGCATCGCGTCACGGGCCCGCGAATAGTCGTACCAGCGACGGTGTGACTCGAGATCCATGGGACTGAGCTTCCAGCGCTTGGAAGGATCTTTGATGCGGGCGAGAAAGCGCTCGTGCTGAATTTTCTCCGAGACGTCGAGCCAATATTTCAGCAAAATAATTCCATTGCTGACCAGGAAGTTCTCGAAGATCGGACAGCCCTTGAGGAATTGCTGGTACTCCTTATCGCTGCAGAAGCCCATGACGTGCTCAACCCCGGCGCGGTTATACCAACTGCGATCGAGGATGACAATCTCTCCACCGGCTGGCAGCTGCTCGATGTAGCGCTGGGAGTAAAGCTGTGTCTTCTGGCGTTCGGTGGGAGATGGTAGGGCCACCAGCCGAAATACGCGGGGGCTAACTCTCTCCATGATGCGCTTGATGATGCCACCCTTGCCAGCAGCATCGCGGCCCTCGAAGACGATTACAATGCGCGCGCCCGTCTTCTTCACCCAGTCCTGGAGTTTGACCAACTCAACCTGTAGCTTGAACAGCTCAGGTTCGTACTCCTTATTCTTCATTTTGACAGGTAGGGAGGAGACAGCCGACTGCTGGTCAACAACAGAACGCGTGTCTACTGCCTGAGGCTTCTTCTTTTTCTTTGATTTCTTGCCCATGGGGCCTCACCTCACCTGAGGAAAAGTGCTTGTCAGCTCGCGCTGGGTATACCTTTTGCCTTTTCCTTTAGCTGCTTCTGTTCCACAGCCAGTTTGTAGGCAACGTAGTATTTGTAAATGTTGCCAACGTATCCCACAGTCTCTTGCCCAACATCTTGCGCGACCACGAGTTCCACGTTTCCGAACCACTTGTTGGGATCGAGGCCCTGGTCGGCAGCTTTTTTGCGTAAACGCGCGATGCGGTTAGGACCCGCGTTGTAGGCTGCGAAAGTGAACAGGGTTCGGTTGACCTGGTCGATTGTGGGATCGTTGAAGTAGGTCTCCTTGATGTTGTCAAGCATTCGAACAGCGGCAAGGATGTTCTGGTCGGCAGTATTCACATTGGGAACGTTGATTGGCGAAGCCGCTGCATTCTTCGGAATTACCTGCATAATCCCAACTGCGCCGCTGGGATTCCGTTTGGACTGATCAAGCAGGGACTCCTGATAACCCTGGGCCGCGATCATGAGGTAGTCGAAGTTATATTCTCCCGCATACTTCTTAAAATACTCGGTATAGGCGGCGAACTTCTTCATCTCTTCGGCAGAGGTCGAATTCTTAATCCATTTCGTGTTCTGCAGATAGCGACGCAGCAGGGTGTTTCCAAATGACGTTCCCTCCCGGTGGCCTGCCAAAAACTCATCGACGAGCGCCACAAATTGGGGATTGTTCTTCCGCATAACCCAGCCCAGCTTGCCACCGGTAGAGAGGACAATATTCGGATGGGGCTTGACATTAGGCAGGACGTCCGCCCATAGCTTCGCGCGCTGGTCGCTGGTCACGGTGGCCGGAAGCAGCCCGGCGTTGACCATCTCGACAAGGTCATCCTCCAGCAGACTCTTGTCGGCAGACTTGATGGAAAGCTCCGGCTTACCTGCTTTTTTTCGCTCGTCGTTGATCTGCATCAGACGAGCGTAATGGACAGTGAGCGGGTTAACGTAGATCTCGGTTCCCACCAGGTCATCAAAGGATTGAGCAGTCGTCTTGGCGGGCCCGGTGACGACAATTTCACTGACGTCCTCTTGTATCGGCGTGCTGAACGCATACTTTTGTTCACGTTCCGGGGTGATTTGGACGCCGAAGGCAACAATATCACCCACGCCCTGCTCCAGCGCAACCGCCAGTTTATCGGGACGCATGGGGATGAAGGTGATCTGCACCTTCAGCGCTCCCGTCTTGTACTTGTCATTGACGTATTGCTCCAGCTCGTGGAGCGCCTCGTAAGTGATACCGCGCGGCTGCCCCTTGTCGTAGAAGAAGCTGATGGGATTGATCAGCACAAGGGCGCGAATGTTGCGTTCCTTCAACATCACATCGAGATCGCCGGTGCGGCGTTGGAAGGTCAGCGGAAGTACTAGATTACCTTGGCCATTGTTGGTGGCCGCTTCCGACACTTCCTCCGTGGGCAGCATCGCATCCGAGGACGAAGTCTGGACGGGTTGCGCTGCTTCCGGTTTCGCGCCGGCGTTCTCCTTCTTACTGCACGAAGAGAAAGTTACACACAGCGCAGAAACAAGCCCAACATAGGCGACACGGCGAACGGCGTACCCTGACCGGTCCATTACGCCACCTCTTATTGCCGTTAAATTGGAGAAGAGAGCCCGTCCGATACATCATGCTAGCACGCACCGTTTGTTGTGCAAGTGACTTATGCCGTACTTTCCCTTCCGGGCGTGCCTTCCAGCCAGGCCAGAAACAGCTTGTATCCCACCGACAGCACGATCGCGCCCACAAACAGGCCGATAATACCCATGGCGATGAATCCCCCGATTGAGCCCAGAAACACCACGACGATCGGAACGGTAGCGCCGCGGCCCAGCAGAATCGGCTTGAGGACGTTGTCCATGAGGCCGACAATGACGCACCAGAACAGAAATATGACCGCCTTGGTAGTGCCAGCTGTGGCGAAAACGTAAATGACCGCCGGAATCAGCGCCACCATGCCGACCTGTAAAACAGCAGCGATGAGGAAAACCACCGCCCACACGCCTGCTGCGGGCAGCTTTGCAACCAGAAAGCCGACCGAAGCAAAGATAGTTTGAATGACGGCGACACCAAGGATTCCAAACGTCACGCTGCGGATTGTGTTGCCGACCAATTGCTGGAATTCCGGCCCCTTCTCGGCGAAAAGGCGATTCATTAAAGACCGGGTCATTTCGTAGGCCGCTTGAGAATTGGCCAGCAAGACACCGGCGACGACGATGGACAACAAAAGTTGCAGGATGGTCATTCCTAAGCCCGCTGAGGCAGACAGCACTTCGGGCACCACAGCTTTGATTTGCGGCGCATATTCCTTAATCACGACGCTGAGGTCTCTGGAGGCTTGAGCCCAGAGCTGATTTAAACGACCTCCGATAAGCGGCCATCCCTGCACCGAAGCGGGAGGAGGCGGCACGATAGGCGCTCCGGAACGGATGTGGCCAGTGATGGACTGCACGCCCCCCATCAGGCTTCCAGCCAGCAGGAATGTCGGAATGATCAGCACAGCCAGAAACGCCAGCGTGAAAAGAACTGCGGCCAGCACCGCTCGTCCTCCGACAGCTCTCTGTAGTTTCTTGAACGCGGGATAGGCGGCGACCGCGATGATGATGCCCCACGCAAGCATGGGTATGAACGGCCACAAAATCACAAGACAGGAGATGGTCAACAACGCCGCCAGGCCAATGTGGATCGCGGATTCGAGCGCAGCGTTGACGGCAGCAGTCTCAGAAGCTTCTTGCTTTCTCATAGACGCCTCCTTGGCGAGGGCTTAGCCGGCTGCTTGTTCGGTGGCACGGACTAAGCGGAACCGTTTCGCTAGCGGAACTCTAGCGGCACGCGGATTAAAGTCCGCATGGGTAAATAAATGCACTGGTTCCGGCACGACTGCAGTCGTGCCCTGATACAGGGCTTTCGGAACACAACCGGATACAGGCACTTGCTTAAGCCGGTCCATTTATCGCCTTATCGTCGTCTACCCCCGCCCATGCGCATGCCGCCACCCATTCGTGAGCTGCCCATGCTTCGGTTCATGGAGTTGAAGTTCTGGGTGCGCTGCGCCCCCTGGTTGCGCATCTCCTGCTGGCGTTGGAGCGTGGGTTGCGGCTTATCTACCGACTGCCATCCGCTGCCGCTGTTCGAGGACCAGTTACCGCTGTCGCGATTGTAGCGGTACACAGTGCCGTCCTTGCCTGCATAAACATTGTTTTTGCCTGCGGCAATTCCAGCATTGGTGTTGGTGTTGTAGACGAAGCCGCCGCGATTCGCCGTGCCCTGCCCGGTGTAGATGTTGCCCGCGTAGCCTGCGCCGCCCCCGGCGACAATGCCAGTGTTCGGATTGTAGGTCGCGCCGCCACGGTAGCCGTAGGTGTTGCCAGAGTAAATGTTGGTATTTGTGCCGCGGCCAGCGACAGTGGTGCGCCCCGTCTGAGTATTGTAGTAAGCACCGCGGCTGGCAGCTCCGTAATTGCCGGTGTAGGGATTCGCCCAAGCAGCTCCGGTTCGCGAGTAAGCAGTGTTACCCCACACGCCATAAACGTTGGCTACGGCTGCTCCGCCCCACGCACCCCATCCGTAATACGGATACCAGCAGCATCCGTAGTAACCCATCGGTCCCCACCAAGGGTAGTACCAGGGATAGTAGCCATAGCCGTAACCGAAGCCGAAACTCCAGCCCGTGGCTGTGGTGTAGGTGAACCCAGCTCCCACTCCGTAGGTATATGGCCAGCCATACCACACTGTGGAACCGACGTAGGGCGGATAATACCAGCCCGTCCCATATACGACTGTGGTTGTACCAGCGGAAACGACTGTGCCGTAGTACCCGGGCGTGTAGCCGACGTACACCACATCTGGCGTGGAACTGTACACCTTCACATAAGTGGCGTAATAAAGCGGTGAGCTTGGAGGAATCGTGTAGATCTCGTCTGGAACTGAATCGGCAACCCGCCACGGCCCTTGCGGTGTCGGAGCCTTGAACCACACACCGGCTTCGACACAGTAATAGTTGTTATCCGAGACCTTGATGACTGCGGCGCTAGTGTTCTTGGCGTAACTCATTGAGGTGCCCTGGATCGGAAGAAACGTGGGCTCGCCGTCATACTGCACCGTGAGCTTCGCCTCCGAGCGTGTGATAGTTGCCGTCTGGGGGATCGAGTTGGCGATCAGGGCATCTTTGGATTCCGGTGTTCCGGGCACCGAGGCCAGCACGGTGGCCTTAGGATTATCCTTGGGAATTTTGGCGAAGTCGGCGGGCATGTCCTTGGCGTCGACAAATGTCCACGGGCCGTCGAGCGAGGCGCCCTTAAACCAGCGGCCGGAGATCAGGATGTAGTATTGGCCGTCAAGCTGGAAGATGTTGCCGTTTGTATTGATGACGTATTGCAGCCCAGTACCGGAGATGGGATTGTACTTCGGATCGCCGTTAACTTCGATGAGCTCCGCCGGACCGAACACCACATGCACAACCGGGATCTGCGCTTTTTTGCCTGCCTCTTTCAGCGATGGTTGCTGTTGCTGCTGTGGGGGCTTCTCACCTTCGGGGTTCTGCGCGAGGTTCTGATTGACGAGGAATTCCTCGGCTTTCTTCATGTCGTCTGGCAGTTTCTTTGCGTATTCCCAAGGACCTTCGAGCTCTTCGGATTGCAGCCACCAGTCCTGCACGCGCAGGTAATAGAGCTTTTTGTCTGTCTCAAACAGGATGATGGAGCGAGTGTTGATGACTCGTTGGAGCTTGACACCTGGCACTTCGCGCAATTGCGGCAAGCCATCGATCAACACAAGCAAGGCCGGCTTGGTTGAAATGATGATCTTGGGCGGATCGTTCTTTACCTCGACCGACTTGATCCGTTCGTTGTCGGCGTCCAATTGGGCTTCGAGCCGGTCGAGAGAGATGGTCTTGGTGGCATTGGCGAATTTTTGTTCCAGCAGCTTCGTCAGCTCCATCTCTTTCTCATGTGCCAGCGGAAATTTGATGCTGGTGATTTTGAGCTGATCTAGCGCGACCAGCCGGTTCACTTTGTCGACTTCCGTTCGCGCCCAAAACCACACCACGCCATAACGCGGGGGAGACTCCGGGCCCGCTTTCGCCTCGACGGCACTGTAGAGGTCAATGCGGTCGCCCTCCCACTTGTCGACTTGCGGCTGATAGATGGTGAATGTGTCTGCTCCGTTAGTAAAAGTGCGGGGCCACCCTTCGGCGGGCGGTTTGGATGTCTGTTGCTTAGACTTCTGTGCGCTCGGGGCATTAGGCAAGGGTTGATGAGTACCCGAAGTGCCCGATTGCTGGGCGATTGCTGCAGTGGATAATGCCGTCAGAATTAAGGCGAGCAAGACCCTCGTGATAAGGGAAAAATTGCGAATTTGCATGGACAAAGACCTCCAACCGTTGGCTAGGCGCATCCGTCAATCTGGAACTGAACATTAAAGGATAACGTCAAGCGGCATGGCGAACCAAATGGCTCGGGTTCGCACGAGAAGCATAAGAGGCCAAGGGCAAATTCGCCCAAACGTATGACCGTCAGCCGAATCTGACGTATCCTGACTCAGCGATGGCGGAACGTATTGAAGACTACGCGATGATCGGCGATTGCGAGACGGCTGCGCTCGTGAGCCATCGGGGGTCTATTGACTGGTTGTGCTGGCCGCATTTTTCCTCGCCAGCATGCTTCGCGGCGCTGCTGGGAACGGAAGAGAACGGGCACTGGTCGATCGCTCCGAAGGACGGCAAACCCGGCACGCGCCGCTACCTCGATCACACCCTGGTTCTGGAAACTCGCTTCGAAACAGACGAAGGCGCCGTCGTCCTCCTAGACTTCATGCCCATTCGTGGAGGCACCTGTTGCAATCTAGTCCGCATCGTTCGCGGAGTTCGAGGCACCGTTCCCATGACGATGCAATTGGTGCTGCGCTTCGACTATGGGCGCTCGATCCCATGGGTCACGCGCACGGAAAATGGCGGCATCCGGGCGATCGCAGGTCCGGACATGGTTCTTCTCAAATCGCCCGTTGAGACGCATGGTGAGAACCTGAAGACGCTTGCCGAGTTCACAGTGCACCAAGGCGAGACTGTTTCCTTTGTCTTAACGTATGGGCTGTCGTACGAGGACCCACATGAGCCCTCGGACGCCGAAAAAGCGCTGGAGGCGACCGTCCGTTTTTGGCGCGACTGGACGGGCCGCTCAAAACTGAACGGCGAGTACGCCGATGGCGTAGAGCGCTCGCTGATTACACTGAAGGCGCTCACCTTTCAGCAGACCGGTGGCATCGTGGCAGCGGCGACCACGTCGCTGCCTGAGTGGATTGGTGGCCCGAGGAATTGGGACTACCGGTTTTGCTGGCTGCGCGATGCGACCGGCACGCTGCTCGCCCTCATGAACGCCGGGTATTTCGACGAGGCCTGTGCCTGGCGCGACTGGCTTCTGCGCGCCACGATGGGGAGCCCCGACCAGGCACAAATCATGTATGGCATTCGTGGCGAACGGCAGTTGCCCGAGTGGGAGGTGGATGGGCTTCCCGGGTACGAAGGCTCAAAGCCGGTTCGCGTCGGCAACGCCGCTGCCGGACAACTTCAACTTGATGTCTATGGCGACGTCGCAGATACCTTTTTCCAGGGGCATCTCGGCGGAATTCCGGGACCGGAAACTTCCTTCGCTCTGCAGCGCGCGCTCACCGATCATCTTGCGACTTGCTGGAACCTGCCGGACCATGGAATCTGGGAAGTTCGCGGCGAGCCACAACATTTCACGTTTTCCAAGGTGATGGCCTGGGTGGCTTTCGACCGGACCATCAAGACATCCGAGAAATTCGGGCTGCAAGGCGAAGTGGACCAGTGGCGCGCACTGCGCCAACAGATTCATGACGACATCTGCGAGCGCGGTTACGACCCAAAATTGGGCAGCTTCGTGCAAGCCTACGGGTCCAAAGAGGTGGATGCGTCTTTGCTCTTGATGCCTCTGGTCGGCTTTCTTCCTTTTACCGACCCGCGGATCCGTCGAACGGTGGAAGCCATCGAAAAGAACTTGCTGGTCGACGGATTTGTACTCCGGTACAGGACAGAGCATGTGGATGACGGGCTGCCCGCGGGCGAGGGAGCGTTTCTGGCCTGCAGCTTCTGGATGGTGAGGGCACTGCAGATGCTGGGTCGCGAGGACGAGGCCAGGCGCATGTTCGACCGCCTGCTGGGATTGCGGAATGACGTTGGGCTGCTGGCGGAGGAATACGATCCCAAAGCCCAGCGGCAATTGGGAAATTTCCCGCAAGCGCTATCGCATATTGCGCTTATCAATGCGGCTTTCGAGTTCGGGCGCGCCACCAGTCCCGGCCGGCAGCGAGGGGAAGCGAGTTCCGCGCAACCCGAAGGCCGTGGCACAGGTGCTGATAGTGGGCCCTAAGGAGCCCTGATAGAAAGGTCGAAAGCGCCTCGGCGACTAGAGTCGCCTCGGGATGACAAAAATGAGGGCCTTGTACGACAAGGCTGAAGTCATGCCCTAACTCCTTGTCGTCGCAGAAATGAGTTTTTCACTGGGCTGCGTAGCGGTGCCCAATACAAAACGGTCGCGAATCTCTTCGCGGCCTGAGAAGGCTAGCGAGCGGTACAGGAAGCTGGCTATGATGATGGATTCAGGCACGCGAGACGCGCCGTGCCCACTTTCGAGGGAGAATTGTTTTGGCACTACCCAAGGTTCCGCTCTGGTACAAAGATGCCGTCATTTACCAGGTGCATGTGCGCGCCATGTACGATAGCAATGGCGACGGAATCGGCGACTTCCGCGGCCTGGCGGAAAAGCTGGATTATCTGCAGGAACTAGGCATAAGCGCCATCTGGCTCATGCCGTTCTTCCCTTCCCCGCTGCGAGACGACGGCTACGACATCTCGGATTACAGGTCCGTCCATCCCAGCTATGGCACGCTCGAGGATGTCCAGCTCTTTCTGCGTGCTGCTCGTGATCGGGGCATCCGCGTTGTTATCGAAATGGTGCTGAACCACACTTCTGACCAGCATCCGTGGTTTCAGGAATCGCGTAGTTCGCTGAACAATCCGCGACGTGACTGGTACGTATGGAGTGATAGCGACACTCGATATCGCGGAGCTCGCATCATCTTTCTGGATACCGAGATGTCGAACTGGGCTTGGGACCCGATCTCTAAGCAGTACTACTGGCACCGGTTTTTCAGCCATCAGCCGGATTTGAACTACGACAATCCCGCCGTCCGCGAAGAGATGTGGAACGTCATGAAGTTCTGGCTGGAAATGGGAGTGGATGGCTTCCGCCTGGATGCGGTGCCTTACCTGTTCGAGCGTGAGGGCACGAATTGCGAGAACCTGCCTGAGACCCATGGCGTCATCAAGGAATTGCGTCGTCGCCTCGACGAGAATTTTCCGGGCAGAATGTTGCTGGCTGAAGCCAATCAGTGGCCGGCCGATCTGCTGCCTTATTTTGGCGAGGGAGACGAGTTTCATATGGCGTTTCACTTTCCGCTGATGCCCCGCATGTTCATGGGGCTCAAGTTGGAAGATCGCAAGCCCATCACGGAAATTCTGCAGCAGACACCGAAAATTCCCGACACCTGCCAGTGGTGCTTGTTCCTTCGCAACCATGACGAGTTGACGTTGGAAATGGTCACCGACATGGAGCGGGACTACATGTATGACGTGTACGCCCACGAAAAGGCGATGCGCCTGAACCTCGGCATCCGAAGACGGTTGGCTCCGCTACTGGACAACGATCGCCGTCGCATCGAGCTAATGAACGGCCTGTTGATGTCGCTCCCCGGCACTCCCGTCATCTATTACGGAGACGAAATCGGAATGGGCGACAATATTTTCCTCGGCGATCGCCACGGAGTGCGTACTCCTATGCAATGGGACGGGGGATGGAATGCAGGGTTTTCTTCGTCGGATCCGGAGAGCCTCTATTCGGCGCTCATCATGAACCCGATCTACGGCTATCAATCAGTCAATGTCGCCTCGCAAAGGCGGTTGCAGCACTCGCTGCTGTCGTGGATGCGACGCCTGCTGCAGGTGCGGAAATCGACGCCGATCTTTGGACGCGGCAACATCGAATTTCTGTATCCCGATAATCATCGGGTGCTTGCGTTCGTGCGGCAGTTTGGAGAAGAGACGATTCTTGCGGTAAACAACCTCTCGGCTTCGGCGCAAGCCGTGGAGCTGGACTTACGAAGATTCAAGGGAAATATTCTGGTGGAAATGTTCGGTAGAAACATCTTTCCGCGCATCGGCGAATTGCCATACTTGTTGACCCTGGGGCCTTACCAGTTTTACTGGTTCCGCTTGCGGCGGATTTGACCTGCGACGACAATCGAATCGATAATCATCATCCTTCCCTGCGCCGGGCGGACGCAACCTTGGGAGCCCTCGGCAAGCCTTACCGGAGCGAAAAGGGTGGCCGAAGATAATATTCTGTCTGACGATCTGCTACGCCAACTCATCAGCGTTGGCGAGGTGGATATTCTTGTCGGCCTGCACACACATAACCACGCCAAGACTATCGGACACATGGTGCAGGTCATTCGCGAGGGGTTGCTGAAATACTTTCCGCGCGAGCGAGTCGCTGTGCTGAATGCCGACGGGGGCTCCGTTGACGGCACGCCCGAGCTGGTGCGCGCCGCCTCCATTACGGATTTGCGTCGCGAGAATTCCTTTTACACCTTGCGTACTTTGCACTGTATCAGCAGCCAATACGGCACGAATGTCTCCAATGGAACCGCGATGCACATCATCGTGGCTGCGGCCGACCTGCTGCGCGCCCGCGCCTGTGCGATGATTGCGCCTGAGTCTTCGGAAATTCGCCCGGATTGGATGGACCAGCTGCTCGGGCCCGTTTACCGCGACAATGCCGACTTCGTGGCGCCCGTTTATCGCCGTCAACGCTTCGAGGGAATCCTGGTTACCAATCTGCTGTATCCCATGACGCGTGCGCTCTATGGAAAGTCGATTCGCGAGCCGCGCCCGGGAGAGTTTGCGTTTTCCGATCGTCTCGCCAGCCGTCTGGTTGGCCATCCCATGTGGAGCCAGGACGCCGGCAGACTGGGACCGGAAGTCTGTCTCACGCTGGAAGCTCTTGCCGAAGGGCACCGCATCGTGCAGGCCTTCCTTGGGCCAAAGGGTCAAGCAGAGAGGCCGGCGCCTGATCTGGTAGCCGCGCTTCGGCAGACCGTCGGACCACTTTTCTGGTCCATGGAAAACGCGAACGGCGCCTGGAGCTCACCTGCGGAAGCACCGACTCTGCTCACCATCGGGCCGGCCTTCGATGTCGGCACAGATGGCACGGCAAACATCGATCTGGCGCGCTTGCATCATTTGTTCTGCTCCGGCACGAAAGACCTGGAGTCGGTACTGAAGTCCATCGTGTCAGCCGATACGCTGTCGCAGCTCCAATATGCCGCCTCGCTTGACCAAGCACACTTTCATCTTTCGGACGAGTTATGGGCGAAAGCGGTTTACGAGTTCGCTTCGGCTTATCGCCGCTCGGTGATAAGCCGTGACCACATCATCCAGGCCCTGGCTCCTCTGTATCGAGGCAGGGCACACACCTTCGTAACCGAAAACCTGAATGCAGCTCCGGACGCGCTGGGCGAGCGCATCGAAGCTCTCTGCGTGACGTTTGAGCGTTTCAAGCCGTACCTGTTGGAGTTGTGGTCGGCGCCAGAAAGAGGTTCGTAATGACAGACATGATCGTAAGTGAACTGGGGCAGGCGTGGAACGAGTTTGCGCACGGTTTCGCGCACCTGCTGCCTCGATTGCTGGAGATGCTGATCATTGCCCTTGTGGGGTGGGTGATCGCCTACCTCCTGAAGGTCATGTTGCGCAGCTTGCTGCGGCTGGTGAAGTTCGACCATCTTTCCGAGCGGGCTGGGGCAACGCAACTGCTGAGCACGGCCGCTTTGCCCTCGCCCTCGGGACTGCTTGTCCAGTTGGTGTTTTGGATTACCTGGGTCGGAATTCTTCTGGCCGGGATCAGCTTTCTCGATATCGGCGGATTACAGAAGCATATCGGTGTGTTCTTCCTGTATCTGCCGAGGTTCTTCGTGGCCCTGTTTGTGATCTTCCTCGGCATGCTCGCGTCGGGATTTTTTGCGCGCGCTGCACTTCTGGGGGCGGTGAATTCCGATCTGCCTTCGCCTCACCTGCTCAGCCAGGCAGTCAGGGTCCTCATTATTGCGTTAACCATCTCGATGGCGTTCGAAGAACTCGGCCTTGCGCAACGCACCATTATTATTGCGTTCGCCATCGTGTTCGGAGCTTTGATGTTGGGAATGGCGATTGCCTTCGGTTTAGGAGGGCAGGACCTAGCGCGAGAGTTTTTGGAGAGGAGACTGTCCGCTCAGCGTCGGGAAAGGAAGCATGAAGGCGATTTGTCGCCGTTGTGAGTGGCTGAGAAGTGGAGGTTATTCGGCCGTATTCTTCGCCGGCCCCGCACCTGAGGTCGCTGCTGTACCTATTACTGCAGTTATGCGATTGGGTGAAAGCCACTCAACTAAGATGTCGGCGATCCTCTCGCCAGCATGCCCATCCCACTTGTCGGGGATGAGATTTTTTGGAGGCGGCGCATTTAGTATGTGCAGGGCCGATTGAAGAATCTCTCTCGGGTCGGTGCCCACCACGAGATTGGTTCCTTGCTCACATGTGATGGGGCGTTCGGTATTCCGCCGCAAAGTGA
>Ga0209465_10000244_pt1 | contig 25805 bp, 27 predicted proteins | sample PanSoiPlot1MoBio_FD_188321 | JGI IMG/M metagenome (GOLD analysis project Ga0209465, IMG submission 188321) | Tropical forest soil microbial communities from Panama analyzed to predict greenhouse gas emissions - Panama Soil Plot 1 MoBio (SPAdes)... | ecosystem: Environmental > Terrestrial > Soil...
TGAGAGTGACGGCGACGGCGGCTAGCACGCAACCCCACACAACGATCTTGAGCATGGTCGTTAGCCCTTCGGGCCCGACGAAGTGAATTTGCGCCAGAGTGCAGGGCGAATCAGCGGGGTGCAGTGACTGAGGTCACACAAGCCGCCATGGACGTAGCTGACGGTCTCACTATCAGGGCTGCGGAATGCGGGCGGTGGACGGTAGCGTGAAACCGTCTCGCCGCTCCAACTCGTCACGGCGGATTTGGTAAATCCGGCCGACTAGAAAGCCGAGCCCGAGCGCGACTAAGGTGTTGAAGGCCATCACTAGTACCAGTGTCATCGGCATTCCTCATGGACCAATGTCACTAGGTTGCCCGAGCAAAGGTTACCGGACCGTTTCTACGCGGATCCAATTCTTCGACAGACCAGGGCGCCGGGAAGCGGCGCGGTTTTGGCTGGCGGTGGTCAAGTGGCCCGGGTCGGTGACACGATCCGGGCTGCGCCCATTAAGAAGTGTTCGTTGCAGGAAGCAAGTCCGTTGTGGTTCGAGGTAGTTCGCTATCGGTCGGTGTTTCTGTGGGCTCCGCCGAGGTTGAACCGGGGATATGCTCACGTAGCAGAACGCCTAGCCCGCCAAGTGGCTTACAATTCAAGATCTTAAGCGCATGCCACAGGCTGACTTGGTTCGTGGTCAGCACGGGTTTTCCCAGATCACGCTCCAATTGATCGATGATGCTGAACGTACTCCAGTTACCGCACGCTAGTATAACCGCGTCGGCTCCCGGCCTGTTTACACGGCGCCCAACGTCGAAGGCAGTTTGTGGGTCAAGAAGACCTATCTCGAGGTTGCGGACAAACCCCAGTGCCTCCTGGGCAAGAACTTCGACTCCGTTTGCTTCAATAAACGCTACGACGGTCTGGTTGACTGCGGTGCTCCAAGGCGCGCCGAGAACGATTCGTTTGGCATAAAGCACGCGCAACGCCTCAAGCAACGCGGTTGAGGCCGTAGTGGCCGGTTTCCCGCATGCTGCGCCTATTCGCTTGATCAGTTCCTGGTCGTAACCAATGCCGTTGCGCGAGGAGGGCGCTGTCGCTGGAAAAACAATCACGTCAACGTCGACATCAGCCAACTTTTGGCTCTCGGTTTCGATTTCCTGGACGATCCGCAGCGTCGACTCCGCCTCAACGTTGCTCAATCGCATCCGCGCCACGTGCAGCGTAATGTCTTCCGGCAGTACTTTGCTAAAATCCCGCTCCTGTACTGAGCTTGAGGATGGAACGAGCAAACCGATGCGCCGAAAGTCCTGTCGTTGCGCCATAGGAAACTCCGTTTTGACAATGGGATCCTACGCAACCGTCCACTTGTTCCTCGAGAGCGGGCAATCTAAATCGGTGGAGCATGCGTGTGCTTTTGGACGGAGGGATCCATATGATCCCACGGTTGCGCGCTAGCGGTGAAAACGTCCATCGCGGGTCGATAGATTGATGGATCCTCTAAACTTCCTGCCTGCAATCCAAGGATATCGGGCAGCCGCTCCAATTTCACCGTGACTTGGCTACCGCAATTTGGGCAAAACCCGCGTTCGATTGCCTTGCCGCCTTGCCCGACAACCTTGTGATAATGCAGCTCTCCACCAATCTGAACGGTGGCTTTCGGCACTACAACGATCGCAGCATAAGCGCTGCCGCTCGCCTGTTGGCAGTCCCGACAATGACAGTTCAACATAATGACTGGACTAGCACTGCATACATAATCGATAGCACCACAAGCGCATCCGCCTGATAGTTTCTGTGCCATGGTGATTGCTCCTCCCGGAGGCCCGTAAGTGTGGATAGTACCAAATGCGGCGTCAGTGCATCACGGCAAAACAGGACGGCCGATGTCCATTATGGGTCATTAGCGGACATTGAACCGGATCCATGTCTGCTTTACTCCCGAAAGCGAACATTGCGAAACACTGTTGGGGCGAAACACTGTTGGGACGTCCACTTTGTGCCAATAGCGGAAATTGATCCCGGCAGAAGAACAGCGTGCAAAATGGGCTATTCTTACGCCAGCACATGCTAACCAAGACTCGAGAGCGGCCTAAGCGGGACTGTGCTGTTGTTATAATCGGCGCCGGTCCGTGTGGCCTTGTACTCGCGATTGAACTAGGTCGTCGCAACATTTCTACGGTGGTGCTTGAGGAAAAGGTGCGTCCGTCGCGATTTCCCTCCGCGAACGCAACGCAAGCTCGCACAATGGAGCACTATCGCAGGCTCGGCTTCGCTGAGAAGGTGCGTGGGAAAGGTCTACCGCCCGACTACCCAACGGACATCGCTTATTTCACTCGATTTACCAAACATGAATTGGCTCGCATCAATCTACCGTCTGCGCGACAAGCAAGCGAGATTGTCAGGACATTGACCGGCTCCTGGAGTGCAGCAGAACTGCCGCACCGGGTGTCGCAGATTTTCGTTGAGGACGTGCTGCGCGAGGAGGCCGCGGCGTTGCCGTCAGTCTCGTTGCGGCCGGGCTGGCGAATGACTGCCATACACGATCACGGCGACCACGTTGAAGTCGAGACCGAGCGCAGCGACGGCTCAGAGCGAGCGAGTTTTCTTGCGAAATATGCAATTGGGGCTGATGGGGCTGGCAGTCCCACGCGCAAAACGCTCGCCTATAATTATGTCGGTGAGGGTGGTGTAGTCCGCGACTTCCTCGGTGGGCGCATGTTCGCACTGCACATTCGCAGCCCGCATTTATATGAGATCATTCCTCATCCACGCGCTTGGATGTACTGGGCGGTCAACCCTCAGCGCCGCGCGCTGATGCCAAGCGTCAACGGCCGCGATGAGTTCACCTTCCACACTCAGCTTCGAGCCGATGAGCGGCCCGACCAGATCTCGGTTGCACAAGCGAAGGCGATGTTCCAAGCCGCACTCGGCGCCGAACTGGACGTCGAGATTATCGCTCGATCAACCTGGAACTCCGGCTACACTTTGGTGGCCGAAAAATTCCAAAGGGGACGTATCTTTCTTGCCGGCGATGCGGCCCATCTTTTCACGCCGACTGGCGGGCTCGGGTACAACACTGCGGTCGAAGATGCCGTCAACTTGGGATGGAAACTTGCTTCGGTGCTCAAAGGCTGGAGCGGCCCGGCCCTACTCGCAAGTTACGAAATCGAGCGGCAGGCACTCGCAAGGCGGAATACCAAGTACGCGCGAGGTTTCGCCGATTCGGTCGGGCTGTACATACCGCCGGTGGAACTGGAGGATGACACGGCGGAAGGGCGGGCGGCGCGGAAAATAGCAAGCGAGCATTTCGACTATCACGCCCGCTTCGAGTTCAACATTCCGGGCATTACCTTCGGTGGCCGCTACGACGGCTCGCCCATCGTGGTCGCTGACGGCACTACACCGCCGCCGGACAAACCTAATGAATATGTGCCCACGGGCTGCCCTGGTGGACGCGCACCACACCTATGGCTCGAGGATGAATACTCGCTCTATGATATGTTCGGCTTTGAGTTCACACTTCTGCGGCTCGGGGCAAAACCGCCCGACGCAACTCCGCTTCGCGCGGCAGCGCAGTCACAACGTATGCCTTTGAAAATCCTGGACATCAACACAGACCAAGCCCGTGATCTCTATGGGGCCGATCTTGCCCTTATTCGGCCTGATCAGATAGTAGCTTGGAGGGGAAACGTCGCGGCCGATGCTGTAAACGCGCTGCGGAAGGTTTCAGGTCACAAATAATTTCCGTGACGTCTGCGCCGTTAGCTCTGACACGACTTGCCGGCTAGTTTGCGAAGGGGTATAGCGAGCGAGCGACTGATTTTTGCCCCGGGGGTCGATCAAATCGAAAAATCTCGGATGGGTCGCGCTGGCGCAACGCGATCAAATAAACAACGCTTTGAATTGATTGGCGATTAAACAAACAATCGTGAGCAAACAAACAAAGATTGCGGAGCTTGTGCGAATTGATGTGATCTGGGCTAGCCGCACGCAACACAATCAAAAATCAAATCCGCGCTCGGAGTGAGCGGATTGGCGACTACTCACACAAAGACATCGTGTTGAGGGCTGCGGCTTGGCTCGCGGAGCATCCCGGGATGTTCGCGGAGGCTCGGGCCAAGGCCGTGGCGTTAGGTTGCGCAATCCCAACAATCTAGCGTCGCGTAAGGCGGGCCAGCGCAAGGAAGGTTTGGGAAGAACCTTGCGCCAGCCCTAGCCATGACAAGGGGGGTAACAGAAGGAATGTCATGGCTGAGCCAAGTGTACTGCCGCTGGCCAGCCTGAACGCAACACCTCAGAAAGAATTCGTCGATCACAAATTCTTCCACGCCCACTGAAAGCCATATTTTATTTGGGAAATGTCGGCCCCGACCTCATTGGGGTGTCGGGGGATGGGGACTAAGATCGGGGCCGGGTTCTCGCGGACGAGAACCGGCCCCGAAGCGTGTGGATTATCGTCGATGAATATCCGTCGCGCCGTCTCAATAAGCGTGCTGGGGTTCGCCGTCTTCCGGTACCAAGGAGAGGTGGCCTATGCTGCGGGCGAAGCGGCGCCCGCGGCTGACCCCGTGCAGCACTGCCTAGATCTGGTTCAATTGAATCTCGCCCGAAAAATCGCTCCCACGTTTCATGTGACATCGCATCCTGTTCAAAACCCTCCGAAAGATCTTCCCATTCAGTGTGTGGCTGGGAACCTGGAGGAAATAAAAAGCGCCTTAAGGAATCAAATCGCAAATTGCGAAAGAAAGTCGGCCGAGGAAAAGGGCCAGCTGTTCCAGTTCGGCTGCCGAATGGTGAAGAAAGAGGACTATTGCCTGAACGCCAATCTGGAGATGTTGAAACTCGCGAGCTTGCCCAACATGGATTACACCATGTTCGTGAACCGAGCAGCGCGGGAGTTTGACTGGTACGAAAGCAACGGCCGCCAGGGCAACGACGGGAATTTCAGGGCCGGAACGACGCGGTTTACCGGGTACTATAGTCCAATCGCGGTTGACGCCTCCGCTGATCCATCGGATGTGTACCGCTACCCGCTCTATGCGGCGCCCGAAGGTCTCACGTATTTTGAAAATCCTAAGCCGGAATTGGGTCAGGGCTGCGGTGTCGACGAGGTGACCAAACTTCCAATCCATTGGTGCATTGACAATAAAAACGGCACCTATTCCGCACTCCCCACCCGCGAGCAGATCGCTCGCGGCGCTTTGGATGGGAAAACTCAGAAAATCGCTTATTTCCGGAGTCTCTACGATGTTTCTGGTTTTATGCTGGAAGGCGCTGGAAGCGTGAACTTGAGACAGAAGGACGGCTCCGTAGAAAATGTCCTTTTGAATTTTGCTGGAACGAACGGTCGGCCCAATAACATGATCGGCGACGTCCTGAAGTGCGAGAATAAAAAAATAGGAGGTTCATTTGCAACTTACTATGCCCGTCATCCCGATGAGGCCTATCGGGACACCGTCCATTACAATCCATCGACAGTCTTTTACCAACGAGGGGTGAGCTACGAAGGCGTCGATCATATTCCGATCACGCCAAACGCCTCGATCGCCACAGATCCAACTTCTATTCCCACTGGCACCGTCACCTTGCTCAACGTACCCGCGACGAACGCGTGCGGGACCACCTCTTCAATAGCGGTCGCGCAAGACATCGGCGGGCGCATCAAGGGCGCTCATATCGACAGATATACGGGAGCGGGCCCCGGCGCCGGGACAAAGGCCAATTCCTTTAACAATTTCGGATCTGTTTTTATGGCGGTTCCCAAGGGCGCTGGGAGCCCGGTATCAGATTGCACGTCAAAAAGCGTCAATTGAAAGTCTTCAAATATTGAGTCGCATCAGGGTGAGGAATCGCCTAGCGCCAGTTGGCCTCCGTCATCTGCTGCCCCTCCGCAAGCCTTCGTTGGATCATTCCCATTACAGAAGTCACATCTTCGAAGGCTCTGGAATGTGCGCTACCTTGTAAATCTGTTAGATCAAAAACCAAAATTCCTTCGCGCTCGAAATCACTCCAGTAGGCTTGGTCAAGATTAGCATCGCCCAGACGAGGCTTTCCCCAGATTGATCTTGACACTTTAAGGGCGCGATCGTCGTGAGACACGAATAACGCGATGCGAGGCTTAGGTTTGGTCGTTTCCTGGACGTCGGTGCGAAAGACATCGACGTCTACATCGGGCGCGACAAGCAGGACGTTTTTGATCTGCGCGCGTCTGCTGACGCGAACGGGCCTTGGCCCCAATGCTCCAAGCCCTGGCCAACATCCCGCCGAATGACACAGCACTGTGATCTCTTTGACATTCGGATTAAGGGCAACCGTGTCGAGCAGCTCTTTAAACGCCTCACTAGACTGGTTCGCGCTTTCAACGTCATCTTTGTACGCGGCTAATTGCACCAAACCTTTCGACGGCCAGGAAAAGAGAACCGGGATAACTGGCGCTTTTGAGTCTTGGACAATTTGTGCGAGTCGATAGACCGCTTCGTCGAAACGATTATTAAATCCATGGACAAATACTAAGACCTTGTTTCGTCCTGTTGATTTGGCCGCGGCCGAGAGAGCTTTATTAAACGACTGCCTATCAAGGTATTCAGCCGCGGCTGTCACAAAGTCGCGCGTTGGATTCCCTGGCAACATAGTTGGCCATTGAATCTGACCAATCATTCGGGCGGCATCGGGCGGAATCGAGACAGTTATAGAGGCATAAGAAAGATCTTGTGCCGGATCAGCGCTAAACATATCGCCCGGATCGGCGGTCGACCGTTTGCGGGTTGTGGCCACCAGTATCGGGACTCGCGATACGCCAGTCGCAGATTGTGCCGCCGGGACGAGGACGCCTTGCAATGGCCGACCAGTGCAAGCGCCGCATGCAAGTCCCAGAACAACGACTAGCAGCGTCGGCAAATGCCGCGAAAGTCTGTCCGCTGTCACCCTTGCAACCCCCGAAAACGAACGACCCTTTAACAGAGGAAGATCTACTCGTCACCCCCATCGGACATCAGCTAGACGATATCCACGTCGGTCCGCTTAGATCCCAATAACGGACACAATCATGAGCTCGTCACGTCTCCAACGTGCCACAAATGGGAGTCTGCAAGCCCAAAAATCTCCGAATTGGAGGCGCGTAAATAGTTGGGAGAATTGACATGCAAGTTTTAATTTGAAGGACTCAAAGCCGCACCGTAGGGGGATGACGTTATGACTTACGCCAAGGCTCTTTTTCTAGCGGGGGGGTTAGCTGTGCTTGGGATGCTCGGCGCTGAAAAGCTTCGCGCCCAACCCTCGCCCGTCGACTGCGATCGATATGCGCAGGAATATGCACGTACTCACAGCCGGAATGGGCAGGTGCTCCGCGGAGCGGGAGGCGGTGCGTTGCTGGGCGCCGGCATCGGAGCGCTGGCAGGAGGCGCAGGAGCGGGCGCGGCGATAGGTGCCGGTGTCGGCGCTATTACCGGCGGCGTCCGACGTAGTTCGCATGCATCGAGAATATACAATCATGCCTATCGCGAATGCATGGCTGGTCGTGCACGATGGTGACTCGGTCAGACCTGAATGAAAGACGCTAGGCCGTTGAACTGCTCAAAAGGGGCACGTTATCCAGTCAAATTCCGTATCATTCAACTTCAACGATGATTTGCTTGGAGCGGGACGATATTTTTAAGTCATCATCCCGCCCCTTGAGGATGATATTTTGCCTTACGGCTGGGATTGCGGTTGTGGAGCGTCCGGACGGTTGCGCCGCTCAGCCATGAATTGGTCGAATTCGGCCCTGTCCTTGGCAAAGCGCAGTCGCTGCAGGAACTCCTTAAATTCGCGCTGCTCTTCTTCGAGTCTGCGTAACGTATCGGCGCGATATTCATCGAAAGCGCGATTACCGCTTGAGGGAGCGGTAGCTCCCCACCAATCCACCTTTGAGCGCATCTTGTCCTGCCAACGGTTCATGCCGCGATGATTCCAGCAACCCATTCGTCCACTCCCAATCGTGAAAGCGAGGATGGCGACGCCCAAGGGCCACCAGGCCCAAAAGCCCAAGATCATCAGCACGATCCAGGCTGGCTTTCCGAATTCATCGATCCTTGCTGCGATGGGCATGGCGAGACCTCACTGTGAATGTAAATAACATTTACATCTCATGCTCCAAGTGTCAAGAGGGGCTCATCTGAGAAGTTAGTCCGAGGCCGCGCAGGTACACCAACACTTCTGCCTCGAGCAGCTCTTTGGGCGACATTGGCAACGTGCGCTGCGCGGCGTCGCCGCGGCCGAACAGCGAGGCGATGCCGTGTGACATCGCCCAAATATGCAGCGCGACCATCAAGACTGGCGGCCGAGACTGCGCGGGCTTTTGAGCACATATCACCTCGGAAGCGCCGCGCAGTACGGCAAAGGCCCGCTCGCCGGCCTGACGCAATTCGGGGCTAGTCGCGAGCGGAATGCCGGCCTCGAACATCGCGGAGTAATAGGCGGGTTCGGCTCGCGCGAATTCAAGGTAGGCCTTGCCCAGCCGATCGAGCGCGGCGAACGGCTGCGGGCGACCATCGTCCCACGCTTTCTCAAGCACAATGGCGAACCGCTCGAAGCCGCGTAGTGCGACGCTAGCGAGAAGTTCGTCGCGGTCACGGAAATGGCGATAGGGCGCGGCTGGACTCACCCCCGCCCACCGCGCGGCCTCGGCGAAAGTGAAACCCGCCGATCCTTTCTGCGCGATCAATTCCAAGGCGGCGCGCAGCAGCGCCTCTTTCAGGTTACCGTGGTGGTAGCCGCGTGGGCCACCCCTCTCATCTTTCGACCAGCTCATGTAAATAGCTTTTACATGAGCCTTTGCGTAACGTCGATGTGCTGTCTCAGCCTGATGCCGTCAAAGTTAAACGGTTTTTGCTCCGCCACTCCTGTGGAGCGGGATGGCAGCCGAGGTGATGTCTCCTTTTTGTCCCCGATAGGAGACTCCAAGCGGGCGATAGTCGGATGCCCGTTCAGTGCCAAATCGGACATCCTGGGTCCTCGAATGTACTGATTGATGCCGAGGATCGTGTTTGTTGTTGTCTAAGGGGCCCGCTATCGCAGCAATTGCAACGTGACGTTGACTGCAATGCACAGAGTAAAGCCGAGTAGAAATCTGAATAACTACGAGGGCAGCATTAGAACTCAGTTGATGATGCTCTTTGCAGTCAAACTCAATACGACCGATCGTTGCAGTGACTTATGTTAGCTCAAGACGAGGCGCGATTAATCCCCACACTACCAGCACTATGATCGCGCCAACGATTGCGCCGATGAAACCCGCGCCTTCGCCGGCTCGATACCACCCAACCGCTTGGCCAAGATATGTTGCTACAAAAGCTCCAACAATCCCGAGCAGGGTTGTCAAAATAAAGCCCTTAGGCTCGTACTTGTTCCCTGGATGAAGGAATCTCGCGATCACTCCCGCCACAAATCCGATGATGATGGTCCAAAGAATACTCATGCGCTCTCCCCATTCTCTGGGGCTCAGCTTGCTCCTGACAGGAATGATTTTCAATTACCCAAGGCAAAAGTTTTGTTAGAGGCGAAAATGATTGGCTTTGACGCAGCCATGAAGGAGTCTTTGGTTGGCCGACCTCTTTGAACAACTTCGGCTGGCGGCCCAGGCTCTCGTCGAGTTTGGGGCACACTTGTTCAATCCGACGATCCGGCTCGGCGTTACAGGTCTTTCAAACGCCGGCAAGACCGTGTTCATCACCGCGCTAGTTCATAGCCTGGTACGCGGCGGACGCTTACCGGTCTTCGAGTCGCTGGCTACCGGTCGGATAGCCCGCGCCTATCTTGCACCTCAGCCGGACGATGCAGTGTCACGCTTCGACTATGAAAACCACATAAGTAACCTCGTGGGCAAACGTTGTTGGCCGACATCAACGCGGCAAATTAGCGAATTGCGCGTTGTGATCGAGTACCAATCGCTAAGCGGGTACCAACACACGCTGACACTTGATGTTGTCGACTATCCAGGAGAATGGCTTCTCGACTTGCCGCTCCTCACTAAAAGTTATGAGGTTTGGGCGACGGAGAGCATACGCCTTTCACGTCAACGTCCGCGCGTAGATCTTGCCAAAGATTGGCATCTACATCTGGCGACACTTAATCCGGAGAGCACCGAGGATGAGCAAGAGGCACTTACCGCCGCGCGGCTCTTCACTGAATACCTAAGAGCGTGTCGCGACAAAAACTATGCGATGAGTTTGCTACCACCCGGTCGCTTTCTAATGCCCGGCGATCTCGCAAATACGCCCGCGCTGACTTTTGCGCCCATTGAACCATCAACTGAGGGCCCTCCGCCAACCGGCTCGCTTTGGGCGATGATGCGACGCCGATACGAATCTTACAGGGCGGTCGTCGTTCGTCCGTTTTTCCGCGATCATTTTGCCCGACTCGATCGGCAGATCGTGTTGGTGGATACCTTGGCTGCCATCAACGCTGGTCCAGACGCGCTTCTTGATCTTGAACATGCGCTTGAGCAGGTTCTCAATTGCTTCCAAACCGGGCGAAAAACACTTTTGAGCGCGCTGGTGCGCCCGCGAATTGATAGGATACTTTTAGCCGCCACCAAGGCAGACCACCTCCACCACACGAGTCACGACCGCCTTGAGACTATCCTCAATCGCTTGGTCCAAGGTGCAACGGCAAAGGCTGAGCTTGCCGGAGCGCATGTCGACGTTGTTGCTCTTGCCGCTGTCCGCGCGACCCGCGAGGCAATGGTGCGGCGCGGGCGCCAGCAACTTCCCTGTGTCCTTGGTGTGCCTTTTGCCGGCGAGGCAATCGCAGGCGAAATTTTTGATGGAGATACCGAGGCAGCAATCTTTCCTGGAGACTTGCCCGACGACCCAACCGAACTGTTCCGCAGTGATAAAAGCGCCTTTCGCGGACTTGCCACAGCTTCTTGGCAGAACGCCGATTTCCGATTTTTGCGCGTACGGCCGCCCGTACTAGAGTTGACCGAAAATGGCGTCGCTGCCCTGCCCCACATTCGCCTCGACAGGGCGCTGCAGTTTCTAATCGGAGATCAGCTCGTATGAGCAAAAAATGGAAACACCGACCGCCAGCTGTCTTCCGGCTTGACCAAGATCATTTGATCGTCGATTCGGTCACCAAGACACGGGTGTCTTCGGAGCGCCAAGCACAGATAAAATCCGAACCTGAGTTTGAGGCACTGGCTATCACGGTTGACGATTCGGCTCGGTCGTCACGACGCGGCGTCCGTTGGGCAATATTATTTTGGTGTGCATTAGGCGGTTTGCTGCTGCTCGCCATCGGCGTTGCCGTGAATGACCTTCTTACTGATTTATTGGCACGTAACCAGGAACTCGGTTGGCTTGGACTGGCTTTCGCGACCCTGGCCGTGGTTTCGCTTTTGGTTATTGCCGTTCGCGAAACGACTGGCCTGATGCGGCTGGCAAAAGTCGAGAAACTACGTCAGCGCGCCGCGGAAATGATCGTGAGTGACAATCGCATCGAGGCGCGCGCCTTTGTGCACGAGCTCCTCGCTCTCACGCGGAAAATGCCCCACCTGGCCCGCGGCCGCGCCGACTTAGAAGGTCATCTCGGTGAGATCATCGACGGTTCCGACATGGTGCGACTTGCTGAACGCGAACTTATGACACCATTGGATCAGCGGGCGCGTAAGCTGATCAGCGTGGCGGCTACGCGAGTCTCTGTTGTCACCGCCGTGAGTCCACGTGCTGTCATTGACATTCTGTTTGTCTTCGGGACGGCACTGACCTTGGTGCGTCGACTTGCTTTTCTCTACGGAGCACGACCGGGTACGCTGAGCCTAGCCCGATTGGTACGGCAAGTTGTAATGCATTTGGCGGTGACTGGTGGACTGGCTGCGAGCGACAGCTTAATTCAACAGATGCTGGGACATGGCATAGCAGCCAAATTGTCGGTGCGACTCGGTGAGGGTGTGCTTAATGGTCTCCTCACGGCGCGGTTCGGCCTCGCGGCGGTCGACCTTATCCGTCCAGTACCATTTGCTGCCCTGCCTCGTCCCACTCTTTCCGATCTTATGAGCGAAGTTTTGCGCAGTTTTGGCGATGCCGAAGAACAGCAAGGTTCGGAATCAAGTCTAGCCATCACAGAAGTTCAATAGAACAATCGGCCATGTCCTCTTTGGTCAGAAGCGGACATCGCCCCGTGCGCAGGTCGAAATCCGGTACGCCCATCGGAAAAATTCGGGAGCCCAGGACCAGATCACCAAAGAACGGAACCTTATAGGTGCTTGCGCGGCACCGCCCAAGGACGCTGGCTCTGATCACTCGCTTTGAATGTCCTGATGCGATCGCGATAGTTTTCAGTAAAGGCGAGGTCGTCCCAGCCATTGAGGAGGCGCGTGCGACGAACCGGATCGATTGTGAAGCTGTAGATTCGATTGCCGCAGACGATCATCTGCCGTTCCAAGTCAATGGCCAGCGGAAGATCCGGCATTTGCGTCAATGACGCCATGATCTCGGCAGCTTCATTGTCCGTCACCACAGCGGTCAGTAATCCATTCTGTACTGCATTGCCGGCAAAGATGTCGCCGAACGACGGCGCAATGATGCAGCGCACGCCATAATCGTAAAGGGCATAAACCGCGGCCTCCCGTGACGAGCCGCAGCCGAAATTTCGGGCAGTGACTACGATCTTGCAGTTGCGCCAAGCCAGCTTATTGAGAGGAAAGTCGGGCTTCTCGCGCCCTTCGACATCAAACCGTAAATCGTGAAACAACACTTTGCCGAAACCCATCGAGCGCGTCCACTTCAAATAGCGCGCGGGAAGAATCTGATCCGTATTCAGATTCTTCTGGTTGATTGGGCAAGCTGCGGCGGTAAATGTCGTAAATCTTTCCATGACAACTCATGGTTTTCGGGTGCCGAGTAGCTTTCTGACATCGGCGAGATGACCAGTGACGGCGGCTGCCGCTACCATCGCGGGCGACATCAGGTGCGTACGCGCGCCCGGGCCTTGCCGACCTCGGAAATTGCGGTTTGTGGTGGACGCGCAGCGCTCGCCAGGCGCGACTAGATCGCCATTGATGCCGACACACATCGAGCATCCGGATTCGGCCCATTCGAGTCCTGCGTCGCGGAAGATACGGTCGAGCCCTTCATCCTCGGCTTGGCGCTTGACCAGTGTTGAGCCGGGCGAAACCAATCCAGGGACCTTGCTGACGCGGCCAGCCATTACTGATGCCGCAGCACGCAGATCCTCGATACGAGCATTCGTGCAGGAGCCGATAAACACGCGATCAATCGCGATGTCTGTGAGCTTTTTCCCCGGCACAAGACCCATGTAGTCGAGTGCATCGTGTACATATTGGGCGCGCTCGGCATCGGGTTGGCGTGTTGGATCGGGCACGGTGGCATCGATTGGCAATGCGTCCTGCGGACTTGTACCCCAGGTGACGATTGGCGCGATGCTTGCCGCATCGAATTCAACTTCGTGATCGAACGGCGCGCCCTCGTCCGTTATTAGTCGCGACCAGGCCTCGATCGCTTGTTCGAACTCTGCCCCCGTTGGCGCGTAGGGTCGGTCTCTCAGGTAAACAAAGCTGAGCGCATCCGGTGCGACTACTCCACATCGCGCGCCAGCCTCAATCGACATGTTGCACAAGGTCAAACGCCCCTCGATCGAGAGAGCACGGATTGCTGAGCCGGTGAATTCCACAGCGCAACCGGTTGCGCCGTCGGCGCCGATGCGAACAATAACAGCAAGCATGATGTCTTTAGCGGCAATCCCGGGCGCCGTTACGCCATCCACTCTCACCCGCATCCGCTTTGGTTTTTTTTGCCAGATCGTCTGCGTCATCAGCACATGCGCTACTTCGGAAGCGCCGATGCCAAACGCGTAAGCGCCAAGCGCGCCATGTGTAGAAGTGTGGCTATCGCCGCAGACAATCAAAAGACCGGGGAGCGTCAGGCCTTGTTCCGGACCGACCACGTGTACAATCCCTTGGTCCGGATCGTTGACATCGAATAGTTTGACGCCATGTTTCGCACAGTTTTCCTCAAGCTGACGAACCATCCGCGCAATCTCGGGATTGGCGATGCTCCATCGAGAACCACGAGTTGGCACGTAATGATCGGCCACGCCGAACGTCAAGGTTGGTTCGGCGACATTCGCGCCGCGTTCGGCAAGTTTGCCGAAAGCATGAAAAGACCCCTCGTGTACATAGTGACGATCGACCCAGAGCAGTGACTCGCCGTCTTCGCGTCGCAGAATCTCGTGAGCGCTCCAAAGTTTATCTATGATAGTTTGTGGCTGGGTCACCTGCACACCACGCGCTTAAGCCGCGACAGGATAGTATAGATAGCTGCGGCAACCAATGTTAGGCTTGGCGCAATTACAAGGAGGGGCATGATGTCTCGTTGGCCATTCCGCTTGAGCCGCCGCAAGTTTTTGCGCAGCACTGCGCTCGGCGCGACTGCTGCCGCTGGTTTTTTGCACGCGCCAGCGATCCTACGGGCGCAAAGCGCCGCGGCGAAAATCGGGGTGCTTCATCCGGTTTCGGGTGCGCTGTCCTATTCAGGTCAACAAGGCCGTCTGGGCGCGACCATCGCGATCGATGACATCAACGCGGCCGGCGGAATCAAAGCGCTGGGCGGTGCCAAATTCGATCCGATGCTCGGGGACGCGCAATCAACGCCCGACGGCGGCAATGCTGAAGTGGAAAAGATGAACGCCGCCGGTGTTTGCGCAATAGTTGGCGGCTATGCCAGTGCGATCTGCCTCGCTGCCAGCCAGACTGCGGCGCGTTACGATTTGCCTTATGTCGTCGACGTGGGTGTGGTGGATAGTATAGTCACGCGGGGATTAAAGAACACATTCAGGTTCGGGCCCGGATTCGGCGTCATTGCCAAGACCGCACTCGACAATCTCGTTGCGATCAACGATCAAGCCGGCAAGCCAGCGAAGACAGTCATGATCGTGCATGAGGACTCAGCATTCGGCGCAGGCTTGGCAAAGCTCTTGAACACGCAATTGCCAGACCGCGGTTTTCAAGTGCTCGAGACTGTTCCCCATCCGACGCCGACACGTGAGTTCGAAAATGTCGTGCTAAAAATAAAAGCGCAAAATCCCGACCTCGTTATTCCGGCAAATTATTATAACGAGTACGTTCTACTCGCTCGCACCATGCAACAGCAACGTGTGCGTCCGAAGGGAATTTACTCGGTACTTGGCGGCGCCGCCTCGTCCTACAAATTTGTCAAGGAATTTCCCGAAGCGGCGCAGTACATCATGGATTGCAATCATTGGTTCGATCCCAAGAACCCGAAAGCCATGGACCTGAAAAAGCGTGTGGAGGACAAAGGGCAGTTCTATACCTACGAAGTCTACATGAACTACTCGTGCATTCTTCTGCTTGCCGACGCGATCGGGCGCGCAGGCGGCACTGATCGCGCTAAGATCACGGATGCGCTTGCCGGTTCAACGTTCAGCGGTCATCTCATGCCGTACGGTCCGACGAAATTCATCGACGGGCAAAATCAGGGCGCGGCGCCGGTGAATACGCAGGTGCTTGCCAACGACATACAGGTAATCCTGCCCGCTCAGTTTGCCTCGGCAAGGCCGGTCTTTCCGATCCCGCCCGCTTGATCACATCTCAGGTCACTGGCCGGTAACTGCATGCTATCGCCGGTCATCCTTGTTCCCGCTGTTATCAACGGCTTGATGGCCGGCGCCGTATATGCGTTGGTCGCCCTCGGCCTGACCCTAATTTATGGCGTGCTGCACATCATCAATTTTGCGCACGGCGCATTGCTGACAGCGGCGATGTTCGCCGCATTCTTTGCCTTCACGCTTTTTGGCATCGATCCGTACCTAACCGCGATCGTGCTAACGCCGCTTTTCTTTGGCACTGGCTACGCCTTGCAGCGGTTTATCATCGGACCCGCAGCCCACGGCGAGGACCGCGGCTTCCTGCTGGTCACGCTAGGATTGGCTGTGGTGATCGAGAATACGCTGCTCTATTTCTTTCGTGCTGATACGCGCACGATAAACCTGCCTTACGCATTTGACGTGATTGAAATAGGTCCCGCCTTCGTTGCCGTGCCCCGCGTTATTGCATTCGCTGCTGTCATTGCGGTCGCAATCGGGCTTTGGGCGTTCATGCACTGGACTGATACCGGCAAGGCCATCCGCGCCGTGGCGAAAGAAAAACTCGGCGCCGAACTGTGCGGTATCAATGTTGCGCATATTTATGGGGTGACTTTTGGCGTCGGTGCGGCCTGCGTGGCGATTGCCGCCTGTCTTCTTATCCCGACCTATTATGTTAACCCGACCGCTGGCGAGGCGTTTGTGCTGATCGCATTCACGATCGTTGTGCTCGGCGGTATGGGCTCGATCCCTGGCGCTTTGCTCGGCGGATTGTGCGTTGGCGTGGTGGAGAGCGTATCCAGCATCTTTTTAGGCCAGTCATTAGGCCAGATCGGCATATTCATCATGTTCATCGCGGTGCTGCTCGCCCGTCCGAGCGGCCTATTCGGCGCGCGGCTGTGAAGCCTTATTTGCCCATCGTCTTCGTCGTGGCGTTACTCGCCATCGTGCCGTTCGTCACCACGTCAAACGTCGTGCTGAATTTCTTGGTGACGACACTGCTGATCGCGCTCGCCGGCCAGGGCTGGAATTTGCTCGGGGGGTATGGCGGGCAATATTCCTTCGGTCACGCTGCCTTCTTTGGAACGGCCGCCTATGCGACCGCCATTCTGCAAGTGCGATACGGAGTCAATGCCTGGCTTGGCCTTGTTGCGGGGATCTTGGCCGGCGCTCTGGTGGGCGCCGCTATTGGCGTTCTGTGTTTTCGGTCCGGATTGCGAGGTTCATATTTTTCCTTGGTCACGCTCGCTTTTGCCGAGGTGCTGCGCATCATTTCGAGCGTGGCGCCGATCACAGGAGCCGGCGTCGGCACCCTGATCAAACTGGACTTGCGTCCGGAAGCGTTTCAGTTTCAGAGCCGGGTACCGTTTTATTGGATCATTCTTGCGCTGGTTGCTCTATCCCTCGTGGCGGTGCGGGCCACCGAGAATAGCCGTTTTGGCGCTTACCTTGTCGCCATTCGCGAAAACGAAGACGCAGCGAGTGCGCTCGGGATTAACACCTTTGCGGTCAAACTTGCGGCAATGACGATTTCCGCGGCGATAACGTCGGCGGCGGGGTGTTTTTATGCGCAGTATTTTCTGTTCATCGATGCGGCGATCGCTTACGGGCCACGGATCTCGATCGATGCCCTCCTCGCCCCGATTGTTGGGGGCGCAGGAACATTGTTTGGGTCGCTTTTCGGTGCGCTCGCCATAAAGTCGCTGGGCGAAGCGACCAAGCTCGTAGCTGGCGATGCGCCAGGACTCGACCTTGTCGTTTATGGCCTCCTTTTGATCGCGGTCGTCGGCTTCCTGCCTCGTGGCATGGCAGGCCTGATGGCGGCGGTCGTTCCGCGTGGTTTTCGGACCGCCCTACCGGCAGAGCGTGACCATGCCTGAGCCGATGCTCATTGTTGATAGTGTCTCAAGGCGCTTCGGCGGCTTGCTCGCTGTCGATAAGGTCTCGCTTCAGATCAACCCGGGGCAAATCACGGCATTGATCGGACCGAACGGCGCCGGCAAGACGACCTTGTTCTCGATTATCTCCGGTTTCCTGCCGCCAGATGAGGGTCGGATTGTTTACGACCGCATCGATGTCACCGCTGAGCCTCCGTACAAGCTTGCCCGCCGCGGCATCGCGCGCACTTTTCAGCTCGTGCAACCATTCCCTGGACTGACTGTTCGCGAGAACATCGCCATCGGCGCCCATCTTTGGCAGCGCAGCCGGGCCGCGGCGCTCAAGTTGGCTGACCAGGTTGCGCGCTCGGTAGGCCTTGGTGCGCAGTGCGAAGCCCCTGCGGCAACACTCACCGTGGCGGGTAGCAAGCGGCTTGAGCTCGCCCGTGCGTTGGCGATCGCGCCACGTCTGCTTCTGCTTGATGAGGTATTAGCTGGACTGAACCCATCAGAAATTCGCGACATGGTGCCGGTGATTAGAGCACTAACCGGCACTGGGATGACGATTTTGATGACTGAGCATGTCATGCAGGCGGTCATGAGCCTGGCGGAACAGATATTTGTTATTGCAGAAGGCCGCGTCATTGCGCGCGGCACGCCGGCAGATGTCGCGGCTGACCAGCGCGTTATCGAGGCTTATCTGGGCCGTGGCGCCGCGCACCGCACGGCTGCGGGAAACGCCCATGCCTGAGCCACTTCTTTCGCTTACTGGAGTTCATGCGGGATATGCGGGTACCGAAATTCTGCGCGGCGTCGATTTCGCCGTTCATTCCGGCGAGATCGTCACTGTTCTGGGCCCGAACGGAGCGGGAAAATCGACTATGAGCCGGACCATTTCCGGAGTTATCCGGGCCTGGCATGGCGCCATCCGGTTTAAAGGATCCGCTATCGAGCACGAATCACCGGCCGCGATAGTTGCACGCGGCCTCATCCATGTGCCGGAAGGCCGCCGGATCTTTCCAAACATGACAGTCCGTGAAAACCTGGACCTTGGCACGTATCGCCGAGGCCGTCGCAGCCGCACCGCCAATCGAGAGCGCGTATTTTCGATCTTTCCCCGGCTGGCCGCGCGTCAATCGCAGCGCGCGGGCACTCTGTCTGGCGGCGAACAGCAGATGCTGGCGATTGGCAGAGGACTGATGGCGGATCCCGAACTTTTAATGCTCGACGAGCCATCGCTTGGTCTGTCGCCATTATTGGTCGAAGAACTGTTCGCGCTGGTCAAGACGATCAATGCGCAGGGCGTTGCGCTTTTATTGATCGAGCAAAACGTCGTACAAAGCCTGGACGTGGCGCAGCGCGCTTATATCCTCGATAATGGCCGTTTCGTGCTGGAGGGACCTGCCGCCGAGCTTGGCAACGACCCGAAACTGAAACATGCCTATCTTGGAATGTAAGTAATGGCTGACGCCGAACCTCTGCAATCACGCCTTACTCACGAGCCCATCGTCGTCGCGCCTGGAGTTTATGACGCTTTCACGGCGCTCCTTGCAACCCAAGCCGGGTTTACCACGCTTTATGTGTCTGGCGCTGCGATCGCGTATACACAGTTCGCCCGGCCCGACATCGGCCTCGTGAGCATGGCAGAAGTGGCACAGACGGTCGCAACGATCCGCGACCGTGTAGCGGCGCATCTCGTCGTCGACGCTGATACCGGCTACGGCAATGCGCTCAATGTGGCACGCACGGTGCGAGAGTTCGAACGAGTTGGCGCCAATGCCATACAGATCGAGGATCAGGATTTCCCGAAGCGCTGCGGTCATCTCGACGGTAAGGCGCTAATCCCGGCGGCCGAAATGTGCGGGAAGCTTCATGCCGCGCTTGACGCCCGCCGCACCCACGAGACACTCATTATCGCTCGCACCGATGCGATTGCCGTCGAGGGCTTTGATCGTGCGATCGAGCGCGCGATCATGTACCGCGAGGCCGGGGCCGACATCCTGTTCGTCGAAGCGCCAAAAACCCGCGATGATCTCGCGCGAATGGCTGCAGCATTGAACCGGCGGGCGCCGCTGATGGCGAACATGGTCGAGGGCGGTAAGACGCCGCCGTTATCGGCGGCAGAGCTTGAGGCGATAGGATTTGCGCTCGTCATCTTTCCTGGAGGGATCGTACGGGCGCTTGGCCGCATGGCAAGCGAGTATTACAGCTCATTGGCCAAGCACGGCGGTACCGAACCGTTTCACGACCGAATGCTCGATTTTACCGGCTTGAATAATTTAATTGGCACCCCAGAAATGCTCGCACTGGGTAAGCGTTATGAAGCAAAGCGATGACGCTACGCACGGAGCTTAGCCACAAAGATTACAGCTGAGGCAAGGGCATGTCGAAAGCGTTCGATCTCATCGTAAAAAACGTGCGCGTTGTACGGCCGAAGAAGAGTACCGTCGATTGTTTCGACATCGCAATCAAGGACGGGAAGATCGAAGGTCTCGCGCCCGACCTTGCGGCGGACCAGGCCGAGCAGATTTTTGACGGCAGGAATTCTCTCGCTTTTCCGGGCTGCGTCGATTCTCACATGCATATCGGAATCTACTCACCGCTTGGCGAGGATGCGGTTTCAGAAAGCAAAGCCGCGGCTATGGGTGGCGTTACCTCGAGCCTCAACTACATACGCACAGGACACTATTACTTGAATCGTGGCGGTCCTTATCGCGACTTCATGCCCGAAGTATTCAAGCAAGGAAAAGGACGGTTTTGGGTTGATTACGGCTATCACGTTGCGCCAATCGAAGCGGCGCATATCGACGAAATGGAACACCTGCTGGTCGATTACGGTATCCCGTCGTTCAAAATATTCATGTTCTATGGCGGCTATGGGTTGCACGGCCGTTCATCTTCACAAAATGAATTTCTGATGATTGGACCGGACGATCGCTACGACATAGCACACTTTGAATTTATCATGCGGTCAGCCCAGCGCTTGATGGAAACATTTCCCGATAAATCGCCTTACATCAGCGTCAGTCTTCACTGTGAGCTGGCAGAGATTCTCGATGCTTACACAAAAATCGTTGAACGTGAGGGAAGGCTCACAGGATTGGCCGCATACAGCGCTGCGCGCCCGCCACACTCCGAAGGACTGGCAATATGGATAGCGTCTTACCTCGCGAATGAAACCAACTGTCTGAACATAAACCTTTTGCATCTCAGCTCGCGCAAGGCGATGGACGCGGCTTTAATTATGCAGCGAGTGTTTCCACATGTTGCCTTTCGTCGCGAGGTCACCGTCGGCCATCTTTTGTTGGACACGAGTTGCGCGTGTGCTGTTCACGCCAAGGTCAATCCGCCGATCCGGCCACGCGCAGATGTCGAAGCGCTGTGGCAGGCAGTGCTGGACCGTAAGGTCGACTGGATCGTAAGCGATCATGCTTGTTGCTCTGCCGAGCAGAAATGGTCAAAGGACGATCCAAACAACATCTGGCTCGCGAAATCCGGTTTTGGCGGCACCGAATATCTGCTGTCTGGTGTCTTAAGCGAAGGCCACAAACGCGGGATGTCGTACAATCACATGGCCGAGTTATTGAGTTGGAATCCTGCGCGGCGATTCGGCTTGCTCGGCAAAGGCGACATCGCGCCCGGTTATGATGCAGATATTGTTCTTGTGGACCCCGGCGCCACGTTCGTCGTGCGTGTGGCGGAGTCGCAGTCGCATCAAGGCTACACGCCATTTGAGGGCATGGAGCTGACCGGGCGCGTGAAAAGCACCTTTCTCCGAGGCTCCCTGATCTATGCCGACGGCAAGATCCTAGGACCCGCGCGTGGTGAGTATTTGCAAAGGCCGCAGGCGCGATAGTACGGCTTTAATCGGGCTTTGCGCCGGAGCCCTTAACCACAGGCGCCCACCGTTCAATGTCCTGACGCACGAATGCCGCGAATTTGGCAGGTGTTAACGCGGCAGATTAGCGCCCTCACGCAGAAGCTGCTCGCGCATCCGCGTGTCCGGCCACGTTCTCGCCCTCAACGAAGCCGGCTTCCTTCAGCCCCTGATGGAATCGCGATAAGCGTCGAGTGATGACTGGTTAAGAAATCCGATAACCGGCATCGATGGCTGAGACCGCCATCGGTGCTTCGATAGACGCCATCAGCAGTGCCGGCGAAGACGAGATTGGGATCGTGCGGATGCACAAAGACGGTAAACGCCTCGCTCTCGCTCAGTGCGTGTTTCCAGTCACTGCCGTCATTGGCGCATCGAAACACGCCGGCGAGACCACCTTGCTTGCTGGCGTGATAGCCGCCGACGCCGGCGAAGACATAAGATGAGGCCACGGCAAGCTCCCCCGGCTAAGATTTTGCCCCATGATATTTTGCTACGTGAGGCGCGACAATGTGACTGTCGCTTTTGCTGCATCGCACATCCGATTGCATAGGATGTAAATTAACATTTTACACCGGCTTTTGATTTTAATGTGGACGGCGTTCGTGTTACTTTTAGGTGGGTGTCAGTTTACAGTGGAGGTCTCAATGACGGACCTGCACGAGACGAGTGATCCCAAGTACACGGCGCACATTGACACTGTTGGTTGGATATTTGTCGCCGTTGCTATCGCTATCACAGTGATCGCTGCAGTAGTGGCTTATCACGGCAACGGCGCGAACATCGCAAACACCGCCGTATCGCACGTCGCAGGATCGCCCGGCTAGAGGTGTTACTACCGCAACGGCGACGGCAGCTAAGCGAGTTCGCTGCTAGCGGAAAATCCCAAACACCCGCTGCAGCCATCCCAGCCGGGCGTCAGCTTTCTTGCACGTTCCAACCCTTGAGCTTCGGCCATCCGGTCGGAGATTGTTTCGTTCTGGCGTATTCTTGGCGGCTGGATAAACGCGGAAACTAGGAGGCCGATTATCGTGTATCCGACCCATTGGCGAGAATGGCGGGGACGCTAATCACGCCTTTTCTTTTTTGGCGGATGACGTTCTAGAGCCGGCCAACTTGGCTTCTTCCTCGGAGCGCTGATTTCCACGCGGTAAGAGAATTATTAGTCAATTAAGTCTCTAATATTCAGAATCTCGCCACGATTCATCCGGAATCGAATTGCTATGTCGTCGCCGGCATAGGTCGGGGGTTAAGTGGTGTTCAAATATTCTCTCGCTCTCGCGTTGGTAGGCGCTTTTTGTCTCACATTTGGGGGATGCGCCTACAACGGTCCAGCCGCTCCATCATTCGCAGCAATGCCCGGCCCGCACAGGTCTTATGAGTCTTTCCAAGGAGATGATCAGTACTGCCAAGCTGCCGCTCAGCAGGCGATAGGGTACCAATCCCCCGGCCAAGCGGCGAATGACGCTGCGGTTGGTAGCGCTGTCATTGGCACCGCACTCGGCGCTCTGGCAGGTGCTGCGCTCGGATCAGCGGCGGGACATGTGGGGACAGGCGCGGCAGTTGGCGCTGGTACTGGTTTAGTCGCAGGCAGTGCAGTGGGATCAGGGCATGCCGCCGCCGCTGGTGGCTCACTGCAAGCGAAATATGACACCGTTTACGCTCAGTGCATGACTGCCAAAGGCAATCGGATTCCGCCACCGCCGCCCTATTATTGGGGCGGATAGTAGGACCCGGGCCATATTGGCAGTGGCGAGCGAATGTCCGCTTTGGGTTCATTAGCGGACATTTCCCGGTGTCCGATCGATGTCCGCTTTACCCCCAAACGCGGATATTCCTAAGCACGACCGGCATGTCCGCTAAGTGCCAAAAGCAGACATTGGCCTGTTAACACGTACCGACCGTTGAGTGCGTCCTTCGAAAGCCGCCAAGTATCACTACCCCAAGGGCAGCCCCTGCGTTCACATTACCCTTAGGCTCCTGCCCTCAAAATTCAGGCGGAATTTCGTGATCCATTTTGCCGGACCGTTTGGCATTATTGCCGAATCGTCGGCTTTGCGGGCCGGGGGATGAGGAAGGCCAGAGCAGACTTCTTGTTGGTGGCGCTTGTCGCGGCGAGCACGACGCCGCTATGCTCTGGTTTGGCTTTCGCGCAACGGCCGCCCACGCAGGCCGTCGCGTCACAACCCGTCCCCGAAGCCGACGCACCGCATTCTGCTCAAGAACCTGCTGAACAAGCCACCGCAAACTGTCCGGGACATCCCAACGCGCTCGGGACGAGCCGCATCCTCGCAATCGATCCGGCTCAATACCGGCGCATCGGCCACATGCAATATTCAGACTCGCTGCCGCTGGCCGACAAGGAAGTGGTCTTGACTTTCGACGATGGTCCCATTCTTCCCTATTCCAACCAGATCCTCGACATTCTTGCTTCGCAGTGCGTGAAAGCGACTTATTTCCTGGTCGGTGAAATGGCCCGCGCCTTTCCCGCCACGGTGCGCCGCATTTACGAGGAAGGACACACGATTGGGACGCACAGCGAGCATCATCCGACCCGGTTCGGCCAATTGCCAGCCGAGAGAATGCGTCATGAGATCGACCGTGGCATTTCTGACGTCAGCGCCGCACTCGGCGATCCTAAACATCTCGCACCGTTCTTCCGTATTCCCGGTCTGGCGCGATCCCGTCTCGTCGAAAGCGAACTCGCCGCGCGCGAGCTGTCAGTATTCTCATCCGACACCGACGCGGACGACTGGCATCACCGCATCAGTGGCCAACAGATCATTGCTTTGGCGATGCGGCGGCTGGAAGGGCGTGGCAAGGGCATTCTGCTCCTTCACGACATCCATGCGGCCACCGTCGCCGCCCTCCCCGGTCTGCTGAAAGCGCTTAAGGACAACGGTTTTCATATCGTGCAGGTCGTCCCGGCCGCGCCCTACGTGATCGCTATGGCGAACAAACCAAAAGCCCGGAGTCTCGCCTCAACGCTGCCCGGCGAGGCGATGATAGGCGACGACGGGAATCGCAGCGCGCAGCCGCATTGGCCGGATGTGGTGGCGAACGTCGTCGCCGATCACAGCGTGCTGCCAGTTCCGGATGCATCGGCCTTCGAACCCGACGCCCTCGCGAGCGAGGACATCACCGCCGTTTACCTTCCGGCGCAGGCGGAAGCGGAGATGCCTCCGCCTGCAAAAACGCAAGCGCCGGCTCCCCGAAAACATAAATTCGCCGGTCGCGCGGGAAAGCGAAAACAACACATCACCCACGCGGACAAAAACGAACGACGGGCGGAGCATGCGCATCGGGCTAAGCGCACCCACACTAGTGTCAACGGTCAGCACAAAAAACGCCGCAGCGAACGACACAAATCTCGATGATTTGGCGATGTCCGAGTAAGTCCGCTCCCTGAGAGCGACTCGGAATTTGTCGCTTGCTAAAAACTGAGAGTGCGTTGTCGCTTTACCTTCGAATAGCGCACATTGGGACTCCAGGTACGAAGGGTCCGCTTTGTGCGAATAGTGAGCATCGCCCACTTTAATCGTGGGCCAGCCGCAATCACAAAAAACAACAATAAAAAACGTTTCGACCCGGCCCTTTGCGATGGCCCCGAACTAATCGAACTCTTGCCTTAATTGCACCACGCGGCGCCTCTTAGTGCGCGCCCTTCAGTGAGGGTCACGAGGGAACTTCGAAATGGTAGTACGCTTGGGTGGCGCAATTTGCGTCGCCGCAATCACGTTCGCTTGTTCGTCTTACTCAGTCAGTTCAAACGGAATCGAGAAGGAGGTCACGCCAAGGCCTGTTGCAAGCAGTCCTGGAATCGTCGGCGCCGCATCTTCATACAATCCTTATCGGAAGGATTATCGGTCGGGTGACATCGAAACGGCTTCCAGTGAGCGGTATGATCCGACCGCATGGACTACCGCGATCCATATTTTATATCTCACCGATTACGTCTATTCCGAAGATCCACCCGATGGGAAGCTATCGGATAGTGTTCGCGATTCGCTAAAGGATGTTCCCGTTGGGACCTCTGTTGAGGAAATCAAGCGCGCGTCCGACGCCTTTGGTTTGGATTTCAATTTTATGAAGGCTGTTGCCAAGATCGAATCTGATTTCGATCCGAAGCAGCGCACTGGATCGTACGTTGGCCTATTCCAGCTCAGTAATAACGAGTTCGCGAAATATGGGTCTGGAGATATTCTCAATGCTCGAGATAACGCCATTGCCGCTGCCTACAAGTTCGCTACTGCGGCTACACTGTTCGAACTGAATACCCATAAAAAGGCGACTATCAGTGACCTCTACCTGATCCATCAACAAGGTACACAGGGCGCGGAGGAGCACGTCAACCACCCCGACAGTATCGCTTGGAAATCAATGTGTGCCACCGATGAGGGCAAACAGAAGGGTGAAAAGTGGTGCAAGCGAGCGATCTGGGGCAACACACTTCCCGAAATCAAGCACGTTTGGAA
>Ga0209465_10000245_pt1 | contig 25796 bp, 40 predicted proteins | sample PanSoiPlot1MoBio_FD_188321 | JGI IMG/M metagenome (GOLD analysis project Ga0209465, IMG submission 188321) | Tropical forest soil microbial communities from Panama analyzed to predict greenhouse gas emissions - Panama Soil Plot 1 MoBio (SPAdes)... | ecosystem: Environmental > Terrestrial > Soil...
GTGCCCGATCCGCCCTCTCACTTGCCGATTCACCGGGACCACGCCGGGCCGGGCCGGAATCCCGCACGCCGCGCCGGATTGCGCCGGGCGCGGGCGGATTCACCCATCCGACCCCCCGCCCGATTCCCAACTCGCCCCCGGCATGTCGGCGCCCCTATCGCTTACCATTGCGCCGTCCTGCCCGACAACCGGAAGGAACGACCTATGGACGACGACAACAACTTGGCCGAGGGGGCCGAACTCGCCTTGCGCGAGGCGGCGGCCAACCTCACCGAACAGCTAGCGGCCCTCGACCAAGCGATAACCGCCCACGAGGCCCGGGCGCGCGAGTTGCGCGAAACGCGCAAGCGAGTGTTGCGCGTGCAGGCAATCGTGGAGGGCACCGACGGGCGCCAGAACAACGGCGGTTCGCCCGGCCCGCGCAACCTTGCCAACGTGTCCGAGGCGACGAAGCGCCGCCACGCCGAAATGCGCGCGGCCAAAAAGGCGCGGGTGGCCGAGTACGTCGAAACGCGCGACGGCCTGCACGACATACGCGCGGTGGACGTGGCCGACGCGTTGAACGACCCGACGCAACCGAAAAACCACCCGGCGCGCCTTGGCACGGGGCTGGCCAACGACCTACTGCGCGAGTTGCGCGACGAGGGCGTGTTGCGGCTAGACCGGACGGGCGCGGGCGGGCAGTCGTATTACCGCCGCGTGATGCCACCGGCCGAGGCGGGGGTGGGCCGTGAGTGAGAACAACGGGCGCGGCGCGTCCCTGTACGACTTTCGGGACCTCGACCTAATGCACAAGATCGAAGCCGAGTCCGACAACGAAGGGTGGGTGGAGTTGGAACACCTCGCGCGGGCCATGGGCTTGGGCGACACGCACAACCGCAACGTGGGTTCGCGGCTTGCGTGGATGCGTCGTTACGGCATGGTGACCCGCCACGAGCAAACGGGCTTGTGGCGCCTGTCGCGCGGCGGGCAACGGGTCGTGGCGGCGCGGGTGAAGGCGGCCACGCAGCACGAGTTGGAAGCCCTCCCCGAGTCGGCCATGGTGGAAACCATGGCCAGCGTGGTTAGCCGGTACCGCTTCGTGGACGCTATGACTGCGGCCATGTTGCGGCGCGAATTCCTGTTCGGGACGCAGGCCCGCTAATGGGCGGCGGGGTGGTGGGCTACTATTGCGCGCGCGTGCGGCACTTTTGGGCGCGGCCGGTGTGGGCCAAGGCCGACGTGCAGCGCGCCATGGACGCGGCCTACGACGTGGCGGGGGAGAACTGGCGCGAGTCGGACGAGGGCCAAGAGGCGTTCGCGGCCGTTATGGCCGAGTCGGTCGTGTGGTTGCCGTTGTGGCGTGAGCGGGGCGCCAAGCGCAGGCCGGTGGACGTTGCCGTGTGGGCCACCGTTACGGCCATGGTCGTGCTTGTCGCGTGCGCCATGTCCGGCGTGGACATAACGCCCGATGCGATGTTCGGCAAGTGGGAACCCGTCGGCGGTGTGGTGGTGCTGGCCATGGCGCTGGCATCGCGCGGGGTGACGCCGTGACGGTGGACCAAGCGTTGCGCGCGGCGCGCGAGGCCTTAGCCAAGATTGCGTCCGAGTCGTTCGACCCGTGGGCCAAGCGGGCCGCCGAGGAAGCCCTAGAGGCGACGAAGCCGGGCGCGTGACCCGTTACCGCTACCTCGTGGAACAGGCGGGGACCGAGTGGTACCTAACGACGTTGGAGGCGGGCGACGACGACGGGCACGCCGTGCGCGTGGAATCGGAGGACGAGGCCAAGGCGCTGGCCGGGCAGGACCCCAACGCGCCCGAGGCGGGCTTGCGCTGGCGTGACCCACCCGACGAGTGGCAACCCGACGCCACCGCCCTGTCGGGGTGGATGGACGACGGCGTGGAGGCGAACTTGTGAGGTGGCGCCTAGTCGTGTGCGCCGACTGTTCGGCGTTGGAGGGCGTCGTGGTCGTACCGACGAAGGACGACGCGCCCGAGGACTCGGGCGTGGGCGTGCCCGACTACTGCCCGGCCTGCGGGGATTACCTGTCGTTGGTCAGCATGGGCGACGTGCAGGTGGAGGGCACCGCCCTGTACCACTTGCGGGAACGGACATTCGGCGGGGGGAGGGTGGAGGATTGAACGAGGAAGCCGAACAAGCGGCAATCGAACAGGCGGCCCGGCGCGAGGCGTGGTCGGAGGTGGCGGCCGTCCTAGACCGGGCCAAGGACGCGGTGGAACACGCGCAGGGCGTGTTGTCCGATTGGCCCTTGCACTCGGAACCGTTGGCCGACCAACTGCAACCCCTCTACGACGATTTGCGCCGGGCGGCCACCGAACTGCGGGACCGGGTGGGTACGTGACCGACGACGGCCTACACGTAAGCCCGCCCCCGGCGCCGTGGCGCGACTCGCCCTCGGGCGGTTACGAAGTCGTGTTCGGCCCGTGTTGGTCGTGTGGCGTCCTGTTCACGTTCGACGCCGAACGCGTGCCGTCGTTGCCGGTGGACCCGGTGACGAACGCGCCCGCCGACGTGGGCGAACACGCGCCGGACGCGCGCTACGTCCGGCAACCGATTTGCCGCACCTGCGTAGATCGGGCGAACGAAAACCGGCGCCAGCGCGGCGCGCCGCTTATCGACGTGATGCCCGGCGCGTACTTGGACGAGGGCTAGGCGGGTAGGGTTCCCCCCGGTTGTCCCGGGCAGGGCCGACCGAGTGGCACAAACGAAGGGCGCCCGGTTGCGGCGGGGCGCCCTTCGTCGTGTTACGGCCCAACAAGCAGGGCGAACGTTACCCCCGTTGGTCGTGGCAGTCCACGCACAACCACGGCCCGGCGTAGCGGCGCGCGCGGCAGTAGAGGAACCCGCCGCACTCGGCGCAGCGGGTGAACTTGGCATAAGCGCCCCACCCGACCCACCGGGCACGCGCGGCTTGTTCCAGCGCCGTCACCACGTCACCACTTCGGCCGTAGGAACCCGTCCACGATTTCGTACTCGCGCACGAGCGGGGCTTGCGTCCGTAGGGCGTAGTCGATTGCGGCTTGGCGTGAGTCGTAGGTGCCGTGATGGTCGAACGAGGCGAAGTCGTCCACGTCCCACGCGTCCAACTCGGCATCGCTGGCGAACATCACCCGGGACCACGCTTCCCACCCGTCGGTGGACTTCGTGAACCGCCACAAGGTGGCCGCGTCGTTCGACGGTAGGAGGTAGTCGCCCGCGCGCACGCGGGTCATTTGGTAGCGCCGGGCGGCGGCCATTACGGCCGCCCCCTTTCCGCTTCGGTTGCGTCGGTCGTTAGGCGGTCCATGGCCTGCGCATCGGCGCCGTAGCCCGTGGGCGTTAGGCGGCCTTCGATCTTCACGACGCCGGGCGCCGTGTTGGTTTCCAACTCGCGCGCCCGTGCCATGCACTTGGCGCAGTCGTTGGCCATGTCGTACTCGGGCGTGGGCACGTCCCGAACCGGCAGGCCGCACAACGCGAGGCCGTGCACCTGCCACTCGGGCATCGCCAAGTGCACGTCCCGTTTGGGGTCGGCCACGGGCCAGACCACGACCCGCGCTAGTCTTACTTCGTCCATTGCTCCACCTTTCCGGGGCGCCCCTCCACGGGCGCCCCGTTGTCGTTGGTAGCACCATTTTACCAAGCGTTTCCTAGACGGAAAACAGAAAAGCGGCGCGTTTGCAGGGGTTTTGTAGTTGCCCGACCTGCAAATGCCCTGCTAATACGGTTTTACAAAACTCACATGGTGCCACTTGGCGTTGGCGGGCTAGTAAACACGCAAGGGCGCCGTGGGTTCCCGTTCGGCCCACTCGGCGGCCCGCCAATAAGCGGCGCGCATGGCCAAGCCCGCGTCCACCTCGGAACCGTCGGCCGGGCGCACGAGGCGCAACGACCCGTCGGCCAAGTAGCGCGCCCGCAAGTTGCCCACGTGGTGGGCGAGGAAGTCGTCGTGGTCGTGCGCTAGGCGCCCTTCGACCACGGCGCGGTACAACTCGTTGGCCGACGAAGCCTCTACGTCTAGGCCGGTCGGCCACGGTTCCAGCGGCATCCCGTCCATGCGCAGGCGCCGGAACAGGCGGGTGCGTATGCGCCGGTTGTGCACGACCTCCAACACGTCCCATTGCGCGCAGGCCTGCCCGAGTGCGTCGGCCAACTCGTCGTCGGTGGCGCGTTCGGCGGCCCACCCGAAAAACACCGACCCGTCCAACCCGGCGCCGCATATGGCGACGGTGCGTTGGTAGGTGCCCTCCACGGCCAGCACGACCGGCACGCCGTCGGGCGGGGCGCCGACGTACGGGCACGATTCCCACGCGCCGGGCGGTAGCCACGTTTCGGCTTGGTCCACCCATTGGCCGAGGTGGTACACACGGAACTTGGACTCGGGCAACAACTCCACCTGCAAGGCGAGGGCGTCCGGGTTGAGGAAGCCCGCCGCCACGGCCGGGTTGGCCATGCGCCACGCGCGCCTGTCGTCCACCGCGCACCCGTCGGGCGCCGCCCACTCGCGGTAGACGACGCCGGGCGGTAGTGATTCCTCCACGGCGTCCCGGCGTATGCGCCACAAAATGTTCGGGTCGAATCCCGGCGTGCCGATCCCCAACAAGTGGGCGTCGGCCCGCTTGCCGAGGCGGGCCACCAACGACTCCACCAAATCGTCCTGCGCGAACCCCACCTCGTCCACGATGCCAAGCGAAAAGTTAAGGCCCTCTATCGCCTTAACTCGCGCCGCGTGCACGCGCAGGCGCGAACCCGTCGGCCGGTAGCGCAACTCGGCGCCCTCGTCGTAGAGGGCGCAGCGCGCCGCCAACTCGGGGTGCAACTCGGCCATGCGCGAGGCGGCCAACACGACCTCCCCGGCCTGTCCTAGCTTCGTGGCGATTACGTCCACCTCCGCGTAATCGTCCCCCCGGCAAATCCGTTCCAGCGCCAGCGCGCCCAACAAGGTCGTTTTGCCCTGCCCCGTTGGCAGGCTTGCGAACGTCGCCAAGTTGCCGTACAGGTCCGACACGAGGCCGCGTTGGAACCCGGCCAAGCGCATGGGTTGCCCGGCGCCGTAGCCCGTCGGCGTCACGACGTAGCGTTGCACCCACCGGCACGCGCGCCGTGCTTCGTCGCGCCCCGCCCACTTCGCCCACGGCGGCGCTTCGACTAGGGCAAGCGCCGGTTTCGGGCCGGGACGTTCAAGTGTGCCGCGTAGCGTTCTCGCCATTTCCCAAATCCCTACCGGGATAGTAGGCTTTCGACCATGCGGCTACCTTTGCGCCGCGTCCTGCGCCGTTCACGTCCGACCATGGCCGACGTGTTCCGGTTGTCACCGTGGGAAACGTTGCCGCCCGGGTTCGACCCGGACCTCGCGGGCCTGTTCGGTTTCGGGGACGCCCTCGTGGAGCGGATCGGCACCGTGGACCGCTGCTTGCAGCTAACGGCGCAACAAATCGCGGCCATGCCCCTGCGCTACAAACACGCCGAAACGGCGGCGGCATTTCAACCGGCATGGGTGACCGACCCCGACCCGTCGTGGTACCCGAACGGGATACACGACGCCGTGTTTTCGGCCATATGGTCGATCTACGCCCGGGGCGAGGCAATCTTGTGGGCCACCTCGCGGTACGTCACGGGCTACCCGGCCACGTGGACGGTGTTAGACCCGCGCACGGTGGAGGTGGAACAAATCGGCGGCGCCCGCGTGTGGACGGCCGGGGGCGTGACCCTAAACCCGAACGACATAGTGCAGGTGCAGCGCAACCCCAACGGCGGCCTGCGCGGCACGGGCGCCCTAGAGGCCTACTCGGCGTCCATCCTGTCGGCGTTTATGGCCGAACGGTACGCGGCCGACGTGTACCAATCGACCGGCGCCACTCGGGTGGCCCTGCGTTCGACGCAGCGCCGGTTGTCCGAGGAACAGGCGTTGGACATACAGGGGCAATGGGTGGCGGCGGCCACGCGGCGCCTTGGCGCGCCCGCAGTCCTGCCGCCCGATTTGGAGTTGTTGCAAACCCTCACGATTTCGCCCAAGGACCTAATGTTGTTAGAGGCCCGCGAGTGGGACGCGCGGCAAATTGCCGCCGCGTTCGGCGTCCCGGCCATGCTGCTAAACATCGCCATAGCGGGCGGGTTGGTCTACCAAGCGCCCGCGCAACTTTTCGAGTTGTGGTGGCGGTCCGAGTTGTTGCCGTGCGCGGTGAAGTTGCAGGAAGCGTTGTCCCGGTGGATGCCGCGCGGGCATTGGGTCGAATTCGACCCCATGCAATCCCTAAAGCCGGACCTGCAAACCCTCGTGGGTATCTATTCCAAGGCGCTGGCCGACGGCGCCGTGACGTTGAACGAATACCGGGGCGCGGTGTTCGACCTTGCGCCGTTGCCCGAGGGCGAGGCCGACATGGTGGAGGAACCCGGCGCGCACGGGAACATGGCCACCGACTTGCCGACGATTCCCGATTACGTCGAAGTGGAGGTGGAGTAAGTGCCCGGGCTAGTTATGCAACGGTCGTTCGCGGCCGAGTTGGAAGCGAAGGACGGCCGCATGGTCGAGGGGTGCCTAGTGCCCTACGGGGAGGCCGCCCGCGTGCAGGACCACAACGAGGACGGGTCGTTGTCGTCGCCTTACTTCGAAGTGTTCGAACCGGGCGCCTTCCGCAAGCAGTTGCGCGCGGCGGCCCGGTTGGAGTTGCGCTACGAACACCGCACCGACCTGTTGTCGTCGGTCGGTGTGTGCCGGTCCCTCCACGACGAGTCGGCGGGCCTGTTCGGTGCCTTCCGCGTGCACGAGGGCGCGGTGGGTGACCAAACGTTGGAGTTGGTGCGCGAGGGAATCTTGCCCGGGTTCTCGGTCGAATTTATGGACCGCTTCCGAAACTGGCAACGCACGCCCGAGGGCACGGTGGTGCGGCGCAACTGCGAACTGTTGTCGGTCGGGCTTACGCGCACGCCCGCCTACGCCCAAGCCCTCGTGGCGGCGGTCCGGTCCCGGGCCGACTTCGAAGCCGAACACGAGTTGCCGCCGATAGACGAGGCGCAGTTGGAACGCTTGCGCCAACTCGGCGTGAACGTGTAACACTCCGTCTTAGAACCGCACCCCGCAACGCGGGCACCTCGGACACCGGCACCCCGCCGCTTAGGCGACACCCCGGACACCGGCCCATAGCGCGCGGCCCGCACGGCGGCACCCGGTCGGAACCTTCGACGTAGGAGGAACGGACCGTGCCTAACCCTGTTTTGCAGCGGCTAGTGGACGAGCGGGCGTCGGTAAACGCCAATATCGACCAACTGCTAGACGCGGCCAACGAGGACGAGCGGGACCCGACCGAGGCCGAGCGGGGCCTAATTCAACGGCACCGCGAACGGTTGAACGAGTTGGAACCGCAGATTGCGGAGCTAATCGACCTAGAGGAACAGCGCGGGGCATCGCGTGACGCCCGCGCCGCGCTAGATCGGTCGGCGCCTGCACCGGACGACGTACCGCGCGCGGTGACCCGGACGGCGCCGGGTAACCCGGGCGACTCGCCCTATACGCATTTCGGGCAGTACGCACGCGACCAAATCTTGGTCCGGTTCGACAAAATCGCGGCGCGCGCAGGCGACGGCGCGGTGGATCGGGCGCAGGATCGGTTGCAGCGTGCCGTGGCCCACACGCTTACGGGCGACATTCCGGGCATTTTGCCCGTGCAGCACTTGGCGCAAATTATCGACGTGATTAACCGGGCGCGGCCGGTCGTGCAGGCGTCCCGGGGTATCACTCTCACGTCGGGGAAGCTGACCTACCCGCGCATTACGCAACGGCCGATTGTCGGCAAGCAGTCGCCCGAAAAGTCGGAACTGCCGTCGCAGAAAATGTTGGTGGACCTAGAGGAAGCGGCGGCCGACGTGTTCGGCGGGGCGGGCAACCTGTCGTGGCAGTCGGTCGTGTGGTCGAACCCGGACGCGCTAAATCTATGGTTCGAACTCGCGGCCGAGGCCTACGCCATTGCGACCGAGGCCGAGGCGGCCGGGGACATGGTGGCGGGCACCACGCAGGCCGTGCCGGTGGCCACCGACGACTTGGCCGGGTGGTTCGCGGCCATTGCCGAGGCCTGCGGCGAGGTGTACGACAACTCGGGCCGCATGGCCAATTGCCTGTTTGCCGACCCAACCTTGGGGTTCAAGTTGTTGGGCATGGTTTCGTCGGACTCGCCCGTATTTATCGGTGCGGGCGCCGGGAACTTGCAGGCGGGCACGGGCACCATTGCGGGCCTGCGGCTTGTGATTTCCAACGGTTTCGTGGCCGGTGGGACGGCCATTGTCGGGGATTCGCAGTCGTTGCTAACCGCCGAGAACGCGGGCGCCCCGGTCGAACTACGGGCCGTGGAACCGTCCATTGCCGGATTCGAAGTCGGCGTGGTTGGCGCCTTCGCGTCGGTCCTTGTGGACCCCTCGGCCTTCGTGAAGCTAACCCCGCCTGCGGGCGCCCCGTTGGCGGCGTCCAAGGCCAAGGCGGCGGCGTAGGTAATGACCGCTTACGCCGACGTGGGCGAGTTGGCCGCCGCCCTGCGCGTGCGGGTGACGGCGGAAAACACCGACGCCTTGCAAGCGTGCCTAGACGCGGCGGCGGCCGAAATCGACCACGACGTGGATTGGACCGACCCCACCGACGTGCCCCACTACCCCGAGGGCGACAACCGCTTGGCGTTGTTGCAGCGGGTGAACCTGCTACGGGGCGTGGAGTGGTGGAAGGCCAACGACGCGGCGTTTGGCGTTATCGGTTACTCGGACGTGAGCGGGGCGCTAACCGCGCCCCGTGACGGGTTCAACCGGCACGCGGTGACCCTCACCCCGTGCAAGCAAAAGTGGGGGCTTGCGTGAGCGCAGTAAGCACGCAGGCCCTTTCACTTACGACCGTGCGGGGCGCACTTGCCGCAGCGTTAGCGCCCCGCACGGACGCCGACCCGGGCGTGTTGCCGGACCTCGTGGACGCAATCGACCCGCCCGTGTTGTTGTTGGAGTGGCGGGACCCGTGGCTAGAACCACGCACCGTCGGGGTGGGCTACTTCGACGCCCTCTTGGCGGTTCTCGCTATCGCGGGCCGACTTGAACCCGGCCCGGGGATCGAAACCTTGGAAGCCCTCGTGGGCTACACGCTTGGGCGCCTGTTGGCCGACGGCCACTCGTGGCCGGTCGAATCCCTCACCGCCCCCCGCCGCTTCGACATGGGCGGGATTCCCTACCTAGGCGCGCGAATCGTCCTGCGCGTGCCGGTGTCAATCGAAACGGAGGACTAGCGCATGTCCACCCCTGCACCTACGAAGCCCATGCCGTTGATCTTGGACAACGCGGGCCTAAAGATCGGCACGGGCGCCGACGTGGCGTCGTTGGCCGAACTCGCCTGCGTGGCCACGCACGTGGAGTTGGCGCCGGACGTGGCCGAAACGACGATAGACACGTTTTGCGGGACGACGACGTACCCGGGCAACGTGCAATGGACGTTGAACGCCACCCTTGTGCAGTCGTTCGACCCCGACGCAACCGAGGACGTGTTGTCGGCGGCCGTGGAGGGCGGGGTACCCGTTCCGTTCTCCGTAATCGGCTACCGGGACCGGCCGGTGGGGCCGGACAATCCCGAGTGGTCGGGAATGGTCATTCCCCGCCCCTACGCGCCCATTAACGGTGACGCGGGCGCCGAGTCCACCGTGGACCTAGCGTGGTCGTTGCAGGGCGACCCCGTTAAAAGCGTGGGCGGGGCGGCGCTGGCGGCCGACAAGGCGAAGGCCGCCGCGTAAGTGGCCGACGAAGCCCACGTAACCGTCGTGGGTATGGACGAGTTGGTGGCCGACTCGGCCGGGCTGGCCGACCGAATCACCCGTGCGTCACCCACCGCCCTAGAGGCCGCCATAGCCACCGTGGGCGCGCCGTCGGTGCGCGCCCGCGTGCCCGTGGACACCGGGGCCTTGCGGTCCTCGGTTGCCACCGGCAAGTCGGGCGGCCACGCGTCCGGGTCGGCCTTCCTCGGAATGGGCGAAGGCCTGCCCTACGCGGGGTGGATCGAATACGGCGGCACCCGAGGGCGGCCCTACGTCGAACAAGGCCGCTACGTCTACCCGGCCGCGCAGGAAGTCGAACGGGTCCTCGGGGACGCCATGGGCCGGGCCACCGAAAACGAAATACGGAGGTACCCGTGGAAGCACACGACGCACACGTGACGCCGGGCGAGTTGCCCGAGTCGATAGAGGCCGACCCGAACAACATTGTTCTATCGCCTAACGAAATGCGCGCGTTGCGGGCGGCCACGGGGCGGCCCATGTCGGACATTTTCACCGACGAGGCCGACGAGGACGCCATGCAAGCAGTCGTGTGGCTAACCCTGCGCCGGGCGGGCTACCGGCCGACGTGGGACGAGGCGGGCGACGTGGGCTTGCGGGCGACGGTGGCGCAGTCGGACCCTACGCCGACCGATACCTCGCAAACCTCGCGGCTTTCTGCCATTTCTGGCGATACACCCCCCGGGACGTAGACGAGTTGTCGCCCGACGAATACCGGGCGTTTGGTCGGTACATGCTGGCCGTGTTGCGTGAACGCAAGCGCGCGTCCGACCGCGCGAGGAAGGGGCGGCGCTAGTGGCTAACCCGTCGGTCGTTGTCGATTTCGTCGCCAACACGTCCAAGTTGGTGCAGGGCGTAAAGGACGTGGGCACCGCCACGAACGAGGCGGGCAACGCGGTGCGCAAGGTCGATTGGAAACGCATTGCCCTGTTCGGCGCTGGCGCGGCGGCCGTCGGCGCCGGGGTGAAGTACCTAAAGGACGCCACGTCCAACACGATTTCGCTGGCCAAGGCCACGTTGCAGTTGTCCCGCACCACCGGCATGGACACGAAAACGGCAAGCGAGTGGGCGGCCGTCCTGCGCACGCGAGGTATCGACGTGGGGGTTTTCTCGCGGGGCATGGTGACCCTTTCGAAACAAATGCAAGCGGCCACGCAAGGGTCGGCCAAGTCGGTGGACGCCTTTAAGGCCCTCGGCGTGTCCATGGACGACGTGCGCAAGGGCAATACGCAAAAGGTCCTTATGGAAGTGGCCGACGGCCTGTCGAAAATGTCGAACCCGGCGCAGAAAGCCGCGCTAACGCAACAACTGCTAAGCCGGTCGGGCCTGCAACTCGCGCCGATTCTCTACAAAGGGTCGGCCGCGATACAGGACCAACTCAACATGGCGAACAAGTACGGGGACTCGCTGTCCGGCAAAACCACCAAGTCGGTGGTGGACCTAATCGACAAACAGCGGGAAATGCAATACGCCAGCGACGGCGTAAAGGTGCAGTTGGGCACCGCATTGCTTCCCGTAATCATCGCGGTGGCGGGCGTAATCGTGGAACTCGTGCGCGTCCTGCAACCGCTTATTAGCAATGCCACCGTCTTAAAAACGCTGCTTGTCACGTTCGCGGCGGTGTGGGCCGCCTACACGATTGCGACGGGCGCGGCCACGGTGGCCACAACCCTGTTTGGCACGACCCTAGCCACGTCGGTGATTCTCGCCACGGGCGGCGCCGTGCTGGCGATTGCGGCCCTTATCGCTATCGGCGTGCTGCTTTACAAGAATTGGGACACGGTGTCGGCGGCCATGGGTAAGGCCTTCGACGCGATACAGGCGGCGGCCGAGGCCGTGTGGAAGTGGATAAAGGCGAATTGGCCGCTACTCGTGGGCATAATCACCGGCCCGCTAGGCCTTGCGGTTGCCCTCGTCGTTACGCATTGGGGGACGATTAAGCAGGTAACGACGCAAGCGTGGCAGGCGATAAAGGACACCGTGTCCGGCGTGCTGGCGTCCATCCGAGGCGCGGTTACCTCGTTCGCCAACTGGTTTACGCAGGCGTGGGCCGACGTGCGTTCGCAGTTGTCCAAGGTGGCCGGGTGGTTTGACGTGCCCTTGGACGCGGCCAAGGCCATGTTGGCCGGAATTAAAAAGGCCGTGCAGTCGGTGCCCGACGCCATAGCGGCCGTAATCGACGCGTGCAGGCGCGAGGCCAGCGCCGTGGCCAACGCGATAAAGGCGCCGATAAACGCGGTTATCGGGGCGTGGAACGGGCTTGCCTTCACCCTGCCGAAAATCGACATACCCAAGGTGCATATCCCGCACGTTGGCGACATTGGCGGCGGGTCGTTCGGCGGGCAGTCGTGGGCCTTCCCGAACATTCCCAAGTTGGCGCAGGGCGGCGTGTTCGACACCGCCACCTTGGCGCTAGTGGGCGAGGGGCAGGGCCGCGAGATTGTCACGCCCGAGTCGTTGTTGCGGCAAATCGTCGCGCAAATGACCCCGGCCGTTCACGTCTACATAGGCGACACCGAACTTAAGGACCTCGTGCGGGTCGAAGTCGTGACGCAGGACAACGCGACGGCGCAAGCGGTACTCGGGGGCGTGGTCTAAGTGGCGGCGGCCCTTACCCTCGTGCGTGACCCGATACGCGAGGCCGTCGTGGCGACTCTTAGCGGTGTGCCGGTCGGGGGCACCTACACGCTTAGCCGCGTCGGGCCGAGTGGCACCCCGGCAGGCGTGCGCGGCGCCGTTGCCGCCGAGTGGGGGGCCGACCCCACCATGGTGCGCGATTGGGAGGTGCCGTTCGGGGTGCCCCTCACCTACACGGCCACGTGGTGGGACGCCAGCGGCGCCGAGGTGGCGCAGGTGTCCGAGGACTACACGCACCCGTGGACCGACTGCCGCGCCTACCTCGTGGACCTCGCGCGCCCGACCAACTCGCTACCCCTCGTCGTCGCGTCGTTCTCGCCCTTGGACTACGAAGTGCCGTCCGGGGTTATCCGCGTGTTGGACCGGCGGGACCCGGTGGTAATCACGTTGCCCGCGTGGACGCCCGACGCCGAGTTGGTCGTGTTGTGCGACACGCTGGCCGAACGGGACCAAGTGCGCGCCCTCTTGGGCGCGGGCTATCCGTTCCTCTTGCGCACCGACCCGGCGCAGGGCATCGGCAACCTGTACCTAGGCGTCACCGACTTTAAAGAGGGGCGACCAATCGCCCTCGGCACGGCGCCACAACGGCAATTCGCCATAGACGTGGTGCAGGTGCGACGGCCCGACCCGTCGGTGTTCTCGCCCGTGCCGCCGAACACGTACCAACACGTTATGGACACGTTCGACACGTACGCCGACCTCCGCGCGGGCGTGGTGAATTACGACGCCCTTATGTACGCCTTCCCCGCCGTCGGGGAGGTACCCACGCAAGCGGTGCGGCCGTGGTTGCCGTCGGACGTGTAGGCCGTGCTTGCCGTGTCCGACCGTTTCCTCGCGGCCCTACGCGGTGTCCACGGCCTGTCGGTGGCCTGTTACGTCTACGCGCCCGGCAGTACCACCCCGGTGGAGTTGGAGGTGGTCGAAGGCAACGTGGACGCGAACAGCGCCGCGCGCGTCCTGCGCCAAGGGTCGGTAACGGTGGCCTTCACCCGCGAGGACCCCGACACGCTGGACCTGTTGGAAACCCTGCCGTTCGGCGGGTACTGCGCCTTGGAACGCGGCTTGCAGTACGCCGACGGGGACGTGGAACGGGTGGCCCTCGGCATGTTCCGGGTGGATTCGGTCGTGTGGGGCGAGCTAACCGGTAGCGCCACGCTGGCGTTGTCCGACCGCTTCGCCCAAGTGCAGGACGAACCGTTGCCCTATCCGTTCAACACGGCGGGCCTTCACCCCTCGGACGCAATCGTGCAGTTGGTGCAAGAGGTGTTCGGCGCGTCCATCGCTTACCACGTCACGACCGACCCGGCCAGCGAACCCGTAATGGCCGGGACCGTGTACGACCAAGAGAGAACCGAGGCGATTTCGGACCTAACGCAAGCGATTGGCGCCGAGTGCATGTTCGACGCGTACGGGGACTTCGTGTTGCGCCCGTCCTACAAACCGCACGACCCGGTGTGGACTATCGACGCGGGCGACGGGGGCGTGTTGGTGAAGGCCGAAACGACGCTAGACCGTTCCAGCGTGCGCAACGGCGTGTCGGTGCGCGGCCAACCCGACTTCGACTTGCCGCCGATCTACGGGCTAGCCACGTACGACAACCCGGCGTCCCCGTTGCGGTGGGGCGGCCCGTTCGGGCGCGTCCTAATGATTGCCGAGTCCACGGCCGTGTCCGACCAAGCGCAGGCCGACGCCACCGCCCGGTCGTTGTTGAACCTGCGCCTAGCCCTGTCGCGCACGTTCGCGGTGGAGTCGGTGCCCAACCCGGCCTTGGAACCCGAGGACGTGGTGGCCCTCGTGTTTCCCGACGGGCACGTGGAACAACAAGCGATTAAGGAAACGCACGTGGGCCTTGGCCCGGACGGCGCCTTGGGCCTTGTCACGGTGGACAAATACTCGGGCGATTGGGCGCCGTCGGCGCTAACCGTGCACCACGGGGACGAGGCCGACCGCGAGTTGGCCTTGGCGGTGGTGGCGTAGTGGCCACCGTCCCGTTTACCCGGTCGTTGCCCTTCGTCCTGCGCAACGCGCTGGCCAAGCAAACGGTGCGCTTCACCATTGCCAAGGTGGCGGCCGTGCCCGACCCCCTGTCGGTGCAAATCGACGTGGGCGGCAACCTCGCGGTGGTCCCTCGCATTTCCTCCTACACGCCGACCGTGGGCGAAGCGGCCTACCTGCTTGTTGGCACGTCCACCATGGTGGCCGTGGGCGCCGTCGGCGGCGCTACGGCCGGGCAGGGGCCGCAGGGGCCGCCCGGCCCAACCGGCCCGGCAGGCGCAACCGGCCCGGCAGGACCGCAGGGCGCAACGGGCGCCCAAGGCGCGCAGGGCGTCCCCGGACAACCCGGCCCGCAGGGCGCGAAGGGCGACACGGGCGCGACGGGGGACACCGGCCCGCAAGGTGCGAAGGGTGACACGGGCGCGACGGGCGCGCCGGGCGCGACGGGCGCACAAGGACCCAAGGGCGACCCGGGCGCGCAAGGGCCGATTGGCAACACCGGGTCGCAGGGTCCCAAGGGCGACACGGGCGACACCGGGCCGCAAGGCCCGACCGGCCCGGCCGGGACGGGTTCGCTAATCCGGCAGGGCAACGGCCCGCCCCTTAACTCGCTAGGGAACGACGGGGACTTTTACATGGACGTGGCGGCCGGGCCGAACAACGGCGGGTCGTTCTACGGGCCGAAAGCGGCGGGCGCGTGGCCCGCGTCGGTGTTGCGGTTCCTTCCGCGTTCGACCACTTATGCCAACTTGAAAGGGGCTTAGCTATGGCCGGAACCACCGCACGACTTGCATTGCCCTACCCGTCCCCGCCCGACCCGGCCGACGTGCCCGCCGATATTAAGGCGTTGGCCGACAAGCTAGACCCCATGGTGGCCAGCCTCACGGCCACCGCCCAACAAACGTTTGCGGCCACGCTTGCCGCCCCCGCCGCCATGTTCGGCAATCCCAACGCGTCGGACGGGCCGCTAACCGTGGGCCTTCCGAACCTCAACTCGTGGGCGTTCTCGGTCCATATCCCGGGCGTGGCCAACGGGATTTTCGGCGTTTTCGGGCAAATGCTCTATTGGTCCGGCCCGGCGTCGGGTGGGCCGGTAAACGACGTTTGGCTCACGCGGCGCGATAGTGGGTCGAGTATCGACCTCGCCACGGGGTCCAAGCTTGTGTCGGATAGACGCGTCGTCGGCTCGGCGGCTAGCGGCACCTTTAGGGCCGAGTTGGGGGACGTTTTTTCGAGTGGTGCCGGTGTTAGTTTCGGTTCGCCGCAAGTGACGGGCCTGTACGCCAACTTCCCGGTGGGTGATCCGTCCCTAACGAATTGGACCGGCGCGGCGTTCGGGGCGTTTGTCGGCTCGGCGTTTACCGTCGGTTCGGACAAATCGCTAAAGGCCGACGCGCGCAAGATCGACGCCGAACAGGACCGCGTGTTGGTCGAAACCATGTTGGCCGCAAACGTGTGGACGTACAAACTGCGCGGCGCGGGCACCGAACGACACCTCGGGCTTATGGCCGACGAACTGCCCGAACACGTCGTGCACGACATGCAACACCCGCCGACCCGGGCGAAGGGCAGTCGTAAGGACGCCGAGGAATGGGACCCGCGCGAGGGCGAAACGTTACAGGCCGTGGACCTCTACAAACTGTCGGCGGCCCTACTGGCCACCGTGCAACACCTAGAGGACCGCGTGGCGGGCCTAGAGGCCGGGGCGGCGGTGAAGCCCGCGTGAGTGCCGAACTCGTGAAAGTGCTGGCCGTGCCGGTCGTGCAGGTGCGCGAGGGCGGGCGCGTCGTGCGCGAGGTGGAGGGCGTCCCGCGCCCCTGCTACGGGGCGGCCGATCTTGTCGCCCTATGGGACGAAGCCGAGGCCATGGTGGCCCAACAAAACGCACACGGAAACGGAGGGGCTATGCGCGAGGACGACAACGGGGCCGACGACGGTATGACCGAGGACGAACACGAGGCCTTGCACGCGAACGACCCGGCCGAGGCGGCCGACCCGCTCGTGGAACCCGACCACCCGGACACGACACCCGACGACGAGGAAGGGGGACGCGGTGGCGCTTAAACGCAAGTGGATGCCGTCGCCCAACTACTCGTCGCGCGGCGGCGCGGGCGTGCGGCTAATCGTCGTTCACACGGCCGAGGGCGCAACGACGATTGAAAGCCTAGGCAACTTTTTTGCCAACCCCTCGGCGCAGGTGTCGTCGCACGTCGGGATAGACGACAAGGCCAACACCGTGGGCGAGTACGTGAAGCCCCCGAACAAGGCGTGGACGGCGGCCGACTTCAACCCGCAGGCGATACAGGCCGAGTTGTGCGGGTTCGCCAAGTGGACGACGAACGATTGGAAAAACAAGCACCCCACCATGTTGGACAACTGCGCCAAGTGGATAGCCGAGGAAGCGAAGCGTTACGGCCTGCCCATAACCAAGTTGTCGGCGGGCGCGGCGCAGGGTTCCGGGCGCGGGGTGTGCGGCCACGCCGACCTCGGCGCCAAGGGCGGCAACCATTGGGACCCGGGCGGCGGGTTCCCGTGGTCCTTCGTAATCGACAAGGCCAAGGGCTACGCCAGCGGTAGCGGCGGCGGCGGAAAGGACGACTACATGGACCCCCCGGCATGGTTGTGGGATTGGTTGCGGTGGTACGAAACGACACCGCGCAAAAAGTCGGAACGGCCCAAGAGTGCGCCCGAGAAAATCCCCAAGTGGGCGTGGGACTACCAAGAGGAAGTCCACAACATCGCCTTGCGTATGGGCATGACCGTGGGCGAGCGGGATTGGATGGATTGGCTACGGGCCGGGAAGCCCGACGGCAAGCGGCCGAACGTGCCGCAAACCATCCCCGGGAATTGGTGGACGGATAACGAGTACGTGGTGGCGAAGTCGTGAAGCCCGGACGCGAAGCGGTTGCCCTCGTCGTCGCCCTCGGCGTGGCGGTGGCCGTCGTCCTGCTTGCCGCCGCCGCCGCGTGGGCCGAGGCGTCCAAGCACTTGGCCGTGTCCAAGGAATCGGCCACCCTGTTGTCCACCGTCCTAGGCGCCCTCGTCGGCGCGGTGGCCACGTACTTGGGTGTTCGGGTGCAGGACGCGGCGGGTACGACGAAGGCAAGCGGCGGCGCGGGCGAGGAAGCACCGGGGAAACCCGGGCGGGAAACCCCGCCCGCGCAGGCCGTGAAAACACCGGGGGACGACAAGGCGGCCTAGCCCGCCGAGGTTTTCCGCGCAATTTGCGGGGCACACGTTCGCGGGTGCACGCGGGTGCACCGTGTAGCGCCGAGGTGCCCCGGGTAGCAGTAGGGTGCACGGGGGTGCCTGCGGCGCGCCCCCGTGTTTGTTAGACCCGGGGCCGATGGGGGGAGTTGCCGCAACGAGTCGCCCGGATTTACCCGAGTTACTGACCATCGGCCAAGTGGCCGAGTTGGCCGGGGTTTCCCGCTGGACGGTTAAGCGGGACGTGGACGCCGGGCGTTTGCCCGTGCACGTGGTGCCCGGGCACCCCACGTTGCGGCGCTACCGGCGCACCGACGTGTTGGCGTACCTCGCGGGCAAGGCGCCCGAGGGCGGCGACGAAACGGGGACGCCCAAGGGCGAGGGATAGGGGGTACGATGGGAACCCCTTACCCCACAACTTAGGAGGGCACCGTGGCCACACCCACGACCCCCGTTCTACTGCCCGGCGTGTCCCGTCACCGTGACGGGTACCGCGTGCGGCTTGTGTTCCCCGCCCCGTTCGGGCGGCATATCGAAAACCACGCCACCGCCGACGACGCCAACCGGCGTTCGCTGGAACTGCGGGACCGTCGCGCGGCAGGCTTGCCGCCGACCGACGCGGCGGGCGACCCGACCTTGGCCGAGGCGGCCGAGGCTTTCCTACGGGACAAGCGCACGCAGGCGTCCCGCAAAACCCACCGCCGCCTGTCGGCCAACGGTCGCAAGCATTGGGACGTGTCCACGCGGCCGTGGCGGTTCGGCCCGCTGGCCAAGCGCCGGTTGTCGCAACTCACGCCCGCCGACGTGCGGGCCGTCGTATCGACCACGGCCGAGGAACACCCGACGACGGCGCGCAATCACTTGGAAGCCCTAAAGGCCGTGTTGCGTCACGCGGGCGGCCGGTACGACCTCGCGTTGTTGTCCATCCTCCCGGTGGCAGTCGAACCGCGCAAGCGGCGCGCCCTGTCCCTCGTGGAGTTGGACTACCTCGTGGCGGCGGCGCCCGCGTACGCGCGGCGCCTGTTGTTGTTCCTCGCTACCACGGGCCTGCGCCCGGGCGAGGCCTTCGCCCTCACCGACGACCGCGTGGACTTGGACGCGGCCGTGGTCTACCTGCCCGCCGACTTCAACAAGGAACGGCGGGACAAGGCGGTGCCCCTCACGCCCGAGGAAGTCGCGTTGGTGCGCGAACAACTCGGCGGCCTGCGCGTCGTGACCGACTCGCCTACGGCGGCCCTGCCGCCCAGGGCGGCCGGAACCAACCTCGTGTGGCCCAAGGCGCAGGGCGGGCAATGGTCTACGGCGTTGCCGCACTTCCACAAGCTCGTGTGGACGAAGGCGTGCACGCGGGCGGCCGAGGCGTGGCGGGCCGACAACGGGTTGGCCGAGGATGCGCCGACGCCGTTTGCCGATCTAAAGCCGCACGACCTCCGTTCGACGGCGGCCACCCTTATGCGGGACGCGGGCATGTCGAAGGACGACGCGGCCGACCGCTTGGGCCACGCCGACACGCGGTTGTTGGACGACGTGTACGACCAAGGCGACCGTGCGGCGCGTGTTGCGCGTGGACTCGCCAAGGCGGCGCCGGACGGCCTACGGGCGACGGCGGCACGCTTGGCCCTTACCCCACGCGCGCCTGCCGTCGCCACCACGGAGGCTAATTGCTAGCGGCCCGTGGTCCCGGCGTGGTCCCCACACGGGCCACGCCAAGCCTTTATCCCGCATGGTTGCGGGGATTGAACCTATGGGCGCGGCTGGGATCGAACCCGCCGCGCCTGTTTGTAGCTAGAGGGTGCAGGGCGGTGCAGGCGGGTGCGAATCCCGCTTGCCTAGTGGGTTGGCGGCTTATGCGTGCACCTTCCTGCACCGCCGTGCACCTACCTGCACCGGGGCCGAAATCGGGCCAAATGGTCCCCAAATGGTCCCCGGGACCACGCCTATACGGAGGGAGGACGGCATGTCGAACGTGCGCGTAGTCCGGCCCGACGCCGGGCGCGATTGGCGCGACGTGGAAGCGGCCATGCACGAAGCGGTTGTGGACCGCGTGGACGACGCCCTAGAAACGCTGGCCGAGTTGGAAACAATGTTGGGGGACGCCGACGACGTGGGCCACAACTGCCGCGCCTTGGCCGCGTCCTTGCGCACGACGCGCAACGACCACACGCGGCGGGCGGAAATGTTGCGCACCGCGTCGTCCCTATTGGCCGCCGCCCGCGCCGACGACGAGGACCGCATACACCCCGACGCGCCCGACGGGTGGCACGACCGCTAGTGCGAACGACGGCCAAGGCGTTGGCGATGCGCACGACCACCCGTCGGCGCCGACGGCGCCTTGTGGACGAAATCGTGGCCGCAAGCCAACGGGCCGATTGGCGGCGGGTGGAGGCGGCGGCGGCCGAGGTGGGCGACCCCGACGCCATGGAATTGGCCGGGGTTATCGCTGTCCTGTCGGCGCACCTGTTCGCCCGCGCGGTGGAACTGCGGGACGATTGCGAGGCCACGTCGTGAGTGGGAAGGCGTGGGGCGTAACGGCCACGTTCTCCGACGGGTGGTCCCGCCACTTCCCGGGCACGTCGGGATTGGCCGACGCAATCGCCTACGCCGACCGGCACGACGTGCAGGTGTGCACGTTCTCTACGCCGGACACGATTGCGCGGGACCTACAGGGCACGCGCGCCCGGCCGCCGTCCGAGGTGGGCGCCAAGTACCTGCGCCACGAGTTGCCCGCCTACGACTCGCCCGAGGAACGCATGTTGCGCGGGGCGCGGCGCTTAGACCTCTACGCGCGCCCGGCGCCGCCCATGCGGTGGTGGCCCTTGCGCTTCCTGCACCGACGCACGGACACGGGGCGGGATTCGTAGGTGCCCGAGTTGTTCGGCCACGACGACGCCGAGGCGGGCAAGGCCGAGGGCATGTCGCGCGTGGAACGCGGCGCCGACCCGGCGTGGATGGACGAGGCCTACGCGGCCGTTGTGCGCACCGCCAAGGTGTTGCCGGAATTCCTTTGCGACGACGTGTGGAACGTCGGCGGGTTGCAGTCCACGCGCGAGGACCGCGCGTTGGGGCCGGTCATGTTGCGAATTGCGCGCGACGGCGTGGCGGTGAAAACCGACCGCTTGCGCCCGTCGGTGCGTTCACACCTCGGGCCTAAGCCCGTGTGGCGGTCCCTCGTCTACGACGACGCGGTGTTGTTCTAGTGCCCGCCACGTGGCGCCAATGCGCGTTGTGCGGGCGGGCAGGCGTGCGCGCCTTCGTTCAAGTGGAACCCGGCGCCCGGGTGTGGGTGTGTGTGTTCCCCAAGGCCTGCCGACGACGAAGGGGGAGGACGTGACAACCCTGGAACGGAAAAACCACGGGCGCAATCACTCCTATTGGGTGAACGGCGCCAAGGTGCCCGGCATAACCACCGTGTTGCGCGAGGGCATCCCGCACCCGGCCTTCCAAGTGGCCGACGTGCGCAAGGCGGCCACGTTCGCGGTGGACCATTGGGACGAGTTGGCCGAGGAAGGCGTGGCGACACGCCTACAACGGATAATCGACGCCCCCCGCAAAATGTTGAACGCGGCGGCCGTGCGCGGCACGCAGGTGCACAAGTACGCCGAACAGTTGCAGGCGGGCGACGAAGTGCAGGTGCCCGACGAGTACGTGGGCTTGGTGGACGCCTACTTGGCGTTTGCCGACGGGTGGCGCCCCGAGGAAGTCGTGGTGGAGCGCCCCATGTTCCACGTGCGCTTGGGCTACGCCGGTACCCCCGACCTCGTGGCCGATCTGGCCGACGGGCAACGGTGGTTGCTGGACTGGAAAACGGGGGCTAGCGGGATTTGGCCCGAGTACGCGTTGCAGCTAGCGGCGGCGCGCTATGCCGAGGTGTGGCTAGACGCCGACGGCGCCCAACACCCGGTGGCCGAGTTGGCGATACAGGCGGCGGGGTGCGTCCACCTCCGGTCGGACGGCACCTACGAATTGCGCCCGATGGAAGCGGGGCCGCTGGCCTTCCGCGCCTTCCTGCACGCCATGCAAGTGGCCGCCTACGCGAAAACGGAACGCGACGAGTGGGTGGGGGACGCGGCCATGGCACCAAACGGCGGGAAGGGGTGAGGCATGGAACTGGTGCAGTACGAACACGAGGCGCCCGCGTTCGCGGCCGATTGGTTGTTGGACCCGGCCGAAATCGCGCAACGGATCGGCGGTACGGACTTCGTGCCGCGCGGCCTGCGCGACAACCCGGCCGCAATCACGGCCGCCCTGTTGTACGGGGCGGAAATCGGCCTAGGGCGCATGGCGTCCTTGGCCACCATTGCGATTATCGACGGCAAGCCCACGTTGTCGGCCGAGGCCCAACGCGCGCTAATCCTCGCGGCCGGTCATTCCATATGGATGGACGAGGCCACGCAGTCCCGGGCCGTCGCCTGCGGGCAACGCAGGGGCCAACAGACCATCCGGCGCGTTACGTGGACGATTGACGACGCCCGGCGCGCCGGGTTGGCGGGCCGCAACAACTGGCGCACCTACCCCCGGCAAATGCTCGTGGCCCGGGCCACGGCCGAGTTGGCCCGCGAGTTGTTCCCCGACGTGATACACGGCCTTATGGCCAGCGAGGAACTAGAGGGGGGCGACGGGGTGGCGCCCGGTGCCGAACCCACCCCGCCCGAGGACAAGCCTACGACGACGCGACGGCGCCGCCGCAGGGGGGCGGGCAATGACTCGCCCGAGGGGGACGCCACCGCGTCCGGTGACCGGCAAACACGCGCGGCCGGTGAGGCGGGCGCCGAGGGGTCCGGCCCGTCCGAATCACGGCAGGCGGGGGACTTGGCGGAAAACGTGCCCCCGCCCCCCGAGGTGCAGGCGTCCCCCGTCCCCGACCCCGAGTTGGCCCAAGTGGAGGAAGCCGGGGACGAGGTGGAACGACTCGTGGAGGAATTCGCACCCACGCCCGAGGCCGAACAGGCCGCCGTGGACGAGGCCACCGACGGGGACGACGAGTTGGACCGGCGCTTGCGCCACTCGTTCGCCCTAATGCGCGAGGTGGGCTTGGACGCGGCCGACCGGCCCGCCCGCTTGGCCTACGTGTCCAAGGTCGTGGGGCGCGAGGTGCCGTCGTCCGGCAACCTCACCTTGGACGAGGCCAACGCCCTGGTGGCCGACCTCTTGGACGTGCAGTCCATGCCGCCCGGCCCGGAACGTGACATGCGCTTGTTGCCCGCCAACGAGGAAGCACTAATGCGGGAGGGCGCCGACCTAGGCACGTTCGAATCGTGAACGAGTGGGCCGACCCGGGGCGCCTAACGGCGCTGGCCATGGACTTGGCCGGGACGCGCGAGGGCGGGTTGGAGGTGGCCCGCTTGCTACTCGCGGGCGAGGCGGTGCCGGTGGATCGGCTAGACCCCGAGGCGGTGCGGCGCTACGGGTACGCCGTGCCGCCCGACGAAGGCCGGGTGACGCTGGCCAACTTCCACGTGTTGGCGCGCAACGGGCGCGACGACGACGCGCACGCCTTCGCGTTGGAGTGGCACGCCTTCGCGGCCGAACGGGACGAGGACGCGCCGCCGCTACTCGGGGACGGCAACGGCGGCGCAATCATCCCGCCCGAGGGCTTGGTGGTTGTGGCCGGGCAACCGGGCGTCGGGAAAACCACCGTTGTGTTGGACCTCGTGGCCCACCTCGCTAGCGGGCGCGAGTGGTTGGGCATGGACGTGCCCCGCCCCCTGCGTGTGCTGCTTGTCGAAAACGAGGGGCCGCGCCAAATGTTCCGGCGCAAGATCGAACGAAAGTTGGCCGGGTGGGGACACGCACTAGAGGCCGAGGTGTGGATACACACGTGGCGGTGGGGCCTGTTCTCGCTGGCCGATTCCGAGGCCCGGGCCGAGTTGGGCGCGTTCGCCTTCGACCACGCGGTGGACGTGGTGGTGGGCGACCCGCTAGGCACCCTCGGCGCGGCGGGGCCGGGCGGCCCGGACGAAACGCGCCGCTTCGTCGTGACCTTGCTGGAAATGGGCTTGCCCTCGGCGTGGGTATTCGTGCACCACTTCCGCAAGGACCCGACGCCCGACGAGGTGAACCAGCTAAGCGGGGCGTGGGCCGGGCACTTGGACGCCCTGTTGTTGGTGAAGCCCCGCCGCCGCAACGACGAGGTGCGCTTGTCGTTCCCCAAGTTGCGGTGGGCGGAAAAGACCCGGCCGCCCCTCGTGTTGGGCTACGTGGCGAACACGCAGGCGTTGGAGTTGCTAGGCGAGGAAGGCGCCGGGGAGTTGCAGGTGCGCGAGTTGGCCAACGCCATGGACGACGGCGGGTGGAGGACGCCGACCGAGTGCGCGAAGGCGGCGGGCCTGCGCCGCGTCACCGTCGAAGCGTTGTTGGAGGGCAACCCGCACCTGTTCGAATCGACCGAGGGCGCCAACGTGTCCCGGCCACGTGCCAAGGCCGTGTGGCGCGTTGTCCCAAGCGGCGGGACAAGCGAGGACACGCAAGAGGATGCCCGCAACGGGACAAGCTCGCGCGAGTCCGACGACGAAAACGGGGTGAATCCCTCTTGGGAACCGCTGTTCTAGGGGTGGGGGTTGTCCTTGTCCGGGGGGACACCCCCCAAGGGGGGTGTCCCTCCCCCTACGCAACTAGCTACGGGGGAACCCCCGGGCAAGGGCAACACCCCCCGACACCTAGGGGAACCGCGAGTGCGTGAACCACGCACCTACGACGTGCGCTTGTGGGTGACGGCCGACCCGCCCGGCCCGGCCCTGCGCGACTTCCACGACGAGGTGCGCGAGTTGGCCCAACGCCACCCCGGTATCGACGTGCGGTGGATTGCCGAACGGCACGACACCCGACGAGGGCGGCGCCGCAAGTGAGTGCACGCGAACACTTGTTGGCGTTCACCGTCCACGCCCTGCCCGTGGCGCAGGGTTCGAAAGTGGCCGGGCGCACGAAGTCGGGCAAGGCGTACGTGCGCGAGTCCAACGCCCACGCCCTGCACGCGTGGCGGCAGGCGGTGCAAGCGGAAGCGTTGGCCGAGGCGGCGGGCGGCAAGGGCGACACGGTGGACTTGCCGTTGGCGCTAGGGCCTGTCGCCCTGCACGCCACGTTCACGTTGCCCCGTCCCAAGTCGCACTACGGCACGGGGCGCAACGCCCGCTCGTTGAAGCCCGCCGCGCCGTGGTACGTGCCGACCAAGCCCGACGTGGACAAACTCGTGCGCGCCGTGTGCGATGCGCTAACCGGCGTGGCGTGGCGCGACGATTCGCAGGTGGCAAGCCTACGGGTGGCCAAGGTCTACGGCCCGCGTGCTTCGCTTACGGTCGAAGTGGTGGCGTTGCCCCATGCCGAGGCGCCGTCGTAGCGCACGCCCGTGGCGGCGGGTGCGGGCGCGTGTGCTGGCGCGCGATAGGTTCCGGTGCCATTGGTGCGGGCGCAGGGCCACGACCGTGGACCACCTCGTGCCGCGCGCCCTCGGGGGATCGGACTACGACTTGGACAACCTCGTGGCCGCGTGTGCCGACTGCAACTCGCGGCGCGGTGGCGAGTTGGCGCAGGCCTTGGGCGGGCTTGGCCAACACCCGGTGCGCGGGCGTAGAATCGTGCACGGCGCAATCGGGGGAGGAACGTATGGCACTCACCACGAGGCAACGCAACGCCCTGCCACGTAGTGCCTTCGTCTACACGGGGGCGAAGGGCACGCCCCGTTCCAAGTGGCGCTACCCGGTGCCGACCAAGGCGCAGGCGAGGCGGGCCGGGATAAGCGAGGCGCAGCGGGTTAAGACCCACGCGGCGGCCAAGGCGTACTCGTCCCGGCGCACGACCAAGGGCACCCCCGCCAAGGTGCACGCTGTAGTCCACAAGCGTGGGCCGCTTACGCCCACGCGCAAGCGAGGGAGGAAACGCAGGTGACCGAGGAAACGCACCCCGACCCCGACGAGGTGACAACGACCGAGGGCGACGACGACGGGTCCGAGGGCGAAGTGTTGGTGGACCCGGGCGCACCGGAGGGAGCAACCGTCGAGGCGAATTCCGGATTGCTTACGTGGACTCCATCATTCACTCAGCCTTCTGGCAATTACTCGCTGACAGCGCGTGTGACCGATAATGGCATTCCGCCGCTGAGCACCGCGACGACCTTCGCCATCTCGGTCACACCCGGACCTCAGCCTCCGGCGATTCATCCCATCTTGCCTCAAAGCGTCAACGAACAGGTG
>Ga0209465_10000247_pt1 | contig 25684 bp, 19 predicted proteins | sample PanSoiPlot1MoBio_FD_188321 | JGI IMG/M metagenome (GOLD analysis project Ga0209465, IMG submission 188321) | Tropical forest soil microbial communities from Panama analyzed to predict greenhouse gas emissions - Panama Soil Plot 1 MoBio (SPAdes)... | ecosystem: Environmental > Terrestrial > Soil...
TGGTTGCGTTCGCGTTTATCGTGTCGCTAAGCGCACAACAATCTTCGGCCCCGCAGGACGGGGTGTACAACTGCACCAACGGGTTCATCTTGACCATCTGGCGCTGCGGGAAAGTCCAGGGCGTGGAGAGGGCTACGCGGTTGTGCCCGAGAGCGGGCGTCTGGTCGTCAAATTTCAAAATGGTGCAACGCCGTTCATCCTCACCCTGCAACCAAACGGAACGCTTGCCGGTTCCGGCAGCGTGGAGGTCAACGGACGCATTGTGACCGGACACAACGGAAATGAGATTCTCTATGCGCAGCGCAACGAGCGCTGCTCGCTCGGAACTCTTGCGCCTAATAAGTAGAACCCCAATCCATCTTCTCCTCTTTCCGCGAATCCGCAGATGGCGATTTTGCACCCTCAGACCTCGTAAATTCCTGAGAATACTCGGCCGGCGTCGCGCGAATCGGCTCAAGACCCCCGGTTTGCCGCATTCCGGAGAGTGCCTTAGTTGAGGGCGTTTAACGCGGCGTCTGCAACTTATAGTTGGCGAACCCAAATAGCCTTGTGGGTTCTTTTCTGGCCAATCTCCCTTAGACCGTCCCTTACGCCACTTAGGTGTTCGACCGCACGTTATCGCAAAACTTATCAAGTTCTCAAATGACGTGCATCCCGAAACAGGAATGAAGTAGATGTATCTGGCGATTACGCGAGGCTGGTGAAGAAATGCCGGGTGGGGTGGAATTTATGTTGGGAATGATGGCGCTAGTCGTGGTCATCACGCTGCCGGCGTTAGCTGTGATGCTGTACGCTGCGTATCGTGAAGCCGGCAAAGATCTGCCATGCAAGAAGGCGCGGCGAAACACTCATGCTGCGAACGCGGGCGCAGCAGCGGGCCTGCGGCACTGGAAACCCTAAGAGCGGATTAGCACGGCAAGCTCAAGACAAAAAGAATGCTTGGGGGTTTTCCTTGCCCATCACGCAAAATAACCGTTACAACTGCCATTCCAACACCTCTCAACCTCGCACGATCTACCGTCACTCAGTTGCCGTTTGAATGAACCAAATCACGTGCCACCAAACGAGGTTGAGAAGCTGGAAACCGAACTAGCGCAATTGGAGACTAGAATCCTCGCTGTTGAAGAGCGCGAGCGGCGTAACTGTTGACGAGAGGTTCGAGGTACTGCCGTTCGCGGATGAACTGCTCAAAACGCGGTAGCATCTGTTTCCTCCAAGGCGAGTGGTCACCAACTGGAAGAAAACCGCGTAAGTTGTTGAATTGGTCGGGACGGGCAGATTTGAACTGCCGACCCCTCGCACCCCAAGCGAGTGCTCTACCAGGCTGAGCCACGTCCCGACGAAGAGAAGGGGTTCAACGTCTTATCTAGTTTACCATTCCAAGCGCAGCAGTCTCATTCGTACCTTAATGCCTGCATGGGATCGATTCCGGACGCGCGATGTGCTGGTAGAGCACAAGCAACTCCCGCAACCGCCGCCAGCAGAACCGTAACACCCAAGAGCACAACAAAACTGATCGAGCTGCCGTGCGCCCATTGGGCAACAATGCGTTTCATTGCCAGGCTGAGAACGACTCCAGCCAGTACCCCGGTTCCAACACTGAACATAGTAGAGGTACAGACGATCCGCAAGACATCGCGACGCTGCGCGCCCAGAGCCATACGTATCCCGAACTCATTCGTTCGCTGTGCTACAGTGTAAGACACAACACTGTATAGTCCCACCGCTGCCAGCAATAACGCCAGTGCTGCGAAAGCGCCGAACAACATCGCGACCAGGTGCTGTTGCGCCCACTCTCGCTGGTGGGTGATCCACTCTTCAAGGCTTGCCACATGTCCCTCCACCTGCTGGTCTGAGTCGACGGAGTGAACCTGCCGGCGCACATTGTCCAAAATGCTCAGCGGCGGCACCTCGGTACGCACCAGGACCTGCGTCCAGGGCGGCATCCAGATGGTGTAAGGAATGTAGATTTCGGGCTTGATCGGCTTGCCCAGTCCGTCATCGAGCGCATCCCCGACGACTCCGACAATTTCCATCCAGTCGTTGCTCTCCGCTATGGCTTGCGTGATAGGCGGGTCAGCCTTCAGATTGGGCATGCGGATCTGATGACCCACAGCATCGCCTTCCGGGAAATATCGTCTGGCTAGGGCCTGGCTGATGATGGCGACTTTTGCGCCACGCTTGGTTTCGGAGTCGTCCCACAAGCGCCCCTGCAATAGAGGGATCTGCAGCACCGGGAAATATTCATAACTCACGAAGTTCAGCCGCGCGTGTTGATCTTGCAGCGCTGGTTGCCCCTGAATTTCAAAGAGATTATCCGCGCCATTATTCGGCGGCGTGGCATTGGTCGAAAGTCCGGCCATCTTCACCTCGGGCATGGTCGCGACCTTCTGCATCAATTGCGTGAAGTACTGCGAGCGCGCCTCCCACGTGGTGTAGGAGTTGTCATGCACCGGAATGCCGACCGACATTACGTTGTGCGGGTTATAGCCCAGATAGCTGTGGTTCAGCTTGATGAACCCCTCGATGGCAGCGCCGGCGCTGGCCAGCAAAAGCAGGGTCAGGGCAATTTGGCCGGCGATGAGCACATTATAAAAACGCTTGCCGCGCACTCCACCCAGCACTTTCTTTGTGCTCGCTTGCATGACCTGCGAAACTTCGGGACGGCTGAACTGCATGGCCGGCGACAGTCCGAAGAACACGCCGCTGAAGATCGCAAGACCAACGCTGAAGCACAGGACCGGCAGATTGATGCGGATCGCCGCCTCGTGTGGGAAGGAATTCTCCGGCAACATGGTGACGATCATCGCGACTGACCTGTAGGCCAGCAGCACGCCCAGCACCGCGCCGCTCAGCGACAGCACCAGGGACTCGGTCAGCAGTTGCCGCAGCAGACGCACACGCCCAGCGCCTACCGCCGCACGTACCGCGAACTCGTGCTCGCGGGCAGCTCCGCGCGCCAACAACAGAATCGACACATTACCGCAACCTATCAGCAACAACAGCGCCACCGAACCCAACAACAGATAAAGCGTCGACCCCAGGCGCTCGACAAACTGATCGTTCATCCCTCGCACGGCCACCTTAAAGTTAAAGCCATCGCTGGGGAAATGGCGGGGCGTTTCCCTGGCGAACTGCTCGAACAGCGATTGGAACTCCGCGTTGGCCGCCGCGTGGCTTATACCAGGTTTGAGCTTGACATCTGCCTCATATTGCCGCGCCGGATCCGCCGTCATTTTCAGAGGCAGATAAACATCGCCGTCGCCCCAAGTGAAGCGCGGCTGTGCCACGCCGACGACGGTGTAGTTCTTGTGAACCAATTGGATGGTTTTGCCAACGACGTCACGCTCGCCGCTGTAGTGCCGCTGCCAGAATTTGTAGCTCAGCACGGCGACGGGCTGCGGCTCGGCGCCCTCGGGAGAATCGCTGGGTTGAAGGCCTCGTCCCAGTATGGGAGGAGCGCCAAAGTAGTTGAAGGCATTGCCAGTAAAGTAGATGGCGCTGACGTCGTCGGGCAGCTCACCGCCGGTGGTTGTCAGGTTCCACTGGTCCCAGGCAACCGCAGTGTCAACCGACCTTGCTTCCCGCAACTTTTGGTATTGCGGGCCGGTAAATCCTACCCACCAGTCCCGTCCGGTTCTGGTTTTCAAGACGAGATGCACCATGCGGTCGGTGTCAGCGTAGGGGTAAGGATCGAGGAGTACCGCATAAACCACGCTGAATACTGCAGCCGTCGCACCGATGCCGAGCGCCAGCGAAGTAATTGCAGTTAGCGTGAATCCGGGGCTTTTCCTGAGTTGGCGAAATCCGAACCGAAGATCCTGCAACAAGCCTTGCATTCCTCACCTCGCGAGAAAGCGGCCGACATCCTGCATGCGTTTGGACGGCCACGGAGCGCATGCGATAGATCAATAAGGAGAAAAAAGAGTTACCGTGGGACCGGTTGATTGTTTTGCGGCTGAAGATGTTCAAAATGGTGGAGAGGATGTTCGATCGCGGACACTTCGGCTGATCAGTCGGGCGTTTTGTATATAATAATCGACTTGTTAATACCAAGAAGTGGACTTGCGTCTGTACTTGCAGGTTGTCAGACTGTTTCTGATCTCCAGTGAAATTCTTACACGCTGGTGCTCGGCGACGAGTAGTCGCATTTTTGTGGAAGAAGTTCGATTCGGGGTCGAATGAAATCCTTTTTTTGGCTGCTGTTTTTTGCGCTCACCACCTGCGTCGTAGCCCAAACGGTTCCAGCAAGGCAGGAAGTATGGCTGCCTTCTCTGGAGGTCTCAGCTGAAGCGGTGCGACCCTTCACCGTTGCTTCCGCTGCCGGGGCGGCAACCGATTCCGTTCCGTCGAACATCGATTCAAGCGCTTCGGGGGCCAGCTCCAGCCGGACGCCTCACGATCAGCGCGACAGCAGCTCGCTCGGGAAGCCTGCTGAGCCTCCACAGGCCGACACGCACATTCATTGGAATACCGCTAATCGCGAGTCACTACTTTCCACCGGCATTATGCACGTTTTTAACGTGTGGACGGAGGCGGGCACGCGCGATGCCCTGTACGGGCCATGGTTCCAAGACTGGACCCGCTCGGTCAGCGAGCTGCGCGGCTGGAGTGACAGCGATCGCTTCATGGCACCTTATGCGGGGCACCCCATCCAGGGCTCGATCTTTGGATACATCCTGCGCGAAAATGATCCCCGGTACAAGACCGTGCAGTGGGGTGATGGACGCGATTATTTCATCAGCCTGTTGCGCTCTATGGGCTATTCGGCTGTATGGCACACGCAGTGGAAGATCGGGCCCATCAGCGAAGCCAGCATCGGCAACGTCATGTTGCACGCTTCGCCAGGCTTCATCACTTTAGTCGATACGCCCACACTCGGAACCCTCGACATGATGGGCGAGGACGCGCTGGACCGCTACCTCATCATGGGGCTCGAGAACCGCACCGCCAACCGGGCGCTGATTATGCTCACGCGCTGTTTCCTGAACCCCGGACGGTCGTTCGGCAACCTTATGGCGATGAAGCAGCCCTGGAGCCGCGACACGCGCATGGGCATCTTCGGCGAGAACTTCGTAAAGCGGCGGGAGATGATTGCCGACTGGAAATACCACAATGGTCCTAAGCCCTTCGAATTCGTCAAGCGGCAGCCCGATCCTTCCAGCGATCCGAACCGTGTTTATCCCAAGGCTGCGCCGATCGAGCTGTCGGCTTACCCCAACTTCGAAAGCTTTAGCGGCCGTAGTTGTATCGGCGGCGGAGGCTCCGGTGCTGCGCGCCTCTCAAACGAATGGCAGATCGTGGGAGAAGTAAACGGCTGTCTGATCATGGGCTTTTCCAAGTATACGCAGAGTGGCGACTCGCTTTTTTACGGCGGTGGTCCTCGCTGGACGCCCCTTGCTACCCACCGCTGGTCTCCTTTCGCCGAAGTGCTCTTCGGCGGCCGCAAGGTCACCTACGAGGTAGACAATCCCGAGTTGGAAACGAAGCTGCTCAACGCATGGAATGATGGCAATGGAACTTTGCCGCACTATCCCAAGCGCAGCGACTGGTCCACTCAAGTAGCCAGCAACGGTCCCAGCCTGGCTATCGGAGGAGGGGTCGATTACGTCGTCAAGCGCCCATTCGCCTGGCGGCTGCTCAACATCCAGTACACTCATTCCTGGATGGGCGGCGTGGACAACATTCATCCCAACAACGGCATCCGCATTACGACCGAAGCCGTGTTGCGCATCGGCACGTGGTAGGCTCGGTCGCCTTTCCCGTCGCCGTGTGCTGCCTTCGTATAATGTCCGCACGGGTTCAGGACCATGAAACTTCTCTCCAAGTTCAATCTTGTGCTGCTGGTATTTTTTGGCGTCAGCGGATTTGTGATCTCGCACCTGGCCTATCAGTTCCTCATGCGTAATGCAAGCGACCAGGTGCTGCAGCAGGCCGAATTAATGATGGCCAGCGCCAGATCAACCCGCGACTACACCTCCGAGCAGGTGAAGCCTCTGATCCTTGAACATCCGGAGCACGAAACCCGGTTCTTTCCCCAGACCGTACCCGCATTCGCCGCGACAACCGTCTTCAATTCCATACGCAAGTCGTATCCCGACTATTCCTATCGCGAGGCGACGCTCAATCCGACTAACCTGATTGACCGCGCCGAAGACTGGGAAGCTGACATCGTCCGATACTTCGCCGACCATCCGAACGATAACAAGATTGTGGGCGAGCGCGAGACGCCAACTGGCCGGTATCTTTATTTAGCCAGGCCGATGGTGGCGAAGCAGAGCTGCCTGGAATGTCATAGCACACCCGACGTTGCTCCGGCGGCGATGATCAAGGCCTATGGTCCGCAGAATGGTTTCGGTTGGAAGCTCAACCAGGTGATCGCTGCGCAGATTGTCGCCGTGCCCATGGCCGTGCCGATCCAGGTGGCCGACAAGGCATACCGAAGCCTGATCATCTTCCTGATCGCGACATTTGTGCTGACCATTCTTGCGCTGGATACAGGACTCTATGTGATCGTCATTCGTCCGCTGCACCGAGTTTCGCAGGCGGCTGACCGCATCAGCAAAGGCGATACCGACGTGCCTGGACTGGAAGTGAAAGGTCGCGACGAAATCGCCGACGTAACCAGCTCGTTCAACCGCATGCGCGTGAGTTTGGAGAAGGCACTGAAGATGCTGGAGCAGTAGACGGAAGTCTCGGTAGGTATTGCGGGACTACTTCTGCGACTCAACGCCGAGCGTTCGACTCGGTCGCCGCGGCGACCTCGTTCAGGATGACAACCCAAAGATCTACGCTTGATCGATTGGCGGAATCCAGTCTCACAAGGTCGACCGCTTCTTCCCTGCTAGAAACCGCACCCGATCTTTTTCGGTATCGATCTCACCCGCAACCACCGCATATAGCTCATCGACCGATGAGCAGCGATCGGCTGCGCGTTTCACCACCACTTTGGCAATCGGCCCGATGAACGCCGCCAGCTCCCGGCTGACGGAGTCCAGCTCCCCCGGTTGCAGTTTCCATGTGCGCCCCGGATCGCTGCTCGGCCTGGGCGAGGCACCGCCCGCCGCCGGTTTTCCGCTTGCCGTCATCGAGGGAATGGTCGGCGCAATTACCGACAACTGGGCGATTGTTTGCGCTTCGTCATAAGACATGTTCGCCAGAGCAGCGGAAAATTCGGCTGCTGATTGATACCGCGCCGCCGGGTCCTTTTCCATTGCCTTTAGGATGGTGGCGCACAAGGTCAGCGGCATTGACGGATTCAGCTCGGCAGGATGTCTTGGCGAGGCGTTCACATGGCCGCGCATAATCTCGTAATCGGTTCCGGAGAACGGAGTTCGCCCGCTGAGAATCTCATACAGCATAGCGCCGGTCGAATAAAGGTCTGCCCGGGCGTCCGCGCGCTCGCCTCGCACCTGCTCGGGAGACATGTAATGCAGGGTTCCCAGCACGTGCCCCGGGCGCGTCTGGCTGGCGTCGGCAGCACGGAAGGCCAATCCAAAATCCAGTAGCTTCGCTTCGCCTGCCGGCGTAATCACGATATTCGACGGCTTGATGTCGCGATGAATCACACCCCGCGCGTGGGCGTAGTCGAGCGCCGCGAGCACCTGTCGCACATAATCAATGCCCTCCACCGGGCGCCGCGGCCACGGCGAGCGCATCTTCATCTGCAGGTCCTGGCCTTCGACGAACTCCATCACCATGGCGACCTGCTCGCCTGCCTGGAAGGCAGTGTGCAACTGTGCAATATGCGGATGCGACAGGCTTGCCAGCACACGAATCTCGCGCCGAAAACGATCTGACAGGTCTGCGCCCTCGCGGTCGGAACGCAGCAACTTCAGCGCCTCGGTGCGCTGCGAGATGAGGTGCCGCACCTTGTAGACTTCGCCGATGCCGCCGTGCCCGAGCTGGCTCAGCACTTCGTAGTCACCGATTTTGTCGCCGGCCCTTAGCGCCATGCTGCCCTCACCCGGAGAAGGATCGTGTTGCTGCTCTTCAAGGACAGCTCCCCACAGATGGTTTCCCTATTCTGGGGAATATATGCCCCGAACGCAAGCGGCGGATTGTAACTAGCGATTGGCTACGGACAACTAGGTCTCAGGCCAAAAGCTTCCTTCGTTCCTTCAACTCCGCCAGCAGGGCCTCAACTTTCTCCTCGCGCTCCAGCGCATGGAAGCGACCGTCGATATCTTCGCCTAGCAGTTGCGCGTGGGCCTCGCCGATGGCCTGCTCGCGAGCGACCTTGGCACGCATGCGGTCGAAGGTACGGTTCTCACCTGTAGGCGTGAGCTGTGCCTCGACGGCACGGCTGGTGGCGCGCGAACGCCGATGTTCAGCGATCAGCAGATCCACCTTGGCGCGAGCTTCCGACAGCTTGATTTCCAGCTTCTTCAGCGCCGCCTTCAGCGATTCAACCTGAGCCTCCTGATCCTGAATCTGCTGGGCAAAGCTGTCAGCCATCTGCTGGAAGCTCATGACACGTTCCAGCGCAGCCCGGGCCAGCGCATCGTCTTTCTTGTCTACGGCGAGTTCGGCCTTACGCATCCAGTCGGCATGTTTGTCGAGGTTCTCCTGCTTCTTCTTTTGCAGCAAATGAAGATCGGCAAGAGCGATAGCCACCTGCGTCTTCACCTGCATAAACTGGTTTTCCATGTCGAGAATCACCTGCTTCAGCATCTTCTCCGGATTCTCAGCCTTGTCGATCAAATCGTTCAGATTGGCTCGCACCAGCGTCGCCACTCGATCCAGTAATGCCATAACGACTCCTTGTCTTAGCAGCTTGCAACTAGCAATTAGCTGTTAGCTGTTAATCAATGCAAAATGTTTCTCCTCTGTACGAGGCAACACGAATGCGTGATACCTCTTACTTTTCTGTCCCCGCGTCCGTGTCTGTGCCACCATTGCTGCCGGTCTTCAGAGTGTCAGGCTTGGGCGATTTGTCGCCGATCGTCCGTATCTTCCCCAACAGGTCTGACATGTGCATACCCGAGAGCGCCTCGAACAGTGCCGGAACCTGCGCGGCCATTTCGGTGATATCGCCCGTGACCTTATTCAATCCCGCCGAGTGGCCGTTGCCGGTTGAGACCACGGTGATCTTGTCCACATTCGACAGCGGACTCGCCAGGGCCTTAACAACTTCGGGCAGTCCGGTAATCAGCTTGTCCACAACTGCGGCCTGGTTGTACTCCTGATAGGCCTCCGCCTTCACGTTCATGGCGCGAGCTTCGGCGTCGCCCTTCTTGAAGATGATCTCGGCCTCGGCTTCACCCTGCGCACGAATGGCGCTGGCGCGGCCTTCCGCCTCCACCATGGTGCGCTGCTTCTCGGCGTTGGCGAGAGTCTCGATCCGCTGGCGCTCGATCTCAGCCTGCTTCAGAACGGTCGCAATCAGTTCTTTCTCGCGTCGCAGGATTTCCGCCTCCTGCACCTTCACCTGCTGCTCCTTCTCGACCTGCTGGATCTTCACCGCCTCAGCCGTCACCTGCTGCTGCATCACGTTGGTCTGGATTTCGTACGCCTTGTCAGCCTGCGCCTGCTGGCGCTTCACCAGCTCGGCGTATTGCGCTCTTTTTACCTCCAGGTCGCGTTGCGCTTCAGCTTGTCGCGCCTGCGAAGCAGTCTCCGCCGCCACCCGCTCCTGGTCCGCCTGCGCCTTAGCCACCGCAGACTCGCGCTGCGCCAGCGCGCGCTTGATGGCCGTATCGCGGTCCGCTTCAGCGGCCGCCACGTCAGCATCACGCTTGATGCGCGCAATATCGGGCCGGCCCATGTTGGTGATGTATTCGTTCTTGTCGCGCACTTCCTTGATGGTGAACGAAATCACCTCCAAGCCCATCTTGTTCATGTCATCGGCGCAGGTGGAACGCATGCGGTCGGCAACCATTTCTGGTTGCTTGACGATCTCTTCCACTGTCAACTGCCCGATGATGCCGCGCAGGTGGCCTTCCATCACCAGCCGAATCAGAGCTTCGCGGTCGGCCGGCGGCTTGGTCAGGAACTGCTCTGACGCCGTCAGGATTGATTCCGGATCGGACTTCACCTTGATTTGCGCTACCGCTTCGACAGTTACGGCAACGCCCTGCTTGGTGTAGAGGTCCTGCTGCGGCGCCACGTCAAACGACATCAGCTCCAACGAGAGTTCGCGGCAATTCTCCACCATGGGAAGAATGATCGTCCCGTGTCCCTTGACCACACGCGTACCGCGAAAGCCGTACACCACCAGTGCTTCGTGTGGTCCGGCCTTACGATAAAGTCTGGCAAATACGCCCATCAGCAGGATTACCGCGGCAACCGCTGTCCAGGCGATGATGAGTGCTTCGGTTGGAATGTGAAACGGCATACGCCTCCTTCCTTGCTATCGGCTACGCTGACATCTCGTCCCACTTGCGCACATACGCAATCCCGTGCTCATAGCGGGTCACAACAATCTCGGTGTCTTTTGCCAAGGCGTCGCCGCTTTCGCTGCGCGCCCCGCAGGTCTGGCGGGTCCCCGCCTGGGAGAAAATGATTTCGCCTGTGCCTCCTTCGCGGATCGGGCTGATCACACGGCCTAGCACGCCAACACGATCGAAGTCCGCAGGGTCAAGTTCGCGATCGTGCTTCATCAGGAACTTCACAAGGAACAGGAAAATGAATGCCGCACCCAGCAAACCCACCACGACCGCGATCAGCATGATGACCGTGACAGTGAATGCCGAATAGCGGGTGAGCAAATATCCCGAGCCTCCAAACCAAGCCAGAAATGCGGTAACAGTCGCGAAGTTGAAAAACGGCATTTCAGCTGTTTGGCCGCCTTGTCGGGTTGCAACGTGTCCCGTTGCGTGTGGAATGTGCGCGTGCGGCACATGAACGTGCACGTGAGGCAAATGGAGAGTTCCGCCCACAAACGACAGAACACTCAGGGTCACGCCAATCAGAAAACACACCAGATAGAAGATTGCCCAGCTCATAATGTCCCTCCGGGCGTCTTGTGCTTGCGCCTCGCCCTGTGTGGCGGTTCGTTCAGGTCCGGCTTGAGTACCTCGGCCAGCCGCTCCACGAGCTCGGGACTTTCCAGGATCGCGCCCAGCAGCACAATGCATTTGCGCGTGTCGCGATGTTTCGCAACTTCCACTAATGCATGGCTCAGCGCCGGATCGCTCGAGAACTGCTCGGCCCCCGCGGTGAGCCACAAGTCAAGCCGGTCTTCTGTCGCCCGCAATTCGCTGGTCAGCTCGGTATGAAATCCTTCCGGGTCATCCACCAGGTAGCCGGGATGCACCTTGAAGAACCGCGCCAGCATCATGCGCGAGGCATTCGTCAAGTGTGGGCGCGCACCGCTCTCGATCTGCGACAGGTAGGACTGGCTCAGCCCGTGCCCCAAATCCTTCTTGAGCGATTTAGCGAGTTCCTGCTGGGTCATCTCGCGATCCATCCCGCGCAGCGTGCCCTCCACCAGCCTGAGGTACCGTAATTTTTCACCCAACTTCATATTGCAGTTTGCAATTATAATATTGCAATTTGCAATGTCAAGTACTAGATGTCCTCTCTTCTCAGGAGGATGCAGAAATAGGGTACAGCCGGAATGGCGACTGAGGCCGTCGGCTTTCAAGCTCACTCGAAAAGGCGAGTTGCCTTTGAAGCGTGCGTTACCGAACTACTCGAACACCCACTTGGTCACCGCGGTCGTAATCTGCTTCAGGGGAAACGCAAACACCACGCGTGGCGCGAGCTTGTACACATACCCGGCCTTTCGCGGCTGCATCGGCCATCCGTACTTCTTCTTGCTGGCATCCGACAATACTGCCGGGAGCTGCTCATAGCTGACCTTCTCTGCCACGCCCTCTACGATCAACAGCTCCTCGAAGTTCTCGCTGATCAGAATGCAATTCGGATTGACCTCGAGATTTTTTGCCTTGCGGGTCTCCGAACTGGTCCCGAAGTAATAGGCATCCTCCACCCATAGTCCGTGCATACCCATAGCATGCGGCCGGCTATCCGGACGCACTGTTACGATCACGTAATTCTGCGAGTTCGTCAGCCGCTCGCGTGCCCAGCTCCAATCCAGCAGGCCTTCGAGCGAGGTTGGAAATCGGTAGCTCGCCGGCACCGTTGGACGCATCGCGCGCGGCTGCTTGGTTTCTGAAGACGCCGTCCGGCTCTCCGCCCTTTTCGTTGCGACAGATCTCGTCTGTTTTCGCTTGTTTGCCGCCATCGCTGTGCTTGTCGATTGAACTGGAGGTTTCTACCTCATCCTGCTGCCCGATCCACCCAATAGTGATCCCAATACTTCTAGGTTCAGAGCCTTAAAGCGCTCAACGATCTTCGGGTTGTCCTTCCCCGGCTGGCTGATGCCCGACAAGTGTCCCCCTCTACGTCGGCGGCAAATACCGGCACTCCGGCGCTGCTGAACGCTTCCGCCATCACCTGGAGTGTGTGACCGTCTTGCCGGTCCGCGTCGCACCGGCCACCAGACCATGCCGGTTCGCCATATACGGCAGCAACCACTGGGGCTCCGTACTCTTTGCGATAAGCAGCGGCTCAGCCATGATTAGCTCTCAACACTCTTTTTCGTGCCCGTGCATGACTGTCGATGTGTTGTCTCGAACGCTGCATTCTAATACGTTGCTCGCACCAGCCGCCCCGCAACAATTCACGCGCCTTAGTGTTCCAGTGGCTTGTTTCCCGCTTTTCTCGTTAAGATAATGATTTGCGGCATTCATGCTGCTCCTATAGATCTCCTGGGGGAAGGTTTGCGCGCTCTCGCTCTGCTCCTTGCCATATCGGCGCTGCTGGGTATCATTGCCTGCGGCGGTGGCAGCAGTAATAACAGCAATAGCACCATCACCGGCGTCTCAGTCTCCTGCAACCCGACTTCCATCGAGTCCGGCCAGACCAGCACTTGCACAGCCACAGTCACTGGGACTGGGACCTTCAACACGCTTGTTAGCTGGTCGGCCAGCGGCGGGTCAATCGATACTACCGGTGTGTTTACGGCTCAGCCGGTAACCGCTCCCAATCAAGTCACGATTACCGCCGTCTCCATCCAGGACACCTCGAAGAGTGGCACCGCTACCGTTACCGTCACACCCGTCACGACCATTGCCGTCTCTTGTACACCGACGGTGATCCAGTCGCTTCAGAACAGCCTGTGCACGGCTACCGCCAACGGTGTCGTTACCAACGCCGTCAACTGGACCAGCACCATTGGCGTGATGTCCACCTCAGGCCAGTTTACCGCGCCGGCTGTTCCGTCCTCGACCCAGGTGACCATCACCGCTACCACGCAGGTGACGAGCGTCAGCGGTACAGCAACGGTCACAGTCAACGTCAACAACACCGCGCCAATCGCAATAGACGGCGGACCTACCGTAAACGGTGCCTCCATCGGCTATCCGAACGGAGCCTATGTCACTGCCAACGTGTGTGTGCCGAAGACCAACACATGCGCGACCATCGATCACGTGCTGGTTGATACCGGCTCCGTTGGCTTCCGTGTGCTTGGCTCTGCGCTGAGCAGCGTGTCGCTTACCCCTCAGACCGCTTCCGACGGCAATCCCATGGCTGAGTGCTACGTCGCTCCCACGGGTTACGCCTGGGGCTCGGTGGCGTTGGCTCAGGTACAGGTCTCGGGCGAGATCGCGTCGTCTATCCCGATCGAAGTCATTGCGCCTTCCAGCATCCCTGCCGCACCCGTCGCGTGCACATCCCAAACTACCGGAGGCGCACTCAATACCATTAGTGCGCTGAAGGCGAAAGCGATCTTAGGAATTGGAGTGTTCCAGCAAGATTGTGGCAGCTCGTGCACTACTGCATCCCAGAGCACTTATTTCAGTTGTCCGCTCGCAGGATGTGCGCCGCTTCCCGCCACCATTGCACTGCAGGTGTCAAACCCGGTTGCCGCATTCCCCAACGACAACAATGGCAGCGAAATTCAATTGCCTCCGCTGGTCGCCGGAGGCTCACAGAATGCTCAGGGCACTCTCATCTTCGGCATCGGCACACAAAGCAACAACGCGCTCGTTGGAGTTACCGCGTACGCCGTGAATTCTTCAGGCATCTTCAATTCGACGTACAATAACAGCGCCTATCCGGGATCGGTCAGCAGCGGCGCCAACGCCAACTACTTCCTCTCCCCCGGCATCACCGGTTTTCCCGCTTGCATGACGACGGCTTACTACTGTCCCAGCTCGCAACAGACCGTGTCTGTGACCAACTCGGGCACCAACGGCAACAGTGCTTCGGTTTCCCTCGCCGTAGATAACGGAGACACTCTAGTTCAGTCGGGCAAGTTCGCCTTCTCCACGCTTGGCGGCCCCGGCGGCAACCGTACTCCGGGATTCGTCTTCGGCATACCGTTCTTCTACGGCCGCAACGTGTTCACCGCGCTGAGTGGAGCAGGCACGCCGGGAGGAACGGGACCATACTTCGCATACTAGCGCTATCTCGTGAGCGGCTGTTAAAAAGAACGGCCGTACCCCCTCCCGTTGACGTCTTCTATATTTCTGCGAATATAGAAAAATTAGATCGTGCAGCAATTCAACCCCAAGAGGGTGAGACATGCATAAATAACAAAGCCGACCTTGAATGCAGAAGCAGGGCCGATATGCTGCATTGTGGCCATAAGAGACCTCGGGACAAGGGGTTGAATGATTCCTCCTCATCCAAAGCAAAAACGAAAACGAGAGAGAAAAGGATACGGCGCCAGCCGCTACACCTTCACAGCGCCGCAAATGAGTGTACTACCACGCCCAGTATTTTTCTTTAAGCAGCACGCTCATCGTCCCTCTTGAGGCTCAGTTCGGCGATTGCCTGCACAATATACCGCTTGAGTTCGGTCAACTCTGGGTCGTCGTTGGGCAGACGCTCGATAAGTTCGATCTGTACCAGCGTCTCTCGCAACAACGTCAACAGGTCGGGGATGCTCGGGTCTTCTAGGAGGTTTAGTTCCGCCATGTAACGCCTTTGCTAACATCGACGCCAAAACGCGCCAAGAGGTTGGCTTTTGTATGGCATAGTTTTGCGCTTGCCTTCGAATGGCTCTTTAGTGGTACACGAGGCAACAGTCCGGAGCTAGAACAGAACGTATTTTTTCTTTTTCTTTTGCTTCTGGACGTCCGCAGCGGAAGCGGCAGTTGTATAGACGGGCTTCGTCTCGTTCGGGCTGGCGCCGGTATCGGTGTAGCCGGGCATGATGTCGATATAGGCGTCCTCACGCAGTTTGGTGAGATAGGCGCGCAGCGCGGGCTGCATCTTGGTCATGTAGAGGCGCTCCTGAATCTGCGGCTCTACTTCTTTCAACGGAGGAATGCCTTCGGAGGTGTGCTCGGTAACCTTCAGGATCACCCAGCCCTGATTCGTGCGAATGGGCTCGGTGTACTGTCCGGCCTTTAGTGCGAAGACCTGATCCTCGAGTTGCTTTGAAAGTGTTCCGCGTTTGAAGTACTCCAGATCCCCACCTTGCCCGGCGGTGGGACCTGCCGATTCTTTCTGCGCAACTGCGTCGAACTTCGCGCCCTTCTGTAGCTGCGCGTAGATCGCGTCGACCTTAGCTTTGGCTTGGGCCACCAACTGGTCGCTAGACGGCTCGGGTTGTCCGGGCTTGGCGGGCGGCGGTTGCGTTGATATGAGAATTTCGCTCAGCCGCACCTGTTCGGGACGCTCCATCTCGCTCTTGTGCTGGTTGTAGTAGTCCTGGATCTCCTGCTGGGTGACGCTGATATGTGCACCCACTTCCTGCTGGATAACCTTCTGCGTGAGGATGCTTTCTTTCATGTTCTGTTTGAATTCTTCGAACGAGACGCCCTGCGCTTGCGCGGCCTTTTCGAGGTCTTCCATTGATTCAGCGTGCATCTGCTTGCGGAGATCATCAAGGCGCTTGATGAGGTCGGTGTCGGCGCTAATGCCGAGCTCGTCGGCCTTCTGCGAGAGCAGCTTGGAATCAATGAGATCGCGGAGAAGGTCTTGCTGCTTGGGTTGAGCCTCGGGCGGAAGATTCGGATCCGGTTTGCTGGTTTCGGCGGCCAACTGCTCCCCACTGCGCTTCAGGTCGGAGAGCGAAATGATGCTGTTGTTGATGCGAACGACGATTGCTTCGACGAGGGTTTGGTCGCTCGGCTGACTAGCCGCCGGCGTGGGAGCCACTGTGGCGGGAGACACGGAGCCGGGTGGAAGCGCCGCTTGCGACTGTGCGAAAAGAACTGGAGTGCTTACAAGAACGGATGACAACAATAAAACCAATTGCTTCATTGATAACCTGGTGCGGCGGGACCGCTTGCCCCGTGGTTCGTCTTCAAACATGAAAATCCTTTTAACATTGTACCTGCCCAACGGGCAACAACCGCAAGGAAACTGCGATTCGCAAGGTACTACTACTTTCGTAACCGGGTGAGGTGACGCAGCCCATCTAGCTAACAACCCCGGTGACTTACACTAGTGGCGCACGTCAACAGGATTGACTAATTTTTCGATGACAGCCGGGCGGAAGGCGTTAGTGCGTGTGGCGTGTCTGGGCGTGCTCGTGTGGGTCTCGTCTACGGCGACGAGTGCGCAGACGCTGTCGCGGACCTCGGGGCCTGCACTACCGCTTTATCGCGCTCTGCGAACCGACGGGCTAGATTCGCAGCAGGTGTACAAGATCCGCGAGGCAGTCATCGACCGGGAAGACGTGCATCTGTGGCTGAATGACGGGACGATCGCCTTCACACAAAGCATCGCGGGCAAGATCACTGGAGCGTTTTTCCGAGGCGAAGGTGAAGTCCTTATCCGGCCTCCGGACAGACAGGAACGCGCTTCGCTAGGACTGTTCACCGGACAAGGAGTGCTGGAGGAGCACTTCTCGACCCTCTACCTGCGGTTCAACGACGACACTGCGGCAGAGCTGCAACCGTATCTGCGTCCGGCGGATGATGCCGCGGAGTTCGTCAAACGAAATGACGAAGCGGCGCGGCTCCTGGCACCGATGGATGCGATGCGGTTGGCGATCAGTTTTACGAGCGCACCTGCAACCGTACCAGCAGCTGATCGAGCACCGGCTCCGGACCGAATGCTGCATGCGCGAGTTGGCGGCGACCGCTTGGGAACCTTCGACCTGTATTTCGACGCGCGGGCTCCCGAACAGATCGTCGTGGGACAGGTAACGACGGCGCACAACGAGCCGTATTACGACCTGTGGATGAGCTTTGTGATGCGCTCGGTGCGGAATGAGTCGGCCCCAGCTTCGCGGTTTCATGGACCGACGGGACCGGCATTGACACGCGACGCGTTCGGGGTCAGCCGGTACACCATTCATGCCGCGATCGATCAATCGCTTGGGCTGTCAGCAGAGGCATTACTGGAAGGGCCGGTGCGGCAGGGTGGGTCGCGCATCGTGCTGTTCGAGCTCTCGCGGCAGTTGCAGTTGAAGTCGGTGGCGATGGATGGCCAGGCGCTGGAGTTCATTCAGAATGAAGCCATTGAAGGGAGCCAACTCTCGCGGCGGGGGAACGATCTGGTGGCGGTGGTTTTTCCGCAACCTCTGGTGTTGGGAAGCCAGTTGCAGTTGAAGTTTACCTATGCGGGATCGGTGCTGTCGGATGCCGGAAGCGGGCTGTTTTATGTGGGCGCACGTGGAACGTGGTATCCGAACCGCGGCATCGCCATGGCGAACTACGACATCACCTTCAAATTTCCCCAGGCCTATACCCTGGTGGCAACCGGACGGCAAGTTTCTCTGGAGCAGAGCGGCAACCAGTCCATTGGACATTGGGTGAGCGATGGGCCGGTGCCCATTGCAGGCTTCAATCTGGGACGATATGTCCGGACGACGGCGATGGCGGGCGAAGTAGCCGTGGATTCCTACGCCACGCACGGCGTGGAAAACGAACTTCCCCAGAAGACGGAGTCCGTGCCGGTGACGACTCCGCGTTCCGTAATTACTCCGGAGGGAATCTCATCGGCGCCAGCACCGACAACAGCTCCGAGTCTGGTGGTGAGCGGCGTGTCGCTGGCGAAACGAGCGGCCGCGACCATTACATCGCTGGGGAACATGTTCGGACCGTTTCCATTCAGATCGCTGGCCCTAACGCAGCGGCCTGGAACGGATAGTCAGGGATGGCCCGGTATCGTCTTCCTCTCCAGTTACGTGTATCTGACGCCGGAGGAGCGGAAGGCAGCAAACGTCGGGACTGCGGACAATGTGCTTTACGGCGAAGTAATGATGCCGCATGAGGTGGCGCACCAGTGGTTCGGAGATCGGGTTTCTTGGGCCAGTTATCACGAGCAGTGGTTGATGGAGGCGATTGCCAACTACTCCTCGCTGATGTTGCTAGAAAAACGCCGTCCCAGAGACTTTGAAGTCATGATGGATGCGTACCGCAGACTGCTGGCGACGAAGTCAAAGGACGGAATAAGTAATGTTCAAGCAGGGCCGGTGACGCTGGGGGTGCGGTTATCGTCGTCGAAATTCCCGGCGGGATACGAAATCATCACCTACGGGCGAGGTACGTGGTTGTTTCACATGTTGCGGGAGATGTTTCGAGACGGGTCGCGCACACCCGAAAACCCGGAAGGCTCCGACGATGTGTTTGTTGGCGTCTTGCGGTCGATCTACCAGCGCTATCAAGGCCGGGAAATAACGAATGCGGAACTCGAGTCGGAGCTGGAAGCGGTGCTGCCAAAATCGCTGTGGTTTGAGAATCGAAGGTCGCTGGACTGGTTCTTTGATGGCTGGGTCAATGGCACGGTGTTTCCGCACTTCGAGATCAAGGATGCGCGCTTCTCTGGCGCGACGGGCAAGGTAACGGCCACGGTGCAGCAAGTCGATGCGCCCGATGATCTGGTCACGAGCATTCCGGTGTATGGAATGGCCGGCGAGAGCAAGGTTTATTTAGGCCGTGTTTTCGCCGAAGGACCGGAAACGCGAATCACGTTGTCGGTTCCGCCCAGCGTAAAGCGGCTGGTGTTGGATCCAGGTCAGACCGTGCTGACCGCGCCGTAAGCAGCACAAGGGGAGTTCTGCTCGTAAAAAGTGGTCGTTCGACTCCGGTCGTCACTTGCGCCGAGCTCCGCTCAGGACGACATTAGGAAGATTCCTTCAATCCTTTGCTACACCTTTACTCCGTTGACAGTTTTCTGTGAGAGAAGGGGCGGGCATTGGCACCCTGATAGGTCCGGGCCAACTGACCGGTGCCACGTAATACATATTTATAGGTGGTTAGCCCTTCGAGCCCCACGGGACCACGCGCATGCAGCTTGCTGGTGGAGATGCCGACCTCGGCGCCGAAGCCGTAGCGATAACCGTCAGCAAAGCGGGTTGAGGCGTTGTGAAAGACGCCCGCAGCATCGACTTGCGCGAGAAATTCCTCTGCCACGGCTCGGTCTTCAGTGACGACCGTTTCCGTGTGCGACGAACCATGGGTGTGTATGTGGCGGATGGCTTCGTCGGTGGAGGGAACAACGCGGACAGCTAGCACCAGGTCCGAGTATTCGCGATTCCAATCGTCAACGCTTGCAATTGGCGAGTCGGCGAGGATGGCCTTGGTTTGATCGCAGCCGCGCAGCTTCACGTTCTTTGCCTGGAGGCGGTCCGCTAGCAGAGGCAAGAACGCCATTGCGACCGCTTCGTGAACGAGCACTGTTTCCGCAGCGTTACAGGCAGCTGGATAGTCAGTCTTGGCGTCATCGATGATGTCGAGCGCCATTTGAAGATCGGCGGCCGCATCCACATAGACGTGACATATACCTTCGGCGTGACCAAGCATCGGTATGTGAGTGTTTGCTTGCACGAATTCGACAAGCTGCTTCGAGCCGCGCGGAATCACCAGATCGATCAAACCTGATTCGTTGAGCAGCTCGCCGACAGCCTCGCGACCGGCAATGAGCGAGACGGAATCTTCTGCAATACCGTGCTTCGCAAACGAATGCCGCATGATGTGAAACAGCAGCGACGCGGTGTGCTCGACTTCGTGGCCCGGTTTGAGGATGACGGCGTTACCCGATTTCAACGCAAGTGCGCTGATCTGAGTGACGGCATCGGGGCGGGCTTCGAAGATGACAGCCAGCACGCCGACGGGACAAGTGATTTTCTCGAGCACTAAGCCGGTGTCGAGTTCCGTCTTCTGCAGTACTCGGCCGAGTGGATCGGGCAAGCTGGCGACGGCTCGCATCGAGCGAGACATTTCGGCGATTTTTTTGTCGGTGAGGCGCAAGCGTTCGTACGATGCCAGATTGATTTCGCCGGAGGTAAGCATGGCATCAGCTACGGCGAGATCCTTTGCATTGGCCTCAAGCAATTGCTGGCGGGTTTGTTCTATGGCGTCGGCTGCAGCGCGGATTGCCGCATCGCGTTGCACAGACGGGATTGTCGCAAATTGACGGGACGCTTGCCGGGCGGATTCGGCAATCTGCCGCACCGCGGGGCTCACGTTGCGCTCCGCGGCAGGAAAAGCGTTCCGATGAGTTCGCCCGCACACACGCGCTCGATCACATTGGACAAACAGCCATTAGCAATCACGGCGAGGCCTTGTGCTTCTGTAGCAATGCGAGCGGCTTCCAGTTTGCTCGCCATCCCGCCGCGTCCACGCCCGTTTTTGCCCTGGGCAAAGTTGCGGATTTGTTCCGTAACGACCTGTACCTCTGTAATCAGTTTTGCGCCCTCGGTAGTGGGATCGCCGTTATAGAGGCCATCTACGTCGGAAAGAAGCAACAACAAATCGGCGGCCACGTGAGTCATCACCAAGGCGGACAGCATGTCGTTGTCGCCAAAAACGCGTTCGCGGCCGGGTGAATCGGCGGGATGATCGAGCTCAGCGGTAGAAACCGTGTCATTTTCGTTGATCACTGGGATGACGCCCAGTTCCAGAAGCGAGCTGAGCGTGGAGCGCAGATTGCTATAGCGGTGTAGATCACGGAAGTCGTCTTCGGTAAGCAGGACCTGTGCCGTGCGGCAGCCGAGCTTGTCGAAGGCGTCATCATAAATCGCCATAAGCCGGCTTTGTCCGATGGCGGCGCACGCCTGTATTTGCGAGAGTTCTGTGGGACGCTGGGTCAGACCAATGTGCTCCATGCCAAGACCTACAGCACCGGAGGAAACCATGAGCAGATCGCGGCCCTGTTGCCGCAGCCGGGCGACGGATTCTGCGATGCTGTAGAGCCGGCTGAGCGCCAGGCGGCCATCATTACGCATGACGACATTGGTGCCGACTTTAATCACGATGCGGCGAGCGCGGGTAACAGCCTCGCGGGAGGATTGCTTCGTTTCGGTGTAGCTTAGCGAATTCATCGATGACGTGGTTTCAGTGTAACAACCAGAGCGAAGGTGGTGCGGCGCGGCAGATAACCATGCACTCAGACGCAACACGCCCGGGCGCTAAGGTTGCTGCGCGTGTTGCGGCCGGGCAGAGATCGTGGTTGGTTGGCCGGCCAGGGTCGGTGTCGCCTGTTGAAGAACGGTCTGACAGGACATCTCAAAGCGCCGCAGGAAAAAAGTGGTGTGAATTCCGAGCCACAGCATCAGGATGCACATGGTCACCATTACCCAGTGCTCCCGCGGATTCACGTCGGGCAGATTGACGTTCTTCGGATTGGTGAGCTTGCCGTAGAAAACCCGCTGATATGCCCACAGGAGATAGCAGGCAGAGAAGATGACGCCGGTGGCGCCCCAGACCGCCCACTGCCACATGGTTTGGAAGGTTCCGGAGAGGACCAGGAATTCACCTACGAATCCGCAGAGTAGCGGGAGACCGATCGACGCCAGGACGGTAAATAAGAAAAGGGACGCATATTTCGGCATGGGTGTTGCCAGCCCGCCGAATTCGGTGATCTCGAACGTGTGCCGGCGCTCATAGAGCATACCAACGAGCAGGAACAGGGCTCCGGTAGAGATGCCATGCGCCAGCATGACGTAAACGGCTCCCTGCATGCCAATCAACGAAAACGAGAAGATGCCGAGCACTACAAATCCCATGTGGCTGACCGAAGAGTAGGCGACCAGGCGTTTGAGATTGGGTTGCACCATGGCAACCAGGGCTCCGTAGATGATGCTGATGACGGCCAGCACTCCAACCCAGGGCGCTGCCCAATGCGACGCATTGGGAAATAGCGGTAAGCAAAATCGGATGAGTCCGTAAGCGCCGGTTTTCAGCAGAACGCCGGCGAGGTCAACGGATCCTGCAGTTGGAGCTTCGGTGTGGGCGTCGGGCAGGTAAGTGTGCAGCGGAAAAATGGGAACCTTGACGGCGAACGCAACAAAGAAGCCCAGGAACAGCCACCTTTCGGCCGTCGGGCTGGGCGCGAACTGACCGCTCTCCACCATCTTCTGGACAACGACGAATTCGAAGCTGCCGGTGTGGGCGTAAATCCAAATGATGCCGGCGAGCATAAACACCGATCCACCCATGGTGAAAAGAACGAATTTGATGGCTGCGTAGATCTTGCGGTCGTGGCCCCAGATACCAATCAGCAATGCGAGCGGAATGAGCCCGAATTCCCACCAGAAGAAGAAAAGAAGCATGTCCAGTGAGACAAGGATGCCGACCACGCCCATTTCCAGAAGCAAGAGCATGATGTGGAATTCCTTGACCTGTTTTTGGACTTCGTTCCACGAGGCGAAGACACCGATAGGAGTGAGCAGCGTAATCAGGTGGATCAGGAAAATGCTGATGCCATCAACACCAAGGTGATAGTTAACGTGCCACTGGGGGATCCAGGGGACGAACTCTTCGAGTTTAAAGCCGCTGGAGCCGGGATGAATGTAATAGACAGGAATGAACGACAGCAGGAATTCGATTACTCCGACGGCGAGACTGATGCGACGTATCAGCAGGTGCTGGTCGCGATTTCGCAGGGGCAAAAGCGCCAAGGAGCCTACCAGCGGAAGAAACAGGAGTATGGTCAGAAGATGGTTGATCAACATGAATGGCACCCTGCTAATGCAGCTGTATGAAGGAGTGACAGACTACTGACAGTGACCCGGTTAACAGCGATCGAATGCATGGTGACCGCTGGCCTAAGCCGCTGGAATCATTGATTCTATATTTGGAGAAGAGGCAGAGCAAGGGAAGGTGACGCGGTCGACGGGGCCACAGCACTGCGGATGGTCGAGGCAGATCCCAGGCAGACGAAGCAGAGGAACTGTAGTGCACCGAAGAAAACATCCCTGTTGGAGAGATGGCTGATGGCGGCGGTTTGCTAACTTGTTCTGACCCTCCGACGTTGCTTCTTTTCGTAACAACCTATTGATTCTAAAGAGTTTGGCAGCGAGATGACTTGGCCCAAATTCGCCTTCTACAGTTCTGTGCAGTAAATATGCAGTAAGGTGTGAGCGTGTGCGACGTCATTGTCGTGTACACGCCCATGGGTGCGGTCGCACTAGCTTTCAGCCTTCGTGTGTTCTTTCGGGGCATCGGGCTTGCTCTCAAACGATTGCCCACAAGCCCTGCACTGCAAAGGCTCGCCATCAATTCGCCACAAGTCGGCATCCATAGTGTGGACAGGTCCACTTCGGCACGGGAGGGAGCGGTGAACGGCGGGCACGGAGCACGGGCTGTTTACAGTAGCTATCCTCAGTTATCCTCGTAGTTCACTCTTCGAGCGTCTCACCAAGCTGAAGCAACAGATTTGTCAATGTGATCAGGCGGGCGAGCAAATTGCGCTGCGCGGTAGGCTCTCCAACTGGGCGCTCCTTCCAGAAGTGCCTCGCAGTGTCGTAAGCCTTACGTGCATTCTCGCGGCATCTCAGTCGTCTCTCCTCGGTCTTGCTGTCGAGTGCTAAGGACGCAAAAGTGATTCCCAGCTGAAACTCCGTGCGAATGAACTCGCACAAGTTAAATTCAAACTGTTCATGCGGACCGGACAACATCCAAGATAAAAGTCCCTTCGTGCTTGTACTCAGCAAACTGAATTTTGACACGTCCGTGAGCAGTTGTGGTGCATTGTTGGAGTCGTCATAAAATGTCGCGAACGGGTCGAAGCCCGCGTGCTGTTGGGCTGAATCCTTTATCTCAGCATCTCCCACTAGCTGCGTTTTCGGCCCGCGGAGCGGATGGGCTTCTGTGTGGGTGCACTCGCGGTCTTACCTGGAGACGCGGCGCGGGCAAGTTCCTCCGACTTATCTTTCAGCCTTTGTACAGCTAATGCCAAGCCATGTGTCAGCTCGCGGTTCGTTTGGCGCAACCCGTCTGTAATCATCGATGCTCGGCCGCAACTTTTCGTTGGTTTCGATTGCTCGCTGTGCCCACCCCGTTAGGAGCGACCGGTCTAGCTCGTCGGTCGAGGCTACTACAGTCCCCATAGCTTTCGCCTTCTGTCGTTTTATCGGCAAGCCGAGCAGTCGCTCCCAGCGCTGCACAGTGCGCACGCCCTTGCCGAGATAAGCGGCTATCTCCTTCCACGAGCGGAGAACCTTATTTTCGTGACTCATACCGTGTCGAAGGCGAGACTGAAGCCTTTTCCACTGACATTCAGCAGAACTGCGCCGAATCAGATTTGTTGATTGCTGTAGCTTAGCTCTTTCGAACCCTTGACGGAAGCAGAATGTGCAGGAAGGAAAATTGCTGTTGCGAAATCGCCTGTCATCGCCAAAAAACCTGATGCAATCGGAGCAGTGTGACGACGGTGTTGGCAATTCTTCTGTAGTGCTCCAGGCATCCTTACTCCCAACGCAGAGTTTCTACTCCGACTGAGGCAAACTTTGCCCGGGCCTCCAGCATCACCCCTAGTGAGGACGGACTATGCCCAGCCGTTGCGTATGTACGTCTGGTTTCTGCAACCACCACCCAGTCGGCGGCCCATGCCCCAATGAACGGCTGGAATTACCACACACGGTCAAAGAGAGTTCAGAAGAAACCACTGAACCGGAGGACGATTACGGCTTGTGCGCAGCCTGTTGGATGGCCCGAGCTGGCAAATACTAAGAAAGGGTTGCAATGGATGTTGCAGCGAAATATTGTTTAATCAGAAGCTAGCTTGAAGACCACGCCTTCCGCTGACCACTGAGTTGTTCGGCTTTACTCAACGACTCCATAGGTTGATAGGCACAACCATCAAGAATTTCTTGCCACGCGAGTCGCCTGCCTCAACGTCACAAGGGAACTCTCGGAATCACGCCATCGGGCTTGAGACGCATCGGACAGCTCACGGATGCTAGAGAAACGCGACTCTGTTATTTCTACAGCCCTCCGTTGGACAACTTTCTTCCGGCAGGAAAACCCGGATGGAACGTGCACACTTAAGCAGTAACCCTTTGTGTGCTCGCTCGATCATCAGGAACGCTCTCTGCCTTTGCATTGCAGATGATCGCCATCAAGTCGAAATTGCGATGGCGGCCTTCGAGCAAGCGATTGCCAAAAGCCATGCCGTGCAGTAGATTGGAGAGAATGGTGCAGTAAAATGTGTAGTAAATGCACCTCTGATTTTCCCAACCTGTTGATTCTAAAACGCCGGAGAGGTGGCCGAGTGGCTGAAGGCGGCGGTTTGCTAAACCGTTATACGGTCAAAAGCTGTATCGGGGGTTCGAATCCCCCCCTCTCCGCCAGATTCCTTGCAATCCCAATCACTTAGCAGCATTGAACAGCCTACTGAATAGCGTGCGGCTGAGGTGTCACACGCGTGTCTAGTGTCCCATTAGTGTCCGATAGCGTTTCGCTAGTCACTGTGATCTGATTTTCCAGCTTCGCCATTGCATTCCGCACGTCATCGGCAGCGCTCTTGATGTAGTAAGAGGCTGCTGTGC